>WNFD01014062.1_pt1 | contig 18783 bp, 19 predicted proteins | sample 5400491 | NCBI WGS metagenome assembly WNFD01 (sample SAMN13153343, study PRJNA577476) | soil metagenome | isolation source: 120 cm saprolite under Douglas fir tree site 2 hole 2 replicate 2 | place: USA:California | collected 2015-04-18 | reverse complement strand
CCGCGCTGGCCGATCCCACCCGGCGGGCTCTGCTTGTCGCGTTGCGCAGTGGTGATGCCCGGATCAGCGATCTCGCTGGTCCGCTGCCGATGTCGTTTGCCGGGGTGTCGCGTCACGTCGGCGTGCTGGAGGCAGCCGGCCTGGTCCGGCGCGAGGTACGCGGCCGGGAGCACTGGCTGTCCGTCCGGCCTGACGGGCTGCAGCTCGCCGAAACCTGGATCAGAGAGCAGACCGCGTTCTGGTCCACCCGCGCCGACGCGCTCGCGGCCCGTCTCGAGCGAAGGAATCGCCAGCCGTGAGCCACAGCGAGCCGCCGGCGGCGGTCGTCCGGCGCGTGCTCCCCGCTTCACCGGACGTGGTCTACGACGAGTGGCTGGATGCCGACGCATTCGCCGAGTGGATGTGCCCGCGCCCGGCCCGGGCGACGAAGATCGAACTCGACCCGAGGATCGGCGGACGCCTCCGCATCGACATCGACGACGGCGGGTTCATGCTCTACGTCACGGGCCGGTACGTCGACCTGGACCGCCCGCACCGGCTGGCCTTCACCTGGAAATGCTCCACCTGGGCGCCGTCGGATCAGGACAGCGTGGTGACGGTCACGCTCGAACCACAGGACGACAGGCACACGCTCATGACCATCCACCACGCCCTGCTTCCGCCCGAACTCATCGGCGGTCACCAGCAGGGGTGGACTCGCATCGCCGAGCAACTGGACGACATTCTCCGGGCCCGCTCCTGAGCGCCGGGGAATGACACGTGACGCGGGGGAACTCGTCGTTGGTGGCCGGAAGATGGTGCCCCAGACGGGAATCGAACCCGCTGCTCAGCCGGCTGGCTGAGAATTCAGCAGCGAGGATGTCAGGTCCGCCGTTGGATTGACGACCAGGCAGCTCACGGTCCGCCGTCCAACAAACCAGGAATTCTCGCGCGGATAAAGGACGCGGGTCGTCATAGCGCTGGTCGTCTTCGCCTTGTTGACGCTTCCGGTGCGAGCGTTGCATCCTTCGCTGGCCAGGCGCACGACAGCGGTTTCTCCTGGATAGCTGAAGTCAGAACCGGTGAGCTTGAACTCGGCGTACACCTGCGCGTTATGCGGCTGCGTGCAGGGAATCGCGGTAACCGAGGAGACGCTCCGCGCACCGGCCGGGTTATTGAAGCAGTCCCCGGTCGCGAGCGAGAAGGCCGGCAGATGTCCCCGGCTGACGATCTTCCCGGTGGACGCGGACCGGGTGGCCCCGCCGGCGCCGATCGCGATGACAACAACGATCGCGACGACCAGCCAGGCAGCGGACAGGACCAGGCCGGCGATCGCCAGGCCCCGGCCCTTCTGCCCAAGCCTCCGGATTCTCTTCAGCGCGATAATGCCGAAAATAATGCTGAGAAGGGTCGCAAGGCCGAGGAGGGCCACACTGAGCAGGCCCACCACGAACGAGGCGATCGCCCACCCGCTGGTACCTGCGGGCTGGCCCGCGCCGACATCAGGACAGCCCGTGCCGTAACCGGGCAGAGCCTGCCAGCCGGACGGGCCCGGCGGCGTCGTCGCTGCTGAAGGCCAGCCCTGGCCCGGCGGCGTCGTCGCTGCTGAAGGCCAGCCCTGGCCCGGCGGCATCGTCACCGCTGAAGGCCCGGCCTGACCCGGCGGCATCCAGGCCTGGCCCGGCGGCATCCAGGCCTGACCCGGCGGCTGATCGTCGAGGACCCATAGCTGCCATCCCGGCGGCGGCGGCGGCCATGAAGGGTCAGGTTGCCAGCCTGGCTCCGGGGTGAAACCCTCGGGAGCGGCCGGCCATCCAGGCGGCGGGTTAAAACGCAGGCCCACGACGACCAGCTCCTGTCATATGAGGTACCTGCAGCGGCAGAAAGAAACAGCCGGCCACCGGCCGGCTAAACCGTAGCAGGTCACCTGATAGGCGTCTATCGCCGATCACGCCGGTAAACTCGCCAACGGTGCCTGCTAACGAGCCGACCCACGAACCGTGCGCGCCGTGACCTGCGATCAGGGTGCCGGTCTACACCCCCCGCGCGTTGCATGACAGGCTAGCCAGAGCAATCGTGGGAAGCGGACCTCGACCGCCATGGCGGCGGCGCCGCATCCGCAACGGAGAAGGTCAAGATGGCGCAAGGCACGGTGAAGTGGTTCAACGGCGATAAGGGCTACGGCTTCATCGAGGTGGAGGGCGGCCCGGACGTGTTCGTGCACTTCAGCGCGATCACCGGTAGCGGCTACCGCAGCCTCGAGGAAGGCCAGAAGGTCGAGTTCGACATCACGCAGGGCCAGAAGGGACCCCAGGCGGAAAACGTCAGGGTCATCACCTGACGCATCGGCGGCGAGCGCGTCCCCGGACGCTGCGCAGAATCGAACGTGGAGAGATGCGTGGATCTAGGGCTGACGGGCAAGGTCGCGCTCGTTGCCGCATCAAGCAAGGGTCTGGGCAAGGCGTCGGCGCTTGCACTGGCGCGCGAGGGCGCGCGGGTCACGATCTGCGCGCGGACCGAGGCGGATCTCGAAGCCGCTGCTGAAGAGATCCGGCGTGAGACGGGCGCCGAGGTACTCGCCGTCCAGGCCGACCTGACGAACGGGATCCGCCCGGGCATCGCCGGGCTGATGAAGGCGATCATGCCTGAGCTGGCGAAGGATGGCATCACGATCAACCTCGTGCTCCCGGGCACGTTCCTCACCTCCCGCATCAGCCCTGGCGCGGGGCGCAGCCCGGAGGCTGACAAGAGGCTCCTGGCGCAGCTCGCACCCCTCGCCGCGACGATCCCCCTGGGCCGCCTCGGGGAGCCGATCGAGCTCGGTAACCTCGTCGCGTTCCTGGCCTCGCAGCAGGCCTCCTACATCACCGGCGCCGCCTATCAGGTCGATGGGGGCAACATCAAATCCAACCTCTAGCGACCCAGCGGGAATCCGCACATACCCGCAAGGCCAGGAACGCCGTCTACGCGGTCTTCATCGGCAATGGCTTCCTGTTCGCGAGCTGGGCTTCTCGCATCCCGCAGGTCCGCGCGGAACTTCGGGTGACACCCGGAGTGCTCGGGCTCATCCTGTTGTGCATAGCGGTGGGCTCGACCGTCGCGACGCCGCTGTCGGGGCTGGTCATCAGCTGGCTCGGGGAAACCCGCACCGTGGTCGTTATGTCACTGATCGCGGCCGCCGGCATGGCCATCGTCGCGGTTGGCTACCGAATGGGCATTCCCCCGGTGGCGGCCGGGCTGTTCATGTTCGGCTTCGGCAGCGGCGCCTGGGATGTGGCCATGAACGTGCAGGGTGCTGCCGTCGAGCAAGCGCTGGGGCGCGCGATCCTGCCCAGGTTCCACGCCGGGTGGAGCATCGGCACGGTGACCGGGGCGGCCGTCGGGGCGGCCATGGTCGCCGCCGGGGTGCCGGTCACCGTTCACCTGCTCGCGGTCGCGCTCTGTGTCGCCATCGCCGTGCCTACCACAGCCCGCGGATTCCTGCCCGGCACCCGCGGCCCAGCGCACCAGGACCGCCCAGCGCACCAGGACAAGCCGACAGTCCGCCGCAATCCGCTCGCGGCGTGGACCGAGAGGCGGACCCTGCTCATCGGCCTGTTCGTATTCTGCATGGCCTTCACCGAGGGGTCCGGTAACGACTGGCTCAGCCTCGCGGTCATCGACGGCTACCACACGACACCTGTCCTCGGCACCCTCACGTTCGCCATCTTCCTCGCCGCGATGACCACTGGCCGCTGGTTCGGCCCCAGGCTCGTCGACGCATGCGGCCGGGTCCGGGTCCTGCGGGCCTGCACGGCCACCGCCCTCATCGGCCTGCTCCTGATCGAATTTGGCGCGCGCTTGCCGGTCGCGCTGGCTGGAGCCGTTCTGCTGGGGCTCGGGGCATCACTTGGATTCCCGGTCGGCCTCAGCGCCGCTGCCGACGATTCCCGGTACGCGGCCGGCCGGGTGAGCACCGCCGCCTCGATCGGTTATGTGGCCTTCCTGGCCGGGCCACCGGTCGTCGGGTTCCTCGGCGACCACATCGGCGTCTTGCACGGCCTTTCCATCGCTGGCGTGCTGCTCGTCGCCGCCTTCATCCTCTGCCGCGCCACCGCACCCCTCGGTGGGCGCCGGGGTTCGCCTTAGTAGGAGGCCAGGGCGTGTCCCGCAGATCTTCAGCCTGCTGCGCGACGGCCAAGATCTATGGGACACGCCCCAGGCGGTCCAGTGCCGTCTGGATCCTCTTCTCCGACACGGGGATGGGAGTGCCCAGCGTCTGGGCGAAGAGGCTGACCCGTAGTTCTTCGATCATCCAGCGCACCGTCCGGGCATCCGCGCTGCGGCGCCCGGATGCATGCTCACCGATGGCTTGCTGGTAAGCCTCTGTCACCCGGAGTACGACCGCCATCCGCTCGGCGTCACGCCACGGAGCCTCCGGCATCTTCTCCAGCCGCCGGGTGATGGCCTCCAGGTAGCGGACCAGGTCGGGCAGGCGTCGCGACCCGGTCTCGGCCACGAACCCCGGATATATCAGCGCGGCGAACTGGGAGCGGATGTCGGCGAGCGCCGACGCAAGGGCCGGGCTGGCGGCGCGGCCCAGCCTGACCTCGACCTGGTGGGCCTCCGCGAGAACCCGCGCCACGGCCTCGACCACGGCGGCCGTGACGGCGGGCAGCGCTGACCGTCCCGCCGCCAGGAGGTGGGCGAAGCCCTCTGCGTCCCAGGCCGGGCCGCCCGCTTCCGCGATCACCTGGTCTGCCGCGCACGCCGCGCAGTCATCGAGTAGCGCGCCGGCGCCCGGGTACGGGTGCCGGCTCATGGCCAGTTTCGCGTTGACTGGCAGCCGGCTGGCGATGGAGGCTACGCCCGAAGGAACCTGGAGCAGGAGCAGGCGGCGGGTACCCCGCCACATGGCCTCGGTGGCCTCGGCCTCGGTGTCGAACAGCCGGACGTCGACCGCGTCGCCCGCGTCCGCGAGCGCTGGGTACGCGCGGACCTGCCCGGCGGTGAATACCCGGGGCAGCGAGCCGATGTCCCAGTTCCGGAGGCCGGAGCGGGTGATACCGCGGGCCGCCTCGGTGAGCGCCGCCTGCAGTAGGGGCCGCAACTGCTGGCGGAGCACGCCCAGGTCCTTGCCGGTCGCGAGCACGCGGCCGGAGTCGACCACGCGGAACGTGATCATCAGGTAGGCGGGCAACCGGGACAGATCCCACGCCTCACGCGGGATCTTCACTCCGCCGAGGCGGCCGAGTTCGGCCGCGAGGACGTCCAGCAGGTCGCCGTGCACGGGACCCAGCCGGGCCAGCACCGCGCGGGCCGTGTCCGGAGCCGGCACGAAGGCCGTGCGCAACCGCTTGGGCAGCGACCGGATCAGCTCCGTCACCAGCTCCTCGCGCAGGCCGGGTACCTGCCAGCCGAACTCCCCGCCGTTCACCTGGTTGAGCGACGCCAGGGGGATATCGACGGTTACCCCGTCATCCGGCTCGCCGGGAGCGAACTCATACGACAGCGGAAGCCCGCCCCAGCGGCCGGGATAGTCGGCGGGGCCGATCTCGTCAGCGGAGGCCCCGACCAGATCGGCGAGAGAGAAGTTCAGCAGGTCGGGGTCAGCTGCCCGCGCATTCTTCCACCAGGTGTCGAAATGCCGGGCCGATGTCACGTCGGCAGGTATCCGCCGGTCGTAGAAGGCGAACAGGGCTGCGTCGTCGGCCACGATGCCGCGCCGCCTCGCCTTGCGCTCCAGGTCCTCGGCTTCCTCGAGCATGCGGCGGTTGTGGGCGAAGAACCGGAGATGGGTCTGCCAGTCGCCTTCCACCAGGGCGCGGGTGATGAACAGCTCCCGCGCCGCCGCCGGGTCGATGCGTCCGTAGTTGACCTGCCGCGCCGTCACGATCGGCAACCCGTACAAGGTGACCTTCTCGGCGGCCATCACCGCGCCGCGCCGGGCATCCCAATGCGGGTCGCTGTAGCTGCGCCTGACCAGGTGCGCGGCCAGCGGCTCCGCCCATTCGGGCTCGATGCGCGCGGTGGTCCTGGCCCACAGCCGGGACGTCTCGACCAGTTCGGCCGCGACTACCCACGGCGGTGGCTTCCTGGCCAGCGCGGAGTCCGGGAAGATGGCGAAGCGGGCGCCGCGTGCCCCCGCGAACTCGGTCAGCGCACGTCTCTTTCCGCGCGGCTTCTGGTCGCCGTCCTTCTTGCCGCCATCCCGCTGGTCGCCATCCCGCTGGTCGAGAGCCTTCATCCCGATGTGTGAGAGCAGGCCGGCCAGCAGCGACATGTGCACCCGGTCCGCGACATCCGCCGGGAAGCGGGGCTCTCGCGCTCCCGTGTCAGGCGCCGGCGCCGTACTTGCGGGCGGAACGGGGATCCCTCGTGAGGTATCGGAAGTGTGGTCATTTCCGGCGACGACGCCCAGGTCCCGCGCCGCCTGCCGGAGCTGGCCGTAGACGTCCTGCCACTCCCGCACCCGCAGGTAATGCAGGTACTCGCGGCGGCACATGCGGCGGAACGCGGATGTCGACAGCTCACGCTGCTGGTCGCGCAGGTAGTCCCAGAGAGTGAGGAAGGCCAGGAAATCAGACCCTGGCTCGGCGAAGCGTGCGTGCATGGCGTCCGCTGCCTCGCGGGAGTCCGTCGGCCGTTCCCTGGGATCCTGGATGGACAGCGCCGCGGTGATGATCAGCACTTCGTTGACACACCCGTTGCGGCCGGCCTCCAGGATCATCCGGCCGAGGCGCGGGTCCACCGGGAGCCGGGCAAGTTTCCGTCCCAGGTCGGTCAGCCGGGGCCGACCGCGGCCGGGCGAGAAGGCGCCGAGTTCTTCCAGCAGGCGCACGCCGTCCGCGATGTTCCGGGAATCCGGCGGGTCGACGAACGGGAAGTCCGCCACCTCACCGAGGTCGAGCGCTGCCATCTGCAGAATCACCGACGCCAGGTTGGTGCGCAGGATCTCCGGGTCGGTGAATTCCGGGCGCGAGGCGAAGTCCTCCTCGCTGTAAAGCCGGATGCACACGCCGTCAGACGTGCGGCCGCACCGGCCCGTGCGCTGGTTCGCCGACGCTTGGGAGACCGGCTCGATCGGCAGCCGCTGGACCTTGGTCCGGAGGCTGTACCTGGAGATCCGTGCGCTGCCCGGGTCGATCACGTACTTGATGCCCGGGATGGTCAGCGAGGTCTCCGCGACGTTGGTGGCCAGGACCACGCGCCGCCCCCCGTGGGGCTGGCCCCGCTTGCTTGTTTCGCCTCCGGCAAAAACGCGGTGCTGCTCGGCCGCGGACAGCCGGGCAAAGAGCGGCAGCACCTCCAGGTCCTCCCAGCCGGCCAGAGCGTCGGCCGTGTCCCTGATCTCCCGCTCGCCGCTAAGGAAGACGAGGATGTCGCCGGGCCCTTCCGCGCGCAACTCCTGCACGGCGTCCAAGATGGCCTGCACCTGATCTCTTGGTTCGTCAGCCGGGCGGTCCGGGTCGGCCAGGGGCCGGTAGCGCACGTCGACCGGGTACGTGCGCCCTGAGACTTCGATCACCGGCGCGTCAGCGCTCTGCTGGCCTGATTCGGCTCCGGCAAAATGCGTGCTGAAGCGATCGGGGTCGATCGTGGCCGAGGTGATGATGACCTTGAGGTCGGGCCGGCTCGGCAGCAGCCGCTTCAGGGGCAGCAGCCGCTTCAGGTAGCCGAGGATGAAGTCGATATTCAGGCTGCGCTCGTGGGCCTCATCGATGATGAGGGTGTCGTAGCGCAGCAGTTGCCCGTCGCGCTGCATCTCGGCCAGCAGGATGCCGTCGGTCATCACCTTGACCATCGTGTCGTCGCTGGACGTGTCGGCGAAGCGCACCTTGTATCCGACTGACGTGCCGAGCTCGGTCCCGAGTTCCTGGGCGATCCGCTCCGCCACGGCGCGGGCCGCGATCCGCCGGGGCTGGGTGTGGCCGATCTGGCCGGTCACGCCGCGGCCGAGCTCGAGGCAGATCTTCGGCAGCTGCGTGGTCTTGCCGGAACCCGTCTCCCCTGCGATGATCACCACTTGGTGGTCGCGGATGACCTCGGCGATCTTGTCCTTCAGCTGGCTGACCGGAAGCTCGGGCGGGTAGGAGATTGCAGGCACGGCGCCCCTGCGCGCCTCGACCCGGGCCGATGCCGCCTCCAGTTCCGCGAGGACCTGGCCGAGCGCGTGCTCGCGCGCCCCGGTGTCACGCAGCGCGGCGGCCCTCTCGGCGCGCCGGCCGAGCCGACGCTGATCGTGCAGCATCAGCCCAGGCAGGCGGGCTCGCAGCGTAGCGAGCGAGGGGGTCAAGGTAGCAATCTCCATGGCAGCGCACCGGCGTACTCAACAAGGATGGTCAGGAAAGACCAAGCTGCCCTAACGCTTTTGCGGCTCTACTGCTTCCCCAGCGCCGGCGCCCACGCCAGGATCACTCACACAGGGTCACTCCGCGGGTCGCTCACACAGGTCGATCACACCGAGGCGCGTTCCGCAACGGCTGGCGGGGATGCCCCGGTGGGGCCGGCCGGGAGCCGACGGGTGAGCGCCAGTGCACCGAGTGCCATCACCGCCGCGACGGCGAATGCGGCCGTGATGCCCAGTGGCAGGTTCCGGCCCGCGCCCGCGGCCACCGCCGCGCCGCCCACGCCGACGCCGATCGCGGTGCCGAGCACGTCGGCCAGGTTCAGTGACGCTGACGCCCACCCTTCCCGGCCGGGCGGCGCCTCCCGCAGCATCATCAGCGTGATTGGCGAGTACGCCAGCCCCATGCCCAGGCCCGCGACGGTCCAGGCGGCCAGGCCCACGGCCACCGGCACGCCCGGCTGCAGCAGCAGGACCATCCCGGCGATGCCGGCCAGGATGATCACCAGCCCGGCGCGCACCAGCCGGCGCCCGTCCCACGTCTGGCTGACCCGGGCCTGCACCCAGGCACCGGCGGTCCAGGCCAGCGTGGCGCCGGTCAGGGCCAGGCCGGCCACCACCGGGCTGCGGTGACGCACCGCGATGATCGAGAGGGTCACATAGGCGTCCGCACCGAAGAACGCGAACGTCAGCATGCCGCGGCTGAGGATCGTGGCCGGCAGCCCGCGGCGCCCGGTCAGGGTGCCGGGCGGAACCAGCCGGCGCAGCGGGGGCAGCCCGGCCAACCCGCCCGCCGCGATCAGGCCGACGCCGGCCAGGACTGCGCCCGAACTGGCCGCGAGCGTGAGGCCGGCCAGGATCATCGCGGCGCCGGCCGCCGCAGCGATGCCGTCGATCAGCCGGTGCTCCTCCGCACGCGGGGAGCCCGGCGGGCCCAGACGGATCAGGGCCGGCACGGCAATCGACCCGGTGACGGCGACCACCGGCAGCAGCCCCAGGAACACCCAACGCCAGCCGAACACGTGCGCCACCTCGGCGCTGAGGGCCGGCCCGACCACCCCCGGCGCGACCCAGGCCGTGGACAGCACCGCCATCATCCGGGCCTGAAGCGGACCGGGGAGGCTGCGGCCGATCGAGGCGTAGGCCACGGCCGGCACCGCGCCAGCGCCGAGGCCCTGCAACGCGCGGCCCGCGACCAGCACCTCCATCGAGGGGGCCAGGCCAGCGGCGGCCAACCCGGATCCGAACAGCACCAGCCCGGCGACGAACGGTATCGCGGGCCCGCGCCGGTCGGCCTCGCGGCCGGCCGCCACGATGCCGACCACACTGCCCAGCATGAACGCGCTGAACACCCACCCGTACAGGCGGAGCCCGCCAAGATCACGGGCGACAACGGGCATGACGGTCACGACCGCCAGCGCCTCCGACGCAACGAAGGTAACGCTCAGGACGAGCCCCGCGGTCAGCGCCCGTGTCTGCGGGGCCCACAGCCCCGACCCCCGGCCATCGCGCATCAGCCCGTCCCTCCGTTCTGCGCCGGCGCCCCCCGAGCCTAAAACCTCAACCGGGCTTGAGATCCAGTTCAGGTGACAGCGGGCCCAGACGAGCGGCTGCGAGGCGCTTGGGCACGACCATGCGCCACGCTTCGGTGATCAGTTCGCGCATCTCGGCTGGGCCGACGGCGGCCATGTACGCGTGTACCCAGTGGAAGCGCTGGTCGCTGAGCCGGGGCAGGCAGAACTTGGCCGGCTCGGCCGCGATGAGCGCGGCACGCTCTTCCCGCGGGAAGCCAAAGCCCAGGACCGTCTCGTCCGGGGAAACCGAGGCGTAGACGATCTTCCCGACCCGGAACTTGACATGATCATGAATCAGGTGCTCTTCGGTGCGCGGCAGGGACATCGCCCAGGCCCGCACGTCGTGCACGGTTACCATCGCCGCCCGCCCCTCCCTGCTCCGCGTCCATGCTGCCACCGGCCTACCCCCATTTCACCTTCTTTTCCCTCGCCAACGCCACGCCCGCGCTCAACTAACCGCCCGGGCTGAGTGGTCTGGTCGGGACCAGACCACTAGGCGAATGAGCGCCGTGGCGTCCCCACAGCGGGCCGTGACATTCGGGTACACCTTCGAATGCGTCGCAACCAAGCCATAACCAGTCGTCCCTCAGGTCAACGGGCGGCGCCGACCGGCTGGCGGACCCCGGTCCAGCGCAACGGGAGGGCGTTGATTCCGTAAATGCCCTCCACGCCGCCCAGTTCCGGTGGGCCGTCCAGGACGAGACCCGGCATGCGCGGTGCGAAGAACGCGAGCGCCTCCTCCAGTTCCGCGCGGGCGAGGTTGGCACCAAGGCAGTAGTGTGGCCCGGCACCGAAGGTCAGCAGCCGGTCCTCCCGGCTGACCGTGATGTCGAAGTGCTCACCTTCGGGCTGCTCACGGTTGGCCCGCTCGGCGCAGATCGCCACGATCGTCCCGGCCGGGAAGACGACGCCGCGGTGTTCTACCTGCTCAAGGCAGAGCCGAGCGGTGAACGGCGTGATCGGCTCGAACCGGAGCACCTCGCTGACGGCCTGCGCGGTCATTTCCGGCCGCTGCGCGAGGAGCGCCCACTGGTCCGGATGTTCCGCGAACAGCCGCAGCGCGTGCGCTAGCTGGCTCTGCGTCGTGTCGATGCCCCCCGCGAGCACGTTCATCACGAGGTTCACGCACTCGCTGTGCGACAGCCGGTCTCCCTGGGCCTCGGCTGCGAGCAGGCCGCTGATCAGGTCGTCCGCCGGCTCGGCCTGCTTTTGTTCCAGCAGCGCCTCGACGTAGTCGTAAGCCTCCGCTGTCGCGCGCTCGATCTGGGCGAGTTCGCTGGCCAGGGCGCGGATGTCGAACTGCCGCTGCACCCAGCTGGACCACTCGTGCAACCGCGCCGCGTCCTCGCGCGGCGCACCGAGGACCGCCGTTATGGTCAGAGAGGGGTAGGGCTTGGCGACCGTGGCGACGAACTCGCAGCTCGCCGCCGACTCGATGTCGGACCACAGCCGGGCCAGGAATCCCCGCATCACCGGGCGCCATCGGTCAGCGGCCCGCGGTCCGAACGACGGCCCGACCAGGGCGCGCAACCGCCGGTGGTGCGCGCCGGTGAGGTTCAGGATGTTTGCGTCGATCTGCTCGCGCAGCCTCCCGCCGGTAACGCCGAAAATGTCGGCGATCTCCCGGCCGGGGAAGGCGGTCGCCTTCGAGCGCAGGAAGAACTCACCAGATTCGCGGTCCAGCACCACGAGCGACAGCGGCGACTGAGCCAGCCAGCCGTGCTTGCGCACGTCGGCGAGCCGCTGGTGGTAGACGTCCCCGGTCAGGTCGGCGGCCATGTAGTCGAAGGCGGGCAGATCCAGGTCGGTCACGGTTGTCACGGCGGCTCCCTCGGCGCGGACAAGGCATCCCGCTTGCGATTTAACCCTGCCCCGCGCTGAGGCGCGACCCTGCCGATGCCCCAGGCGGTGAGGTTCGGCCAGTACGGCGGGACAGATGTGCTGCAGGTTGTGGAGGTCAGCCGGCCTGTTCCCGGCCGCGGACAGGTTCTGGTCGAGGTGAAGGCGGCCGGGATTAACCCGGGCGAGGCAAAGATCCGCAGCGGGGCCCTCGCCGCGCTGTGGCCCACGACATTCCCCTCCGGCGAGGGCAGCGATCTAGCCGGGGTGGTGGCGGAAGCCGGCGAGGATGCCGGGGAATTCACGGTCGGCGATGAGGTGATCGGGTTCACCGACAACCGGGCCAGCCACGCCCAGTTCGTCCTCGTCGAGGCCGACAACCTGGTACCCCGCCCGGCACATGTCCCCTGGGAGGCGGCAGGCGCCCTGTTCGTGGTGGGCACGACCGCCTATGCGGCGGTACGGGCGGTAGCGGCGGGCCCGGGTGACACGCTCGTCGTCGCCGGCGCCGCGGGTGGCGTGGGCTCCATCGCCGTCCAGCTAGCGGTCAACGCCGGAGCCACGGTCATCGGGCTGGCCAGTGAGCCGAATCACCAGTGGCTCGCCGACCACGGCGTTACGCCGGTCTCCTACGGCGAGGGAGTCGCCGACCGGATCCGCGCCGCCTCCGCAGGCCATGTGGATGCGTTCATCGACACCGTCGGCACCGGCTACGTGGAACTTGCGCTCGAACTGGGCGTCCAGCCTGACCGGATCGACACCATCGCCGACTTCGCCGCCGCCGCCAAGTATGGCGTCAAGGTAGAAGGCAACGGCGCCGCAGCCAATGCCGGAGTGCTGGCCGAACTGGCCGCGATGATCGACAAGGGACAGCTGGAAATCCCGATCGCCAAGGTCTACCCGCTGACAGAAGTCCAGGCCGCGTACCAGGACCTAGCCCAGGGACACACGCGCGGCAAGATCGTCCTCAGGCCCTGACCGCGACGAGGGACCTGGAACGCGCATGCGTAGTGTCCGTGGCCATGGTCAGCTCCTCCGCTGTCGCGCTGACTGTGCCCGCAGGGTGGTGGCCAGTTGCTCGCCGAGCCGCTCCCACGTGCTATCGAACGTGGCTACGCCGTCATCCTCGAGTCCCTGCACGACATCGCCGTAGTCGATGCCGAGCCTCTGCAACTGGCGGAGCACCTGCTGCGACTCGTCGTAGTGGCCGTGCACCGAGTCGGCGGGTACCTGGCCATGGTCGGCGACGAGGCGCAGGGTGGCCTCGGGCATCGTGTTGACCACGCCTGGCGCGACGAGGTCGACCACATAACGGGTATCCGGGTAGGCCTGATCCTTGACCGACGTCGAGGCCCACAACGGCCGCTGCGGCCGGGCCCCGGCAGCGCTCAGCGCGGTCCACCGCTGCGCGGAGAACACCTGTTCGAAGTGCTGGTATGCCAGACGCGCGTTCGCGATCGCCGCGCGCCCGCGCAGCCCGGCCGCCTCGCTGGTCCCGATCTTGTCCAGCCGGGAGTCGATTTCGGTATCGACCCGGGACACGAAGAAGGAGGCCACCGAACTGATCGACGACAGGTCGCGGCGTGCCTGCCGGGCACGTTCCATGCCGTCGATGAAGGCGCCGGTGACCGCGTCGTATCGCTGCAGAGAGAAGATCAGCGTGACGTTGATGCTGATTCCCTCGGCCAGGCATGCGGCGATCGCGGGCAGCCCCTGCCGGGCGGCCGGGATCTTGATGAACAGGTTGGGACGGTCCACCTGCCACCACAGCGCCCGCGCCTCGGCGATCGTGGCCTCGGTGTTGTGGGCGAGCCGGGGATCGACCTCGATTGACACCCGTCCGTCCACGCCGCCCGTCGCTTCGTATACCGGCCGCAGCACGTCACAGGCCCAGCGCACGTCGAACGTGGTCAGCGCCCGCAGCGCCTCCCGGACATCGACACCGCGTGCGGACAAGTCGCGCAACTGCGGGCCATAGGCGTCGCCGCTGGTGATCGCTTTGGCGAAGATGCTGGGATTGGTGGTCACCCCGACCACGTGATCACGGGCGGCCAGGTCGGCCAGGCTGCCCGACACCAGCCGTTCTCGGCTCAGGTCGTCCAGCCAGATCGAGACCCCGGCCGTGCTCAGAGCCGTCAGTGCGTCGGTCATTGCGATCCTCTCCCTCCCGCCTCGCGGCGGCGTGCTCAGCCCGGCACGCCGACCAAGGCGAAGAACTCCGCCCGGGAGCGTGCGTCGGTGCGCAAGGTTCCATCCAGGGCCGAAGTGACGGTCTTGGCGCCCAGGGCCCGCACCCCGCGCAGCGTCATGCACGTGTGCTCGGCCTCCAGCACCACGCCGGTACCGCGCGGACGAAGACGCGCGGTCAGGCAATCGGCGACCTGCTTGGTCAGCCGCTCCTGGGTCTGCGGCCGGGCCGCGAAATGCTCGACGAGGCGGGCCAGCTTGGACAGGCCGAGGATGCGCTCACCAGGCAGGTAGCCGACATGCGCGACGCCCGAGAAAGGCAGCAGGTGGTGTTCGCAGACCGTCCGGAACGGGATGGCCCGCGCCAGCACCAGCTCGTCGTAGCCCTCGTCGTTGGGGAAGGTGGTCAGCCGAAGCGGCTGGGCGTCGAACAGCTCAGCGTAGGCGCGCGCCATCCTGGCCGGTGTCTCCCGCAATCCCTCACGGCTGATGTCGATCCCCAGGGCGGCAAGGAAGTCGGCGGCGGCTCGCTGCGCCGCGTTCAGGTCGACGGCTGTCCTTTCGCCCGCTATCCGCAGTTCCGGCCGGGACGACTGCGCGGTACCGGCGACCTGCACCGACAGCGGCGGCGTCAGGTCAACCGAATCGAGGGCCCGCTCGTGCGTCATGACAGTCCCGTTCTCCGCGTTTCGCCCGCCGACTGGCCAGTGCTGATGACGACGCAACAACATCCCGGCCGGGGATCGAGAGCGGGGTGCAGCCCGCTCGCGCCGACGCCCGCGACGAGGCCCTCGATCAGTGCCAGGTTCATCCCGCAAACGATCTCGGTGTGCCGGGCGGCCAGTTGGTGGAACGGGCAGTTTCGCAGCCGGACGGTGCCGTCCTCGTCCTGCCATGGCTCGAAGCCGTGCTCGCGCAGCGCGGCCTCCGTGGCCCGCCGCTTACCCTCCCGGCCGGGACCAGCGGGCCTGCAGCGCCTCCCGAGATCGGCGCCGAACTGCTGAGCAGCGTCGCGCAGCGTGGCCCGGCTTGCGCCGCTGCGGTCGGATTCGACGGCCACAGCAAGCAGGCGTGCCGCCAACTCATACTCCCGGGGCGGCACGGTCACGGCGAACTCCCGGCCCGAACGGGCGTAGACCTTGGCCGGGCGGCCGGCCCCGGGGCCTCCCCGGCCAGGGGGCCGCTGGTATGAGGCCGCCAGCAACCCCAGCCCAACCAGCTTGTCCAGATGATAGGCCGCCAGCGGACGGCCGATCCCGGCCGCAGCAGCCGCCTCGTCCCGCCCTACCGGCTCAGCACGCCCGGACACGAACTCGTAGAGGCGGCGGCGCACTGGGTCATCGAGGCTGCTCAATGCCGCCAGGCCCGAACCGTTCTGCTCCATAAGAGAACTCTATCACTAATCAAAACTAGCTAAATAGCGACCGGCCAGCGTAATGGCGCCTTTGCTGGCTAGCCGCCGAGCGCGGTCCGGCCGAACGCGGCCCGCCGAACGCGTCGAGGCCGTGGCGCACCCTTGGGACGCGGCCCTTGCCCGGCGCTCGGGCTAGCTGTCATATTCATCGTGGTAGCGGACACCGGCATCACCGGCCCCCGCCCCGGACGCGGACGCGCGTCCCTTCGGCTCCTCCCACGCCTCTTGCCGGCCGAGTGGAGTCAAGTCGAGGAAGTCGCTGATGAAGCCGAGGTTGTCTGTGCCCCGGGCATACGCGGAGTACGTGTGGAAGACGCGGTCGCCGTCACGGAGGAAGACGCTCAAGCCGTGCAGATCGAACGGCTAGTCCCACTCGCCGATCGGCAGGCCGGCCGTCTCGATCTCTGCCTGGCCGAGATAGTTGTACTCGATCGCAGTCCGAGACTCGTCGAAGCTGACGTGGAAGTCGTAGGAGGTCATCAAGACGGACCCGCGCATTGCGCACCTCCGACGCGGCGATGCCGAGGAGTGCCGGACCAGCTCCCGGCCTGAAGCGGACACCCACCGCGTTGCTACCTGGCGGGTAGCCCCGCGGCCACGACGTGGTCTCGGGGCCGGACAACCACATCGAGCCGTCGTCGACCCAGACCAGGTCAAAACACTCGTCAGGCAGGGGGGTCCCCATGGCACCGAGATCACCCCGCCACGCACAGCGCAGCGTATCAGCGACCTGGCCAGCCGGCGCGCGCTCGTGCAACCACTCGTCCACGACCAGCATCGCCATCACCCACCCGGACCCGGGGGGACACGCCGACGAGGTTGCCGATACTCACACCTCCATTGTCCCTCCCCCCGATGTGCTGCGTCCGGGTCTGTGCTGCGAGGGGACGGGCCGTAGGGCCCACACGCACGGGATGCCGCGACCGCCATGCATTTCACGGAGCATGGAGCGACGATGGCCGGATCGCCCGCATCACCGATGCCGGGCTACGCGGCGCGGGGCGCAGGCCACGTAAACCGTGTTACTGTGAAACTGTGAAGAACATTACGGTCTCCGTGCCCGACGACGTGTACCGCAACGCCCGGGTCGCCGCAGCGCAGCGCGATACCTCGCTGAGCGCACTGGTCGTCGCGTATCTCGAACGGCTGTCCGGGCGGATGAACGAGTTCGCGAGGCTGGAGGCGCTGCAGCACGAGATGCAGGCCGAGATCGGCCAGTTCCGCGCGGCCGACCGGCTTGGCCGCGACGAGGTCCACGACCGTGCGGTTCATTGACACCAACGTCCTGCTCTACGCGATCTCACGTGACCCCGCGGAGCAGGACCAGGCCAAGCGCGCCAACGACATCCTGGCCGACCGTGACCTGGCACTGTCGGTTCAGGTGCTGCAGGAGTTCTACGTGCAGGCAACCCGCGCCAGCCGACCGGACCCCATCACCCACCAGCAGGCCGTCCGGCTCATCGAGTCATTCCGCCGTTTCCCCGTCCAGGACGTTACGAGCGCGATCCTGATGGCGGCCCTGGCCACGCGTCAGCGGTTCCAACTCTCGTACTGGGACTCCGCGATCATAGAAGCATCCCGCGCGATGGGCTGCGCAGAAGTCCTGTCCGAAGATCTGGGCGACGGCCAGGACTACGCCGGAATCCGGGTCATCAATCCGTTCCGCTAGTCCGCCGCACCTGTGTCATTAACGCTTGCACGATGGCGCCAGGCCGCATTCGCAGGTCAGGCCGCCAAGGTGGTGCAGCCCAGCCTGCCGCCGGTCCAGGCGCCGGTGCTCGGCATCTGGTCGGACGCCGACCACTACCTCGACGGCGAGCGGATGCGGCAGTCAGCGGCCTGGGTGGCGGGGCCGTGGCGCTACGCGGAGATCGCGGGCGCCAGCCACTGGGTACCGCGGGACGCCCCCGCCCAGCTGAACGACCTGCTGCTCGACTGGCTGCGCTGACCGTGACGACCCAGGCAGAGCGAGTCCAGCGGCCAAGGCTGGCGAGATCGGCCGCGTTCTGGCTGGAGGCAGCAGTGCTGGTTCTGTTCCTCGCCGCGTCCGCCACGCCTACCCCGTTGTATCGCGTCTACCAGGCCCGGTGGGGGTTCTCGGCGACCACGCTCACCGCCGTGTTCGCCGTCTACGTGCTGTTCCTCCTGATGACGGTGCTGATCTTCGGCTCCCTGTCCGACCATGTGGGACGCCGGCCAGTGATCATCACCGCGCTGGCCGTGGATACGGCGGCATGCATCCTGTTCTTGCTGGCGCACGGGGTCGGGGCGCTGTTCGCCGCCCGGGCGTTGCAGGGGGTAGCCGTGGGCTTGGCGGCCAGCGCACTCGGCGCCGCGCTGCTAGATCTGCGGCCGGCCGGGAGCCTGGCACCGCTGGTGACGAGCAATGGGGGCACGGTGGGTCTGGCCATGGGCGCGTTGGGTACCAGCGTGCTGGTCCAGTACGGTCCGGTCCCGGCGCACCTGGTGTGGTGGCTGCTGCTGGGTGCCTTCCTGGCCGCGATTCTCCTGGCGGCCGCGACGCCGGAGCCGGGAACCGTGCGCCCCGGCGCCCTGGCCTCGCTGCGGCCGGACGTCAGCGTGCCGCGCTCGGCCCGGGGCACCTTCGCACGGGCCGCACCCTGCCTGGTGGCCGTGTGGGCGCTGGGCGGCTTCTACCTGTCGCTGGGACCCTCGCTGCCGCGCAGTTGTCCGGCTCACACAACCTGCTGTGGGGCGGCGTCATCACCTTCTTGCTCACCGGCCTGGGCGCGGTGACCTCGTCCGTATTTCGCAACTCCGCCCCGCCCGCGGTGATGCTGGGCGGTTGCCTTGGGCTGCTGGGCGGCGCTGTGGTGACGGTCGCCGCGATCGTGGCCAGCACGCCCGCGCTGCTGCTGCTGGGTACCGTGATGGCCGGCCTGGGCTTTGGGCCTGGCAACCTAGGCGCCTATCGCGTGATCATGGCACGGGCTGCCTCCAGCGACCGGGCCGGGCTGATCAATCCCGGCACCTCCGTATCTGAGTGACAACATCACTCGGACTAGCCAGGTGACCTGCACAAGCCGAAGCACCTCACAATTCAGTCGTGCACCCGAGCCACAGCCACCAGACTGGCCGACTTCATTCTGATCAATGCTTCGCGGTGCCAGCGTCGACTAGCTGAGCTGCGTAAACCTGGGCTTCGGGTCTTTCGGCTGTGTCTGTCTGGGTGCCGTGCAGCTCGTCGAGGCGCACCAGCGTGACTCCCGCGAGGATGAATGCGCCGCCCACGAACTGTACGGCGGACGGCAGTTGACCGAGCAGCAGCCACGCGAAGAACACTGCGAACAGCACCTCGGCCATACCGATGAACGAGGCGAGTTTGGCCCCGAGCCGGCGGGCGGCGCCGATGCCCGCGACATACGCGATCACCGCCGCAACAAGTGACAGCCCCAGCACCGGCACGATCCAGCTGACCCGGTGGCCGAGGAAATCGACGTTGC
>WNFD01009983.1_pt1 | contig 18787 bp, 13 predicted proteins | sample 5400491 | NCBI WGS metagenome assembly WNFD01 (sample SAMN13153343, study PRJNA577476) | soil metagenome | isolation source: 120 cm saprolite under Douglas fir tree site 2 hole 2 replicate 2 | place: USA:California | collected 2015-04-18 | reverse complement strand
CGGTCCTGGATCTCCTCGGTCGCGGCGCGCAGCAGCAGGTCCTGTTCGGGCCCCGGCGGGACGAGCCGGCCGGGCGTCTCGATCACTCCCATTCGAGCGCGCCTTTCTTCCACTCATAGATAAAGCCGACGGTCAGCACGGCGAGAAACACCACCATCGACCAGAAGCCGAACACCCCGATATCGCCGAGCGAGACCCCCCAGGGGAACAGGAAGGCGACTTCGAGATCGAAGATAATGAACAGAATCGCGACGAGGTAATAGCGCACATCGAACCGCATCCGGGCATCCTCGAACGGCTCGAAGCCGCATTCGTAGGGCGACAGCTTCTCCGAATTGGGGTTCTGCCGGGCCAGTACGAACGAGGCGCCGACCATCGCAGCGGCAATCCCACCGGCGATCACCAGAAACACCAGGATCGGGAAATACTCGCTGAGCAGGTTCTCCATACCACCCTCTCGCTGGCGGCACCGGGCTGACGTCAAGCCGCGTCAGGTCAACTATACCCAGCAATCGCCGCAGACATTAGCCCGGGTGCCCGATACCGGCCGGCGGACCGGTTTACGCGAGCTCCGATCGATGGCGGGAGCGACGGGGCTCGAACCCGCGACCTCCGGCGTGACAGGCCGGCGCTCTAACCAACTGAGCTACACCCCCGCGACCGCCGATCGCGGCGACACCTCCTACCTAGGCGCCCCCAGGGTGTCAAGCAATCCCCCGTGGGGCGTGGTTCAGGCCTTATCGAGCCAGACCGTATCCAAGCGCACGGTGTCGAAGATGCCGAAATAGGCGGCCGGGTTGAGACCCTTGACGTAATTGTACCAGACCTCGTTGATCCGTTCCCAGGCGATCGGCAGCAGCGGCGGGTCCTCCTCCATGATGGCTTCGGCTTGGTGGACCAATGGCAGACGCTTGGCGGGATCGACTTCCCGGTCGATCCGCGCGGTCAGCGCCTGGAAATCCTTGTTGTCCCAGAACGAGTAGTTCTGTGGGCCGTCCTTGCCGTACCAGGCACTGAACGAGTCGGACGGATCGAGCAGGGTCCCGACGACGGCCCCGATCGCCAGGTCGAAATGCCCGCTTGCGGCGTCGTCGAACCATACCGATTCGACCACCGTGCGCAGGTTGCACTCGACGTTCAGCGCCTCTTTCAGCATCGCCTGGATCGCTTGCGACCACAGTTTGAAGATCGCGATGTCGCGGACCATATAATCTAAGCCATTGATACCGTTCGGATAACCTGCTGCGGCCAGCAGCGTTCGGGCTTCCTTGATCGAGGCCGCGGGATCGGGCTGGTAGCCGAGCCGTTCCGCGAGCTCCTCCTTGGGCGTGGCATATTCGGAGAATGGGTAGATGAAGCTGCCCGGCGACATCGGGGCAACATCCTTGACGACTTCGGCCAGGACCGGCCGGTCGAGGGCGAGGTGCATGGCGCGGCGCACGCGCGGATCGTCAAACGGTTTTTTCTTGTTGTTGAGATAGGTCGCGTGGATCACGCTCTGGTTGTAATTGGCGGTCGACAAGCCGGGCGTGGACTGGGCTTTGCGCATCGTAACCGGATCCGTGATACGCACATAGTCGACCCGCCCAGAGAGAATTGCCGAACCCATTTCCGGCGAAAACGGCAGCACGTGATAGAACTCGATCCCGTCGAGATACGGCAGCCCCTTGTTCCAGTAATTCGGATTCCGCTCCATCACCCAGAGTTCGTTCTCGACGCGGCGAACGCTGCGAAACGGGCCGGTACCGGGGTAGGTGACCACCTTCCTCAAATTGTAGTTGTTGTCTTCCAGCGTCTTTTTGCGAACGATGACATTCCAGCCGCTGGCGAACGCCGACATCATGAAGCTGATCGGGCGGGGCTCCGACAGCCTGAATTCGACCGTGTACTTGTCGCGCGCGTTGATCTCGCTGACCGCCTTGAACAGGACGCTGCGCGGAATGCTGACCCCGGTGGGGGGCTTGGCGATGCGATCGTAGGTGGCCTTCACGTCCTCCGAGGTCAGTTCGGCGCCGTCGTGGAATTGCACGCCCTGGCGTAGATGGAATGTGTAGGTCTGGCCGTCCGGGGAAATTTCCCAGCTATGCGCCAGATCCGGGATAATCGTCTTGGCGCCATCGTTCGGATCGCGCCGGATCAGATTGTCGAACATGCAGGCTGCGGCCCCAAGAATGAAGATGGTACCGGCCTGGTGAATATCGAAATGCGGAGCACGCAACGGCATGCCATGGCGCAGCACGCCGCCGGATTTGGCGTTGGGCTCCGGCGCCTTGAGCTTGAACGCCGAACCGTCAAATTTTTCCGGAACCGGCGCGGCCAGGGCAAAGGAGGGAGACAGCCCGTAGGCGCCGGCCGCCACGGCCACGCTGCTTTTCAAGAACTCGCGGCGGCTCCACCACGGACGGAGTTTATATGGGCCGGTCATGACATTTCTCCCCTTTCGCTCTTTTCTCGTCTGAGTTACAGCCCAGCGTTGCTGATGACGGCGTCGCGCAGCACGCGGGCGATGTAGCGGGCGACATCGAGCGGCAGCTGGTCGGCGCGACGGCCGCCGCCGATCCACAGATCCATGTTGCCGGGGCCCCAATTGTACGCTGCCAGGGCATCGGGCCAGTTGCCGTAGCGCAGGAACATCTGCGCCAGATAGGCCCGGCCGAGCCGGCGGTTCTGCTGCAGGTCGAAGCGGTCGCCGCCGCCGACATCGAAGGCCGCAGCGGCGCCGACCTGCATTGGCCCCTGCGGCCCCTCCGGCTCCGGCCGCCACATCCGCGGGTCGGCGCCGTGCCGCGACTCGACGCCGTCGACGGCGAAGGCGATGCGGTCGAGTTCGCCGCCCTTGGCCGGGCCGAACAGGCCCATCGAGGGTAAATCGGGCGGCGGGACGCCACGCACGACCGTTACTGCGGGCTGCAGCGCATCGGCAAAAGCGACCTTTTCGCTGCGGGTCTGAAGCGCCCGCTCCGGGCCGCCGATGGGGCTTGCAGCTCCACCGCGCAGCACCGTGACCGGCGCCGCGGCGCCGGGACCAAAGCTGACAGTTTCCGCGCGCACCGGTAGAGCGGCACGCGGCGCCGCTTCTCGCGGCCCGCGCATCACTCGTACCGGCGCGCGCCGCGCATCGTCGAAGGACACGGTCTCAGCGTTCACCGCCGCGCTTGCCACCGCCGCAAGCGAGCGCGAATCCGCTGCGCGGTGGGCAGACTTGCCGCCCAACGCCACGCCGGCGCCGCACGCGAGCGCGACCACGGCCAGCGCGCTCGTGCACGCGGTTATCCCCCCTCTGCCGCTCCTCATCCCCCCGGAAGCCTTGCTGGCAAAGCCCGAATCTCTCTATGCGCGATCGGCCGCCGCAGCAAGCGGCTTGGCAATGGCGGCGCCGCGATGACACGATGCGAGACGATTCATGGCCAACACTCGTCAACCGGGGAGCCCACCCATGACCCGACCCTTCGAAGGGATCCGCATCATCGACATCACCCATGTGCTGGCCGGCCCGTTCGCCGCCTATCAGCTGGCGGTGCTCGGCGCCGAGGTGATCAAGGTCGAGCACCCGGACGATCCCGATCAGAGCCGCAGCAGCGGCACCGATCGCGCGCTCAACCGCCGCCAAATGGGCACCTCGTTCCTGACGCAGGGCTCGAACAAGCGCTCCATCACATTGGATCTGAAGCAGGAATCGGGGCGCGAGGTCCTGAAGAGGCTAGTCGCGCGGGCCGATGTCCTGGTCGAAAACTACCGGCCGGGCGCCTTCGCGGCGCTCGGGCTCGGCTATGAGGCGATGGCGGCGATCAATCCGCGTCTGGTCTATTGCTCGATTTCGGCGTTCGGCCAGGACGGCCCGCGGCGCGAGCAGACCGCCTATGATCACGTGATCCAGGCAACTTCGGGGCTGATGGCGATGACCGGCACCGAGGAGGTCAACCCGATCAAATTCGGCGCCCCGGCGGTCGACTATGCGACCGGCACGATGGCCGCCTTCGCGCTGGCCAGCGCCCTCTTCCAGCGCGAGCGCACCGGCAAGGGGCAGCGAATCGACCTCGCCATGCTCGACGTCGCGATGATCCTGATGAGCTCCCACCTGACCGGCTACCTGCGCAACGGCGCCGAGCCCAGGCCGCACGGCAACAAGCAGCCCTACGCCACCAACAGCGGCTACGAGACCAAGGACGGGATGGTCATGCTCGGCGCCAGCAATCTGGGCCAGCAGCGCCGCTTGTGGCAGGCGTTGGAGCGCCCCGACATGGCCAAAGACGACCACGAGGCGCGCGAAGCCGACCGCGACCGCGAGGCGGCGCTCCTCGGCGACATCCTGAAGATGCGCACCGCCGCCGAATGGGAGCGCTTCTTCCATGCGCGCCATGTCCCGGCGGCCCGGGTGCGGCCGATGGCCGAGGCGCTTGATGATCCGCACCTCAAAGAGCGCGGCAACATCCACCGCCATGCTGGCGCTGCCGGCGTCGACGGTCCGTTCGCGGTGCCGGTCGCCGCATTCAAATTCGCCCATGGCGGTCCGAGCATCGAGACCCCGCCGCCGCAGTTCGGCGCCGACACCGATTCCGTGCTCGCCGAACTCAGCTACACACCGGCCGAGATCGCCGCGTTGCGCGCCGCGCGGGTGATCTGATCGGCGGCAAGCGCAACGTTCCGAAATAATTGGTGAACGCAACAAGCGTGGATTGCCGAAGAAAATCGTGGACAAGGCGGGCGATCGGGTCAAGATTCGGGCTAGAGGATTAAGGTTGCCGACGCACCTTTGATCATCCGGGTGTTGGGGGATCCGTCTTTTTCGGTGGAGTGCGACTAAGGCCGGGCGCGCAGTGCGCTTGGCTGAGCTTGCTGCCGATCCGGTACGGTGCGACGCCGCGTCGCGTTATCGACAAGGCGGTTGGGGTTGGGGGGTCCGAAAAGCGCGATGTTTTCGCTGCTGCGTCAAATCCTGTTGATGCCGTTGTGGCTTGCCCAGGTTTTCACCCAGGAAAAGTTTTTCGCGCGCAATCCGGTCATCGGCAATCGCTGGCTCAACGAGCACGGGCTGCATGCCGTCCGGGTCGCCGCTGCCTGGCGGCTCGCCGAGGCGCGCCGCCGCCGGCTGGCGCGGCTGATCTCGGCCGAGGATCGCCGGCAGCTCGACCGCGACGGCTTTATCATCAAGCGCGATTTTCTGCCGCCCGATGTCTTTGCCGAGCTGGTGGGTCAGGTCCGGGCGTTGCGGGCGCCGGCGCGCGAGATAACCGAAGGCGACACGGTCACCCGGCACATCGCCCTCGATCCGGCGGCGCTCGACCGCGTCCCGGCAGCGCGGCTGCTGCTCGATCTGCCGCAATACCGCAATCTGCTGCGCTATGCCGGGTCCTCCGCCGCCGCCCCGATGGTCTATATCCAGACCGTTCTTGCCGGCGCGATCGCCGGGCCGCCCGACCCCGCGCCCGATCCGCAGCTCGATCTGCACACCGACACGTTTCATCCGACGGTCAAGGCGTGGCTTTTCCTGACCGATGTCGAGCCGGATGCGATGCCGTTCGTCTATGTGCCGGGCTCGCATCGCCTGACGCCGCAGCGCCTCGAATGGGAACGGGCGATGAGCATCGCGGCGAGCCGCCAAGTGGGCGCGGCGGCTCGTCAGCCCGATCAAAAGCTGATCCGCGCGATCTCGCCGTCGGTTCTGCCCGAGCTCGGCCTGCCGCCGCCGCGGGCGATCTCGGCGCCGGCCAACACCCTCATCGTTGCCGACACCTTCGGTTTTCATGCAAGGGGTGCGAGCGCCCGGCCGACGACCCGGGTCGAGATCTGGGCGCTTGGCCGGCGCAACCCGTTCCTGCCGTGGACCGGGCTCGACCCGTGGTCGATTGCAGCGCTCGGGCTGCGCAAGCCGATGCTCTATTGGAAATCGGTCGATTTCCTCGAAAGCATCGGGCTCGGGCATCAGCGCTGGCGCGCTCGCGGCAGCCTCTCCGCGTTCGATCCTGCCTAGCGCATGGACCACTACCACGCCTTCGCCCCGGACGAGACGAGCCGCCTCGGTGTCGCCCCCGGACAGACGAAGGGGAAGCCGCGCTCGGTTTTATTTCTGCAAGGCCCGATCTCGAGCTTCTTCGATCGGCTGGGCCGGGCACTGATTGCGCGCGGCCACCGCGTCCACCGGGTCAACCTGCATTTTGGCGACCAGCTGTTCTGGCGCTTGCCGGCGACGCATTTTCGCGGACGTTTCGCGGACTGGCGCGGGTTTGTCGCCGACATGCTCGATCGGCACCAGATCACCGACCTCGTCCTGCATGGCGACCGCCGTCCCTATCACATCATCGCCGCGGAGGAGGCGCGGGCCCGCGGGATCGCCGTGATCGTCACCGATCTGGGTTATCTGCGGCCCGACTGGATCACCCTCGAATATGACGGGATGACGACCTATTCGCGGTTCCCGCGCGATCCGGAAGCGATCCGCGCGCTCGCCGCGGAACTCCCTGAGCCGGCGCAAGGGCCCCGGTTCCATACCCCGTTCTGGCTGATCGCGGCGCTCGACGTGGCCTACAATCTCGGGCTCGTCCTCGGCCGGCCGCTTTACCCGCACTACCGCTATCACAGCACCTGCCATCCCTTTGCCGAATACGCCGGGTGGCTCTGGTCGCGCGCGAAGCGGCGGCTTGCCGGGCCGCAGAAAAGCCCTCTCCAAGCGCAGCCCGGGTCGTATTTCCTGGTGCCGCTGCAGCTTGCCACCGACTTCCAGATCCGCGCCCATTCGCCGTTCAGCCAATTGCGCGAGGCGGTCCGCGAGATTATCGCCTCCTTTGCCGCCAGCGGCAGCCGGCGCGGTCTGATCTTCGTCGTTCACCCGCTCGACAACGGGCTGATCGGCTGGAGTCGGCTTATCGCGCGGCTGGCGGGGCAGTTCGGCGTCGCCGAGCGGGTGTTGGCGCGGCATGGCGGCACCCCCGCCGAGTTGCTGTGCAACGCCGCCGGGGTCGTCACGATCAACAGCACGGTCGGCGTCACCGCCTTGCGCGAGGGGGTTCCGGTCAAGACGCTGGGCAATGCCGTTTTCGATATCGCCGGATTGACCTGCCAAGCGCCGCTCGACGAATTCTGGCACGACCCGACGCCGCCGGATCCCGAGTTGCTGGCGGCGTTCCTGCGTGCGCTGATCGGCACGACGCAGGTCAAGGGCGGGTACTACGAGCGCACCTCGCAGGATTGTGCGATCGACGGCATTGTCGAGCGGCTCGAGCGGCGGCCCTACCCGCTGCCGGCGCTCGGCGCCGCGAATCCGCCGCGCGCGAGTTCGCGCACCGTGGTGGTAACCGGCGTCGCGGACACGATAGGCGTGGCGCTGGCGCGCGCGCATGCCGCGCCCGGGGTGAGGCTGTGCCTGATCGGCGGCGCGGCGGAGACGCTGGAGCAGACGGCCGAGGATTGCCGGCACCGAGGCTCCCTGGTCGAGACCTTCTGCCTCGCGGGACGCAGCCATTCCTCGCTCGCCGATTATCTCGCTTCCCTCGACCGCGACGCCCCGGTGGATGCGCTTGTGATCCATGCCGGCGCGGCGGCCGAGCCGGCCGACAGACAGCACGTCGAGCGCGACATCGGCCGCGTCATGCGGCTGGTTGCCGCGATCGGCGAGCCGATGCGCCGCCGCGGGCGCGGCGAAATCGTGCTCGTCAGCCCGCTTGCCGGCCGGCCGGTGACCGGCGATCCGAGTTCCGCGCTCGGCATCACCAGGGCGTTTCTGGGATATGGCGCCGATCTGCGCCGGCGGTTGGCTACGGCCGGAGTATCGGTTGCCGTCGTCGCGCCGAGCCGCCTCGCGATCCGCGTCGCCGCCCGCTTGCACGAGCCGCTTCTCGCCATGGTCGCCGCCGACTACCTCGCGGAACAGATCGGAAGCGGGCCGAGCCGGCGCCGCGCGGTGATCGCCGTCCCCGGCCCTGCCACGCTCGCGTTGCGCGCGCTCGCCCTGGCGCCGTCGAGATTGCGCGAATCGGCGCGCAACACGCTGCTCCCGGGCACCGATTCGATCGGCGAAGCGGCTGACGAGACGACGATTGCCAGGAAATCGGCCACCGGCGGCACGGGCGATTGACGCGGCGGCTTGTCGGGTCCGGGTGTTCCGGCGATTTCGGCGTGGTATGCTGCACGGGTCATGATGACGGCTTGCAGCAGGGATGAGCGCGCATGCTGGCGCAGATAGGCCGCGCCGCGATGGTTCCGCTGTGGACCGCGCAGCTGCTCACCGGCACCAAATCCTTCGAGCGCAACCGGGTGATCGGGAGCCGCCGGCTGAACCAGCGCGGTCTGCATGTCGCTCGGGTCGCGCTCGCGCACCGGATCGCCGCGATGCGCCGCAAACGCCTTGCCGGGCTGGTCGCGGCTGCCGACCGGCAGGATTTCGAACGCGACGGTTTCGTGATCCGCCGCGATTTTCTGCCTGCGGCGGAATTTGCGGCGCTGCTCGGTCAGGTCAAATCCTATCGCGGCGGGCTGCGCGAGATCGCCGAGGGCGACACGATCATGCGCAAGATCGCGCTCGGGTCCGAGGCGTTGGCGGCATTGCCGGCGCTCGCCACGGTGTTCGGCTCGCCGCAATGGCGCGGCCTCATCCGCTATGTCGGCAGCCGCGACGCCGAGCCGGTGGTGTGGATCCAGAGCATCCTGCGCCATGCCGTCGACGGCCCACCCGATCCGCAGACCGCACTGCACGCCGACACCTTTCACCCCACCGTCAAGGCATGGCTGTTCCTCACCGATGTTGCCGCCGACGCTGGCCCCTTCACCTACGTTCCCGGCTCGCACCGCCTGACCCCCGAACGGCTCGCCTGGGAAAAGCGGATGAGCCTTGCCGCGCCGCATTCGCCGGACGGCGACACGAGGCAAGGCTCGTTCCGCGCCGATCCCGAGGATCTGACGGCGATGGGCCTGCCCGGGCCGCGGATCTTTGCGGTGCCGGCAAACACGCTGGTCGTCGCCGATACGTTCGGCTTCCATGCCCGCGGCCCCAGCGCCGGGCGCTCGCTGCGCGTCGAGATCTGGGCCTATGGCAGACGCAGTCCGTTCCGCGTTCGATCCGGCTTGACGCGCCGCTGGAGAAAGAGTCGGAATGGCCTGGGATCCCGCGCAATACCTCAAATTCGCCGGGCCGCGGCTGCGGCCGGCGCTCGATCTGTTGCAGCGGATCGATTGCGAGGCGCCGTCGCGCGTCTACGATCTCGGCGCCGGCGCCGGCAATGTGACAAGGCTGATCGCCGCGCGCTGGCCCGAGGCGCGCATCGTCGGGGTCGATTCCTCAGCCGAGATGCTGGCCAAGGCGGCGGCCGAAAACCCCGGCATCGAGTGGCAGCGGGCCGATCTTGCGACCTGGCGGCCGCAGCTTCCGCCGGACATCATCTACTCGAACGCCGCGCTGCACTGGATCGAGGACCACGCCCCGGTATTCACCGCGCTGTTCGACAGCCTCGCCGCGGGCGGCACGTTCGCGGTGCAGATCCCGCGCAATTTCGGCGCGCCGTCGCACACCTCGATGGGCGCGGCGGCGCGCCAGGGCCCGTGGCGCGCCCGGCTCGAGCCGCTGTTGCGCCCGGCCCCGGTCGCCGAGCCCGCCTTCTACTTCGACCTCCTGGCGCCGCACGCCGCGCGGCTCGACATGTGGGAGACCGAATACCTCCAGGTCCTCGATGGCGAGCATTCGGTCAAGGAATACACCAAATCGACCTGGCTCTCCCCGCTCCTCGCCGCCCTCGAAGAACCCGAGCGCAGCCAATTCGAGGCGGTCTATACCGACATGGTCGACGCCGCCTACCCGCGCCGCCCCGACGGCAAGACCCTCTTCCCATTCCGCCGCATGTTCATCATCGCAACCAGGGCGTAGCGGGGCAGGACGCGGGAAAGGTGCGGCCGGCAGGCTGGGTTGGATAAGACAAAATCAGAGTCCTGTCGTCCGTGCATTGGTCTGCTCAGGGTGGATTCCCGACCTATGCTGGGCCCGTTCGGCCGACGAGGTCGCGCCGAAAGCGGTCAAATGGAGAGGCATTCGCACGTGTTCGCGCGCTCGCCCCGCAATTGGCTAAAAATGTCCGGCGTGAGAACTACCGCCGGCGCTATCTCGTCAAAGGCGTCCTCCGGCTCAGTTTTGGGAGACTGCGGGACACTCGCTCATCGTGAACTCGCCACAACCGGCTGCATCACGTTTTTCACAACATAGTCGCCAATTTTAAGCCCCATATCGGTGCCGACGCGGGTCGAAAACCGGTAATGGAAGCCGGACCAGATGCGCGCATTTGCCACCTCTTGGGCAAACGCCGTCATGTTGGTCCAACGGTGAGTAACACCCGGGGCGGTTGGGCTGGTTGTCGCGATTTCCGGAATTTCCTCGGTTCCGAGCACTGCCTTCACGACTCCGGCGACACTACCGCTCAGGATGCAATGGGCGCACGGGTACTCCGGGTGCATCGGCGTGTCGGCCATTGGCTGCCAGCTTGCCTCGCGATCGGAATTGCCGTGATGGGGCGCCAGAAATTGTAGTGGTACTTGGCATCCAACACGGCGATCAATGCATCGTTGATCGCAATCCCGGCGAGCGCCATGAAGCGCGCGCTCTCAACGACGTCCATTTTCTTGGCGGTTGCGAGCTGTCGGAGGAAGACGTGATAGCCTATCGGCCCGGTGACCAGCCAGAAGCGGGCAGTTTCGGTCTGTTGCGGCGTTCGCTTCGCACTCTTCAGTCCGCCATAATCCTTGATCTCATTATAGTCGGTCGCCCATTCGCCGCTGTCCAGCGCAATCGGCGGGCCTGGCCGGAATTGGGATCCGCTGGTCATTGCGAACGGCTTGATGTTTGGCCACATAGGTCCCCGCATGATCGGTGTCGGGACATAGGCGCCGGGCGTGGTTCGCGGCCGGTATTCATCGGCCGCATCAGCGCCATCGCCCGCCCGCGCCGCCAAGATCTTCGCCGCAACGGCCTCGCCGAGCTTGACGCCCTCTGTTTTCGCCGTGCCATCGGGGATCGACGCAAGATAGCTGGCGAGGGCGGCTTTGATTTCACCCGCCGTCTTTGCATCGATCGTCGCCAGGACGGTGGCGGCCGCGGCTGCAGCGGCAGCTTCCTTCGATGTGGTGGGATCCGCCGACAGCTGCACCACATACGGTCGGTGGCGAGGCTCGACCGAATTGACCGCGTCGAACATAGCGGCATGGACTATTCCCATCATCCGGTAAGCCGCGTATGGCGTGTATGGCGACGGAACGCTGGCTAACGGTGCAACAGCAGCAATGGCTTTCTCGTCCCAATCGGTGACAACGTTGCTCCACGCCGGGGCGGCAGCACCGAGCGCGAGTCCGGCTCCGATCGTGGCTGCCCAAACCGAACAGTTCATTGTGAAGGTCTTTGAAGCAGGCATGTTTTCCTCCCGCGAGTTGATGACGGCTCAACTGCATGCAGGCGAAAACTGCGCGATCTGCAAATCCTAACCGTGCGCCCGTTCTAGACGGTCGGATCGATCGGCGAAGGCGCCGCTCAGGCGAGCCAAGCGTCGGCCGGCGCCGCGTAAATTTCTGAGGTTTGGCTTAGGTCGAAGACGCCGGGCGGACCTGACCAAATTCTACTGCCGACGAGGCTGCGGAACACGTCATTTATTTATCGAATGTTTTTTCATCGCGATAGGAGGCCTTGCTCGCGCAACCAGTTGGACCGCCGGCTTCAGTTTTCTTGTCGTCGAGCTGAACGCAAAGCGACTGGCATTGCTGTGTCCACCCAGCTGAGCCGACCCGAGTGGGGGGTCGGGCAATGCCGGGAATGGGGTACCCCATGCTGACCTGTGAGAGCAGCCCGCTTAGGTTCAGAGAGGGGCAACACGGATTGTCCCCGATTATCGCGGCAAGGGTCCGCTTCGGGTCGAGGGCGGTCATCCGTCAAAGCGTAACAGCATCAAATTTTACCCGGTAACCGCCGCATCGCTGACGGGAGACACCCATCTACCCCAACCCACCGCGCACGAGGGCGGCGCCGGCGGCGAGCGCGGTCAGCTTGCGGCTGGCGAGGCTGCGGTCGAGCGGGGCCATGCCGCAATTGGTGCATGGGTAGAGCCGCTCCGGCGGCACGAAGCGCAGCGCGCGTTCGATCGTCGCCGCGACCTCTTGCGGCGTCTCGGCCTTGTCGTTCGCCACGTCGATCGCGCCGAGCAGCACGTCCTTGCCGTGAAGCAGCGCCAACAGCTCGATCGGCACGTGCGAGTTGGCGCATTCGAGCGAGACCTGGTCGATCCGGCTCGCCGCCAGCGCCGGGAAGATCCGCTCGTATTGGCGCCACTCGGCGCCGAGGCTCGTCTTCCAGTCGATATTGGCCGGGATGCCGTAGCCATAGCAGATGTGGACCGCGGTCTTGCAGGAGAGGCCCTCGATGGCGCGATGCAATGCCGCGATGCCCCATTGGACGACCTCGTCGAGATAGACATTGAAGGCCGGCTCGTCGAACTGGATCACATCGACCCCGATCGCCGCCAGCTCGCGCGCCTCCTCGTTCAACAGCTCGGCGAGTGCCATCGCCATCCGCGCGCGGTCGCGGTAATGCGCATCGGCCACCGTGTCGACGATGGTCATCGGCCCCGGCAGGGTGAATTTGAGCCGGCGGCTGGTGTGGCGGCGCGCAATCTCCGCTTCCCAGGCATGCGCGGCGCCGCCGCGCCGCAGCTTGCCGGTGACGGTCGGCACCAGGGCCTCGTACCGGTTGTTGCGGATCCCGATGCGCACCCGGCGGTCGAAATCGATGCCTTCGATGCGTTCGAGAAAGCCGTGGACGAAATGCTGGCGCGCCTGCTCGCCGTCGCTGACGATGTCGATTCCGGCATCTTCCTGGAGCTTCAATGCGAGGAGGGTGGCGTCGCGCTTCCCCTCGCTGAGGGCCTCACCCGAAAGGCGCCAGGGCGCCCACAGCATGCGCGGCTCGGCCAGCCAGGACGGCTTCGGCAAGCTGCCGGCGATCGTCGTTTCGAGCACGGGGTCCCTCCGGGTTACAGCTCCAACGCGGCGAGCAAGGCCTCCCGCTCCGCTTCGCCGGCGGGCGCCCGCTTGCAGGCCACGCCGGCGAGTTCGTAGTTGGCGGCGCGGCGCCGCAGCACGATCTGCGCAAACGGCGCTTCACGCAGCTTTTGCGCCAAGAGGGTCGGCGTGAAACCGCAATTGTGCGCCATCTTGGAGCGGCCCTGCGCCAAATGCGGGCCGAAACCGAAGAGGATGTCGTGGGCGATCACCGCCCCGGCCGGCGATTCATAAACCACCTCATGCAGCCGGTCGGTGGCGATGTACTCGGCGATGGTCTGGAGGTCGGGGACGATCAGACAGAAGAACCCGTCGTCGCTAAGGATCCGGTACACCTCCGCGATCGCCTTGCCGACCTCGTAAAGATAGAGGTGCTCGAGACAATGCGCCGACCACACCGCATCAACCGAGCCGCTCTCGATCGCCGAAAGATCGGTGACGTCGGCGAGGATATCGGGGGCCACCTTCGCATCGACATCGACCCGCAACTCGCGCCAATCGGCGAACATCGCCGGCAGCTGCGCGCTCCCTTTCGGGCCGCTGCCCAGATTGACCAGCAGGTTGGGACGCTTGTCCGGTTGGTGGGCGGGGCTGTCGCTCATGGCGCGCGTCGATCCTTCAAGCATCCGAGGCGAGACGGTTGCTACCTCGCCCCGTCCATCGCGCGATCGAGTTTAGCGAACGAGCCGCCCGTGGAGAAGCCGGACACCAACCTGCTCACGTATTGTTTCAACCACCGCTGTATGCCTTGTCATGCGCTTTGTCCGGAACGATGTTTGTGAGACGGCGTTAGCGTGCGACCTTCCTCCCGCTTGCGTATCAGGCGATGGCAACAGCAGAACCTTACGGCAGAACGTTCACGCCTCCCGCGCCGACGACAACGGCGCGGCAAGTCGCCCTCGATTTCGTCGGGGCGGTGCTGCGCCGCAAGCGGCCGCTCGACGATGCGATCGAGGATCATCCGGCGATGGGCGAGCTGCCGGCGCGCGACCGTGCCTTCGCCCGGTTGCTGGTCGCGACGGTGCTGCGTCGGCTCGGCCAGATCGATGCGCTGATCGGCGATTGTCTCAACACCCCGCTGGCGCCGCGAGCTTCAATCGTGCACGACATCTTGCGGCTCGGTATCGCCCAGCTCTTGTTTCTGCGGACGCCGCCGCATGCCGCGGTCGCGACCAGCGTCGACCTCGCCCATGCCAGGGGGTTCCTGTCGCATAAGGGGCTGGTCAACGCGGTGCTCCGCCGCTTGAGCCTCGAAGGCGCCGACCGGGTCGGGGGCCAGGACGCCCCCCGCCTCAACACCCCCGATTGGCTGTGGCAATCCTGGACCCGCGCCTACGGGGAGGACCAGGCTCGCGCCATCGCCGTCGCGCATCTGAAAGAGGCGCCGCTCGACCTGACGCTGCGGAGCGAGGACGAATCGTGGTGCGAGAAGCTTCAGGCGCTACGGCTGACGACCGGATCGCTGCGCCGGGCGGCGGGCGGCTCGGTGACCGCACTACCCGGCTACGCCGAGGGCGCCTGGTGGATCCAGGATGCCGCAGCCTCCCTGCCGGCGCGCCTGTTTGACGGGATCGCCGGATGCACGGTCGTCGATCTGTGCGCCGCGCCCGGCGGCAAGACAGCGCAACTCGCCGTTGCCGGCGCGCACGTCACCGCGATCGACCGGTCGACCCGCCGCCTCGACCGGCTGGTCGCCAATTTGCGCCGGCTCGATCTGAAGGTCTCGGCGATGGCGGCCGATGGCTTGACCTGGCGGCCCGAGATCCCGGCCGACGCCGTCTTGCTGGATGCGCCGTGCACCGCGACCGGCGCCATCCGACGCCACCCCGACGTGCCGCATTTGAAGCATCCCGAGGATGTAGCCCGCCTCGCGGTCGTGCAGGCAAACCTGCTGCACGCGGCGGTCGATATGCTGCGCCCGGGCGGCACCCTGGTTTATTGCACCTGCTCGCTCGAGCCCGAGGAGGGGCCGCAGCGGATCGAGGCGCTGCTGCGCTCGGGTGCGCCGGTCGAGCATTGGCCGATCGAGGCCGCTGCGATCGGCGCGCCGGCCGAATGGGTCACGCCGCAGGGCGATCTGCGCACCCTGCCGTCCCATCTCGCCGAACACGACGGGGTGGACGGCTTTTATGCCGCGCGCCTGATAAAGCTCGGCGCGTCCTGATCCGCCGACCCCCTCCCGAAGCTTAGGCTTGCGACCGGCGCGGCTTGCCGGCGGTGCTTTTCCTTGTTACGAAGCAACATGGATGCAACCGCCGAACAATGAGATCGGCGCCGGTTCAGCGCGGGCGTTCCCCGGAAGACACCGCAACCCACGGTGCCGAGGTGCCCGATGCGTTCACCCGCCTGCGGCGCGACGCGCTGCGCGCGCTCGCCGCCGGCCCGTTTTATCGCCATACGCTGATCGGCCCGGTACCGCCCGATCTGCGGCTCAAGCTCAGCGAGCGCTGGCCGGGCGATGCCAAACGGGGCGCCGCCCTCCTTGCCGGCGAGATCGAATTTTCCGGAGAGCTGGTGCGCACCCCGACGCCGGTGTGGTTTCCGCCGAGGACGGGGCCGGGCTGGCTCGCCGCGTGGCACGGGTTCGGCTGGCTCGCCGATCTGATCGGCATCGGCGCCGCGGCGCGCGACCCGGCGCGGGCCCTGGTCCAGAGCTGGCTTGCCGAAAGCGCCGCCTGGCACCCGATCGCTTGGCGCTCCGATGTCGTGGCCACCCGGATCTTTGCCTGGATCGTGCATTTCGAGGACATCGCCGGGCGCGACGCCGATCGGCCGTTGCGCCGGGCGATGCTGGCAAGCATCGCCCGCCAGGTGCGGCACCTCGCGCGGACCGCCGCCTGGGAACTGACCGGCGCTTCCCGCCTGCGCGCGCTGAAGGGCCTGATCGGCGGGCTTGCCGCGCTCGGCGGCTCGGCAAACCGCATGGCGCGGGCGTTGCGCGTTCTCGATCGCGAGCTGCTGGTCCAGATCCTCCCCGATGGCGGCCACCGAACCCGCAGCCCGTCGGTCCAGCTCGCGGTGCTGCGCGACTTGATCGACATCCGCGCGGTGCTGCGCGCGGCGCAAATCGGGATCCCCGCCCCGTTGCAGCGGGCGATCGAGCGGATGGCGCCGATGCTGCGGTTTTTTCGCCACGGCGACCGCCGTCTCGCGCTGTTCAACAGCTCGGTCGAGGAAGATGGCGTCGTCGTCGATCTCGCCTTGACCCGCTCGGAGACGCGGGGCCATCCGCCGATGCCGGCGCCGCAATCCGGTTTTCAGCGGCTGCAGGCCGGGCAGAGCCTGGTCATCGTCGATACCGGCAGACCGCCGCCGCGCGGTTTCGACGGCGAGGCGCATGCCGGGACCCTGTCCTTCGAGCTGAGCCAGGGGCGCGACCGTATCATCGTCAATTGCGGCGGATATCGCGGCGCCAAACCGGCCTGGCGCCGGGTCGCGCGGTCGAGCGCGGCGCATTCGGTGCTGGTCGTCGGCGACACCAACGCCGTCGAGATCCAGGCTGACGGCGCGCTCGGCCGCGCCCCGGGCACGGTGCGCTGCGAGCGCGCCGAGGATGGCGGGCATCAATGGATCGCGGCCGCCCATGACGGGTATCGCCCGCGCTTCGGCGTGACCTATGCGCGCGAGCTGTACCTGGCCGCGGACGGCGACGATTTGCGCGGCGAAGACAAGCTGACCGGCCGCTCCGGCGCGCCGTTCGCGCTGCGCTTTCACCTGCATCCCGCGGTCGACGCCTCGCTTGCCGAGGATGGCGGCGGCGCCTTGTTGCGGCTGGCGAGCGGCGCGGTGTGGCGGCTGCGCGCGTCGGGGGCGGAGATGGGAATCGGCGAGAGCATCTATCTCGGCACCGGCGAATTGCGCAAAACCCAGCAGATCGTGCTGAGCGGCACGACCGGCCCGAGTGGCGCCACCGTGCGCTGGGCGCTCCGCCGCGAGGCGAAGCCGCCCGACCAGGCGCGCCCCGACCAAACTCGCCCAGACCAAACTCGCAAGGACGAGACCTAGGGCATCATCGCTCCCTCCCTTCAGCCGCGATGCGATGCCCCAAACCAACTCAATTTCGCCTATGCTTGAACTTCCCCGGACAGCCCCGCGCTTGCGCGGGAATGACGGGAGCATCCCGCCAGCGCCGCGCTTGACGCGCGCGCGCAAAGGACGATTGTGCGGCGGTCATGCGTTGGAGGGTCTGGTATGAGCGAGGCCGCATTCCACGAACTTTTCCCGTTGGGCCAGGATGATGCGCCCTACAAAAAGCTGACCGGCGATCATGTCGGGCTCGCCCAGTTCGACGGCGAGCGCATCGTCAAGGTCGCGCCCGAGGCGTTGACGCTGCTCGCGAAGCAGGCCTTTGTCGACTGCCAGCACCTGCTGCGCCCCAGCCATCTGGCGCAATTGCGCGCCATCCTCGACGACCCCGAAGCCTCTTCCAACGACCGGTTCGTCGCCTTCGACCTGTTGAAGAACGCCAATATCGCCGCCGGCAAGGTCTTGCCGATGTGCCAGGACACCGGCACCGCGATCGTCATGGGCAAGAAGGGCCAGCGCGTGTGGACCGGCGCCGACGATGCGGCGGCGCTCTCCGAAGGGATCCGCCGCACCTTTACCGAGACCAATCTGCGCTACAGCCAGGTCGCGCCGTTGTCGATGTATGAGGAGGTCAACACCGGCGACAATCTGCCGGCCCAGATCGACCTCTATGCCGAGCCGGGCGACGAATACAAATTCCTCTTCATCGCCAAGGGCGGCGGCTCGGCCAACAAGAGCTTCCTCTATCAGCAGACGAAAGCGGTGCTGAACCCGAAATCGCTGTTGAAGTTCATCGACGAGAAGACCCGTACGCTCGGCACCGCGGCCTGCCCGCCTTATCATCTGGCGATCGTCATCGGCGGCACCTCGGCCGAGATGAATTTGAAGACCGTAAAGCTGGCGAGCTGCCGTTATCTCGATGCGCTGCCGACCGCCGGAAACAAATACGGCCAGGCCTACCGCGACCGCGATTTCGAGGCCGAGGTGCTGGAATTGACCCATGGCCTCGGGATCGGGGCGCAATTTGGCGGAAAATATTTCTGCCATGACGTGCGGGTGATCCGCTTGCCGCGCCACGGCGCGAGCCTGCCGATCGGCATCGGCGTCTCCTGCTCGGCCGACCGCCAGATCCTCGGCAAAATCACGGCCGACGGCGTCTTTCTCGAAGAGCTCGAAACCAACCCGGCGCGGTTCCTGCCGGAGATCGACGAGACGACGCTCGGCGGCGAGGTCGTCGATATCGACCTGTCGCGGCCGATGGCCGAGATCCGCCGCACCCTGTCGCAATATCCGATCCGGACGCGCCTCAGCCTTTCGGGGACGCTGATCGTCGCGCGCGACATCGCCCATGCCAAATTGCAGGAGCGGCTCGACCGCGGCGAGGGCCTGCCGCAATACGTCAAGGACCATCCGATCTACTATGCCGGCCCGGCCAAGACGCCAGCGGGCTACGCTTCGGGCTCGTTCGGGCCGACTACGGCGGGCAGGATGGACAGCTATGTCGATCCGTTTATGGCGGCCGGCGGCAGCTTCATCACGCTCGCGAAAGGAAATCGCGGCCCCGAGGTGCGCGAAGCCTGCAAGAAGCACGGCGGCTTCTATCTCGGCTCGATCGGCGGCCCGGCCGCGCGCCTGGCGCAGGATTGCATCAAAAAGGTCGAGCTCCTCGAATATCCGGAACTCGGCATGGAGGCGATCTGGCGCATCGAAATCGTCGATTTCCCCGCCTTCATCGTGGTCG
>WNFD01005237.1_pt1 | contig 18788 bp, 22 predicted proteins | sample 5400491 | NCBI WGS metagenome assembly WNFD01 (sample SAMN13153343, study PRJNA577476) | soil metagenome | isolation source: 120 cm saprolite under Douglas fir tree site 2 hole 2 replicate 2 | place: USA:California | collected 2015-04-18 | reverse complement strand
AGAATTGCTTTTTCGAGGTGCGGTGGAACTAGAAGTCTGCGATGAGACCGAGACCTGCGGAAAAGCGGTTGGCGCACGCGTACAGCGACGTGACGAGCACCGCGTCGAAAATGGCTACGTCACTCCACCCTGCCTCCCGCAAGCGGTCGACATCTACTTTTTCCATCTCCCCTGGACTGCGGGTCAGCTTGTCGGCAAAGCGGAACAATTCCATGACTTTGGGCTCAACGGGAGCGCTGGGATAGTTCAGCGCCAGTTTGCGCCCCATAGCCTTGTCCATGCCCAGTTTGCCGAGGATTTCCAAGTGGGCCGGCAAACAGTAGGTGGAGACATTCAGTCCGCTCACCACAATGGCGAGTTGTTCTTTGACCACCCTAGGCAATCCGCGGTCGTCGAACATGGCATTCGTGTAGAGATTCGTCTGGTCCTGCAACAATTGGGCGTCGTGGCCCAAGGCTCGGAAATAGTTGGGCACAAAGCTCCATCGCTCGCGAATGTAGTCGTAGATGCGCTTCACCTCAGGACTGGCTTGCTCATCGGAAATGAGAGGGACCCAAGACATAAATAACCTCCGGGCACTTGCGAACTGCGGAACTCAGCGGGCGTGAAGACTAGCCTGAAGCTGCCGCCGAGCAGGTTGAGGGATGATAGCAGAATTGCGGAGGCAACAACTATGGAGAGAACCTGGACAGAATCCGCCGAGGATCTGTGCGCTTACGTGGTGCGCATCTCAGCTTGGCTTTTGACCTGTCTTCTCGCGCAAGGTCGCGTGGAGACGTGAGCGTACATCTGTCGAAAGCGCAATAGGTTGGGAATCGCAAAGAATCTCAATAGTTTTCCTGGTTTGATCGACGATCATCGTGCAATCTTCGCAATGGTCAAGATGCCGTTCAAGCTCTTGCTTCACGACGGGATCGAGATCTCCGTCGATATAGTTGGACAACTCACGGATGACGCCTTTGCAATTCAATTTGGAGCTCCTTGACGGAAATGGCGATTCAGCTTTTCCCTGAGCTTGAGGCGGGCCCGCAACAATCTTGATTTGACCGCGGGTACGGAGATACCCAGCGCTTCCGCAGTCTCCTGCGTTGAAAGTTCTTCGAAGTCTCGTAAGAGGAAGACGATGCGGTATTCGGGTTCAAGCCTGTCAATCACGTCGCCCACGATGTTCTGCATCTCGGTTTGGGCGTATCTCTGTTCGGGAGTAGGTCCCCATTCCTCCAATTCGCGCGGAAAAAGGTCTGTGTCGCCCTCGATCGGCTCGTCCAATGAGAACTGATTCGGCCGGCGTTTGCGGAGCCTCATCAAGGCTTCATTGGCAGCGATTCGTACGAGCCATGTATAGAACCGAGAATCTCCGTGGAAATGTTGGAGGTGCGCGTAGGCCTTCAAAAAGGCATCCTGCATGGCGTCTTCGGCATCTTCGTGATTCGCCGTGATGTTTCTTGTGAGACGGAAAATCTTGGCTTCGTAGCGATTGACAAGTTCCTCGAAAGCGGCAGCGTCTCCAGCCCGGGCGGCGGCGACGAGAAGGTGCTCGTCCTCGCCGACGATTGTTGACGGCAGACGATGTGGGCTGGGTGTGCTCAAGGTGCCTAATAAGCCCCAAACGGGGCCCCAAAACCTTCCTCAGCTGTGAGTATAGCATTCAACATCCGCACGCCGATCCCATACCCTAGTTTCGATGAGAATGAGAGGGGCCGGGATTCAGAAATATATGGAAACGCAGCTCCAAGGCTATCCGCGTCTTTTCACGCGCGGGAGACTGATGTAAATCGCGCATCGTTTGCACGTTGGAGGCGGTACCCCTAGCGGACAGTTGCTCGCCAGGCTCTCAAGACTTCTCCCACGGTCCAAGCTTGGGCGATGCATCCACGGGGCGTGAATGGTGCGTCTCCGTCGAAGATCTCGCTAAGTGTCCCGACGCCGTGCGAAGTGATTTGTTTTCCTAGTGGTTCGAGAAAACTCAGAGCTGCCTTGCGATCCTGGTACACCCGCAGGTGGGCTAAGACGAACGGTCCCATCAGCCAGCCCCACACTGTCCCTTGGTGATAAGCTCCATCGCGCTCGCGAGGGGCACCTCCGTAGTGCCCTTGATAACCCGGCTCTTCCTGGGCCAGGCTGCGCAGACCATGAGACGTCACTAAGCGGCGCGCGCAAACCTCCACCACGGCTCTTTGTTGTTCAGGCGTCAACGGACTCTCTGGCAAAGAGACGGCGAAGATCTGATTTGGCCGTAGAGAGGCGTCATTTCCAATTCCGAGAGCATCGATTACGTCATAGCAAAAGCCCGAAGCTGAATTCCAAAACTTCCCAAAACTCCGCTTCACCATCGCCGCCATCTTCGCGAATGGCTCTCCTGACCTGCCAGCTGCGGTTGCCAGCGCCGCCATAGTCTCCAGGGCGTTGTACCAGAGGGCGTTTATCTCAACCGGCTTGCCGATCCGTGGGGTCACAACCCAGTCTCCTACCTTGGCGTCCATCCAGGTTAATTGCACGCCGGGCTCTCCGGCGTAGAGAAGACCATCTGCCTCGTCGACATGAATTTGATACCGGGTGCCCTTCAGATGCGCATTGATCATTTCTTCCAGAACAGGAAAGAGCTTCACCAATGTGGCCGTATCTTGGGTCGCGGCAAAATACTGCCTTACGGCCTCGAAAAACCAGAGCGCTGCATCCACCGTGTTGTACTCAGGCCGTCCACCAGCATCCGGAAAATCGTTCGGCAGCATCCCTCCGTCCACATAGCGAGCAAATGCGAGCAGAATTTTTCTCGCGATATCCGTTCTGCCCGTCGTGAGAGTAAGACCAGGCAGCGCGATCATGGTGTCCCGACCCCAATCGCCGAACCAGTGATAGCCCGCGATGATGGACCGCCCATCTGCCTCTTTTGGCAAACTCCGTTTTACGATGAACTGGTCCGCCGCAAGAATGAGCTGTTGAACCCAGTCAGGAGCGGAGGAAGTCGCTTGAGCATCGTGGCTCGCCCATTTCGCAAATAACTTTTTTTCATGTTCGGCGTGCTCTTCCCGGGCGCGACTGCCTTCGAGCTGCGCATCCGCTTTCGTGGTGAGCACCAGAGTCACACTCTGGTTCAATGCGAGTTCTGTACTGAAGATTGCTGCAAGCAAGTGATCCTCGTGATCGTCAAGCCCGCGATACTTCGCCAGGGGTAAGAAACAGTCGCGATGCCATTCGTGCCGCGTCTCAAATTCCGCCTCGGCGCTGAGAAGATAAAACGGAGTAGCGCCATCGAAGGCGTTGATCTGCACGCCTTCTTCGATGGGTTCCACTTTCATCTGCCAATCCCCAGCGTGAGTGCTCGAATGGAAGTCACGATAGTTCACCAAAGCTTTCAATTCCAGTTCAAGTGACTGGCCACCCCGCAAGAGTGTGTATTGGACGTAGGTGGTGTTCTCACCCTGGCTCATCCAGATCCGCTTTTCAACAAGCGCATCACCGAGTGCGAATTGCCAGACGGGAGTAGTGCCGTCCAGCCGGAAACTCTCAATGTTCAAGTAACCCTTGGGTTCAACAGCGCCGCTTAACCAGCGGTTTGTGGCAAGCGCATATTCGAGGCCGGCGTAGCGAGCAGTCTCGTCCACCTTTGCGACAAGTTGCGTCCTACCGACGGGCGGGTGGAACGCAGCGACCAGAAGGCCGTGATAGCGACGCGTTAGATTGCCGCTGACGGTTCCCGACGCGAATCCGCCGATTCCATTCGTGACCAGCCATTCCCGCTGTTCTGCGATATCGAGAGAGCCGCAGATTTCTCGGCCGAATTGAAGCTTGGCTTTAGGCAGGGAAGCAGCCGACGCGGATGTTTTTATCGACAGAGGACTTTTTTGTGATGTCGCCATATTATTTTTGCCGCCTCGCACGCGAATTTGATTGCCCGAGCAATCAAGGGACTTACTTTGGAGACCCTGCTCCAGGAATGTTGACGGTTAACCGGTACAATCCCGTCTGCGCAGCGAGATAGAGAGTTTTGTGGTCTTCCCCGCCCCAAGCGAGATTGTGTGGGTGCTCGGGGCCAACAATCGTGCCAAGATGCTTCCCTTCTTGCGAGACGATCCAGAGTCCGCCCGGCCCCGAGAGATACAGATTGCCCTTCACGTCGATTTTCATCCCATCCCAAGCGTCTTCGCCTGGCTCGCTCGTTGCGTTAATGAAGACCTGGCCATTGGATAGAGTGCCGTCGGGATGGACGTCGTAGCGCATGATGACTTTGCGTTTTTCATCCCAGTTGTCGACGTACAGGTATTTCTCATCCGGGGAGAACGCCAAACCGTTCGGGCCGGTCAACTCCTTGCTCACCAGTTTTAGCTCACCGTTGATTAGGCAGAAGACACCGCTGTAGGGCAACTCCTTGTGCGGATCTTCGAAGAATTTCGGAAGACCGAACGGCGGGTCGGTGAAATACAGAGCTCCATCGGAACGGTAGACGAGGTCATTGGGGCTGTTCAGGCGCTTGCCCTGATAGTGATCAGCCAGGACCGTAAGCTGGCCGTTTTTTTCAAGCCGCGTGACGCGGCGGTTGCCGTGTTCGTTGATGGTGAGTCGCTCTTGCGCATCGACCGTCAGACCATTGGAACCGGGCTGGCCGTATTCGCCGATGTTCATTCCTGTGTAGCCGCTGTGCGTGCGGTAAACGGAGACTCCGTCTTCCTCTGACCAACGGTAGATCAGGTTGTTGTTTGGGTCGCTGAAGAGCAGATAGCTGCCATCGCGAATCCATACCGGGCCTTCGGTGAACATGAATCCGCCCGCTAATTTCTCGATTTTCGCGCCGGGTGAAACGATAGCGTCGAGGGCAGGGTCTTTGCGAAGAACCTTCGTCTCCACTTCCTCAATTCCCGTGCCGTGACCCGGCTTGTAAAAATCCAATGTGGCCGATTTGACCCAGATGAAGTTCATTGGGCTTTTCGAAATCGGGCCGTTGAATCCGAAGACGGCAATCTGGAATTTCTGGCCAGGCTGGGCGTTGTGAGTCAGGATGACTTTGTTCGGCGCGTTCCATCCCTTTACGACCGGCCCGCCACTTTGCCCCAGGACTGTTGGCAGTTTTCCGTTCACCCAAATTTCCGCGTAGTCATCGATAACAATCTCGAACGAAATGCTGGATCCGGCCACAGCCAGGTCCGCTATTTTCTCGGGGACCGTGACGGTGATGCGATACCAATTGAAGCAAACTTTGCCGCCCGCACGCCGGGCATCCAGTTTCGTGGGATCTAGGACTTCCCATTTCGAATCATCGAAGTCGGCTTCGCCAGCATGCGGCGCGTAGTCATAGGTTTTATTCGGATCGCCCGAGGGCTTCAAGTCCGGACCTGGGCCGCGTGAATCCACTTCAATGATCTTCACGTTGCTATAACGCCACTCAGCCTTAACGACTCGCGCGCCCTCTACTGTCCGAAGGTCAACGGTCGCGTCCGGCCGGCCGTAGGGGGGCGCTTGAGCTGACCAATTCTGGGCGAAGGCATTCGGCACCAGTAAGAAGAGACCGGCGGTCAGAATGAAGCTGAGTGTGCGGGGTGTCATAGCTTCTCCTAGCGAACTTTGACCACGTAGTAGAGGAAGGGCGCTTTCACTTCCTTGAACCAGTGCGGAACGCCGTTGGGAATGATCATGACGTCCCCCGGAACAAGCAGTCGCGTTTCGCCGCCGGTGATTTCACGGCCGCGAATTTCGTCAGCCGCGATCGGTTTGCCATCAACCATCGTTCCGCCGGTGACGATCGTCGCTGAGCCCCTCAAAACGTAGAGAATGTCCGCGTCCTTGGTGTGGACTTCGACCATGCCCGGGCCTTCACGGCGGCTCGCATGGACCATGTAGTTGCGCCCGTCGCTGCCATCGAACAGTACGGCGCCTTTCGAAAAGCCTTCGTCGACTTGGGTCTTTGAAAAATAAGTGACGGGAAGCATAGATGTCATCATCGATTCAGATCCGAAACTCTTCGCTGCTTCTGCCCCGGCGATGGCGAGTTCTTCATCCTGGGCGGCGCTCGAAGCACCACTCACGCCAACACCTCCGATGATCTGTCCATCGAGAACAACCGGGATTCCGCCCTGGAGCGGCGTAAAGAACGAGTCAGGCAGAGCTGCCATCGCCGTACGGCCCTTGTTAATGATGTCTTCGAAAACTTTGGTGGGCTTCTGAAAGAGAACAGCCGTGCGGGCCTTACCGATCGAGATATTTGCCCAGGCAGCAAATGTGCCATCGAGCCTTTCCAGCGCCATCAAATTCCCGCCAGCATCGACGACGGCGATGACACCACCAGGAGCCTTAACCTTGGACGCCTCGGCTTTCGCCGCGGCAATGACGCGCTTGGCGCCATCCAACGTGAGTGACTTCTTGTCGGCTGTCTGGGCGGAGGCGGTTGAGCCGATCGCCAGAAGCAGGCCGAACATCAAGAAGCAGTAAAACAATTTCTTGAGAGTCTTCATTGTCTTTCCTTTTCTTTATAGAAAAGGGTCGCCCAGCTGGGGGTGGAAGCGAGGCGACCCTATTGCTTGACTTGGCCCGAATTACATGACCGGTGAGCTGAACTTGGCCTCGCCGAGGTTGACTTCTGCAAACGCGCACCAGATGACGACTTTGGACACGTTCTTGACGTAGGAAGGAAGAACGATTTCCTTCTTGTAGTTGCTTCCGATGAACGCTTTGGTCTTCAGTTTGTCGAGCAAATAAACGTTGCCGTCGGAATCCACGACCTGCCAGTGGGGGTCCGGTGTGTCTGGCACAACAAAATCATCCGACAGTGTGAGGACGCTCTTGCCGTCCTTGATACTGTGCGTAACGGTGCCCTTGTTGGCCTTGGGGCCCTGAAACTGCGATGAGGTATGCGAGCCGCTCTGCGCCAGCGCGCTGGAAGTGCTAAGCCCCAGTGCGGTAACGACAAGAGCCACAAACATCACTTTCAGAATGCGAGACATTTTCATTTAAGTTCCTCTTCTCTTAGTTTTTGCGAGCACTTTCAGGACTGAATTCGAATCGCAAACGATTCATGGGGCGCGATTGCAAATCACAGCCCCGATTTCCTATCCGAAAAGTTCGTCGCGCAGTGATGGGATACGGAGATGCATGGAAGGTTTCAGAATCTATTGAGAATAATGTTTCGAAAACGGCGCGACTTTTTTCTGTCTTGTGAATCTGATTGGGGTTGGCCGCGACGGCGGTTCGATGCCGAGCGCAAACCAAGGTGACAGAATGAAGATCAGATGCAGTGAAGTTCGCCGGGAATTGGCGAACTATATGGAAGATGATGTGGACGCGGAATTGAGGTCGCGCATCGAGCGCCACTTCCGTGAATGTGATGGATGCAACGCCCTCTACGACAGCATCCGCAAGATCATTCGCCTTGTCGGCAGTGCCGAAATCATTGAGCTGCCTGCGGGATTCAGCCGGCGTCTCTACGAGCGTCTTGCAACGATGCCTTCTTGAGAGCGCAACCCGTTCGGGTCAAACCGAGTCCACTTGATTTTTTCCGGCTTTACTTCAATCCATCATTCCCAGGAACCGTGCCCGCGCCGTCGGCGATATCCGTTCTAAATCGAGCAACGTGAGGAAGTCGATGGTCTTGAATTCCCGATCGACTGCGGGAGGACCGCAGATCTTCGCTCCAATGGAAAGGTAAGCGCGAAGAAGCTTTGGAGGCTGCACGGATGCTATTTCGGGCGTGGGCGCAGCGATTTGAAAGCTAAAGTGGGAATGAGGAAGTGTCCTCAATGCGGGTTCAGCAAGGAACTCAAGTAGGCGCCCGTACATGTCCGAACCTTCCTGCAAGCACTGGGAGCTCAAGGAGGAGCAACCGATCAAGTAGCGTGCTTTTCTTTCGGTGGCGTACATGGCGATTCCCCGCCAAAGCAGCGTAAGGACCTCGAACGATCGATGATCCCGATGAATTGAGGCTCGGCCAAGCTCGACCAGTGAATTCCGGATTGGCTCATAGGGAGAGAAGTCAAATTCACGCGCGCTGTAGTATCCGAGGTTCCTACTCGCAACCTGGCCGGTCTGCAAGCGATACGTACCCACCACTTGTCGACTTGGAAGGTGCACCACGATCAGGTGGTCGCAGGTTTTGTCAAATTCGTCGCTGTCGCACCCTGTTTTGTAGGCAGATTCCAACCCCTCGTTCAGCTCCAAGTTGAACACCAGAAACCGGAGACGGAATGCCGCTTCCAGGTCCTCTCTGCTTTCCGCAAACCGCAATTGGTATACGCCGCGGGCCAAGGCCGGCTGTGAGCCGGAAGAGCTCGCTGGCGGCAAATCATCGGCCACCCCAAGTGCTCTCTTGGTGTTCGGTGCGGTGTCTGGTTGTTCTTGCACAATTCGCATGGTGAGATTCGATAACCGTTGAGGCTTGCTTCATTCGATCCATACAAGCCCCAAAAGTTTCACCGATTACCTGGTCCGCCCAAACGGCGAAACTGAAACTTTTTACCGGGCACTGACTCCTACCTCCCGACAACGCATTTCCGGCATTACGTTCAGTAAAGGGGCAATGAAATGAAAACGACGGTAACAATCACGGTTCTAAGCTGGCTCTTGAGGATCGCGGCGGCGACCATCCTGCTTCAGACCCTGTTTTTCAAGTTCACCGCAGCCCCTGAGTCGGTTTACATCTTCACAAAGGTAGGAGCGGAACCCTGGGGGCGCATCGGGTCGGGTGTTATCGAACTGGTTGCCGCGATTCTGATTCTGACGCCGCGGTTTACCTGGCTTGGGTCGCTGCTGGCCATGGGAGTTATGGCCGGGGCCGTTCTCAGCCACCTCACAGTACTCGGTATCGAGGTTCAGGGCGACAAGGGCCTGCTTTTCGCGCTGGCGCTGATCGTCTTTGTCAGTTCCACAATTAACCTGCTTCTGCATCGCAGTGAAATTCCCGTAGTCGGAAAGAGACTCGCATGAACACGTTTAGCCCGGTCGAAGTACTTCAGGATTTCACCCCGCGCATGGAGGCTCAAGTGGAGACGCCTGAGCTGATCGTAGCCGCGCAAGACGTTCTGCTGCAGGGGTTGGGTCTGCTGTTTGAGCTGGGTGACAGGATGTACTCGCACCTTGCTGGCGCGCCATTCAACGCGTCGGTCGGACAGCATTACCGGCACGTGCTGGAACATTTTCAAAGCCTGATCAAGGGTTCGCGCGCGGGGGAGGTCAATTACGACGCCCGGGAGAGAAACCTGCGGTTGCAAACCGAAGTGACCTATGCAAGCATCGCGACTTGCGACGTTCTTCGGGCATTTAAAAAATACACGAACGACACTCTTGCTCGCGGTTGCCGGGTCATCAACACCGTGGGATACAGCGCCTCTCAGCCAGCCTGCCTCGAGTCCAACGTGAGCCGGGAACTGGCGTATTGCATCGGACATGCTGTTCACCACTTCGCGATCGTGCGCCTGATCTGCCATGAAATAGATATCGCCGTCCCTGCCGAATTTGGAGTGGCGCCGTCAACCCTGAAACACATGAACTCGCTCGCTGCGGATTGAAGGAACTTGATGAACATCCCTGCACTCCACGGAGGAAGTGCAATTGCGCTCATCGCAGCGGTTGTCCTCGGTGCATTTGTTTCGGAGGACGGCGCGACGATTACCGCAGCCACCCTGGCGGCCTCCAGCGTGCTCGATTTTAGATTGGCTTTTCTCAGCGCCTTCGCAGGGCTCTGGGGTGGCGACTTGGGGGTCTACGCGCTGACGCGGAGCATTGGTCCGCGGATCATGCAGCATCGGTGGTTTGCGGGATGGTTCGCGAAGGGAAAAACCCGCACGAGCAATCCCCGGGAAAATGATGGCCAGCTTAGCCTCGCGCTCAGCCGATTCTTTCCTGGCACGCGGCTGCCAGCATACATTTCGGCGGGTTTGGAGCGTATGCCGGTGTTCACCTTCGCGGCGATCACGGCGGTTTCGGCGATCGCTTGGATCCTGCTGGTGTTCGCCGCGATTCAACTGGCACCCTCGCGAAGCAGTTCCGCGAAACAAGAATTAGCCATGCTGAGTATGTTCGGCCTGGTTTTATTCGCGCTTCTGTCGGCATGGCGCCGTTGGGGCCATCGAATCCGCCGCTCGGCCAGCATTTCCTTTGACCGCATCGTGAGATGGGAATTTTGGCCAGCCTGGCTGTTCTACTCACCGGTTGCGGCGATGTGCGGGTGCTTGGGGCTTCGCTACAGAGGATTCTCTCTGCCAACGGTTGCCAACCTGAATCAAAAGAATGGTGGCATCATAGGAGAATCCAAGATCGGCATTCTTCAAACGCTCATGGAGACCTCCCCGGAATGCACTTCAGACGGATACCTGATCCCGGGAGGTTCCGCTGGAAACAGAATCGAGTCCATCGAAGAGATCTGTTTGCGACACGCGATTCGTTTTCCATTTGTCCTGAAGCCGGATACGGCGCAAAGGGGCGCGGGATTCAGGAAAATTGAGTCTTTCGATGAGATGGAGAAGTACGTTGCTCAAGTATCTGCGCCGCTGATCTTGCAGAGATATGTGGAAGGTCCGAAAGAAGCAGGCGTTTTCTACTTCCGGTTTCCCAAGGAGCAGCGCGGGCACATCTTCGGCATCACGCGGAAGCAATTCCCCTTTGTAGTTGGCGACGGCATCCGCTCCCTGAGGACCATGATTGAATCCGATTCACGTGCGAGATTGATTGCGCAGACTTACCTGAACCGCTTTGAACTCAAGGCCGACCGAATTCTCGCGGAAGGCGAATGCTTGCGCCTCGTCGAGGCCGGCAACCATTGCCAGGGTTGTATCTTCAAGGACGGCGGCGACCTCTACTCCGAGGAACTTCGCACCTCGTTTGATGAAATCAGCCAGAAGCTCCCGGGTTTCTTTATCGGACGGTACGACATTCGATACGGCAGCGATGACGAGCTTCGAGCCGGGAAGGGATTCCAGATCATCGAGCTCAACGGCGCAGCCTCGGAAGCTACAAACATTTATGATGAGGGCAATTCGCTCTGGTCGGCGTACAAAACGTTGTACCAGCAGTGGAAGCTGGTATTCCAGATTGGGGCTGCAAATCGCAGCCGCGGCCACCGTCCTGCCAGCCCGATCGCAGTTTTTCGAGATTGGATGGAGTTTTCCCGGCAGGCAATGGAGTATCCTCTGGCCGACTAAGCGCATGTGTACTCTCACCTTTGTTCCCGCGGAAGACGGATATCTGGTTGGAATGAACCGGGACGAGTTGCTCACTCGACCTGTGGCCCTTCCGCCGAAGCGGTTTCAGCGTGGCGGGATGGAAATGGCTTACCCGAGCGAGTCTTCCGGCGGGACTTGGATCGCTTGCAATGACCGTGGGAATTTGCTCGCGCTTTTGAACTGGAACGCCAGCGGGTCACCCCGCTTGGGTGAAAAACGCAAAACGCGGGGTCTGGTGATCGCCGAGCTCATCGGCGAGCCTGATTTGCCCGCGGCAGACTCTCATTTTCAACAAATGAATTTGGATGGCCTTTTTCCCTTCCGTTTGGTTGGGGTTTTCCGGAGCGAAAGGGTCGTCAACGAATGGCGCTGGGACGGCACGGCCAAACAGTTCCTAAGACTCTCCTGGGCTCGGAACCATTGGTTTTCGTCGAGTCTCTCGGACTCACTTGCGGAAGAGGAGCGCGGGCGCGTCTGCGAAGCCGTAGCCGGGGAGCCCGCGGGTGGGCGCCATGGCTGGCTTCGCCGCCTACATCGCTCGCACGTTCCACGGCCCGGTCCCTTCTCGGTTTGCGTCCACCGGCAGGATGCGGCCACCGTCAGTTATACCGAAGTGCGATGTGGCGCAACGCAGATCTCGATGGACTATCTCGACGGGAATCCGTGCCTGAAGAACGGTTTTGATGAGTTTGCAAGCCTCGCCCTGAAGGATCCGCTAGTCCACAGCAACCTGCGCAAGCTCCAAATTTGATGAAACTTTTGTTCACCTGTCTGCTCTTACCCCCTGTGCAAGCAAACTGCGGCGGGGTCTACGAAACGAGATGAAAGACAAAGTAGTTCTCATAACAGGTGCGAAGGGTGGTCTGGGGTCGTTCGTAACCCAGCGCTTCCTTGCAACGGGAGCGACAGTCGTAGGAACGTCCCGCAGCATCTCCAAGGACGATTTTCCCGAGCCCAATCTTGTTCCTCTGCCTGTTGACTTCACCAAATCGGCCGCTGTTCGCGAAGCGGTTGAGTCGGTAGTCAGCCGCTTCGGCAAGTTAGATGTGCTGGTGCACGTGCTGGGGGGATTCGCCGGTGGCAAAACCGTCGCCGAAACCGATGACGCCACTTGGGAACAAATGCGCGACCTCAATTTGACCTCGGCATTTTACGTACTGCGTGCCGCGATACCCCATCTTCGGAAATCCGGGAATGGCCGCATTGTCGCGATCGGAAGCTTGACAGCGGTAGAGCCGCACGCCGGCCTCGGCGCCTATGTGACGTTTAAGTCCGCACTCGCAATCCTGGTCCGCACGGTAGCGCTCGAAAACAAGGACGCGGGGCTAACGGCAAATCTGATTTTGCCGGGAACGATGGATACACCCGCGAACCGCAAGGCGATGCCTGCAGCCGATCCATCGAAGTGGGTGCAGCCAGGAGCCGTGGCTGATCTCGCACTGTGGCTCGCGGAAGATCGCGCAGCGCGAGTGACGGGTACGGTTATCCCGATCGATGGCACCAATGTATGAGCGAATCGCCATCCTGCTCGTTGACGCATTCTATCTATATGCGGTGCTCGGAGTTGTCTTTGCCCTCGCCTTCGTGACGGTCGGAATAAAGCGCGTCGATTCCCAAGCCAACGGCAGCGGCACAGCATTCCGACTGCTCATCTTTTCGGGGAAGAGAGGAATCCGCACCGATGATTCAGCCCCTCCGCAAGACCCATCGCCGCATTTTTCTAGCGCTCGCTTTGTTACTTCCTCTGCTCTTTCTGAGCGGCCTCGCTTTTCGCCATTCCTGGCCAACGCCGGCAAAGCCACGAAATTCCGCCGCGCCCCCGCTTCCCCCAGCGGCAACACCATGAGCCATCAATATCAAGCCATTGGTTGGAATCGGCAAAAGCGCGTCTACGACGTTGTGGTTCTCACCGGAGTCGCGCTGTATATCGCGCTTTTCATCGGATTCGGCGCGTGGCTGTTTCCCTATGCCACGGCTGAGACGCTGATCATTCGCGCCGCAGGCTCAGCGGCGTTTCTGCTTCTGCACGTGGTTTTGTGCATCGGGCCGCTTTGCCGGCTAGATTCGCGATTTCTTCCCTTGCTATACAACCGCCGCCATTTGGGAGTCGTCACTTTTCTGCTGGGCGCAGTGCACGGAATTTTTGCGATCATTCAATTTCATAGCCTGGGAGATAAAGACCCGCTCGTCAGCCTACTGACTTCGAACCAGAATTTCGGGAGCTTGCCCGATTTTCCCTTTCAGCAACTCGGTTTTCTGGCTCTTGGGATTCTTTTTCTCATGGCAGCCACCAGCCATGATTTCTGGCTGAGGAACTTGACTCCGCCCATCTGGAAAACCCTTCACATGCTGGTCTATGTGGCTTACGCCCTGTTGATTGGCCATGTCACGTTAGGCTTGCTGCAGTCGGAGACCAACCCGGTGCTGGCAATTGCAACCGGCACGGGCCTGGTAACTGTCTTGAGTTTGCATCTCGCCGCGGGATCGCGTGAGCGCGTGGTTGATTTGAAAAAACTGAATCCTGCGGGGAAAGGATTCGTCGACGCCTGCTCGGTGGAAAGCATTCCGGAGAAGTGCGCCGCAGTTGTCTCCGTCAGCGGCGAGCGCGTGGCCATATTCAAGTTTGATGGGAAAATCTCCGCGATTTCGAATGTGTGCCGTCACCAGAACGGTCCATTGGGAGAAGGCAAGATTATTGATGGCTGCGTGACTTGCCCTTGGCACGGTTATCAGTATTTGCCGGAAACGGGAGCTTCGCCGCCGCCGTTTACGGAGAAGGTTTCGACCTTCCAAACGCAGATCGTGGACGGGCGCGTGTGGATCGACCCCAAACCGAGGGCGCCGGGGACTCGCGTTGAACCATCCAAGATTTCGGAAGCGGGAGTATCGTCATGAACGAGTTCTACGTCGGATACCTTCCGAAAGCACCATCGGGAATCGCGCGCCGCATTCGCGCCGTCGTGGTGCTACTGCTCATTTTCCCGGCGATCGTGGCAATCGTATTCGCAAAGGTTCAACGCACATTCGCTCCATCGGTTTTCGAATACGGCAAGCTTGGCACCTTCGAAGGCACGATTGAAGTATCCCCATATCCAATTCTCATTGTGGCGGGGCCTGGCTCGGCAGAGCCTAAGGCTTCACGGTATTTGCTGGTCGCGGAAGGCAAGCACGGAGCCGATAGCCAGGTGGCCGCGTTTGCTGGCAAGAACGTGCAACTTCGCGGTACGAAGATCTATCGCCATAACCAAACGATGATCGAGGTGGCCAGCGGCTCGATTTCGCTGAAACGTGACGCTGAGCAGTCTGTTTCACCAAGCCAGGAACTAGGCATTTTCGAGCTGTCAGGTGAGATCTGAACCCGGGAAGCGGCAAAGTCCATCGGGACTGCGCAGTGCGTTGCATCAGCGGAGGCATCCCACCCGTCTTCGCGACAAATGACTTCAACGGCTCGCCCGCAATCCTCCTGCTCACCGACCTCCATCAGAAGCCTCTGCCCAAGGAAACGTTCCTCAAACTAGTGGCACAACCGGTTCGCATCCATGGAAGTGTTGTGAAAACCGGCGAAACGCTCTACCTGAAGACAGGACCCTCCGCCATTTCTCCGCTGCCGTAAAGGGCTCTTGAGAATTTCCTCTTCACTTTCCCGAATCCCTGCATCCCCGGCCGGCATCTCATTCTTGCCGTGGATTAGCAAAGTTCCGGCCCTTCCATACTCAGTTTGTTTACGGTGGCCTGGTAGTTTGGAGGATTCCTCCGATGGATGACATTTACAAAATCAACGTAGCCAAGACCGAGTTTCGAGAAGCCTATAACGCGGGGGATGTGGACCGCCTGCTCGCGGTATTCGGCGGCGAGGGCTTTACGAGCATGCTCGAAGGGGGGCCCAGCCAATTCGGCGGCGGCGCGCGTTCCAGCCTTCGCAAAGAGGCAGCGGAGTTGTTTGACGACTATTCAGTGCAAATGAGCGTCATTATCATCGACATCGTCGTCCAGGGGGATACCGCTTACGACTACGGATGGCACGAGTTCATACTCAAGCCAAAGGATGGCGGCGAACCCATCCGAAAGCGGCTGCGCTACTTCGAACTGTGGAGCAAGGATTCCTCAGGCGACTGGAAGATCGCCTTTCACATCAACAATCAGGATGTCCGCGAAGAGCTTGGCGGCAGCGTAAGCCACTGGTTTCTAAGCGAAGAGCATGCTTCGACGGTCAGCTGAAGCCTGGCTCCCTGGCCCGGCGCAGGCGCGGATCAGCAGGTCTGAACGCTAGCTGGCTATCTGTCTTTGATTTTGTCATAGAGGCGCTTACTGAATCCTTCAGGCATCTGGTATTCGACACCATCACCGACCAGCTTCACGACGTTCTTGGTCCCGTCCAGGATTGCCGTACAGTGGGCGCAAACCTTGAAATGCGCTTCCATGCGGGCGCGCATCTCCGGGTCGACCTCTCGATCCAGGAAATTGGAGATCTCTCGCCAGACCTCAAGGCAGCTGATTTCTATCACCTTCATTGGATACGGAGGGTTCCTTTTAGTTTCATGCGTCCGGCGCAACCTGGCCTTACCACGGCCTCACCTTTTCGTATTCCTGCTTCCCGGAGTACCAGCTCCCATCGATACCCGGTGCCAAGGCATCCCGCATCTGGAAGCGTGCCCGCAGGAGCCTTGTTTTGACACTGCCTTCCGTAATGCCCAGCGCTTGTGCGGTTTCCTGGATGCTCAGGTGCTGGACGTCCCTCAGTATAAGCACTTCCCGGTATTTCGTAGGTAGGGAGTTCAAAGCCCGCTGCAGGGCCTCTCTCAACTCCTTCCGGTGGAGGGTTTCTGACGGGATTTCGCGCCAGTCGGCGTAATCTTTCGGAAAATAGTCCCCTTGCTCGTCCGTCTTCTGCTCATCAACCGACTCATAGAGGTGTTTGCGGTCCTTCCGGACCTTCAACCGGGCCTCATTAATGGTGATCTGGATCAGCCAGGTGCTGAATTTGGATTCGCCACGGAATTTTGGCAGGGCAGAGAACGCTTTTAAGACAGCTTCTTGCGCTACTTCCTCGGCGTCGGCGGGGTTATTGAGAATCGACATGGCAGCGGTAAAGACGCCGCGCTCACATGGCTTGACGAGGCTATAGAAAGCCTCCTTGTCGCCTTGACAGACGCGCTGGATCAGCTCCGACTCGGTTGTGTCAAAGTTCGGCTTAACTGTCCCCGTCGACACGAGTTTCCGCCTTAACTAACACCAACCATGGAATTTACAGGACGTCTTAAAGGCTCCCATAGCCATGCGCTGTCTTATGACCTGAATGATTTCGAAGCCCGCATGAAACACCACTTTTGAATGCTTATCGGATGTAGCCATTTTCAAAAGGTCGCAACTATTTTCAACTATTTTTCAATGAGTGTGCCGCTCACTTCTGCAATTTTTTCTGCTGACTTCTGTCACTTATTGCACCTATCCGTATCCTATCCGCGTGACCGAAACGCATATCTCGCCAGCGCTTGCTACACACCGCAGTATCGCTGCGTCCTTGCCCGCTGGCAATAACGCAGCATCGCTCACCGGTGGCGCGGGCTTCGCCCTGGCCCGGCATTGGCCGGAATACTTGATGGAAGGTGCTGAACTCGGAATCTTCATGATCTCCGCGTGCGTCTTCACCGCTTTGATGGAACATCCCGCCTCTCCGGTTCTTAGGCTGATCCCCGACCCGCTCATGAGAAGTGCCCTGATAGGACTAACCATGGCAGTAACTGCTATATCGATCATTTACTCCGGATGGGGAAAGCAGTCTGGTGCACACATGAACCCCGCCATGACGCTGACATTCTTCCGGCTAGGAAAGATGGAGCCATGGGACGCCTTCTTTTATGTAATCGCGCAGTTTGCCGGCGGAGTAGCCGGTGTTGCGATCGCATCGCTCTTTCTTGGAATGCTGGTAGCACATCCTTCTGTGAATTACGCAGTCACGCGGCCCGGTCCTTTGGGGGTGAAAGTCGCGTTCGTGGCCGAGGTGCTCATCTCTTTCGTACTGCTTCTGACGGTCCTTACGGTTTCCAATAACAAGAAGTTGGCGCGATACACGGGATTGTTTGGCGGATTGCTGATCGCTTCCTATGTCACGTTTGAAGCACCGCTTTCCGGGATGAGTATGAATCCGGCGCGGACATTCGGTTCTGCGTCCTTGGCAAGATCTTTCGACGCACTCTGGCTCTATTTTGTTGCGCCTCCGATCGGAATGCTGGCAGCCGCGGAAGTATACGTGCGGCTGCGTTCCGTTCGCGCGGTTCATTGCGCCAAATACCATCACAACAACGACAAACGATGCATTTTTCGTTGCCGCTTTGCAGAGCTTGAGAACCCGCACACTTTCGGGATCGCGGAATAAGTTCGATTCCAATCATTCGCAGTGGAGGGAAACACGATGGCTCAGGACAAGCACTACGACGTGATCATCATCGGAACCGGAGCAGGCGGCGGAACACTGGTGCACACACTCGCTTCCACGGGAAAGAGCATTCTGATTCTCGAGCGCGGAGATTACGTCCGCCGGGAGAAGGCCAATTGGGATTCCCGCGCCGTCAATGTCGAAGGCAAGTACCAGACCAAGGAAGAGTGGCGCGACAAAGACGGCAGGGCGCTCCACCCGCACACCAACTATTACGTCGGGGGCAATACGAAATTCTACGGCGCTGCGCTTTTCCGCCTCCGCAAAGAGGATTTCGGAGAAATTCGCCATTTCGGCGGAATCTCTCCGGCCTGGCCCATCTCCTACGATGAGCTCGAGCCGTACTACTTGAAAGCGGAAAAGCTCTATCACGTTCGCGGGAAGCGAGGAGAGGACCCCACGGATCCTTATGCGAGCGGTCCCTATCCACACCCCGCCATCAGCCACGAGCCGCGGATTCAGCAACTCAGTGATGACTTCGAACGCCTTGGATTGAAACCATTTCATACACCCCTCGGGCTGCAACGCGATGAGCAAAATCTTCATGCCAGCAAGTGCATCCGCTGCGATACGTGTGACGGTTATCCCTGCCTAGTGGATGCAAAGTCCGACGCCCAAGTGCTCTGCGTGGACCCCGCGCTGCGCTTTCCGAATGTGACTCTCCTGACCAACGCGTACGTGGAACTCCTGGAAACAAATGCATTGGGCAATGAAATATCGCGAGTGGTAGTCAGCCGCAACCGCGCCAGAGAAAACTACTCCGCAGGTCTCGTGGTCGTCTCCTGCGGAGCGATTAATTCAGCCGCTTTACTGCTTCGCTCCGCCAACGACAAACACCCGCGAGGACTAGCCAATGGCTCGGACGTTGTCGGCCGCCACTACATGGGCCACACAAACTCCGTCATGCTCGCACTCTCAAAGTGCCCGAATCCCACGATTTACCAGAAATCGCTCTCGGTGAACGATTTCTACTTCGGCTCGAAAGACTGGAACCACCCCATGGGCCACATCTCCTTCGTCGCGAAGCTCGACGGAACCGCGCTCTCCGCCGGAGCTCCAGCCATCGCTTCCGGTTGGACGCTGGACCTCATGGCCAAGCACACCCTCAGCTTCTGGATCACCTCGGAAGACTTGCCCGATCCCAACAATCGCATCACTGTCGACCGCGACGGCAAAATCGTTCTCCAGTACACGCCGAATAACGAAGA
>WNFD01002416.1_pt1 | contig 18788 bp, 19 predicted proteins | sample 5400491 | NCBI WGS metagenome assembly WNFD01 (sample SAMN13153343, study PRJNA577476) | soil metagenome | isolation source: 120 cm saprolite under Douglas fir tree site 2 hole 2 replicate 2 | place: USA:California | collected 2015-04-18 | reverse complement strand
TGTTCGAGCGCGACAAATCCGCGCGCTCCAGAATCGCACCCTGCAGAACGGCCCCGACGAACCGAGCATTGCTGCAATCGGCGTCGCGCAGATTGGCGCCGGTGAGATTGGCGCCGCTGGCATTGGCCTTGGCAAGGATCGCCTTCTCGAGATCGGCATCGATGAGGTCGACTTCCTTCTCGACGACAGTGCCGTCGTCGCGCGACGTGAGCATCGCCCCGCCGCGCAAATCGGCACCGCGTAGCCGAGCACCCGTGAGCTTGGCGCCGCGCAGATAGGCTCCGCGCAGATCGGCACGGGTCAGATCGGCGCCGCTCAGATCGGAGCGGTCGAGATTGACGGCGAAGAGGTCGGCCTCGCATAGAATGGCGCCGGTAAGAATGGCGCGGGACAGATTGGCTCCCGACAGTTTTGCCGAGGTCATCTGGCTCTTGCTGAAGTCGCAACCTTGCAAATCGGCGAGCGACAGGTTGAGCCGCGCGCCACCGTTCTTTTTGAGAAACCAAGCCTGGTGTTTCTCCAGCAGGGACTGGAGCACATCTGGCATCATGTTTGCTGCGCCTTCATCCGACGTTTCGCTGGCCCATGCCGCGAAACGCGGCGAGTAGCGAGTAAACACCGGTAGCGTAAAGGTTCGGTAAAGATTGTCTGAAATGTCGACTAGCCGTCGCCGTCGGCCGGTTCGCCATAGCGTCGGCCCAATTCCATGAAGCGGCCCAATTCCACCAGACTCTGACGCTCCGCAAAGGAGGCGAGAGCGTCTTCGATGCCGGCGAGCGATCCGGTTGCCGCAAGGTGCCGCAGAACCCTGCTCATTCCGGCGACGGCCGCTTGCAATGCGGCATTGGCGTAAAGAATGCCGGCGAATCCCATGCCGGCGAGCCGCTCGCGCGACAGGCCGGGCGTCCGGCCGCCGAAGACCATGTTGGCGACATGGGCACCCGGCAATCGGTCTGGGATCGCCACCAGCTCGTCGATCGATTGCGGCGCCTCGACGAACAGGATGTCGGCGCCCGCCGCGCGATAGGCGGCAGCGCGCTCGATCGCCGCCTCGAATCCCTCGACGGCCCGCGCATCGGTACGTGCGATGATCAGGAAATCGGCGTCGTGCCTTGCATCGACCGCGGCCTTGATCTTCTGCACCATTGCGGCGGTGGCGATCACCGTCTTGCCCTCGAAATGACCACAGCGCTTGGGGAATACCTGGTCCTCGATCTGAACGGCATTGGCACCGGCACGCTCGATCAAGCGAACCGTGCGGCGAAGGTTCAGCGCATTGCCGAAACCGGTATCGCCGTCGACGATAAGGGGAATTTCGACCGCCTCACGGATCGCCCCGACGTGGTCGATCAGTTCGGTCAGCGTCACTAGGCCGAGATCGGGAACGCCAAGGGCCGTGTTTGCGATGCCGGCGCCGGTGACGTAGACCGCCGGAAAGCCATTCGTTGCGATGATCCGCGCGGCCAGCGCGTTAGCCGCGCCGGGGATCAACAGCCCGGCCCCGCGGACGAGCACTTGGCGAAGTCGTTGGTTGAGGCTTTCGGACATTACCTCTCTTTCGGTTTTGTTCGGGTTTTACCTATCAGTCGGAGTATGATGGGCCGCTGCGGTGATTGCCAAGGCCGACTGTCCGCTCGAGATCTGTCGCGAAAGCCGGCATTACCCCTGCGATTGGTCTTGGGTGGTGTCGGCATATGCCAAGTCGAAGTTTGATCGTTCGCGACGCAATTCTGTCGATCGCCCTGCTGCTGTGCGCCGGCTGTCAGATCGTGCCCTCGGGTCAGCCCGCACGACACCCGGCTCTGGTCAACGCCGATCTGCCTGATGTCGTGCCCGCCTGGGAGCTCTTGGAGACCCAATTCGCCACACGCTCGCGCTACAAGCTGTCGCCCGATGGGACCAAATTGGCGTGGACGGCCCTGACCAATAATCGAGGATACCGCGCCGTCCATGTGCAGCCCGTGCAGGGCGGGCCGACGACAGTGATGGCGGGAACCGCGTTTCCGATCATCGAATACTACTGGGCCGCAGACAGTCGACATCTTCTGATGACCAAGGACCTCGACGGCAGCGAGAACGAGCATATCCTCTTGGCTGATGTCGAGAAGCCGGGCAGTGCTCCCATAGACCTCACGCCGGCGGCGCGCAGCAGGAACATTGTCGACGACATTCCCCTCGACAAACCGGGAACCGTCTATCTGCGCGGCAACGAGCGCAATCCGGCGACCTTCGATCTCTACGCCGTCGACATCGCGACCGGCCGACGGACACTGTTCGCCGAGAACGACGGTACGATCCAGACATGGATCTTCGATGAGGCTGGGGCTCTGCGTGCCCGCGTGAGGCAAGGCCGGCTTGAGGTTGCCGACGCAGCATCCGGTGCGTGGCGGACTACTTTTGCCCTCGATGGCGCCCTCAAGATTCTCAGCTCGCCCGATGAGAAGGGACGCGTCTGGGCCACTTCCAACCGTCATCGCGATCAAACCAGTCTGGTCCGGCTCGACCTCAACACGGGCGGGGAGGAAGTTGTCTATCTTGAACCATCGACCGACCTCGCTGAGGTCGTCATCGATCGCGCGAATCGCATGCCGCTCGCCGCCGCGTCGTGGCCGGATTATCAGAATGTCTATCTCTTCGATCCGCGGCTGGGCAAAGTGCTCGACCGGTTCAACAACGATAAGCGAAACATCGTATCGATCGCCTCGGCGGACTACGCATTCAAGAAGCTGATCGTCCAGGTCGCCACCGACGAGGCATGGGAAGATATCTACATTCTCGATCGGGAGGCTGAAAGCTTGCGGCTCCTGGTCCGCAACGAGGGCGTCGTCTGGCGCGACCGGATCTCGCCGACCGAACCGTTCTCTTTCACGTCACGGGACGGCAAGACGATCCATGGGTTCTTGACGACGCCAAAGGGAGTCAAAGCAAAGGGACTGCCGATGGTCGTCCTGGTGCATGGCGGTCCGTGGAGCGAGGATCGCTGGGGGTTCAGCGACTCGGCTCAGTTTCTCGCCAACCGGGGCTATGCCGTGCTCCGCATCAACTACCGTGGCTCGAGCGGTCATGGACGCGCGTTTCTGCTCGCGGCCGTCCACGAATTCGCTGGCAAAATGCATCAGGATCTCGTCGACGGGGTTCGCTGGGCGATCGATCGCGGGGTCGCCGATCCTGCCCACATCGCCATCATGGGCGCGAGTTACGGTGGATACGCCGCGTTGGTCGGCCTGACCGTCACGCCGGAGCTCTTTGCCGCCGGCATTGAAATGAACGGGATGTCGGACCTTGCGGCCTTCTCCGATCATCTGCCGCCCTACTGGCCGCCCGACATATGGCGAACCTTCGTCGGCGATCCAAGGAACGCCGCGGACCGCAAGGCGATGATCGACAGGTCGCCGCTCGCATATGTCGACCGGATTACCAGCCCGTTGCTGGCCCTCCAAAGCACCAATGATGTGCGCGTCAAACACGACCAGTTCGATAGTCTGATCAAGGCGATGCGAGCGGCCGGGAAGCCGGTCGAGGCGATCGAGTTTCCCAACGAGGGCCATACGCCACGGCGGGCGAAGGACTACTACGAATTCTATCGCGCCTCGGAATTGTTCCTCGGCAAGCATCTCGGCGGTCGAGTCGGGCCCTGATCGGCCCGGGCGAGGCCGCGAGTTCCTCAATGTCCGGGCCGTCCGGAGCAATACTTTATCGAACCGTCGCCAACCAAGTTGGAAATCGTGTTTCTTAAGTCTTCGTAAACGCGAGTCCTTGAAATATTTGTTGCGAAAGCCGCGGAAAGCTGTCGCAAATTGCGAAATTTATGGTATACACGAAGCCGTTCCGACGGCCTGAAAAACAGGCGGTTTATTTGACCTCGCCGCTCGTCCTCCCATGTCGTCTCATCTCTAGGAGTTCTCCATGAAGGCGCTTATTTCAGCGTTTGCGTTGTTGTCCTTCGTCGCAGCGTCGACGATCCCCTACGTTTCCGCTAGTGCCCAGACCACCCAATCGACCACCATGTCGAAAAAGAAGACGGCGAAGAAGCCGGTGAAGAAAACTTCGAGCACCAAGAAGAAGACCAGCACGAAGAAGAAGAAAGCAATGGCCCAGCCCGCCTAATCGACCTGATCGTTCGAAGCCGGCCCCCGGAACTTCAGTTTCGGGGGCTTTTTTTGACTCTGGGGAGCGGCCATTGCTGGCCGGGCCGCCCCGTGTGCTACTCTGACCTTTCGAGCGAATGAGCGCCCTTGCGCGGGCGCAAGGGGGACATGATGACGGCAACGCGCGAGGCGCCACACTCGGCGGCGCTCGACACGGCGCTCAAGCAAATCCGAAAGACGCACGGCCATGTTCCCGAGGGCTTTCTTGTCCTGGCCGAGCATGCGCCGGAAGCCTTTCTCGGTTATATGGGGCTGCGTGACTTCGTCTTCCGCGAACCACCCGAAGGGCATCTCGATATCTGGACGAAGGAATTCATCTTCGTTCTGCTCGACATCCAAGCCGGCAACGTTCGCGGCGCGCGAAACCATCTGCGCAACGCGATGGGCTGCGGGTTGACAGTCGGTCAGCTTATCGAGGGGTTGGTACAACTCATCATGGTCGGTGGCATTACGACGTGGAATCTTGGCGGTCGCGAAATTCTTGAACTCGCCGTCGAAATCGAACGCGACGGCAAGCAGTCGACCAGCTGAGCACCGGCATCGCCCGCGTGGCGCCGCGTTCATAATGGCGAAGCATCACGGGTGGCGCGCGACCTGGCCCGGCCTATGCGCGACGCTGGTCGGGGTCGGCATCGGCCGTTTTTCCTATACGCCGCTCATCCCCTTCCTCGTTGCCGACGGCGTGCTCAGCGAGACGGAGGCGGCTTATCTCGGGGCCGCCAGCGTGCTCGGCTATCTGCTCGGCGCCTCGGTTGCGGCGCGCGCCGCCTCTCGCATCGGCATGGCGCAGGCGGTGCGCATCGCGTTCCTGCTTGCTGTGCTCAGTCTCATCGCTTGTGTGCCGCAGCTCGGCTTCTGGTGGTTTCTGCCGTGGCGTATATTGAGCGGCATAGGCGGGGCGATTCTCATGGTGCTCGGCCCGAGCCTGATGCTGATCCGCACCGTTGCCGGGCAGCGCGGCCGCGCCGGCGGACTGATCTATACCGGCGTCGGTCTCGGCACCGTCATCGGTAGCCTGGTCGTCGCGCCACTAGCCGCCCGAGGACCCGCCTATGCCTGGGCAATGCTCGCCGTCGTCGCCGCGCTGGCGATGCTCGTCTCGTGGCCGGCTTGGCAGAGTAGCCCGCCCAAGACGCCAGTCATCGCCGTGGCGCGCGCGACGCCCGGGCGCCTCAGTTTGCCACTGCTCTGCCTAATTGCCGCCTTCGCGGCAGATGGTGCCGGATTTGTGCCCCACACCATCTTCTGGGTCGATTTCATCACCCGCGAGCTGACTCTCGGGGCCGGCTCAGGCGCCTTCAACTGGCTGCTCTTCGGCATCGGCGCCATCGCCGGACCGTTCGTCGCCGGACTCGTCGGCGACCGCTTGGGCATCGCCGCCGCTCTCATCATCGTTTTTGCGACAAAGGCCGTGGCCGTTGCGCTCCCGACCTTCACGACCGCATCGCCGATGCTGTGGCTTTCTTCGCTCATTGTCGGGGCGTTCTCGCCCGGCATCGCCTCGCTCATTTCGGCACGCGTCAGCCAGCTTGTCGAGCCGACGCGGCAAGCGCCGGTCTGGGCATTGGCGACATTGCTTTTCTCCCTGAGCCAGGCGGGCAGCGCGTACGCCATGTCCTTCGCCTTCGCACGGAGCGGCAGCTACCTGCCGCTCTACGCCGCCGGCGGTCTGATCGAGGCGTTCGGCATGATTTGCTGTCTGGCGGCCTTGCTGGCAGGTCGCCGGCGTTGACGGCTGATAGCGTCAAGGCTGGCCGACGTGCCGGCGCTCATGGCATCATCCTGCCGATGACGGTTTGCCGGGGGTGTAACGCCGATGCAAGCGCGACTTTGCGTCGTCGGCAGCTATAATGTCGATCTTATCGCTGCGGTCGCTTCGTTCCCGCGTCCGGGCGAGACGGTCACGGCGGCACGCTTCATTGAGGCGAGTGGCGGCAAAGGCAGCAATCAAGCAATTGCGGCGGCGCGCTGCGGCGCGGCAGTTGCCGTGGTGGCCGCGCTTGGCGCCGATGCTGCCGGCGAGAAGGCGATTGCGCTGTGGCGGGAGGAGGGGATCGATGCCGGCGCTGCCTCGCGCCATCAAGGCATTCCGACCGGGCGCGCCTTCATCCTGGTCGATGGGGCAGGCGAAAATCAGATCGTCATCGTCTCCGGAGCCAACGCAGCTCTCGATCGCACCGACGTCGAGAACGGGCGTGCGCGAATCGAGGCGGCTCAAATTGTTCTCGGTCAGCTCGAAATCTCGGTTGCCGCGACCCTTGCCGCATTCCGTATCGCCAAGGCGGGCAGCGCGACGACGATCCTCAACCCGGCGCCGGCTGACGCGACGATCCCGGAAGCGCTGTGGCGCAACCTCGACATCCTGACCCCCAATCACCTCGAAGCCGCAAGGCTGGCGGGCTGTGCTGAGAATGACGCCCCTCCGATCGTCGCGCGTCAACTCATCCTGCGGCACGGCTGTGCTGTAGTGATGACGCTCGGCGGGGCTGGCGTGCTCGTCGCCGAGACGTCCGGAGCGATGATCGCGATTGCGCCACCGCCGATCGATCCCGTCGATACCACAGGGGCGGGCGATGCGTTCAATGGCGTCTTCGCGACCCGCCTTGCCGAGACCGGCGACATGGCCGAGGCGGCACGGTGGGGCGTCGTTGCCGGCGCGTTAGCGTGCACTGGGCAGGGCGCCGTCGCAGCGCTACCGCGGCGCGCCGCGATCGAGGCGCGACTCGGCAAGGTCACGGTGGAGCGACTGGCATGAGAGCCGCGAACCCGCGTGCGCTCGGCCGTAGCGCGCTCAAGGTCAGCCAGCTGGGCTTTGGTGGTGCACCGTTGGGCAATCTTTTCGCTGAATTGAGCGAAGCAGATGCGGCGGCCGCGGTTGCTGGCGCCTTGGCCTCCGGCATCCGGCTCTTCGATACTGCGCCGCTCTATGGGCATGGGCTCAGCGAGCATCGCATCGGCGCCATGCTTCGCCATTACCGGCGGGACGAGTTCGTGGTGGCCACTAAAGTCGGCCGTCTGCTGCGCGCCGACCCGGTCGCCGATGGCGGACTCTATCGCCGCGTTCTGCCGTTCTCGACAGCCTCCTGCCGCTCTGCGTCCAGCGGAATATTGCGATCATCATCGGCGGACCGTTCAACACGGGCATCCTGGCGACCGGCGCCGTCGCCGGAGCGACCTACAACTACCAGCCGGCGCCACCAGCGGTGATGGACCGAGTGCGCCGGATCGAAGCGGTGTGCCGCAACCGCGGAGTCGCCATCGCCGCCGCCGCGCTACAATTTCCGTTGCATCACCCTGCCGTTGCGTCAGTAGTCCCCGGCGCGCGCAGTGCTGCCGAGGTGGCGGCCAATATCGCCGCCTTCGAGGCGCCGATTCCGCCGTCACTATGGAACGAGCTCAAGGCGGCGGGATTGCTGCGCACCGACGCACCGACGCCGTGAGGCGCATCGATAGCCACGTTCATTTCTGGGCGCTGGCGCGCGGCGACTATGGCTGGCTGACGCCGAATTTGGCGGCCATATACCGGGATTTTGGCCGCGACGAGCTAATGCCACTGGTTGCCGCCGCTGGGGTCGAGGCGATTGTCCTCGTCCAGGCTGCGCCGAGCGAGGCAGAGACGCGCTACCTTCTTGACCAGGCAGCGCTTAGCGACTGTGTGGCGGGGGTCGTCGGCTGGGTCGACATGGCGGCAAGCGACGCGCCTGAACGCATCGCGGCGCTCGCCGGGAATCCACGCCTCAAGGGGGTCCGGCCGATGATCCACGATATTCCGGATGCCGGCTGGATGCTGCGCGCCGAGCTCGGCCCGGCCTTTCGCGCCCTCATTGCCCATGATCTCGCCTTCGACGCGCTGGTTAGGCCGGCGCATCTCGCCGCGCTGCGCCGCCTGGTCGAGCGCCATCCCGATCTGCGCATTGTTATTGATCACGGCGCCAAGCCGGCCATCGCCAGTGGCGAGTTCGACAGTTGGGCCGCCGCCATGAGTGGTTTTGCCCGCGAAACGCCGGTCTGTTGCAAGCTATCGGGACTGCTCACCGAAGCCGGTGCCGATTGGACGGACGATCGGTTGCGCCGCTACGTCGACCACCTCGTCGCCGAATTCTCTCCCATCCGCCTGCTCTGGGGGAGCGATTGGCCGGTCGTCACGCTTGTCGCCCCCTACGGCGCGTGGTGGGCGGCAGCAAATCGGCTGCTGGTCGATCTCGATGATGCCGGGCGCGACCGCATTTTTGGCGGCACCGCGGCCGAATTTTATCATCTGTGAGGATGCCATGCTGAAAGGGCTTGACCCACTGCTCGGCCCCGATCTCCTCGCCATCCTGCGCGCCGTGGGGCACGGCGCGAGGTGGCTCTCGTCGATGCCAATTTTCCTGCTGCGGCGAGCGCGGGCGCGCGAGGCGTTCGCCGCCATCGCCACCGGCGAGACGCGTCTCTATGGAAATCTGTTGCTCCGCACGGGCGTCATTCGCCCGGCTTCAGCGGCGGCGGCAGCTTGAAGCCGGTTGCCCGAACGGCGGCAACGATGGCGTTCTCCTGATCCGGATTCTGCTCGAGCGGGGGGCGGCGTAGGAGCCAGGAGTCCCTTCCGGTGTAATGCGCCAGCACCGCGCGCAAGCCCGCCGTCGGCGGTGCGGCGTCGACCGTCTTGATCAGAGTCGTCGCCGTGGCTTCGAGTTCGGCGCCCGCCGGCTTCAGACGGTTATCGTAGAGCGCACGCAGACCGGCCGCGTTGATATTGGGCATGCCGCTGATCGTGCCAGCGCCGCCGAGGCGGACGACTTCGCGCAGATGCGGATCCCAGCCGGTGAAGAGACCCCAGCCAGGAAAGGCGTCAAGATATTGCTTGGTGCTGTTCCAGTCGCCGGAGCTATCCTTGAGCCCAGCGATCGCCGTCGGATAGGCTTTGAGCAGGCGCTCGATCAGCTTGACCTCGAATTTCACCGCCGAAAGCTGCGGGATGTTGTAGAGGTAAATGCGCAGCCGTGCGTCGCCGACGCGCTCGACGATTTCCGAGAAACAGCGATAGAGCCCCTCCTCGCCGAGCCCCTTGAAGAAGAACGGCGGCAGAATGAGGACGCCGGCACAACCCTGGTTTACGGCGTGCGCAGTCAGCTCGATCGTGTCGGTGAGCGCGGCGCAGCCGCTGCCCGCCATTACCGAAGCGGCCGGCACACCTGCGGCGATCACTGCCTCGAGCGCTGCCTTGCGCTCGCCGACCGAAAACGACGTGCCCTCGCCGGTGGTGCCGAAGAGCGCTATGCCGTGACAGCCACGCGCGAGATGCCAGCGCGAATGTTCGATCAAGGTGGGCACGTCAATCGAAAGATCGGAACGCAGCGGCGTGAGCGAGGCCGACCAGATACCGTGAAGGCGTGCTGTATCTTGCATGTTGAAACGTCCCGCTGATTGACCCGGCAACAAGTTGATGACAGTTTCATAAGGAGCAAACAACCGCAGTCTCGGCAAGGATGCCGCCGCCGCGGTCGAGGCCCGGAATGGGCGAGATTATGGCTTAGGGAGGAAACGGGCAATGAGGAAGGGGATAGGTCGCGAAGATCGGGGGCGCTCGGGCGTATCGCGGCGCGCAGTACTGCAGGCGGGCGCGGGAATCGCCGGGTTGGCCGCGGCCGGCGGGTACGCCTTCCCGCGGCCGGCGATCGCGCAGGCGTCGGGATTCGATTGGAAGCGTTTCAAGGGTGAACATCTCGAAATCCTGATGGCCAAGGGTCCTCGCGGCGATCTGCTCCAACAATATCGCAAGGAGTTCGAGGCGCTGACCGGCATGACTGTCGGCGACGAGCAGGTGCCCGAGCAGCAGCAGCGTCAGAAGACGGCGATCGAGTTCAACTCGGGCAGCACGAGCTTCGACGTGCTCATGCTGCCCTACCACGTGCAGAAGAAGATGTTCGGCAAGGCCAAATGGCTGGTCGACCTCCGCCCCTACCTCGCCGATCCCAAGCTGACGGCGCCCGACTACGACGTCGCCGATTTCGCCAAGGGCGGCTTGGATTACGCGACGCAGGCCGATGGCCGGCTCGATTCGATGCCGATCAACCTCGACTATTGGATGCTTTACTGGAACAAGGAGCTCTTCGCCGCCAAGGGCGTCTCCTACCCGAAGAATTTCGACGAGCTCATGGCGGCCGCTGAAAAGCTCAACGATCAGAAGAACGGCATCTCGGGCTTCCTCGGGCGCGGCATAAAGAACGCCAACGTCCCGGTATGGACGAGCTTCCTGCTCGGCTGGGGCGTTGACCCGATCGGCAAGGACGGGACCCTGCCGGACGGCCCCGAAGCGGTCGCCGCGGCGGCATACTACAAGAAGATCGTCCATGATTACGGCCCGCCGGGCGTCGTCCAGTTCAACTGGAACGAGTGCCAGTCGCTATTCGTCCTCGGCAAGGCGGCAATGTGGCTCGACGGCATTGGTTTCGCCCTGCCGCTCGAGGATCCCACCAAGTCGAAGGTCGTCGGGAAGGTCGGCTACGGCGTCATGCCGCCTGGTCCGAAGGCGCAGCATTCGGCGCTCTTCGGCGACGGCATGGCCATCTCCGCCTTCACCAAAAAGAAGGAAGCCGCCTGGCTCTATGTCCAATGGGCGACGAACAAGGAGATGCAGGCGCGCAATCTCATAGGCGGCTATGGCTCACCGGCGCGCAACTCGTCCTTCGAGACCGCCAAGACGGCGACGCTCAAGGCACCGCGCGATTGGCTCGACTGCATGAGCGGCTCTATCAAAATTGCGCGCCCGGGCCTGCCGGAGATCGTCGCGGTCACCGAGTTCCGCGACATCTACGGCATCGGCCTCACCAACATGCTCCAGGGCGCCGATCCGGCCACCGAGCTCAAGAAGGCCTCGGAGCAGTTCAAGCCGGTCCTGGCCAAGGAGAACGCGTGAGGTTGGTGAGCCAGCGGGACCGACGATGACGACCGGCGCGATCTTCGACAATCGCATGAACGAGGCGGCGGCGCCGGGCCGCCTCGCCCGCTACTTCGCCGTCGACGGGCGGCGGCGCTATATGCTGTTCGTGCTGCCGGCAATCGCGGTGATGATGGCGGTCATCATCTTCCCGTGGCTCTTCACCTTCTTCATGAGCGTCCATGACTGGCGCATCGGTCAGGCGAAAACCTTCGTCGGGCTAGACAACTATCTGAATCTGTTCAAGGACGAGCGCTTCCACAATTCGGTATGGGTAACGCTCGTCTTCACCGCGCTCAGCGTTGTTCTTCCGGTCATTCTCGGTGTTGCCTCGGCGCTGGTCTTCCATCGCAAATTTCCGCTGCGTGGCCTGTTGCGCGGCGTCTTCATCATGCCGATGATGGCGACGCCGGTGGCCGTAGCGTTGGTCTGGACGATGATGTTTCATCCCCAGCTCGGCGTCCTCAACTACATCCTCAGCCTGGTCGGCATCCCGCCATCGCTCTGGGTCTTCGACCAGGCGACGGTGATCCCCAGCCTTGTCCTCGTCGAGACGTGGCAGTGGACGCCGCTGGTCATGCTCATCGTCCTCGGCGGACTGGCCTCATTGCCGACCGAGCCCTACGAATCGGCGCTAATCGACGGCGCGACGCCGTGGCAGATGTTCCGAAACATCACCTTTCCGCTCGTCCTCCCCTTCATCATGGTGGCGACGATCATCCGGACGATCGACGCGGTGAAGGCGTTCGACACGATATTCGTCATCACCCTCGGCGGGCCCGGCACTGCATCGGAGACGATCAACCTCTATCTCTATACCGTCGCCTTCTCCTTCTACAATATCGGCTACGCCTCGGCGATGGTCGTCATCTTCATGGTCGTCATCATGGCCCTCTGCCTGATGCTTCTCTATCTGCGGCAGCGCGCGCAATGGAACTAGGGAGCGGGGCGGTCGGTCGCGCGGGACTGCGGGGCCTCCTCGGCCGCGTCGCCTTCGGCTTTGCCGTTTTCGTCGTCGTGTCGCCGGCGATCCTCGTCTTCCTCTGGATGCTGTCGCTCGCCTTCAAGACCGAAATAGACAACATCGCCTTCCCGCCGGTCTTCATCCCCAATCCGCCGACTCTGGCCAACTTCGCCAGCGTATTCGAGAACAGCCCGTTCGCGCGTTACACGATCAACAGCATCATCGTGACCGGCAGCGCGACCGTGCTGGCGCTCATAGTCGGTGTGCCTGCGGGGTATGGGATCGCGAAGGCGCGCGCCCATAAGCTCGGAGTTCTCGTCCTCCTGGCCCGGCTGACCCCCGGCCTCAGCTTCCTTATCCCGCTCTATATCTTGTTCCAGACGCTCGGCCTCACCGGCACGCTATGGCCGATGATCATCACGCATCTTGTCATCACCGTGCCGATCGTCGCCTGGATCATGATCGGCTTCTTCGAGACGCTGCCGCACGATCTCGAGGAGGCGGCGATGATCGATGGTTGCACGCTGTGGCAAGCTTTCCGTCGCATCGCCTTGCCGCTGTCGCGCCCCGGCATCGTCGTCGCCGCCATCCTCTCGATCATCTTCTCGTGGAATAACTTCATCTTCGGTGTCGTCCTCGCTGGGCGCGAGACGCGCACGCTCCCGGTCGCCGTCTACAACGTCCTTACTTTCGAGCAGCTGTCCTGGGGACCCCTGGCGGCGGCAGCGCTCGTCGTCATGCTACCGGTGCTCGTCCTGACGATCGTCATCCAGCGCGAGATCGTCACCGGCCTCGCCGCGGGCGGGATCAAATAGACGGGTCGCGGCTTTCGCACAGCCGTCACAATCCGTTACCATACTCGCGCCGCCACGATGGCGAGTACCGGGAGGAGGGCGGGATTTGTCGGCGATTTCTGTCGAGGGCGTCAGCAAGTTGTGGGGCAAGGCGCGAGCGGTCGACCGCGTCACCTTTACGGCCGCTTCGGGCTCGTTGCTCGTTCTGCTGGGACCGTCGGGTTGCGGCAAGTCCACCACATAGCGTCTGGTTGCCGGACTGGAAGCGGCGGATGAGGGGCGCATCCTTATCGGCGGCCGCGACGTCACCGCGCAGCCGCCCGCGGAACGCGGGATCGCGATGGTGTTTCAGTCCTACGCCCTCTTCCCGCATCTCACGGTTGCCGAAAACATCCTGTTCGGCCTGCGGGTCCGCAAGGTTCCGGCGACCGAACGGCGTGAGCGTCTCGCCAAGACTGCCGACCTTCTCGGCCTGGAAGGACTGTTGCAGCGCAAGCCGTCGCAGCTCTCGGGTGGGCAGCAGCAGCGCGTCGCCCTCGGTCGCGCGATCATTGCCGAGGCGCCGCTTTGCCTAATGGACGAGCCGCTTTCGAATCTCGATGCGCAGCTGCGCAACGAGATGCGTCGCGAGATCCGCACGCTGCAGCAGAGTCTCGGTATGACCAAGATCTATGTCACCCATGACCAGAGCGAAGCGATGAGCATGGCCGACCAGGTCATCCTGCTGCGCGATGGACGGATCGAGCAGGACGCCCCACCCGCCGCACTCTATGTCAAGCCGGCGACGGTGTTCGCCGCACGCTTCATCGGCACGCCGCCGATGAATCTGCTGCGTCTCGTCGACGGGCCCGACGGCGCAATGATTGCTGGATCGACCAGCCCGCCTCTGCTCGCCGCCCGAGGTGAAGGGCTCTTGCTGGGGGTGCGTCCGGAGGATATCGCGCTGACCGATCGCGCTCCGGCGCATCATCTCGCGGTACCTTCGATCATCGTTGCGGTCGAATATCTCGGTGCCGATTCGACGGTGAGCTGTGCGATAGGTAACGAGGTGATCACGGTACGCACGCCGGGCCACGTTGCACTACCGATCGGCGCATCCGTTACCCTCGCTTGTCCGCCCGACGCACTGCACCTCTTCGATGCTGCGACAGGCGGCCGGCGCGATGATCTCATCGGCGCGCTGATCTCAACGGATGCGCGCGTCGCTGCCGCCATGCGAAATTGATTCCGGAGACAGGGGGACTTAATCATGCGCTTTCTTTTCAGATATGCAGCAGGGGCCGCGATTGGCGCCGCCCTGGCCGCGGTGGGTGTTCCGGCTCGGGCGGTCGAACTGTCGTTCTACTATCCCGTCGCCGTCGGAGGGCCGATCACCAAAATCATCGACGGTATGGTCGCCAATTTCGAAAAGGCGAATCCGAACACCAAGATCACGGCAATCTACGCCGGGACCTACCAGGAGAGCATCACCAAGGCACTGACGGCGCTCAAATCGGGCGAGCCGCCGAATCTTGCCGTCCTCCTCTCGACCGACATGTTCACCCTCATCGACGAAGAGGCGATCGTGCCCTGGGATGAGCTCGCGACGAGCGCTACCGACAAGGCGTGGCTCGCCGGCTTCTATCCCGGCTTCATGGCGAACAGCCAGACGGGTGGCAAGATTTGGGGCATTCCCTTCCAGCGCTCGACCGTCGTGCAATACTGGAACAAAGCAGCGTTCAAGGAGGCCGGGCTCGATCCTGAGCAGCCGCCGGCGAGCTGGGCCGAGATGGTCGCCTTCGGCAATAAGCTGACCAAGCGCGATGCCAGCGGCAATGTCACGCAATGGGGTCTCCAGATTCCGACTTCGGGCTTTCCCTACTGGCTCTTTCAGGCGCTCGCCACGGAGAATGATGCGACGCTGATGAACGAGGCGGGTACCGAGGTGAATTTCGCCAATCCAGCGGTGGTCGAAGCGTTGCAATTTCTCGTCGACCTCTCGCGCAAGGACAAAATCATGCCGGCCGGCATTACCGAATGGGGAACGACGCCGAAGGACTTCTTCGAGCGCAAGATCGCCATGATGTGGACGACGACGGGAAACCTCACCAACGTTAAGACCAATGCGCCCTTCGAGTTCGGCGTTGCCCAGCTTCCCGCCAAGCGGCGTCCCGGCTCGCCGACCGGCGGCGGCAACTTCTACCTGTTCAAGAAGACGACGCCGGAACAGCGTGCGGCGGCGCTCGCTTTCGCCGAATTCATGACGACGCCCGAGCGGGCCGCCGAATGGGGGATCAAGACAGGTTATGTCGCGGTCCGCCCCGAAGCTTGGGAAACGCCGGAGATGAAGGCGTATGTGGCGAGTTTTCCCGCCGCCGCGGTGGCGCGCGACCAGCTCAAATCAGCCGTCGCGGAGCTGTCGACGCATGAGAACCAGCGAGTGACCCAGGCGCTCAACGATGGCCTGCAGGCCGCGCTCACCGGCACGAAGACTCCCGAGCAGGCGATGAAGGATGCACAGCGGGAAGCCGACCGGATTTTGCGGCCGTATCGAAGGTAGCGCCGCGTGGGGTTAGTTAATGATTTGCCAGGTGCCGTCGGGGCGTGGGCAGGCAGTGCCGTAGCTCTGCACCAACTGGCCGCCGACGGAGACGGTCGAAGTGTATTCCCGGCAACCTTGACCGACCTCCGAACCGAGACGCGGCGGCGCTGGAGAGGCCGCTACCGGGGGAGCGTAGACCACTGGCGGCGGGGCGTAGTAGGCGACCGGTGGCGGCGCGTAATAGTAGGGCGGATAATAGGGGTAGGCGGGATAATAGGGCGCGACCGGGCCATAGGCGTTGAAGCCGAAGAAGAAGCGAGTACGAGCTTCAGCGTCCGGCGCCAGCGCGACCAGCGTCAAGCCGAGCATCGCAAACGGCAGAAAGCGCATTGCCATCGCATCACTCCATCGATCGCCGCCGAGGCGTCCCGCCCCCCCGCGCCGTGCAATAGTAGGACAGCGGCGGATAAAACACCACCGGCTGCCGCCCCATGAACTCGTCGCGGGTTCATATCCACGGCTGGCTGCTGCTTCTTCCGGCGGCGGTTCTCCTCGTTGCTTTCACCCATTATCCCGCCGTGGCGACGATCGTGGACAGCTTCTACTCGACATCGCGCGCCTCGCGTGCAGCCGCGTTCATCGGGCTCGACAACTACCGCGACATGATCGACGACCCGATCTTCTGGCAGGCGCTGCGCAACAACGCGGTCTTCTGCCTCTTCACTATCCCGGCGTCGATCGCGCTCGCCCTCGCGATGGCGATCTGGGTGAACGGCAAGGTCGCCGGGCGCGGTTTTCTCCGCCTGGCCTTCTTCACTCCGACAATTCTGCCGATGATCGCGGTGGCGAATATCTGGCTCTTCTTCTACACGCCCGGCTACGGCCTCATTGACCAGATCGGCGGCCTCTTCGGGCTCGGCGAGCACAATTGGCTCGGCAATCGCGACACCGTGCTCGGCTGTCTCATCGTCGTGACTGTGTGGAAGGAGGCCGGTTTCTTCATGATCTTCTACCTCGCCGCCTTGCAGCAGATCTCGCCCACCCTCGGCGAGGCGGCGGCGATTGAAGGCGCTGGACGCTGGTACTTCTTCCGTCGCATTACCTTTCCGCTGCTCATGCCGACGACGCTGTTCGTCCTGATCAACGCGGTGATCAACTCGTTCCGCTTGATCGATCACATCGTCGCCATGACCAAAGGCGGGCCCGACAATGCGAGCGCGCTCCTGCTCTTCTACATCTACCAGGTCGGCTTCCGTTTCTGGGACACCGGCTACGCCGCGGCGCTGACCGTTGTACTGCTTGCCATCCTGGCGATGTCGGCGCTCGTCCAGTTCACAGTCCTCGAGAAGAGGGTGCATTACCAATGAACTCGGTTGCCGGGCAGGGGCCGATGATCGGGGCGCGCCTGGAGACCGTGGCCGCATGGTTCCTCGGCCTTGCCTGGATACTGCCGCTTGCCTACGCGCTGTGGACCTCGGTGCACCCGGCGGCCTACGCCGCGCATTTCGTGCCGAGCGCGCCGCTGACGATGGTCAATTTCGAGAACGCCTGGAACGCAGCGCCTTTCGCCCGCTATTTCCTTAACACCTTCCTGCTCGTCGCGATGATTCTGGCGGTTCAACTGGTGCTCTGTACCCTGGCGGCCTATGCCTTCGCGCGCTTCGCCTTCCGCGGTCGCGAGATTGCCTTCATGCTGGTCCTCGTTCAGTTGATGATCATGCCCGACGTCCTGATCGTCGAGAACTATCGGACGATGAGCGAGCTGGGAATTCTCGACAGCATCCTGGCGATCGGCCTGCCATACATGGCCTCGGCATTCGGCATCTTCCTCCTGCGCCAGACCTTCAAGCAGGTGCCGCGCGAGCTCGACGAGGCGGCGCGCGTCGAGGGCGCCGGTCCGCTAACCATTCTGTGGCGCGTCTACGTGCCGCTGGCAAAGCCGGTCTACATCGCCTTCGCCCTCGTCTCGGTGAGCTATCATTGGAACAACTTCCTGTGGCCGCTCATCGTCACCAATTCGGTGACGACGCGGCCGCTCACCGTCGGCCTTCAGGTCTTCGCCTCCGTCGATCAGGGCGTCGACTGGTCGATCATCACCGCGGCGACGCTGATGACCTCGGCGCCGCTGCTGGTCGCGTTTCTGCTGTTCCAGCGGCAATTCGTGCAGAGCTTCATGCGCGCCGGCATCCGCTGATTTCGACAAGCGACTCAGCTCTTCGGCTCAAGACCATCGCTCACCGCAACGTTCTCTGGCTGGAGCGTGAGCCCCGCTCCCTTGGCCTCAACCTCCAACAGCGCGGCGAAGTCGCACTGCGTGAAGCCATTGCCGATCATCGCCTGGACGATCTCACGGGTCAGCGCAGCGACGGGCAACGGCACGCCGAGCGCGCGCGCCGCTGCAAGGCCGAGATCGAGATCCTTTTTCAGCAGCGGTGGCGTGAAGGTCGCGGCGAAGTCGAGATTGACGAACGCCGGCGTCTTGTAGCGGGTGAAGGTCGAGCCCATCACGCTCTTGTTCATGAAGTCGAGAAAGGCATGGCGCGGCACGCCGCTCTTCTCGGCGAGGATCGTGATCTCGGCGAGCGCTTGGGTGACAACCCCAAGCATGACGTTGTGGCAGATCTTGACGATGCGCGCGCGTTCGCCCTCGCCGACATAGCTGACACCCTGGCCGAAAAGCGCGAGATAGGGACGAGCTTCCTCGTAAGCCGCAGCCGGGCCCGAGACGACGACGCTGAGCTTCCCCGCCCTCACCACCTTGGGATTGCCGCTGACGGGCGCGCAAAGCAGCGCCGTGCCGCGCTTGTCGGCCGCCGAACGCACCTCGGCTGAGGCATGCTCGGAGACTGTCGAGCTGTCGATGAGGATGCGGGGCGCCGCATCGCGCCGGGAGAGAACGCCGTGCGGCCCGGTGGTCACCGCGACGAAATCGTCCGATTCGGCGACGATTGTGAAGACGATGTCGCGATCGGCGAGTGCAGCGGGCGAATCCACAAGCTTGGCGCCGAGGGCGGCGAGCGGCTCGGCCTTGGTGCGCGTTCGGTTGTAGACCGTCACATCGTGCCCAGCTTTGATCAACCGTTCGGCGAGCGCATAGCCCATGCGACCCGCGCCCAGCCAGCCGAGCTTATGCTGCTTCGCCATTGTCATCTCCCCACCGCTAATATTTGTTGGCAACGAACAGCTCCTCGGCAGGGAAGAGCGTGATGACCTTGGCGCCGGTCGCGGTGACGACGACCTCCTCCTCGATGCGCGCCGCCGAGTAGCCGTCGCTTGCCGGGCAGTAGGTCTCGAGCGCGAAGACCATGCCCTCCTTGAGCTCGAGCGGGTGCTCGAGCGAGACTAGGCGGCTGATGATCGGGCGCTCGTGCAATGCCATGCCCAGCCCATGGCCGAACTGCAGCCCGAAAGCCTCCATCTCGCTGGTGAAGCCGAATTCCTC
>WNFD01002415.1_pt1 | contig 18789 bp, 15 predicted proteins | sample 5400491 | NCBI WGS metagenome assembly WNFD01 (sample SAMN13153343, study PRJNA577476) | soil metagenome | isolation source: 120 cm saprolite under Douglas fir tree site 2 hole 2 replicate 2 | place: USA:California | collected 2015-04-18 | reverse complement strand
ACAGAGGCTCCAGGCTCAATCAGCAGGGTATGTGGGCGGCTCATGTCGGAGAAAGCATCCTGCCTCAGCGCTGTTGCCCAGGCACGTGCTGTCTGCTCATCACAGAAGAGATGGACACGCTCCAGTTCAGCGAGTGGAGCGGCGTACACATCGACGTAGAGTTGCTCGGTTGCAAGCAGCGTGTAGATGTCGTCGCTCGTCGCCCGATCTCGCCTTTGCAAGAGTTCGGCGAGCGTGATCCCTGGATGGGAAGTGGTGAGGGCGATGGCTTCTTCTTTTGCTGCTTCTTTCACGCTCGGCGTATCTGTGCGCAAGTAGTAGGAGAGAAAGCGTAAGTTCCGTTGGAAGACCCAATGAATTTCGTATGATGAACGCACGCGGTAGTAAAAACCGAGCGGAGCTGCGACCTGTTCACCGGGTGGACAATGCCATGTCCCATCCTCACCCTGAACGTAGCGATGCGGCATCTTCTCAGCGAGTCGAACCAGGTCTTCTTCTGTTTTCCACTCTTCCCATCCCAGCGCATCAGCCCTGATGACAAAGTAGTCAGGCGTATGCAGTACGCCAACAGGGCGTCCATTTTTGGCCTGATACTGAAGTTTGATGGGCGGCGGTTGGTCGTAGAATGCGAACACGGTCGGCTCGTGCTCCATTTCGTACACACCCGCCAGCTCATTTTTGTAGCTTTCGGCTTGAATGGTCACCCCCATCTTGCGGCTGGTGTAGGTGACGGGAACATTCTTCCCTCCGCTGCCCACGCGACGTGACGGCGGAGACGACTGGATGGTTGACAAAACGGCTTGCGCTTGAGGAGCGAGATTCAGTCGCAAGCATAACACGGCAAAATCGTTCTCAGTTAGCATCAATGGCCTCCACAAAGAAAAAGATTTCACTCATGTAGTTTGCATGAGCTTTGCGTAGTATATGGCTACCGAGGACGAAACCGCATGAAAGTCGCGTAAATTTTCGGCAAGGCGTATCTTCCAAACGGGTTTTGCGGCAAGACGATCTTTCCAGAAGCTCTTTCCTGTGCTAGTATGTCGTAGGCGGCTCAAGCGTGATTGGGAAGTTTTGCGGCAACACTTTGCCTCCAGGGGAGGTAAACCTTTGCTCCTAGTAACACTCAGTCCTGCGGAAGTGCTCGGTCAGGAGAAAAGCCGACTGCGTACCCCGGAACAATTACACCGAATTTTCTATGCCACTCGGCATCTCAGGCGTTTAGATCGGCTGGGTGTAAATTTTGGAATTACATGGGCGGGTAGGACTCCATTAACCGGTGGACGGAAGTCCTAAAGGATGGGAGAAAAAAGCATCGATCTGTAATCTGTGAATATGAAAACAACAACAGAGCAGATGGATGCCTCGCAGGTATTTTGCCCGAATCTGGCCTGCGTGGCAAGAGGACACGTTGGGCAAGGCACTATCGTAAGCCATGGGAAGGCACGTGCGCGTTATCGCTGCAAGACCTGTGGGAAGACGTTTAGCGCGCAAGCAGGCACGATGTTTGAGGGATTACGCAAACCGCAGGCCTTGATTGTGATCGTGGTGACGCTCCTGGCGTATGGCTGTCCGATCCAGGCGATTGTGCAAGCGTTTGGCCTGGACGAACGCACGGTGGCCAGTTGGCGCGATCGAGCAGGGAACCATTGTCAGGAGGTCCATCAGGCCGTGGTGCACCAAGGGCACCTGGATCTGGTGCATGTGCAGGCCGATGAGATCCGGGTGAAAGGGTGCAAGATGATTGCCTGGATGGGTTTAGCCATGATGGTCTCGACACGCTTGTGGTTGGGAGGCGTCGTGAGCCTGACGCGCGATCGCAGCCTGGCAGATCGGTTGTTGACGCAGGTGCGCTCGTGTTGTCAGCCTCTCCGTGCGCTGCTGGTGTGTACCGACGGCTGGAACGCGTATCCGGGCAGTATCCGGCGGGCGTTTCGCGAGAAAGTCAAAGAGACCGCCGGACGCGGGCGAGCTTGTTTGCGGGTGTGGCCGCAGGTGTGTATCGCCGTGGTGATCAAACGGACGGAAAAGAAACGCGTGGTGGAAATCACGCGCAAGATGGTTCAGGGAACGCTGGAACAAGCACAGGTGCTGCTTTCGGCTTCTCATGGAGGAACGGTGCTCAATACCGCCTTTATTGAACGCTTGAACGGCACGATACGCCAACGACTCGCTAGCTTGACACGTAAGTGTCGGCATGCGGCCAGGCGCTTGGCGGCTCTGGAAAGCGGCATGTGGCTGCTTGGCTGTACCTACAATCTGTGTTGGCCCCATCACGAATTGAGCCGGCAGGCGACTTCGGCCCAAGAGGGGTGTGGAGAAGTGCTGCTCACACCAGCGATGGCCAGTGGCTTGACCGATCATATCTGGAGCATCCAGGAACTCTTGAGTTATCGCGTGGCTCCTTTGCCTTGGGTTGAACCAAAACGACGAGGACGTCCCAAGAAGCTGGCAACACCAGAAGCAAGCAGCCAAGCACTGCCAGATGTACAACCGCGCTTTCGGCCCTTGCTTCGTCTTCGGAAAGGGGTTTTATGCTCAACCACCAGTTAGTGGAGTCCTACCGCTTTGGTCCGCAAATCACGATGCTTGAGAATGAGTTATATACCGAACAAGAGGAACACAAAAAGGACATCTTGAAATTGTCGCAGCAAATCCTGGATATGCAAACGCAGGTCAGCGACCTGGAACAGCAAGTGGAGCACTTGAACGTTGAGCATGGCATACAAGGCGAGGACCTGGAGCAAGCTAATGAGACGATCAAGGAACTCGAACAGGCATTGAGCCGCATGGCGCAGGAGCGGCTGGCACTAAGGAACAGGCTTGAGCAAATTGTGAAAGAAAAAGATTCTATACAGGCCCAGCACGATGAGTGGCGTCACTATGCCGAGCAACTGGAACAGGGCTTGAATCGTCCACAAAGCCCGAAGAAGAAATAGACTTGTCTATTTACCTCGATTAGAGTATGATGCGTGGAGAACTCGGTCGCGAACAGGGCATCGATACAATCAAAGAAGATATATCTCTTAGGAGGAGGGGCGTCATGCAAATTAACGCATCGAACAGGCTCAATCCCGCGCTACAGCAAGGACTCATTTGGGGTTTTATCCTTGGCCTTGTCCTACTCGCTATTAGTTATTTCGGCGGCGGCCTGGGGCTAATAGTTACCCTTATTGCCCTGGCACTTATTCTCGTGTTTGCCTTTATAGCAGGTCAGCGAGCCTCTCAGCGCACGGGGAGAACGGCCACAGGTGTTTGGGCAGGACTATTAACCGGGGCTATTAGTGCCTTGCTTACCGTTATTGTCAACGGAGGCTTTGCCTTTGCAAATTTGGATGCAACAGTGCAATCACTTAAAAATGCTGCGCAGTCGCAGGGTGTAAGCCCCAATTCAGTCACTCCCCAGGCTGTAACAACCACGATTATCTCTGATCTCCTTATCATTTTGGTGCTGGCAATCCTGCTCGCATTGGTTGGAGGATTGGTTGGAGGAGCGCTTGGTGGAAGCCGGGGCCGCAGGCTTGCCCCCCCACCGGTTAATCCGTACCAGGAATCTATGTTTGAGCCACCCGCGAGCACCCCACCCGTTGAGCCACCTTGGCACGAGCATGGGCCTGGTCATACGCGCACACCACCTGCGGACTCATAACGTTACGAAAATCACCACGGCGGATATTTCGTTGCGCTTTTGGGCTGTGTGTAGCATATAATCCAGGGTAAGTGGAGGTGTTACATGTCCCGACTTGCTCTATATTTGTTTGGCCCACCATTGTAAATTTTGGAATTACATGGGCGGATTCTGAAGAATTTTGACAAGTATATGGGTGAGTTCGCAGGAAGCCAGGAACGGCCACGAGACGCGGAAAGAGCCATCTTATGGCGATGCGCAAAAACGTTCCTGCACGCTATTGCTCGTTTTGCCGCCTACTTAATTAGCAAGATTCCGCCCATGGAATAAAATGATTTACAGTCTTGCCATTGGTTTATCCATCTTGACCAGTATTCTCGCGTTGTTAGTCAATATCGTCGCACCATCTCTTGCGGTGAAGATTTCCCTACAATTCTGGATCATCCTGGTTGTAGTTACTGCCAGCGTTATTTACCTAACTGTTAAGCAAGCCCAATTACAGAAACAGACCGAGCAGATCAGCGAAGAAATGTTGCAGGAAATGATACTCCAAACTTATCTGCTTCCTGTGCTTCTTGATGAACAGCACGCAGCTCCGGGAAAGCAGATGATATCTCCCACACAGTTGAACATCAGATGGATGCTAGATACAGTCGATACTGAGCGCAAAGGACGTTTCATTCATATGTTGAATAAACGTGGTCTCGTCACAGTAATCAACACGAGCCAATTACAAGGCATTGATTTGCAAGGAGTGCAGTTGAAGGGGGTAAACTTGCAAGGCGTGAAGCTTCAGGGAGCCAATCTCAGCAATGTTGATCTGAGTGGTGCTGATTTGCAGAAAGCAGACTTGAGCGACGCGAACCTACGTGGTGCCAACTTGCAAGGAGCCAACTTGAGCAATATGATTATTCGTGAGGCGGATTTGTATGAGGCGCAGTTGGAGAATGCTACGATGTGTGGGGCGGACTTGAGCAATGCGTACCTGGAAAGTGCTAACTTGCAGAAAGCCCATCTTGGTTTTGCTCACTTACAAGACGCAGATTTGAGCGATGCAGATGTCCGTGATGCGGACTTTTCGCCTCAGGCGAACTTGGTCAATGCGGTGCTACGCAGGGCAGATCTGAGCGGTGCCCGGCTTAAGTCCGCATATCTTTGCAACGCGGATCTCTTTCAAGCAAAACTCAGCAATGCTAATCTGGGGTCAGCAGATCTGAGGAATGCGGATCTAAGTGAAGCCGAACTCTGTGGAGCCGATTTCAGGGGTTTCCTTCCAACACCTACTTATACTCCTTCTACTGCCTCCTTCGCTCCACATTGGACGTATTTTTCAGGGGCAAAGCTGCGAGGAGCGAATTTGACTGGAGCCCATCTTGATAGTTTCATAGACCTGTCAGGTGCCGACTGGCACGGAGCAACTCTCACCAACACCATTCTCGATCCACGTAAGAAGAATGCGGAAACTGAGGAGCACTAGAAGTACATTTTCCTTGTGTCTCCTTACTTGTCCAGACAAGCGGAGTGGCCCGGCAATCGTTACAGCCGGTATGTGTATACCGACCTCTGACCAAGTATGATCGAGCAAGTTCTTGGCGGCACTCTGTTTCTGCCGCCCCCGACGTTTGATCACCTCTGCCTCGACCGCAGGAGGTTGGGCCGCATAGCCGCTCATCAGGATTTCGAAATAGTGTGTCACCCACTCGTCTCGTTCCATGGGCGGCACACACCTGGCCCCTTGCAGACGCCACTCCTGGGCGGCGTGGTGCATCGCGAGCAGATGATCAGCCATCTCGGCGGCCCATGTCTGTTGTTCCTGTTCGGCCAGGTAGAGACAATCTCGGAGCAAGTGTGCCCCACACAGACTGTGCGCCCCAGCATAGGCGTCATAGCTGATCCAGCGATCATGCATCGCCCGTCCACGAAAGCGTGGCCAGATACCAATGTCGTCCATCGCTTTCCTGCCTCGCTTCCGGTGCCAGGCTAAATGCGTCAGCCAGTTTGTGCAGTTCACATGGAGCCAATGCAGTTTGCCTCCGATGCGCATGCCGGTTTCATCTCCGTGCTGCAAGGGCCCCGCACTCAGCCAATCGGCAATCTTCTCTACCGTCGTGACCAGTCGCTCCGATGCCTCCTGCACCCATCGCAGCAGTGTTCCTTGCGAGAGATGACAGCCACATACTTCAGCGAGCATTTCGCAGGTCCGTGCCATTGGCAGCAATTGCCCCTGATGCAGATACACCGCCAGCGCTTGCACATTCGGCCCGTACTGCACCGGCGCCATCACCCCCGCCGGAAAGCTGCCCACAGTGTGCTGCCCACAGGCCGGGCAGGGAACTTCTTCCACATGATGCTCGTACACTCGCAGTTGTATCTTTGGCAGATCATGCACCTGCCGACACTCCTTCACCTGGCCTGCCACTCCTTCTAACGGCTGCTGACAGTGCTGGCAGACCACTGGGCGATGCCTCACTACCTCATCAGGCGTCTCCACCAGCAAGAGCGTGCGACCGGGATGCCCTGCTTGTCCTCCTGGCTTCTTCTCACTCTTCTTGCGCAGGCTGACCCGCTTACGTCCCAACCCATCACTCGACGGAGGCTTGCTGCTATTGTGGCTATCTTTCGCGAGCTTCCCCTCCACCTCACCCAGCCGTCTGAGTACTTCCTCCAGCATCTGTCTCAGGTGGCTGTTTTCCGCTCGTTCGCTCGCCAGTTCTCCCTCAAGGCTGGCGCTCTTCGCTCGTTCTGCGGCCAGTTCCCTCTTCAGTTGTGCAATCTCTTCCTCTGCCGTCATGCCCTTAGTGTAGCAGCCTTGGCAACCCTACCTGTGTAGTTACGATTTTCTTATAAAGCGGTGAAGGCCAAGTGAACTGAGCGTATTTCTCGTGGATTTTGCCCTAAATCTCTTTATTCATGCTATAATTGCATATGACTAACTGAGGAATAGGATAGCAGCAAAGAAGATGTCTATGTTAGGAAGGAGAGAGTATTATGGGTCGTGGACCACTCACAGGCGCAGAAAAGGCTAGAGAAGAGATATTAAAGCAGGCAGAGTTTTACTTTGAACCCTTACTCTACCAGAGTGGACTAAGCGAAAATCAAATTCTAAGCCAAACACTTCCAGAATTATACCAAAGTTTAGAGAATATTAATGAGATTATTAAGCATCCGAGCTCTTTTGGGGTCTTTAAAATGACCTCTAATGTTGGGGTGGTGTTGGGTAATGCTCAAACTGAGGTTCAATTGGGCGCTCTTCCTATTCTTTTAGAGAGGAAAACAGTAATTATTGATCGTATAAGAGTACTCGAAGGAGAACAGAATATTGAAAAGATACTTAACAAGGTAGAAGAATCATCTGAACCTGGTTTGAAGCAAGAAATAGAAAAAATAATGGCTGAAGCTGAGAAGTTGCGTCAGTTATCAAAGGAAACTGAACAGGAACGTCTAGAGGCACAAGCAGTTGCTAATGAGAGACTTGATTGGTTAACCCGTAGTAAAGAAGAGAGAGAGGCTTTTAAGGAAAAGTGGGAGATATGGCGATCATTTTTAGAAAAAGAGTCTGTATCTACAATTGTCGGCGCATTCCTATTAGTTATAATTACTATTTCTCAAATCTTGGCAACTTTTTTTCACGTAACTAGTTCTCAAATTCTTGACAATGGCTTCCTCTTATTATTAGGGTATTTCTTCGGTCAGACTGTAGCTAAGGCCGCATCAAGGAAAAATTACGAAGATCATTATGAAAAAGAGACATCTAAATAAGACCTGAGAACTATACTAAATGTAGATCATACGTTCTTGTGATTTTTTGATGCCTACTCGAGGTAGGACCAGGATTCGTATAAAAATAGCTCATGGCCCTGTAAAACCCCTTCTCAGGCCAGCTCAGTAGATATGAAAAAAGACGAGGGTACAGGCCCACATTCCGCAGTTTCAGCCGGATGGATTATAGATTTTTTCATAGAGCGGACCCAAGAGAGCTAAGATCAGTCGATGAACCGACTCCAGACGCAAGACGATGGTGAGCGAAGTGGCGAAGGTCTGCACATGCAGCAATTCAATGCCTTCAAAACATTGAAAGACCCAGCGCATCGTCGGGCGTGCTGTCGGCTTCTGGACTTGGTCGGGAATGGTTTGCTCTGTCTCGGCCAGGCGTGCCCGCAGCCGGTATTCAGCTAAACGATAGACCAGCAAGCAGAGGACCATGATCAGACTCAAGGCAATGATGCGCTCCGGTCTCTTGACGAAGACCGAGGAGGCCAGAAACAGCGGATCTTTCAGAAAGCGAAAGCCACGTTCGACCCCGCCTTGATCCTTGTAGGTCGTTATCAGTTCTTGATCTGAGAGCGCCTCACTCTCCAGTTCATTGGTCCCGACAATGAAACAGGCCTTGCGCAACGCTTCTTCGTCCACGCGTTGTTGAGTGACGGTGACTGTCGCCACGATCTGCCACTGGTGAGTCGTAGGACTTGCATCTTTGCGCGGACGCCCCTTGGCTGCATGGCGGGGATGAGCCACGACGTCGCTGTGGATCTCCAACCACGATGGCTTGCCTTTCAGTTCCCGCTCCAAGGCCGCCCGTGCATCCGCTTCACAGGCAAAGCGCCGCGTGCCCAGATGCCAGCACTTCCGCTGCCAACTGGTTTGAGCGTGGCTGACCTGCCGTTGCAAAGAAGCCTGTGCTCGTTGCTCTGAAGCCGAGGTGCGCACGATGACCCAGCGTTCGCTTCCTTGCGGGAGGGGCATGATCCGACGATACCACTGGATGCTGCCATCCTCGGACCGTTGCCAGTCCTGACTGCCTTCTTGCAGCACCGTTTTCGCCTCGGTGGACGTTTCCGACACCCGACTCACCCACTTCACCCCTGCTGCGTTCAACTGTCGCATATTCGGTTCGCTGTAGACCCCGTTATCGGCCACATACACGCTTGGTTCTGCATCAGCCTCTCGCAATTGCTCCTGGATGGCCAGGACTGCTGCGAGCAGGCTGACTTTGTCACTGCTGTTGCCATCGAGCGGTTGCAGGAACAGTGGAACATCCCCATCATGGGTGGTGGCCAGGGCCACCATCCACTGCTTGAGATCCTCCCGATGATCGCGCGAATAGCCATACGTGATCGCGATCAGCGCCGTCTCGGCCTCCAGCGCCTCTGCTGACGTGCCTGGCTCCTGCACTGCGTTGTGGTACGCTCCGCTGACGGAGAAAGAGGTCGTGTCCACATGCACCTGACGAGTTGTGATACCAAAGACCTGCCGCGCTCGACTGGCGATCCCGGCAAACAGTTTCGTCGGGTCGTGCGCATACAACCAATCCAGGGTGCGGCCCAGACAGTCGTCATTGAGCATCTCGGCCTTGATCCCCGCACCCAGCAAGTGCTCAACTGGTTTGTTCGCGAAGTACTGTGGCACCAAATACAATTGCCGATTGCTGAACCCCAAACCGTTCAGGATCATCGCTACTGTCGCCGTACCCACACTCACTTGTTGGCGATTGTCGGGATCTTGGGCATCCAGCCACGCCCCAAGACCGATCTCTTGGCACACGCCCGCCACAATCCCCAGGTGGTCGAGCCGTTCATTGATATACACGTCCGTTGTGCTCATCGGGAATCCTCCGTTTCAGTGGACTCCACCCTACCAATTTTCGGAAAACCTGTCAATCAAACTGCGGAATGTGGGCTACAGGTTATCCTCCGCCGTAGTTGAAAGCTGCTATACCAGATCTTCAGGGGAACTTCCCTCAATAAATTTGGCCTTGAATGCTCGCCATCTGGTGTCAGTGATGCCAAGTGCCCGTTTCAGCGTGTTCAGTTCAAGCGGGCTCAGGTCTTCTTCGGCCTCATAGCAGTGTCGCCCGATCTCCTGCTCTTTGAAATGACGCTTTTCGATGGTGCTCGGCCAGATCCCTGTAAGCCGCTCCAGCTCGAGCAGCTCTTGCGTGAAGGTCGCCTTTAGCTCTTCAAATGATTTCATGCCCTGTTCCTTCCTCAACTTGTAAATACAAACTTTAAACTGGTCGTTTTTACAACAAGTATCCTGGTGAGCAATTTGCCCGGAGTGGCTCAATTCCTCCTGTTCCGTTTGTGACTCACCAGGATACTTGGGTGATTTTCGCCAGAATAATGTTGGGATTTACAGCTATGAGCAAGATGGATGAGTTTCTTAGACATCAATCATGATGGTTTGTTGTCATACCTGACAGCGTTGGCGAATTCGATTTTTGAGCTTGGAGCCATGTGAACAGAAGCTCAGAATGAGACTCGTTTTTGAATTCGCCAACACTATCAACACCAACAGCAAAACATTAATATTAAACAGCATGCTTCTTCCGCACCAAACGCTTCGCCACCGCATAGCGTATAACATCCACACCTGAATGCCTGCCCGACTCCAGTGCAGCCCATGCTTCTGGCGTCTTCGGCTCCGCACGCATTAATGAGGAAGCACAAGCCTTTTGTATCTGCCTGTCGTTAGTATCTTTCGCCAATTGCAACATAAAGCTGAGTTCGTTCTCTGTACGACTTGGCAGATAGCTCACGATATCCAGCAGAGCCTCGCGTACCTCATCATCATACGTCGATGCAAGGCTATCAATTACAATCTGTGCAATCCGCTGGATCTCACGCTCAACAGCGTTGCCAATCTCGTCTGCCTTTTGTATCTGAAGTACCCGTCCAAGTAGGATCGTAAGGAGATCCACATATTCTACCGGGTCAGATGCAACATTAATAGAGGTAAGCGCCTTGATATCTTCTTCAGCGGCCTCTTTTGTGAGTAGCAGGTCTCGCAGTTTTCCCAGGTCTCGCAGGTCTCGCAGGTATCCCAGGCCTTCCAGGCTTTCCAGGTCTTCCAGGTATCGAAGTTTTTGCAGATCTCCCAGATCTCCCAGGTATCGCAGGTATCCCAGGTATCGCAGGTCTCGCAGGTCTCGCAGGTCTCGCGGGTTTCGCAGGTCTCGCAGGTCTCGCGGGTTTCGCGGGTATTCCAGATCTCCCAGATCTCCCAGATCTCGCAGGTCTCGCAGGATTCGCAGGTCTTCCAGATCTCCCAGGTCTCGAAAGATTTCCAGGGCTCCTAGGGATAGCAAGTTTCGCAGGTATCGCGGGTCATTACTTAGTGTTGCAAAAAAACGTCGTGCGAAGCGCTGCACAGGCTGTCCAGTTGTATTGTGGTGTTTCGCTAAAAGATCAGCTAATACTTGGAGCGCCTGCTGTTCGGGAAAGAGCGCAATCCAGAGGAGGGCTACTTCCTGATAGTGCATGTAATCGCCTGATACAAGTTGACCTGAGAGATACTTTAGCCATATCTGCTGCCAGGGCTGATCGGCGTGAGAGACCGCTGCTTGCAGCATGCTCAGCAGGAGTGTGTGGATTGGATAGCACACCTCTTCGGCACAGTCAAGCAGGGTTTGATGGATAATCAGGCAGGCCTCTAGGTCCCGTTCTGTGAAGCGGCTTTGCTTATCACGCAGGGCTATCCATTGCTTAACAGCGGACTCATAGCGTCGATAGTTGCCCTCTGATAACGGCACAACAGCGAGGGTTATCAGAGAGCCGCTCTCTAACGAGTAGCGGGCAAGGTGACGCAGGTGCTCTGGGTGATCCTTGAAGTGTTGGCGCACATCTGCCAGCAGCAATCCGGCGGGGCCTCGTCTGCCGATAAAGGAAAGAGTTGCCAGCGCCAGATCAGCTACGTTGAAGTCTGGTACTGTTAAAAGCGCTATTGGTTGATATTTGCCTACAGCTGGCAAACCCGCTAATGCGAGTAGCGGCGGGATGAGTGATTCAAAGACAACTTCAGGGCATGACACGAGTTGTTGAGCAATGATAGTCAGGAGTGTGAGGATGGCCCGTTGTAGGACAACCTGGTGCATGTCACTCATAGCATCGTGTAGAACTGCAAGGAGGACAGGTTGATAGACGTCTTTGGGTAGACTAATGAGCCGACGGAGCAGGACGACTTCAATCTGCTCACAGGCTTGAAAACGCTGCCCCCGCTGTGCATCCTCGTATATCTGCAAGAGGTGCGCGACGATTTGCTTCTCCAGTGTAGCATCGATGGTCAACGATTTTGCTTCAACTAGGCATTCAGCAGCAAGGATTATGTCACGTTCTTGCTCTTCCTCGTTCGCACCCTGGGGAGCGGTAAGCAGGACACGAATGATTTCATTCGCCACCTTCTCATTCTCTTTGCTCTGGTAGGCTACTGCAAGCAGGAATGGCTCACGCCAGAGGGCATCTTTGCGCCGTGCCCTGTCAACCAGCTCCTTGATCCACTCACTTGGTTTTTCCTTGATTTCATTGAGGATGTGACGGGCAGCAAAGTATTCCTGGAAGGTGCGGTGTATAAAGCCGAAGTAGTCGCCTGTGCGCTGGACGAAGAGACCGCCACGCTCACGGATGCGCTTAAGGAAGCTCTCTGCCTCCTGCTTAACCTGTTCACGGGTTCCGCCTTCCTTGCTTATGGTTTGCACCAGGGAGTCCATCACCTCTCGTTGGCGGGCGAAACTGTTTCCCGTTTCCTGCATCTGGAAGGCCAGTGGGCCAAGGCGCTGGATCGCCTGCACTTCGGAGACGGGGTCGAGCGTCTTGGCAATATTGCGGTTTTCCAGCAGAGTATGTGTAACCGCATCGTAGAGCTCAATCCGTTGCCTGGGCAGTACGATGCTATTCTGCTGCATCACCGCCAACAAAGTCAGCAGCAACGGGTTTTCGGCTAGCTCGCGTACACCTTGACTCTCTGCAATGGCGACCTTGAGCTCTTTCACCCTTTGCTCCACCTCTTTGGTGATCGCCTCTTCCTGCTCGCCCTGAACCCTACTCGGTAGGCCATAATTACGGCAGACATTGGCACGGGACCAGCGAGGCAAAAAGTAGTCGATCTGCTCAGCCGTCAACTCGGCAATAGTGTAGTGTGCGTAGTCAGGGAAGGCCGCCTGGTCATAGCCTGCAACACGCGAGGTGATCAGAAAACGATTGGATATTTCCACCTGCCCTGTGTCACATTCGTAGATAAACGTCTTGATCGCATCTTGCACCTGTGACCGCATCTGCGGATCGCTGACTTCATCGAGTCCATCGAACATTACGAGACAGTCGCCCGCATCCAAGGACTTGCGGATAAATGCGGCAAGCTCAGGGATCTGCAAGCCATCCAGCACAGAGGTGAGGTACTGCATGAGAGAAAGTGTATGGACTTTGGCACGTTCGGAGGCATACGCTCCCAGCCGGAGTAGCACCGGAATGAACAGTGGCTTGAGACGCTCAGGCATATCGGGGTCAGGTGCACGCAGACCAGTACGAGCCATATGTAGAGTCAAGCGTTCCATGAGTGTGCTCTTGCCCATGCCAGGATAGCCTTGAATAACAAGAGCAGGATACTCACCCAGCCGTTGCCAGAGGTCAGCGATACTGATTCTGTCCCTCTGCTTGAGGATGTGTTGCCAGTTTCTCTCCGCTTCAACGAGTGCGCGCTCCATTGTCTCAGAGGGCCTGGTATTGCCACTCCTGATGCGATCGCGATAGGCAGTAAGCTCGCTTTCGGTCAGAGGATAGTCCGTCAGTGGTCGGTTTGGGCGAAATTTCGAAGGGATAAACACTTCATCTAGTGGTACGCTCTCGGAGATCAAGCCGGCGGGGATGCCTTGCAGCGTGAGCCTCGCCGTTTTGTTGATCATCAGGTTCAGGTAGCGCCGCTTCACTTCCTTGTTGGATGGGGTCACTGGCAGGCTACTCGCCAGACCGGAAATGATGGTGAGCGAGAGCAAGATGATAAAGACAGTAATGATAATAAGCGGGTTCTGAAAGACCCAGCCAATCGGCAGTTTTGTGAGGGTTGATGGGTCCGTGAACAGCAGTGTGACGATTATCCCCAGCAGTATATAGAGGGCAACTGCACTCCACACGAAACTGCGTTTACCCCAGAACCATTTGCATAATCTGATAGACCAATCTTTCAATGCATTGCTGTCGGAAGCCCCTGCCATGTTATCATCCTCAATGAAGTTCCGATTAAACCATATCTGTTGTGGCTGTAGTATAGCGTGTATAGATGGGATGGACAAGAGGATATATCTCCTTATGGTTCGCTCATTCTAAGAGCGAGTTTGTAAGCAATAACCGCCACCTGTTTTCATAGGTCGGGTGGAAATCCTACTGCGGCGGAGGTCGTTGTTGGGCTGCTGATCGAGGTGAGCTTAATTGCCACCTTCATACAGCGATTTTTGGGCAAGTAAATGGTTGTGTGCCAATTTTTCTCATGTAATTCAGGTAGTGGATGAGATATCTCATTTGGTTCTCTTTGTTTGGTCACACTGTGAAATCGCCAATGCTGTCAAATCCGCTGTCAAAGCGGTGTAGGCGATGCAAGAAAAGACTATGAACCGTGGTGAGAAGCGTGTTCAAGACACCCAGAACGTGAAATGTTCTACAGGTATTAGAATCTGAACTATTCTTTCGCCTGGTCAGCAAGCAAACAAGAAGGGACATCGCAAACAGGGAACTGCTGTCTACTATCGATTGTCGAACCATATACTAGTCCAGGCTTTTCTAGACTTGTTACAAGTACTGGATCGTCAATACCAGAAGCAGCGATCCTGAAAGGTTTGAGGCTATAGCGTGTAACGAACGGTAGAGGTGCGATGTCTCATGATGGAGGAAAAAGGCCTATTCAACGAGAGGTGTTGCGTCTGGCAGACGCCTGGGCCACTGCCGAATCCCACTCAGTCCTAGCCCTCACGTGCTGCGACTAAGATCGCATCACCACGAAATACCTACGGCTCACGTGGCTGCCGGTCGGTTCTAGAAGGCTCTGAGGGAGAGCCGAGGGTGTGATAGTGGGTTTCCAATGCTCGCAGCAACTCATGGAAGGCCTGAACCAGGTGGTGGTTGCGCAGCCGATAATAGATCACTTTGCCCTCCTTACGAGCACTCACCAGGTGCAGTTTCAGCAAATGGTGCAGATGCTCTGAAGTCGTGGATCGCGCCAGCCCTAACTGCTGAGCAATCTCCCCTGCAGGCAGTTCATAGCCATCTGGGGAGTCCTGTCCCGTGGGCGGGACAAGCAGCTCCAGAATGGCGCGTCGACTCTCATCGCAGGCAGCGTCTAAAAACTGATTGATAAAGCGATCGACCTGGAGAGGTCGACGATGAGTATGTGCCCGAGAGAAAGGGGTGTCCTTGTCGCTCGCCATAGTGGTGTCCTTTTGTTTCTATGCTCACTGAAGAGTGCGGCTGCTGCATGTCTTGCTCTCATCACGAGCGAATTGCGTCCTGCGTTTCAGTCCTGCTCACGCGCACAGGGGCACTACAGTTGCACTTCTTCACCTGAACAAAAGCGCCTCAAAAAGCAGCTAAAAAAAGCTTCATGCACATTTCTGTGACATGTGACACTCTGTACTTGAACTGTACCAAACAGAGTTTCGCATGAAAGAGAGAAGGAGATGAAGCTTCCTCAGGATAGCACATCGTCTGCTGTGTTGACGACCTTGGCGGACGTGATGCGGTGGCGTGGTTCCTTGCTGCAAGTGCACGCGCGTCTGGCCTCCTACTTTGCCCGACCACAGCCCTATCAGCGCCTGTTGCGCTTTCTGCAAGGGATTGTGAGTCAGGTTGAACGCAAAAATGGCTGGCAATTGGCCGAACAGGCACGCGAAACGACCCCCTACGGCATGCAGCGCCTGCTCTCCCAGGCTGTCTGGGATGAGGATGGCGTGCGCGATGAGGTGCGCGCTTTTGCCCTCTCGCAGCTCGGCACCTCGGAAGCGATTGTGGCCATTGACGAAACGAGCTTCCCCAAACGGGGAAAGCACTCGGCAGGCGTCAAGAAGCAGTATTGCGGCACCACTGGACAGGTGCAGAACTGTCAGGTCGGCGTGTTCCTTTCCTACATCACTGCCCGGGGCCATACGCTCATCGATCGCGAACTCTACCTTCCCCAGGACTGGACCGACGATCCCGCGCGGTGCCGTCAGGCAGGCATTCCCGACGCGATCCCTTTCCGCACCAAACCCGACCTGGCCATCGAGATGCTCTCGCGCCTCCATCAGGCTGGTGTGCCTGTGGGCTGGGTCGTCGCCGATTCGGTCTATGGCGGCCATCTGGAGCTGCGCACCTGGCTGGAAAGCCATCAGTATGCCTACGTGGGAGCCGTGGCCTGTGACGAACCCGTCGTGCTTCAGACTCCTTTGGGCGTGCGACGGGTGGAAGTGCGCGATGTGCCGGCCCTGGTGCTCACGGACGCCTCCTGGCAACGCCTGGCGCTGAGTGAGGGCACCAAAGGACCGCGGCTGTTTGACTGGGCGTGTGTGCCTGTGCTGCACCGCGGACAAGATGATGGATGGCATTCCTTGCTGATCCGCCGCACCCTCGATGCCACCCCTGAACTGGCGTATTATCTGGTCTTTGCTCCTCCCGCCACCTCTCTGCTTGCCAAGATCACGGCTCTGGGAGGCCGCTGGCGCATTGAAGAGGATTTTGAGTGGGGCAAAGACCTGGGACTGGATCAGTATGAAGTGCGCAGCTTTGTCGGATGGTACCGCCATATCACGTTGGTCATGCTGGCTTACGCCTTGCTGGTCAGTCTGGGTCTCCAGCAGCCACCCAGCGTTCTGCCCTGCGCAGACGTGGAACCCCCACCGCCAGCAGGAGCCGTCCCGCAAGACCTGGTGCCGCTCTCGGTTCCCGAAGTGCGTCATCTGCTGGCTTGTCTGCTGTTTCCGCCTCCCAGTAGTGTCAAGCTGGTCGTGCAGTGGTCGACGTGGCGGCGCCGGCATCAGCGGCTGGCCCGTTTCTTCCACACCCGTCGGCGTTTGAAGGCGGGCTAAACCCGTCCCATCATTCCCAGGGATATCCCTGAGACCACAGGGACAATCCCTGGGAAGTCTCAGGGATATCCTTCCATCTGCTGTTCTGTGTTGTTTCTCGAAAGGAGAACCGATCATGACTCTTCTGCCTTTGACCGACTGTTGTCTGCTCTTGGGTATTGATCCCAAGACCTTGCGTCTGTGGCTCAAAGCCGCCCAGCTATCCTGGAGCGTGCACCCCAGCGACGCCCGCCTCAAATGCCTGACCCAGCCACAACTGGCGCAGTTGGCTCAGCTGCATGGCCGCTCGTTGCCCTCACCGCTTCCCCAGGCTTTCTCACCGGCCGCTCCCCTGCCCACCGCTGCTCCTGTGGGTGCCACAGCAGAGTCCCCTGCGGCCCTTGCCTGCTCCCCGTCTGGCGAGGTCGAGCTGCGGCACACCCTGGCCCGCCTGCAAACTCAGGTGGCCACGCTGCAAGAGCAGGTCACCCACCTGGCGCTGGCGCTGCTGCGCGAGCGCGACTGGCACTGGCAAGCACGCCTGAGTTCTGCCCAGCCACCTCTGCCACCCCCAGCCACCAGCGCCCCTGTGGCTGGCCCTGCTCCCTCACATCCCGACCCCAGCCACCTCACTGCTCCTGCCCCCCAGCCAGCAGCATCCTCAGCACCCACCCAGCCGCGCGCTCGTTCGCGGGCTCTGCCCCTCATCGAATATGGGGCCGACGGCCGCTATCTGCTCATCTGTCCCACCCAAGGCGTGCTTTCGCTCATCCCTGATTCCCCGGCGTGGTTTGACTGGCTGGCCTCCCTGACGGCTTTCACCTTTGTGGGAGCCACTGGCCGCTTTTCGACCACGCGCAAAGTGCGCCAGGGCCAACGCGTCCAGGCTTGGAGTGCCTATCGCTCGCTTCATGGCCGCTCGTGTACGCTCTATCTGGGCTTAACCAGTCATTTGACGCTGGCTCGCCTGGAGGAGATGGCCGCCAAAATGCAAGCTCACCTGACCTCCTTCTAAGCAGCTCGGCTTCCGGTTAGCATGGGGGGACCATGCCTCTGGCAAAGTGCAACTGTAGTGAGGGGACGCTTCCCTTTCGTATCCGTGCCTGCCAATAAACCAGGTCAAGCGACACATCACCTAAGGCCGGGAGACAAGGCGTTCAATGGCTTCGAGCAGGGTAGTGAGCTCAACTGGCTTCTGCAACTGCGGGAGTTGACGTGCTTTGACTTCTTTTTGAATACGTGCCGTTTGGGCGCTGACCATCAGCACGGGGAGGTGTTTCAACGATTTGACTGCATGAATGGTATCGTAGAACTCGAGGCCATTCATATCAGGAAGGCCATAATCCAGGATAAGCAAATCCGGTTTCACTGTTCGGAGCATCTTCAATGCCTGAAACCCATCAGGGGCTAGCACTGCCTGATAAGACGTTTCCTGCTCGATCACTTGAACAAGAAGCGTCCCAATGGCCTCATCGTCCTCAACTATGAAAACCGTTTTGACCGTGGTGTAAATTTTGGAATTAAATGGGCGGATTCTGAAGAAATTTGACAGTGAAATGGGCGAGTTCGCAGGAAGCCAGAAACGGCCAGCAGAGCGGAAGGAGCTCTCTTCTAGCAATGAACAAAGACGTTCCTATACCTTATTGCCTGTTTTACCGCCCATTTCATTGTCAAATTTCCGCCCATGAAATAAAAAGATTTACACATTGCCTCCTTGATGGAGAGAGGGGAAGGCATCCGGTGACGCGGGGAAGCTCTTTCACAGTAGGTGTACTGTCCTAGTCGGAATGCCGAACAGCACACTGGCTTCCTGCTCAACTGCTGGTGCTGAAACGAACGGAAGGTTCCCATAGCGGATCTCCTTTCGCATTGGAGAGTCGTGAATGCTGACGTGAGAAGAAGATCTCTCAGTTCCTCTCCAGAAAACCCTTCACGGGGAGAAGTGGTGGGAGCATACTCATCCTCACCATACTTTCGTGTTGAGGATGAGCATGTGAGGAACAGTTTGCTCACTCCCAGACAAACAGACGCAAAGGCGCTTTTTCACCTGTTTGTTCGGGCGCAGATCAAGGGTTGTGCTCAAGCTTCCCAGGCTGTCTCAGAGCTAACGCCAGAAAAAAACAGGCAAAAAAACAGAAACAGATGAAAAAACACGACTAATACGCTGACATCTCCTCTTTCTCCTGAGATATTCTGAGAGCCGAGCATGCCCTTTGTCAGAATGATTGGTTCTTACACACTTTTGGTGAGGCTCGCTTGCCTGCACTCACGAAAAACGGAAGATGCCTCAGCTACCCATCTGGAATGCTGTGACAAGAGAGCAAGATCCAAGAGTTTTTCTCTGTCCGGTATGCTCTACTCCCCT
>WNFD01015025.1_pt1 | contig 18795 bp, 16 predicted proteins | sample 5400491 | NCBI WGS metagenome assembly WNFD01 (sample SAMN13153343, study PRJNA577476) | soil metagenome | isolation source: 120 cm saprolite under Douglas fir tree site 2 hole 2 replicate 2 | place: USA:California | collected 2015-04-18 | reverse complement strand
GGCACGTCGCCGCGCGGATCGGTGGCGCCGAGCTAGCCGGAGCCAGCTATCATCCCGTGCTTGACTTCGCCGGCGCCGCCGGGCCGCGGCCCGTCGTCGGCGGCTATTTCGTGACCGTGGGACGCGGCACTGGCCTGCAGGATCTCGCTCCTGCCTTCGGCGCGGACGACCTCGCCGCCGCTGTGACCCACGACCTGCCCGTGCTCGACCCGATTCTTCAGGACGGCCGCTTTCCCGCCGACCTGCCAGTCGTCGGTGGTGTTTTCTTCGCCGACGCGGACAAGATCGTGACCGCCGCGCTCTCGGACGCTGGCGCGCTCGTCGCGACGCGCCAGCACGAAGACCCCAGCCCGCAGTGCTGGCGGTGCGGCACGCCGCTGCTCTCCCGTGCCCTGTCTGCCTGGTACATCAGGTGCACCTCGATCACGGACAAGGTGCGGGCCACCCGCGATCGGATCGCCAGAGAACCTGCCACAGGCGGCGACCAGCGGCCTGCGGACTGGAAGAGCGACGAGGCCGACTGGGTCGTGTCCCGTACGAGGTACTGGGGCGTGCCGCTACCGTTCTGGGAGTGCTCAGCCCGTCATCTGACGTGCGCCGGCTCGCTTGCCGAGCTGTCGGAGCTGGCAGGCAGGGACCTGGCAGGCATCGACCCGCACCGGCCGCAGCTCGACGACGTGATCATCACTTGCCCGCAGTGCGGCGCACCGGCACCACGCGTGCCCGAGGTGCTTGACGCCAGGTATGACGCCGGGTGGATGCCGTTCGCGCGGCAGCGCCAGGCCGCGGGCACCGCGCTTGGATCGGATAACGGACCTCAGGCGCGGGTCGTCGCAGCGGATGCGGGCCACGCAAATGGGTGGCTGGCCGCAGCGATGACGATCGGCGCGGCGACGCCCGGGCGGCCGGCGTTCAGCTCCGTGCTCTGCCTCGGAGCGGTGCTTGATGATAGCGGGCGCACGATGAGCAGGCGACTGGGCAACCTGGTCGAGCCGCTGCCGCTGATCGAGCGTTACGGTGCCGACGCGGTCCGGTGGTTCTGCACCGTGTCAGCGCCGCTCAGTGCACCGAAGGCACTGTCGGAAGCGGCGCTCGAGCACATCGCGGGGACGGTACTGGGTACCTACTTGAACACCGCGGCGTTCTTCCTCGACTTCGCGCAGACGGCTGGCCGGCCGGCAAGCACCGGCCGTCAGGATGGGCTGCGCGCACCGCCTCCGTCGGCACGCCCGCTGGCCGACCAGTGGATACTCAGCGAGTTGCAGATGCTGGTCGCCGAGGTAACCGCCGGGCTGGAGGAGTTCAAGACGGCGGCGGCCGGCGCGAGGATCGCCGGCTTCCTCGACGCGCTGTGGACCTGGTATGTGCCGGCCTCGCGCGGCCGGTTCGGCGATGGCGCGCGGACGGTCGGCGGGGCTGCCGCGATGGCCACCCTGCGGGAGTGCCTCGACGTGCTGACCAGGATCATGGCACCGATCACGCCCTTCCTGGCCGACTACGTCTGGATGCGGTTGCAGGAATGTGACGCACGACCCGGCGCGCCGGACTCGGTGCACCTGACAAGCTGGCCGGCCGCGGATGAGATCCCTGGCCTGCCGGCCGAGCTGCGCGAGCAGGTGGCGGCGCAACTGAACGTCCGCTCTGTTCAGATCGTGTCGCCGGACCAGGAGCCGACGCTCGTACCGGCGGATGCAGGATCCGAATCGGGGCGTCCGCAGGCAGGTTGGGCTATCGCCGCCGAGGGCGGTGAGATGGTGGCGCTCGACGTCGCGGCTGACCTCTAGCGTCAGCAATTCGCCAGGCAGCCCGGTGGGCGGTTCAGCTGACCGGCAGGTCGGCGGTCTCCTGATCCGGCTTGCATGCCTTGCACGGCACGCAGCCACCCTCGGTGGCAGCCTGCCTAGTCATCACCTCGAGGTCATCGGCGGACAGAAACCGGATCAGCAGGCAATCGCCTCTGTGATACCTGGTGATGCCGGGGACGACACTGACCTGCGCGGAATCGGCGGACGCTGGCGGCTCAGCGGCGGGAGCCTGCGGGCGCGGCTCGGGCGGGGAAGCAGCGCCAGATGGCCCTGACAGGTCGGCGGCCGGCGGCACGGCCGCCGAGCCGCCCGTTGACGCCGCCGTGGCGCGCTTCGGCTCGGCTGGCCTGCCGGGCTTCTGATCGCTCCTTGCGCCGCCTGCCGCGCGCGTCGCGGGCTCTGGCTGGGCCTCGGTGGCGCCGCCTGCAGCGCCTACCGCGTGCTGTTTCTGCTGCCGCTGGTCGTCATCGGGCGCGGCAGGGGCCATGGCGCCCGCCGGGGTACCGGCTTCGGGCGGGGAACTGGCTGTCGCGGCGGTCGGCCGGTCGCCCGCTGCCGGCGCCGCCGCACTCGACGCCGCCCTGGCAACGGCAGCCTTGGCCGACTCCCGCTCCAGCCGGGACGCCCGGTGGTGCTCAGCCCGATCCTGGTGCTGCGCAGGCGCTGAGTCAGACCGGTCCTTGCTGGGAGCCGCAGGTTCAGTCCCGGGCCGGTCCTGGCCGGTGCGGTCTGATCGGGCGGTGCTCGCGGCACCATCAGCCGCAGCTTGGCCCGCTGACTTGTCAGGGTCGGTACCACTCGTCGCGGTGCTGGCGGCTCGCTTCGATGGCTGCGCTACAGGCTCGGCGACGGGCACTTTCGTCCTGACGCCAGTCGCCCTCTGCTTGCCGTCGGGCTGGCTCCCGGTATCGTCGCCGACCTTGGCCCGCGCCCCGGGAGCCCCCGGCGCCGCGGGCGCACCGGCGGACGCTGCTGCCACTGGAACGGCTGCCGCCGGGCGCGCTCGTCCCTGATTGTCATTGCCCGCCCGGACGGTCGAGGCCGCCGATGGCGGAGCCACTCGAGCACTGGGCTCGCCGGCGGTCTCGGACACTCCCACGGCCCTGCCTGCTTCTTGCTCCAGCAGTGCGCTCTTGGCCGCCCCGCTCGCGGGCAGCGCGGCCTCGGGCGCCGGCCTGCCGAATATTTCCTGCCGGAAGCTGATGACGACGCCAATCAGCAGCAGGAACGCCAGCGCGGCGACGCCAATCGAGATCGCCACAAGCTTCAGGCTGCCGGCAACGACACCCGTCACCAGCAGCCCGATTGCAACGAGCACGACCGAAAGGACAACGCCGAACCGGACCACGCTCGAACTCCGACTCCGCTCTAAAGGCTTAGGCCCTGCCTAGGCAGAACTCCGGCTACCGACGGTCGTGCTGACCGCTGTCGGCCGGGCGGTAGCCGCCATTGTGACCCATCGGCTCAGACATCCCGGAGAACGAGCCACCGGACGGCCCGGCGCGCATGTGACCGACGCCGACGGGAACCGCTGGCTGGGGACCGGTGGCCGCCACGGCTGGGAACACGCCGCTGTCTGCGGCGCCCGCCTCCAGGTCGCGTAGCTGGCCTTCGAGGTAGGCCTTCAGCCTGCTCCGGTACTCGCGCTCGAACGCCCGCAGGTCGTCGACGCGCCGCTCAAGCTCCTCGCGGGACTGCACAAGCGAGCCCATTGCCTGGCGGTGCCGCTCCTGGGCATCCCGCTCGAGGCTCTCGGCCCTCGCCCGCGCATCGCTGGTGATTTGCTCAGACTGGCGGCGTGACTTGGTCAGCAGGTCATCTGCCTCGCGGCGCGCCCGGCTGAGCGTCTCGTCGGCCTCGCGCCGCGCATCGGCGATCGCCTGGTCGGCGGTCTGCTGGGCCAGTGCCAGCACCCGCGCCGCGGTATCCATGTTGTCCTCAGCCGAAGACTTCATCATCGGCATCGGCTCAGGGCGCCGTTCCGGCTCCCGCATTGGCTCGCTCGGCATCAGCTCAGGGCCGTCCATGTGCGGCGAGCTCAGCGGCGCCGCCATCTTACCCCCGCGGAGCACCTCAGCGAGCTTGGCGCGCAGCTCCTCGTTTTCCTGGATCAGCCGGTCGAGCTCAGCCTCGACCTCGTCCAGGAAGGCGTCCACTTCTTCCTCGTCGTAGCCAGGCCTGAGCCTGGTCGTGCTGAACTGCTTGTTCCGCACATCCGCGGGCGTCAGTGGCATGTTCATGTCTCCTTGGCGCGTGAGTCCCCTAGCAGGCTACCTGCATCAGAATCTGCTTACTACCGATAGCAACACAATGATCACGAGAAACAACAGCGTGTAGCTCAGGTCAAGGGCAACACTACCGAGCCGCACCGGCCGAAGGTAGCGCCTTAGGAATCTCAGCGGCGGATCCGTGGCTGTGAAGATAATCTCAGCCACTCTGGCCAGGATGCCGCTCGGGCTCCATGTCCGGCTGTAGTTCTGAAGCATGTCGATGATCAGGCGCCCGATGAGCAGCAGCAGGTACAACCACAAGATGTAGTAGACGACGATCAGGAAGATCCTCACGGCCTCACTCCGACCCGGCGCGCGTCACGCCCGCATTCGCGCCGCCACGTGTTGCCTGCCCGCATGCTCTTGACGCTGACCGTTTCTGACTCTGGCCGGCCACGGCTCCTCGGTGAGGAACCTGACCGGAACTAGCTCTGGTTGAAGAAATCCCGTTCCGCGATCCTGGCCTTGTCTTCGGCCGTGACCTCCACGTTGGCCGGCGAAAGCAGGAAGACCTTGTTCGTGACCCGGTCGATAGAGCCATGCAGCCCGAAGATCAGGCCTGCGGCGAAGTCGACGAGCCGCCGCGCGTCGCTATCGATCATCTCGGTCAGGTTCATGATAACGGGAGTGCCCTCGCGAAAGTGCTCGCCTATTGTCCGTGCCTCGTTGTACGTGCGCGGGTGCAGTGTCGTGATCCTGGCCAGGTCAGTGTGAACGGTATCGGAAGGGGAACGCTGGTCGGGCCTGCCACGGCCGTCATCAGCGACGTACCCGCCGTTCGCCTCAGGCGCGCCGGCGTGATCGGAGTACTCGGTGACGTAGTCACCATAGTCGTCTGCCTCACCGTACTCGTCGGCGTAGGGCTCGTCGTAGCGATGGTCGTCTTCCACCAGGCCGAGATAGACCGCCATCTTGCGCATTGCGCTGGCCATCGTCGTCAGTCCTCCGTCATGCGGCTGTGTGGCAAACATCGGCACAACCCAAGCTCACGCCGCGTGCCACGCGTCGGACATTACCTGACGAAGGGCTGCCGGCCGCCGAGCAACGCCGTACCGACACGCACATGTGTCGCACCTTCGGCGATGGCCTCTTCCAGGTCACCGGTCATGCCGGCGGAAATGATCGACGCGTCAGGATGAGCGGCGCGAACTGCGCTGGCGACCTCGGCCAGCCTGCGGAATGCCGGCCGCGGCGGCGCGCCGAGCGGCGCGACCGCCATCACGCCGCCGAGCGTGAGGCCGACCTCGGCTGCGACCGCATCAGCCAAGCGGGATACATCGCCGGGCGCGGCGCCACCCCGCTCGGCTAGTCCGGGGCCGGGCTCGGGACCGAGATCGACCTGAACCAGACACGTGATGACGCGCCCTGCGGCACGGGCCCGGGCGCCGAGGACCTCGACCAGCCGCAGCCGGTCAACCGAATGAATCACGTCCGCGTACCTGACGACGCTCCTGGCTTTGTTCACCTGCAACTGGCCGACGAAGTGCCAGCGCGGTCTTGGATTCAGGTCATCGCATTCCGCAGCCTTGCGCGCCGCCTCCTGGTCCCTGTTCTCGCCGATGTCGGCCACGCCGAGCTCGACGAGAAGCCGCACGTCAGAGGCAGGGAAGGTCTTGGTGACCGCGATCAGGGTGACGTCGTCAGCGGGCCGGCCAGCCGCCTGGCAGGCTGCCGCGATCCTGGCCCGGACGGCCTTGAGGTTGGCACGGAGCTCGTCAGCACGGCCGTTCCCGCCTGTCATCTCGTCATCATTGCCCGAGCCAGATCAGCCCGGCGAATCGCCCTGTCGTACCGTCCCTGCGGTAAGAGAACAACTCGGCTGACTCCGCCGTGCACCGCAGGTCGTCGGCGACGCTGGCAACACCCAGGCCGGCCAGCTGGCCGCGCAGGCCTGCCCGCACGTCGATTCCTGGCGTCCCTGCCCGCGTCGTACACGCCGACCCGGGTACCGCTGCGGCGACCTCGGCGCGCATGCCGGCCGGCACCTCATAGCACCGACCGCAGATGGAGGGTCCGACGATCGCGTGCATGCGCCCGACCTCTGCGCCGGCCGCTGCCATTGCGGCGATCAGCGCGGGCACCACCCCGGCGGCCATGCCAGGGCGGCCGGCATGCGCGGCGCCGACGATGCGGGCCGCTGGGTCGGCGACTAGCACAGGGGCACAGTCCGCCGCGAGCACGCCAAGCGCCACGCCTGGCGAGTCGGTGTAGGCGGCGTCGGCCTGCGGGCTCGCGTCCACCGGCAGGCCGCCGGCCCGGGCTGCGCGCAATCCGGAGACGTACACCACACCGGCTCCGTGCACCTGGCGCATCCAGGCTAGGCCCTGCGGCCCCGGCCCGATCGCCCGCAGCACACTGGCCCTGTTGCTGGCCACCGCCGCCGGATCATCACCGACGGCGTCGCTGAGGTTTAGCGTGCGGAAAGGACCTGAGCTCACTCCCCCGGCCCGATCGGTAAAGAGCACGCTGACGCCCTCGCAAAGAGGCCGGGGCCGCGCCGGGCCGCGCATGGTGTTGGCCGGCTCGCTGAGCCAGCTGCTCATTTCAGAAAGTCGGGCACGTCGAGCTCGTCGTCTTCCTCGAAGACCACTGACTTGCGCCGCGTACTCGGACCGTCGCCAGACCCGGAACCTATACGATCGCCGCCCTGGACCGCCCCGTCCGCCGGCCGTGGCGGCGGCACCGATTCGGTTGCCGACGCTGGCGGCAGCTGCGGCTCAGCGGCCTTCGTGCCGTTTCCTCCAGCCGAGGCGGTCACTGCCGGAGCGAGGGGTCCGGCGGCCGCGCTCTGGTCAGGCTCATGCAGCGCCGGGCCGGCGTGCACGGGGTTGTCCTTGAGCCCGGGCAGCGTCACGGGCCGCCATGGTGCACCGAACGCATCAGATCCCTGTGACGGCTGGTAGCCGGCTATCGGGCGGGCGGTCCGCGCGCGGCCGGTCTGCGTCTCATCGAATCCAGCGGCGATCACCGTCACCCGCACCTCATCGCCGAGCGCGTCATCGATGACAGCCCCGAATATGATGTTGGCGTCTGGCGCGGCGGAGTTGGCGACTAGCTGCGCAGCCTCGTTGATCTCAAACAGCCCGAGGTCAGAGCCGCCCTGGATAGAGAGCAGCACACCGTGCGCACCGTCGGCAAAGTCGAGGTTGATCAGGCCAGGCGTGGTGATCAGGTCGGTGATGCCCTGGACACCGGAGAGCAGGACCTGATCGGCGGCCTTGAAGGCGTCAAGTACGCTCACATGCCGGTCCGAGATCGACAGCAGCCTGTCGTTGGGAATGACGATCAGGGTGTCGACCTCGCTGCGCAGCCGCTCGATCCCCGCGTCGGCCTGAGCCGCGCGGCGCTTGCCCTCGAAGCCGAACGGCCTCGTGACCACGCCGATGGTCAGCGCCCCGAGGGACCGCGCGACCTGGGCAACAACGGGCGCTCCGCCGGTGCCTGTCCCGCCCCCTTCCCCGGCGGTCACGAACACCATGTCCGCGCCTTTGAGTACCTCCTCGATCTCCTCGCGGTGGTCCTCAGCGGCCTTGTAGCCGACATCGGGATTAGCGCCCGCGCCAAGGCCCCTGGTGAGATCCCTGCCGACATCCAGCTTGACGTCGGCATCGCTCATCAGCAACGCCTGGGCGTCGGTATTGATCGCGATGAACTCGACGCCCTTGAGGCCCTCTTCGATCATCCGGTTCACGGCATTGACGCCGCCGCCGCCAATGCCGACAACCTTGATAACCGCCAGATAGTTCTGCGGTGCTGCCACGGAGGGACCAGACCTTCCCGTTCGTTGCCTAACGCGGGACCTGCCACACGTGCCGACCGCCCGTCACTGCGGGCTGCCTGCTAGGCCGGCCGTGCTGCTCGCCGAGAAGCTCCCCCGCAGCGGCACAGCAGTCTCCGCTATCCGGCATGCCAACTCTCACCCTCAGGTTGAGATTTAGAGTTATGTCAAGCTACGGACTGTAAGGGACAGTAGAGTTGCTCGGCGCCCCTGGTCAACCAGGCTCGCCGGGACCGATCAGGTGTGTCGCGAAGAGTGGCTTGCCCGTGACGATCGGTGCCCGCCCGCCGGCCGGCCGACGGCCCGCACCGGTCGCCCGGTCACCGCTGTGGCCGGGTCGCTGACATCGTAGTAAGCGACCCTAGTCCTGAGCAGGACCGCCATCTCGCTGGCCTTAGCGGCTCCGTGCCCCGGGCTTCCCCACCGCACCTGGATCCCGCCGCGCAGAATCAGGATGACGTCGGCGGGGCCATCTGCTCGCACCGAGACGACGCGGCCGCGCAGCCAGGGCGGCAGGTTCCTGACGACGGCTCCGGCCGCGAGGACGGACCGGTTGCGCCGCAGCGGCCAGGCCGTGCTCCCCGGCTGGCCTAGCCTGACGAGCCCGGGAGGCGGCCGCGCCGACCACCTGAGCACCACCCCGTAGGAATCAACGAGGTCATAGCCATGGTGCGCAGGCATGGCGAACACTGCCGTGCGCTGCCTGGTCCAGATCACCACGGCATCAGGCCAGGAGAGGGTCACCAGCGCTGACTGCACCTGCGTGATGCGTTCGACCCGGCGCGCCGCGGCGCGGGTGTCGATCCGGATCAGCGGAGTTCCCGTCCTGATGCCCGCCGCCGCGAGAACCGTGGCCCGCGGCACCGCGGAGCCGGTGACCCGAACTGAGCGGACAACCAGGAAGCTCGAGCCGAGCAGCGCCCATGCGACCCCGGCGATCAGTCCGGCAGCCGCGACGCCGAAGAACGCCGCCTTCCAGGGATCAGGCCGCGGTGTAGCTGGCGACGGTGTCGCTGACCGCGGAGCCCCTGTCCGCCCGCCTGCGCAGGGCTGCCACGATCAGCGGGCCGAGCTTGGTCACGTCGCCTGCCCCCATCGTCAGGACAATGTCACCCGGCTTCGCGCTGTCGGCGATCAGCGCCGGCAGGACGCGCCGGTCAGGACAGAAGACTGCCCGGCCGCCAGGGACGGCATCGGCGACCATCGCGCCGGTGACGCCAGGCTCCGGATCCTCCCTTGCCGCGTAGACGTCGAGCACGAAACTCTCGTCTGCGAGCCCGAGTGCCGCCCCGAACTGGCTGGCGAAGATTCTGGTCCGGCTGAACAGGTGCGGCTGGAACACCACGATCACCCGGCCGCCCTCGGCGATGTCACGCGCGGCGCCGAGGTCGGCCGCGAGCTCGGTCGGATGGTGGGCGTAGCTGTCGAGCACCCGGACCCCGTCGGCGTTGCCCTTGGGCTCCATCCGCCGCCTGGCGCCGCGATACCCCGCAAGGCCTGCGGCTATGCCGTCGTGACCGAAGCCCAGCTCCGTGGCTGCGGCGTAGGCAGCCGCGGCGTTCAGCGCGTTATGCCTGCCGGGCACCTCCACTCGAAGCCGGACGCTGCCGCGGCCGGCCCGCACGCTGCGCCCGCCCGGCGTGAGCTCGAATTCGGTCGCCATGCCGGCCGGGGTCACGGCGGTCAGCCGGTAGTCGGCACCCGGAGACTCGCCGTAGCTCACGGACCGCAGCGCCGCAGCGGGTCGCGCGAGCGCCGAGGCGGCGACCTTGCTCGCCCCCGCATCATCCGCGCAAGTGACAAGGAGCCCGCCGGGCGTGATCCTGGCCGCGAAGGCCTCGAAGGCCGCCTCGATCTCGGCGAGGTCGCCGTAGTTATCGAGATGGTCCGCTTCCACACTGGTGACGACCGCGGCGTCGGGCGAGAGCATCAGGAACGAACCGTCACTCTCGTCGGCCTCGGCAACAAATGCCCGGCCGCCGCCCTCGGCCGCTCCCAGGCCGGTCTCGGCCAGAATCCCCCCGATCACATACGCCGGATCGGCGCCGCAGCGGCGCAGCACGGTAGTGATCATGGAGGTCGTAGTGGTCTTGCCGTGAGTGCCTGCGACGGCTACGCACTGCCTGCCGAGCATGACGCACGCCAGCGCCGCGGCCCGGTGCAGCACCCGCATGCCCATCCGGCGTGCCTGCACGAGTTCGGGGTTGTCGGCCCTGATCGCGCTCGACATCACGAGCGTGTCAGCCGAGCTGAGGTGCCCGGCCGAGTGACCCACACAAACCTGCGCGCCGAGCGCGGCCAGCTCGTCGAGCTGCGAGGACGCCGCAGCATCGCACCCCGAGACCGCGGCTCCCCTGGCGAGCATGATGCGGGCGACGCCGGACATGCCCGCGCCGCCGATGCCCGCGAAATGCACCCGCCCTAGTTCGCTAAGGGGAACTGGCTCGACCGGCGTTACCAGGCCCATCACGTTCCTCCCGTCACGTCTGTGCCCGCGGCCCGCGATGACTGCCCCGATGACTTCCGCCGCGCCCGTCACGCTTCCCCCCGCCTGTTCCGTCCGCAACGGCGAGCACCTGCTTCGCCAGCCTGATGTCGGCGTCCCTGCTGCCCATATTCGCGGCTGCTCTCGACATCGACGCAACGAGCTCGTGGTCGAGTAGCACTCCGACCAGGACGTTACGGATCCACTCCGGGCTAAGGCTGGCGTCGTCGACTATCAGGCCGCCGCCGGCCCGCTCCACCGGCAAGGCGTTGAGCCGCTGCTCGCCGTTGCCGTGCGGCAGCGGGACGTAGGCGGCAGGCAGCCCGACGGCGGTCAGCTCCGCGCAGGTCATGGCGCCTGCCCGGCATAGCGCGAAATCCGCCGCGGCGTAGGCGAGGTCCATCCTGTCCAGGTACTCGATGGCCACGTAGGACACGTCACCGCGCGGCACGCCAGCCGCCTGGCCCCAGCGCGGCCCCACAATGTGCAGCACCTGAATGCCGACGGACAAGATGGCGTCCGCGGCGCCGAGCACAGCCCGGTTCAGCGATGCGGCGCCCTGCGAGCCGCCTGTGACGAGAAGAACGGGCAGGTCCGGGCGCAGGCCGAAGTGCGCGCGTGCCTTCTCGCTCAGCGCGAGCCGGTCGAGCCCGGCGATCTGGCTGCGGATCGGGATCCCGATATAGGTGGCATGCCGAAACCGGGTGCCCGTCTGGCCGACGAAGACATGCCTGGTCAGCATCGCACCGATCCGGTTGGCCAGGCCAGGCCGCGGATTGGCCTCGTGCACGATGATCGGGACGCGGCGCAGCCTCGCGGCGAGATAGCCAGGTGTTGCCACGTAACCGCCGAAGCCGACGACCACGCTCGCTTCTGCACGGTCCAGCACGTCTACGGCTGCTCGCACGGCACCGATCATCTGGCCAGGGACAGCCAGCAGCGCTGGGGTCAGGGAACGCGGCAGCGGGACGGCGGGGATGAGGTCAAGCGCGTAACCGCGGGCGGGTATGACCTTGGTCTCCAGCCCCCGCTCCGTTCCCAGACAGGTGATCCTGACCTCTGGATCGATCCGGCGCAGCGCGTCAGCTAGCGCCATGGCCGGCTCGATGTGGCCGCCGGACCCGCCGCCGGCAATCACGACGCTCCGCACTTCGACACCTCACTGTGGTCGGTTAGGACGCTGCGCCCCCGATGTTCGCGGTCGTGAGCGCCCCGCCGCACCCGGCGGCGCTGGCCCGCGGCTTCCGGCAGACTGCCGCTGCGCCGGCGCGACGGCGTCATCCGGCGGCCTCCTTCGCCCGCCGCGGCCACCCTTTACCGGCCGGGTACCCGGGTCTGCAAGCCTAGACGCTGCGAGGCAGCGCGTCTGGTCCGAACCGGCTGATTCTGGCCCTGCCCTGCCCTGCCACTTTGACGTCGGCGCCCCGCCCGGCCGGGCGGACGACCGGCGCGACGTGCCCGCCGGCCCCGACGTACTGGCCGGCGCCCCCCGCGGCCTGGCCGGATCGCCCCGGGACCTGCCGCCGCGCGCGATCGTCTCGTCCCGGCGCGCGGCGGCTCCCAGCCTCCGCCGCCAGCGCGGGCCAGCAATGGCCAGGGCTTCCATGGCGCCTGGCTCACGCCTGGCGAAACACAGCAGCATGCCGATCGCCGCCATCGTGGCAAGCACCGAGGAAAGCCCCTGCGAGATGAGCGGGAGCGGAACGCCGGTGATCGGAAGGAGGCCGATGACGGCGCAGACGTTCACTAGCGCCTGCACCACGATCCAGGCCGTAGCTCCAGCGGCGGCCAGCCGCATGAACGGATCGGTGACTCTCCTGGCGACCCGCAGCCCAGCGTAGGCGAGCCCGCCATAGAGCAGTACGACGCAGCCGGTGCCGATCAGGCCGAGTTCCTCGCCCAGGATCGCGAAGATGAAGTCCGTGTCCGCGTTGGGCACCCAGCCCCACTTCTGCTGGCTGTCGCCGAGGCCGACACCGAACAGGCCGCCCGAGCCGACCGCGTACTTGCCCTGGATCAGCTGCCAGTCATTCGACAAGGTCGGGTTAAGGAAGTCGCTGATGCGGCCCGAGCGGTACTGGGCGACCTTGACCAGCAGCAGGAGGGCGAACATGATCAGCCCGAGAATGCCGGCGAAGAGCCTCGCCGGGGTGCCGATCACCCAGAGCAGCGCCAGGAGAATGACCAGCAGCAGGAACGTCGTGCCCAGGTCGTCGCCGAGGATCACGAGCAGGGCTACGACCGCCGCGCCGGGCAGCAGCGGGATCAGCAATCTCCGCCAGTCGTTGAGCTGCCCGAGCTTCTCCTTCCTGGCCAGCAGGTCGGCGCCCCAGATCAAGAAGGCTAGCTTGGCGAACTCAGACGGCTGCACTTGGACGCCGCCGCCTACGTAGATCCAGCGCCGCACGCCCGCGACCGGCACGCCGAACGCGAGGACCAGGACCAGGCCGGCGATCGCCGCGAGGAGCAGTGGGAATGCCACGGTCCGAAGCAGCTTTGGCGGCAAGCGCGCGAGTACCCACATCATCGCCAGCCCGGCCAGCGCGCCGATCAGCTGATGGACGAAGACGCTGTAGGGCGAGCCGCCGCTGTCAAGCTGGGATGCCGACGAGGTGGACAGAACCATCACCAGGCCGATCGCGAGCAGCAGCCCGCTCGTCCCGAGAATCAGGTAATACGACGTCAGCGGCCGGTCAAGCGGAGCGAGCGCGGCCCGCAGCCGCGGCCCGAGCCCGGCCGCGCTCACCGCGGCGCCGCCAGCCGCCTGACTGCGGCGGCGAACGCGTCCCCTCGCGCGGGGTAGTCGCGGAACATGTCGAACGACTGCGCGGCCGGGGCCAGCAGGACGGTGTCCCCCGGCTGTGCCAGCTCGGCCGCCGCCATGACTACGAGGTCCATTGCTCCAGTGTCGGTGCCGGTGACCTCAACAACCGGGACATCGGGCGCGTGTCGCGCCAGCGCGGCGGCGATGATCCCGCGGTCGGCCCCGAAGAGCACGACGCCGCGCAGCCGTGCCTTTGCCGCCACGATCAGCTGGGAGAGGTCATCGGCCGCGCCCGTGAGCAGCCCGCCAGCGATCCAGACCACCGGGTCGTAGGCACCGAGCGCCGCCGCAGCGGCATGCGGGTTCGTCGCCTTCGAGTCGTCGATATAGTCGATCCCCCTCACATTGCCTACCAGGGCGATCCGGTGCGGATCGGGCTTGAACTCGAGCAGGCCGGCCCTGATCGCCGCTGCTGGCGCCCCGTAGGCCCTCGCCAGCGCGGCTGCGGCGAGCGCGTTGGCGACATTGTGCGGTGCGGGCGGCCGCGCGCGGGCAGCGGGGTCAGGACCGGACAGGTCCGCGACGGCAGCGAGCCGGTCGCCAGCGGGGTCGCCCGGCCGGCCGAAGGCCCGGTCCAGCATGAAGCCGCCACAAATGCCGAGCTCTCCAGGGCCTGGCTCGCCGAGCCGGTACATGGCTGTGCCCGCTGCCCTGGTCCCGGCAGGAATGTGACCGGCCTGCCGGGCCGCGGCTTCAGCCACCATTCGCGCCGATCGCTCGTCGTCGGCATTGCCGATCGCAATGGTGCGCGGGGCGAAGATCCTGGCCTTGTCGCCGGCGTACGCTTCCAGCGAGCCGTGCCAGTCCAGATGGTGCGCAGCCACATTCAGCACCACGGCCGCGAACGGCTCGATGGTCGCACTCCAGTGCAGCTGGAAGCTGGACAACTCGACGGCCACAACCTCGTAAGGCTCAGCTTCGGTTACCACGTCGGCCAGGGACGTGCCGACATTTCCCGCGGCCACCGCGTGGTATCCCGCCGCTGTCAGCATCAGGGCGAGCATCCGTACGGTGGTGGTCTTGCCGTTCGTTCCGGTCACTGCGAGCCACTGCTGCCTGGCTCCGCCCGGCAGCAGTGGCCGCAGCCGCCAGGCCAGCTCGACATCGCCCATCACCTCGACGCCGGACTGTGCGGCGCGGACCAGCAGCGGCGCGTCAGGCTTCCAGCCAGGCGAGGTCACCACGAGATCGGTACCAGCCGGCAGAGTGACCGCTGCCTCCGGCCCGAGCAGCACCCGGACGCCCAAGCCTGCTAGGTCAGCCGCGATCGCGCGCCCGTCATCGCCGTCGCGCGAGTCCACGGCGGTGACCACCGCGCCGCGCTCGGCAAGGACCCGGGCAGCTGGTGGCCCGGAAACGCCGAGCCCGGCCACGCAGACCCGCCGTCCGGCCAGGGCGCCTGCGAAATCGGCGGCACCGGGGGCTGGCACTACGACGGCAGCCATTCGACGTAGAAGATGCCGAGGCCGAGCGCGACGAACAAGCCGGCGATCAGCCAGAACCTGATCACGATGGTGGTCTCGGCCCAGCCGATCAGCTCGAAGTGATGCTGCAGCGGTGCCATCTTGAATACGCGCCTGCCGGTCAGCTTGAACGACCCGACCTGGATCATGACAGACAATGTGATGATCACGAACAGCCCGCCGAGTATGACGAGCAGCAGCTGGGTCTCGGTGCAGACGGCCAGGCCGGCGAGTACCCCGCCGAGCGCGAGGGACCCGGTGTCTCCCATGAAGATCCGGGCGGGCGGCGCGTTCCACCAGAGGAATCCGAAGCACGCCCCGAGAACCGCGGCGGCCACCACGGCCAGGTCGAGCGGGTCCCTTACCGCGTAACAGTTCTTGGCGAGGGCCACCGTGCAGTCGTTGCGCAACTGCCAGTTCGCTATGAGCACGTACGCGGCGAGCACGAGGATCGCCGCGCCGGTGGCCAGCCCGTCAAGCCCGTCGGTTAGGTTCACCGCGTTCGAGGTGGCGCCGATCATGATGACGATCCAGAGCACGAAGGGCAGCACACCGAGGGATGGTTGATCACCTCGATTGCGAAGATCGCGCCGACCACGGACTGGCCGGCGAGCTTAGCTCCACTGCGCAGGCCGAGGCTGGTCTGCCGGTAGATCTTGATGAAGTCGTCAATGAACCCGACCAGGCCGAGGCCAGTCATCAGGCCGAGCACGAGGATGCCAGAGGCGGACATCGGATCGCTGGTCAGGACGTGACCTACGACGTAGCCGATCAAGGTGGCGATGACGATGACGGTGCCGCCCATGGTTGGCGTGCCGCGCTTGGTGGCGTGCGCGGCCGGGCCTTCCTCGCGGATCAGCTGGCCGTAACCGCGCCGGGTGAAGACCCTGATCGCCAATGGCGTGCCGAACAGGGCCAGGATCAGCGCTACGCCCGCCGTCACGATAATCGTCCTCATCGGGCGACCTCCCCGGCCGCAAGCGCCAGCGCAACCGTCTGCAGGCCGGCCGCCCGCGACGCCTTGACCAAGACGACATCACCAGAGCGCAGCCGGTCGCCGAGCGCGGTAAGCGCGGCGGCGCCGTCGGGCACTCCGATCAGCTCGCCGGTGAAACCGGTAACGGTCTTGGCTCCGGTCAGCATCGGCGCGGCCTCGTCTCCTACCGCGATGAGCCCCGCCAGCTCGCTTCGCGCCGCTGCCATGCCAGCCTGCTCATGAAATTCCCTGGACCGCTCGCCAAGCTCGGCCATCCGGCCCAGTACAGCGTAGCCGCGCCGGCCGGCGGCCATCACCTGCAGTGCCGCCAGCGCGGCGGTCACCGCCTCGGGGCTGGCGTTGTACGCGTCGTTGATGACGATCACTCCGTCCGGGCGCTCCGTCACCTCCATCCGCCACTTGCTTTGCGCGGTGGCCGCTGAGAGTCCGGCGGCGAGGGCAGTCGCGTTCATGCCAAGCTGCGCGGCTAGCGCGGCCGCGGCGAGCGCGTTGGTGACGTTGTGCTCGCCGTGCAGGCGGAGTTGGACCGGCGCCGACCCGTCCGGCGTGTTCAGGGTGAAGCTAGGCCTGCCGAGCCCGTCCAGGCTCACCGCGGTCGCGCGCACGTCCGCGTCCGCCGACCGGCCGAACTTCACGACCCGCGCGGCAGTGTCGGCCGCCATCGCGGCGACCAGCGGGTCGTCAGCGTTCAGCAGCGCCACGCCGTCGGCAGGCAGCGCCTGCGGCAGTTCGGCCTTGGCCGCCGCGATCTGCGTCAGGCCGCCGAACTCGCCCGCATGCGCGTTTCCGACGCACAGCACGACCCCGAGCCGCGGCGGCGCGATCTTGCACAGCGCCGCGATGTGGCCGAGACCTCGTGCGGAAAGCTCGGCAATGAGATACCTGGTGTGCTCCCCGGCCCGCAGCACGGTAAGGGGATGGCCGATCTCATTGTTGAACGAATTCTGCGGCGAGACAGTCGGCCCCAGCGAGCCAATCAGCTGCGCCGCGAGGTCCTTGGTCGTCGTCTTCCCTGCCGAGCCGGTGATGCCCGCGATCACGAGGCCGGGCAGGCGGTCGACCACTGCCCTGGCCAGGCTGCCGAGCGCGGCAGGAACGTCGGCGACAAGCAGCGCGGGCGTTCCGGTGCGCCGCGTGCCGAGCATGACGACAGCGCCCGCGGCAGCGGCATCAGCCGCGAAGTCGTGGCCGTCTGCGCGTTCGCCGGGCAGCGCAGCGAACAGCGCGCCTGCACCGGCCTCCCGTGAGTCGATGACGACCGGACCGGTGACAACAGCCGCCGGGTCAGGCACGCAGTCCAGGTTCGCGCCGGTGATCTGAGCGATCTGTTCGATCGAAAGCGGGATCACGCGTCCTCCGGCCAGTCGGCAAGCCGCGCCCGAGCGAGCTCGGCATTGGACCGGTCAGCCCTGGCCCGCTCGGCCAGCGCTCGCGCGGCGACTTCGCGGTCATCGAAGGGGATGACCTGATCCTCCACATACTGCCCGCGCTCATGGCCCTTGCCAGCAATGAGGACGATGTCTCCCTTGGCCGCACCGCTAATTGCCACTCCGATCGCGGCCGCGCGGTCAGGTTCGATGATCACGTGCGCCCGGTCCTTCGGCGGCACCGAGAGCGTGCCCGCCAGCATGTCGCCGAGGATAGCCAGCGGATCCTCTGACCGGGGGTTGTCATTGGTGAAGACCGCGACGTCAGCTAGCTCGGCGGCGATGGCCCCCATCAGCGGCCGCTTCGCCGTGTCGCGCTCACCGCCGCAGCCGAGCACGATCCGCAGGCTGCCCGCGGTGACCGGCCGCAGCGCGGTCAGCACGGCCTCGACGGCGCCAGGCTTGTGGGAATAATCCACGAGCACCGTCAAGTCCTGGTCGGTTCCTACCCGCTCGAGACGGCCGGGCACGCCTGGGCATGCGGCCACGCCGGCGACCGCTTCGGCGAGGTCCACCCCGGTCTCAACCAGTGCGACGATCGCGGCCAGCGCGTTGGCCACGTTGAACGGCCCGGGCAGTGTGATCGACGCATCGGCCTCCACCCCGCCGGGTCCCACAACCTGGAACGCGGAACCGTCCGCTCCGCACCGGACGTCCGCGGCGCGCCAGTCGGCGCCTGACCGCCCGGTCGCCGAGTAGGTCGTGACGGGGATGGGCGACCGGTTGGCGAGCCTGCGGCCGCGGGGATCATCGACGTTCACCACGGCCGTCTTCGAGTAGCGCGGCGTGAACAGCTCGGCCTTGGCGGCGAAGTAGCTGTCCATGTCGTGATGGAAGTCCAGGTGGTCCTGTGACAGGTTGGTGTACACGGCTACCTCGAAGGAGGTGCCTGCCACCCGGCCGAGCGCGAGCGCGTGACTGGACACCTCCATCACGGCCGCCGTTATCTTGTCTTCTGCCATGACCGCGAAGAGCGCCTGCAAGTCGGTGGCTTCTGGGGTCGTCAGCTTGCTGGGCTCCACCACGGCACCGATCCTTGTCTCGACGCCGCCGACCAGGCCGGTCAGATGCCCAGCCATCCGCAACCCAGATTCGATCAGGTAAGTCGTGGTTGTCTTCCCGCTGGTTCCCGTGACGCCGATCAGCGGCAGCCGGTTCGACGGATCGCCGTAGATCCAGGAGGCAACCTCGCCGAGCCTCGCGCGCGGATCGGCCACCACGAAGACCGGCAGTCCGCTGCGGATGGCCCGGTCCCGGCCGGCCGGATCTGTGAGCACGGCCACGGCGCCGGCCGTTGCGGCCTGCCCGCAGAACGCCGCGCCGTGGTGCCTGCTGCCCGGCACGGGCTGGACGGCGGTGGAATCATGGGTGATCCCGCTGACCCCGCGGAGTCCGTGATGGATAAAGGACGAGTCAACGTCGGGCTGCCTGAGACCGAGCAGCGCGGCAAGCCCGCTGAGCGGGCGCACCGGGACATATCTTGGGCGAAGAGCCGCTGGCACGGGCTGAGGTTACCTCGCTTCAGTAGTGCCCGGAGCGCCCGCGTCGAGGAATTCGCCGCGCGGCCGCTCAGTAGTATCGGGAGCGCCCGCGTCGAGGAACTCGCCGCGCGGCCGCTCAAGGCACGGTGAGTGGGACGGCCGGGACATGCCCTCCACCCGGCGGGATCTTCATGCTCGCCAGGGCGAACTTCATCACCGCGTTGAAGACCGGCCCGGCGACGTCAATGCCGAAGTAGGGACCGTT
>WNFD01012235.1_pt1 | contig 18799 bp, 20 predicted proteins | sample 5400491 | NCBI WGS metagenome assembly WNFD01 (sample SAMN13153343, study PRJNA577476) | soil metagenome | isolation source: 120 cm saprolite under Douglas fir tree site 2 hole 2 replicate 2 | place: USA:California | collected 2015-04-18 | reverse complement strand
CGGCCAAAAAAGTGTTCGACCCGAACGCCGGCGTGTACGGCCGTTGGTTCGTCGGCGCCACCTGCAACACCTGCTTCAATGCGGTCGACCGCCATGTTGCCGGCGGCCGGGGCGCGCAGGCGGCCCTCATCTACGATTCGCCGGTGACGGGCAGCAAACGAACGTTCACCTATGCCGAGCTGCTCGCCGAGGTCGGCGCGCTCGCCGCCGTCCTGAAAGATTTCGGGGTCGAGCGCGGCGATCGCGTGATCCTCTACATGCCGATGGTGCCGGAAGCGGTGATCGCCATGCTGGCTTGCGCCCGCATCGGCGCCATCCATTCGGTGGTGTTCGGAGGCTTTGCGGCGAACGAGCTGGCGACGCGGATCGACGACGCCAAACCCAAGCTGGTGCTCTCGGCGAGCTGCGGCATCGAGGCCGGCCGGGTGGTCACCTACAAGAACCTGCTCGACGAAGCGATCCGCCTGGCGAAATCCAAGCCGCAGGGCTGCCTCATCCTGCAGCGGCCGCAGGCGCCGGCGAGCCTCGCTGCCGGCCGCGATCACGATTGGGCCGAGCTGCGGGAGAAGGCGATGGCGGCGAAAAAAACCGCCGCGTGCGTGCCGGTCGCCGCGACCGACCCGCTCTACATCCTCTATACGTCCGGCACCACGGGGCAGCCCAAGGGCGTGGTGCGCGACAACGGCGGCCACATGGTCGCGCTGCGCTGGTCGATGCGCAATCTCTACGGCGTCGAGCCGGGCGAAGTGTATTGGGCCGCCTCCGACATCGGCTGGGTCGTGGGCCACAGCTACATCGTCTACGCGCCGCTCTTCCACGGCTGCACCAGCATTCTCTACGAGGGCAAGCCGGTCGGCACGCCGGATGCGGGCGCGTTCTGGCGGGTGATCGCCGAGCACGGCTGCGTCGCGCTGTTCACGGCGCCGACGGCCTTCCGCGCGATCAAGAAGGAAGATCCGGAAGGCAAGCTGCTCGGCAAATACGACCTCGCGAAATTCCGCACGCTGTTTCTCGCCGGCGAGCGCGCCGATCCCGACACGCTGCAATGGGCCGAGCGCATCCTGAAGGTGCCCGTGATCGATCATTGGTGGCAGACCGAGACCGGCTGGGCCATCGCCGGCAACCCGGTCGGCCTGGGCATGCTGCCCGTCAAGCACGGTTCCCCCACGGTGGCGATGCCCGGCTATCAGGTCGAGATCGTGGACGAGACCAATAAAACGCTGCCGCCCAACAAGATGGGCTCGATCGTGGTCAAGTTGCCGCTGCCGCCGTCCTGCCTGCCGACGCTGTGGCTGCAGGACGAGCGCTTCAAGGAGAGCTATCTGGCCGAGTTTCCCGGCTACTACAAGACCGCGGACGCCGGCTTCAAGGACGAGGACGGCTATCTCTACATCATGAGCCGCACCGACGACATCATCAACGTCGCCGGCCATCGGCTCTCGACCGGCGGCATGGAAGAAGTGCTGTCCTCGCATCCGGACGTGGCCGAATGCGCGGTGATCGGCGTCAAGGACGAGCTCAAGGGCGAGGTGCCCTGCGGCTTCATCGTGCTCAAGGCCGGCGTCGACCGGCCGCCGAACGCGATCGAGCGGGAGATCGTCGCGCTGGTGCGCGAGCGGATCGGGCCGGTGGCGGCGTTCAAGCTCGCCATCACGGTCGCCCGTCTGCCCAAGACGCGGTCGGGCAAGATCCTGCGCGGCACCATGAAGAAGATCGCCGACGGCGATCCCTGGAACTTGCCGGCGACGATCGACGATCCGGCCGTTCTCGACGAGATCGGGGTCGCGCTGAAGGGCCACGGATTGGCGGCTCGCTAGTCCGTAGCCTGCATGGAGCGGGCGCGTCGAGCCCGCGCAATGCGGGGCAGCGTTCCCGGATTGCGCGGCGCTTCGCGCCGTTCCATCCGGGCTAGGGGATTTCGACGCGGAGGCAAATCGCCGCAGCGAAGCGGCTCAGCCCCCGGAGCCCTCACCGCCCTCGCCCTCGGGCTTGCCGCCGATCTTCTTGAGCTTCGCCAGCACCGCGCCGACGTCGAGCTCCTCGGACGGCTCTTCCTTGGCAGCATCGGCCTCGGCACGCGATTGGGCCGTGGTGGCCTCGGCGGGCAGCAGGGTAGAGCCGCGCTCCGCCTCGGCCTCCGCCGGCTTCTCCTTGGCGGCGCGCTGGACTTCGAGGTCGAGATCGATCTGGGAGCAAAGCCCGAGCGTGACCGGGTCGAGCGGCGTCAGATTCGCGGCATTCCAGTGGGTGCGGTCGCGGATCGCCTGGATCGTCGACTTGGTGGTGCCGACCAGCCGCATGATCTGGCTGTCCTTGAGCTCGGGATGGTTGCGGATGAGCCACAAAATCGCGTTCGGCCGATCCTGGCGGCGCGACACCGGGGTGTAGCGCGGGCCCTTCTTCTTGGATTTGGTCTCGGGCAGGCGCACCTTGGGGTCGGCGAGCTTGAGCCGCCGGCCGGGGTCGGCCTCGGCGGCCTCGATGTCCTCGCGACTCAACTGCCCGGTCAGCACCGGATCGAGGCCCTTGATGCCCTGGGCGGCGTCGCCGTCGGCGATCGCCTTGACCTCGAGCGGGTGCAATTTGCAGAACTCCGCGATCTGGTCGAAGGAAAGCGCGGTGTTCTCGACGAGCCAGACGGCGGTCGCCTTCGGCATCAGCGGCTGACTGGTCATGGCAAAATCTCCTCTGTGCTCCGCCCGCCCGTCGGGGCGAAGCCGCTGTCATCGAAGATGACGGAAAAGTGCCCGGAATATATGCAGTTCAGGCCGCGCTGTCCAATGTCGCGGACGTGACGTTGTCGCAGCTTGACAGGCCCGGCGCTTGCGGCCCATTTCGGAGAGAGGGGCTATTCGGGGCGCCCGAGGCTCGCAATCCCATGATGCCGTCTGCCGCAACGGATTCGATCGGCAAGCCGCCGCTTCGAGTGTTGCTGTGCTCGCCGCGGGGTTTTTGCGCCGGCGTCGTACGCGCCATCGATACGGTCGAGCGGGCGCTCGCGCTCCATGGGCGGCCGGTCTACGTCCGCCACGAGATCGTCCACAACAAATACGTCGTCGAAGCTCTGAAGACCAAAGGCGCGATCTTCGTCGAGGAGCTCGACGAAGTGCCCGCCGCCGCCATTGTGGTGTTCTCGGCCCACGGCGTGCCGAAGCGGGTGATCGACGAAGCCCGGCACCGAAATCTGTTCACGATCGACGCGACCTGCCCGCTGGTCACCAAGGTGCATCGCGAGGCCGAAATCCATTACCGGCGCGGGCGCGAGATCGTGCTGATCGGCCACGGCGGTCACCCGGAGGTGGTCGGCACCATCGGGCAATTGCCGCCCGGAGCGGTGACGCTGGTCGAAACCTTGGCCGAGGCCGCGGCTTTCGTGCCGCGCGACCCCGCGCGGCTCGCCTATGTGACGCAGACGACGCTCTCGGTCGACGATACCGCGGAGATCATCGCGTTTCTCAAGCAGCGCTTCCGAGCTATCGTGGGTCCGCAGAAGGACGACATCTGCTATGCCACCACCAACCGCCAGGAAGCCGTCAAGCGCGTCGCGCCGCAGGTCGAAGCCATGATCGTGGTCGGCTCGCCCAATTCCTCGAACTCGCAACGCTTGAAGGAAGTCGCCGAGCGCTCCGGATGCCCGAGCGCGGCGCTGGTAGGGCGCGCCCGGGACATCGACTGGGAGCGGTTCGGCGAGCTGCGCAATCTCGGCATCACCGCCGGCGCCTCGGCCCCCGAGCTGCTGGTCGAGGAGATCATCGGGGCGTTCGCCGAGCGCTACAGCATCAGTTTGGAGACGGTCTCGGCCGCCAACGAGGACGTGTTTTTTCCGCTGCCGCGTCCCCTGCGCAACGGCGAGGCGGCGGAGTAAGCCCGCGTGGCCGTCTACACCGACGTCGCGGCCGAGGATCTGGCTGCTTTCCTCGCCGGCTACGAGCTCGGCGAGCTCTTGGCCTACAAGGGCATTGCCGAAGGCGTCGAGAACTCGAACTTCCTGCTGCACACCGATCGCGGCTATTTCATCCTGACGCTCTATGAAAAGCGGGTTGCTGCCGACGACCTGCCGTTCTTCCTCGGGTTGATGGAGCATCTCGCCGCGCGCGGGCTCAATTGTCCGCAGCCGGTCAAGCATCGCGACGGCCAGGTGCTCGGCCGGCTGGCCGGGCGGCCGGCCGCGATCGTGACGTTCCTCGACGGCATGTGGATCCGCCGCCCCAGCCCCGGCCATTGCGGCGCGGTCGGCGCGGCGCTCGCCCAGCTCCACCTTGCCGGGGCGGATTTTCCGCTCCGCCGCGCCAATGCGCTTTCCGTCGCCGGATGGCGTCCGCTCTACCGGGCGGCGCAGGCGAAGAACGCCGACCGGGTCCAGCCGGGATTGACCGATGCGCTCGCGGCCGAGCTCGCGCAGCTCGAGAGCGCCTGGCCCCGCGACCTGAGCCAGGGGGTCATCCATGCCGACCTGTTTCCCGACAACGTGTTCTTTCTCCACGACCGCCTGTCCGGGCTCATCGACTTCTATTTCGCCTGCACCGACACGCTCGCCTATGATCTGGCGATCTGCCTCAATGCCTGGTGCTTCGAGACCGACCATTCCTACAACGTCACCAAGGGGCGGGCTCTGCTGCAGGGCTACGCCGGCAAGCGGCCGCTCTCGGGCGACGAGCAGCGGCAACTGCCGCTGCTGTGCCGCGGCGCGGCGCTTCGCTTCCTGTTGACGCGGCTGGTCGATTGGCTCGACGTGCCGGCCGGCGCGCTGGTGCGCCCCAAGGACCCGATGGAATACTTTCGCAAGCTCCGGTTCCACCAGACGATCGGCAGCGCGCGCGATTACGGATTCGATTGAAAGGGTTCTCGGCGTTGAGCTCGCGGCACGTGGTCATTCACACCGACGGCGCCTGCTCGGGAAATCCGGGGCCCGGCGGCTGGGGCGCGGTGCTCGCCTGGAACGGCCAGGAGCGCGAGCTCAAAGGCTGCGAGCCGCATACGACCAACAATCGCATGGAGCTCACCGCCGCCATCGCGGCGCTCGAGGCGCTCAAGCGCCCGTGCGTCGTCGATCTCCATACCGACAGCGAGTACTTGCGCCGCGGCATCACCGAATGGATCCATGTCTGGAAACGCAATGGCTGGCGCACCGCCGACAGGAAGCCGGTGCGCAACATCGACCTGTGGCAGCAGCTCGACGCGGCGCTGAAGCGCCACGAAGTGCATTGGCACTGGCTGCGCGGTCACGCCGGCCATGCGATCAACGAACGCGCCGACCAACTGGCGCGCGAGGCCTGCGCGGAGGCGAGCGCCGCAATATTCCCATAGCCCGGATGGAGCGCGGCGCGATCCGGGATGAGCCGCTATCGCCACGCTAAGCGCGAATGAGAATGAGTCTTGTTCTCATCCGAGGCGATCAACGCCGGATTGCGCTGCGCTCCATCCGGGCTTACGAACCGAAATTCGTGCCCGATTTCACAACTGCTTCAACAGCGCGTCCGCGCCCGAGATCTCGACCTTGCCGGGCGCCTCCTCGATGTTGAGGCGTTTGACGACGCCGTCCTCCACCAGCATGGAATAGCGCCTGGAGCGCAGCCCCAGGCCCGCGACCGAGCCATCGAACGTGAGATCGATCGCCTTGGCGAATTCGGCGTTGCCGTCGGCCAGAAATTCGATCTTGCCGTCGGCGCCCGTCGCCCGTTTCCAGGCTTCCATCACGAACATGTCGTTCACGCCGGTGACGGCGACCGTGTCGACGCCCTTGGCCTTGATGGCATCGAGATTCTGCAAGTATCCCGGCAGGTGCATGTTGTTGCAGGTGCTCGTGAAGGCGCCCGGCACCGCGAACAGCACGACCTTCTTGCCCCTGAAGATGTCGCTGGTGCTCTTCCATGCCGGGCCTTCCGGGGCCATGATCCGGAACTTGGTTTCCGGCAACCGATCGCCGATCTTGATGCTCATGAGGTTTCTCTCCCTGACGTGGTTCTTCCGCAGACGACGGATGACGGACGACGGACGATGGAGGACGGACGGAGGATCTACGCTGGGCCTGTCATCGCCCGGCTTGTCCAGGCGATCCAGTAGCCAGTGTTCACGAGCTTCTGCGCGTACGTCGAGCGCGCTGGATACTGGATGGCCCGCATGCGCGGGCCATGACACTCAGAGGTGCGGCTTTTCCGTCGTCTGTCCTCCGTCATTTGTCCTCCGGCGCTATCACCAACTCGATCGCCTGATCTTGCGTAACCGCGGTCAGCCGCAGCGTCGCGCCTTCCTCCGTCGCGCCCGGCGGCACTCCGTCGAGCTCGAAGGCGAAGCGCTGCAGGCCCGCCGGCGCTCCCGGAATCCGCTCGGGAACCGGCAAAGCCCAGTCCGGAGTGGGTCCCTCGGCGAACAACTCCGGTTTTGCCGCATCCGGCGCCCGAACATCGACCAGGATGCGCGGCTTCTCGCCGTGAGCTTCGCGGGTCACCGCCTCGATCGCAAGGGCTTCTCCCTGCCCGATCGCGACCGGTTTGGGAACCCGTTCCTCGCTTTGGCGCAATGCGTCTTCATACGCGGTCGGTTCCTCGCCGAGCAAAAGCTCGGCCTTGCCGTCGGCGGGTATGCACAGGTTTTCGCAGATGGCGTAGTCGACATCGAAGCGGAGCAGGACCGGCCGGCCCGGGTCGCGCGGCAGGACAGCAGGCGGACCGATTCCAGATTTTCCGATCGGGTAAAGCTGAAGCGGGGGGGAACGCCGGAATCGCCCGGATAGCGCCAATAGGTCTTCCAGCCCGGGTCGAGGCGAATCTCGATGCCGCCGCGGAGGACCTTTTTGCCGGCATCGTTCGTTGATGTGCCGGCGATCAGCCGGACGGCGGAGCGCGTCCCGCCGTCCCATGGCGAGGCGTCCGCCGCCCGTGCCGGCGAAGCGGTGCCGGCGCCGAGCGCGAGGAGGGCGCCAAACGGTGCGAGAAAGCAACGTGCGCGCAAAGAGCCTGCGAACATGAACGCAGGTTTAGGTGCGAAGGCGGTGCCCGGCCATTGAATTCGTCGTGATCGTGGCGGCGCCGGGAGCAACGCGGTGGCACTCTGCCGCAATAAGTTTAGTTTTCACGGAAGGGCGGATCGGGTAACCTTTTTGCATGCGTGTCGCGCAGAAGACGCAGAAAACCTCCGGGCGGGGCTATCTCGACGGACAAATGCTGATCGCCATGCCGGCGATGCGTGATGAACGTTTCCTCCGCAGCGTGATCTACGTGTGCGCGCATTCCTCCGAAGGCGCGATGGGCATCGTCGTCAACCAACCGGCTGCGAACATCAATTTCTCGGATCTTCTGGTGCAGCTCGAAGTCATTCCGGCGGCGGACCTCATCCAGCTGCCGCCCCGGGCCGGAATGGTCAAGGTGCTCAAGGGCGGTCCGGTCGAGACCGGCCGCGGGTTCGTGCTGCACTCGGCCGATTTCTTCATCGAGAATTCGACCCTGCCGATCGACGAAGGCATCTGCCTCACCGCCACGCTCGACATCCTCAAGGCGATCGCGCGAGGCAAGGGGCCGGAAAGCGCGGTGCTGGCGCTCGGCTACGCCGGCTGGGCGGCCGGCCAGCTCGAGAACGAAATCCAGGAGAACGGCTGGCTGCACTGCTCGGCCGATCCCGAGCTGATCTTCGGTCGCGATACCGAGGGCAAATACGGCAAGGCGCTGCGCAAGATCGGCATCGATCCCGGCATGCTGTCGAGCGAATCCGGACACGCGTGACAGGGATCAGAGGTCAGTAATCAGAAGTCGGAAGGCGCACATCTTTCTGACTACTGACTACTGATTCCTGCCACCTCGATCTCCTCTTCCGTGAGCAGCCGATAGGCCTCCTCGGCGTCGACCGGTTCGCCGAACACGTAGCCCTGCGCGTATTCGCAGCCGAGCTGGTAGAGCTCGACCGCATCGGAATCGGTTTCGGCGCCCTCGGCGATGACATCCATGCCCAGATCGTGGGCGAGCGCGATGATCGAGCGCAGGATCACCGGCCGCTTGCCCTTGCCGGTGGTGCGCACGAAGGACTGATCGATCTTGAGCGTGTCGAACGGGAAGCGCTGCAGGTAGGCGAGCGAGGAATGTCCGGTGCCGAAATCGTCGAGCGCCAGGCCGGCGCCGAGCTCGCGGATGCGGGCCAGCATCTGCGCGGCATGTTCGGGGTTCTCCATCACCAGGGATTCGGTGAGCTCGAGCTTGAGCGAGCCGCGCGCCGGCCCATGGCGGGCGAGCACCGCGCGAAGATCGTGGATCAGATCGTGGCGGAGCAATTGCCGCGAGGATATGTTGACGCTGGCGAACACCGGGTAGCGGCTTCGTGTCGCGCGCTGCCATTGCGTGAGCTGCCGCGCGGTGTGATCGAGCGCGAACAGGCCGAGATCGACGATCACGCCGATTTCTTCGGCGATCGCGATGAACTCGGAAGGCGACAGCCGGCCCATCTTGGGATGGTCCCAGCGCATCAGCGCCTCGAAGCCGGCCACGGTGCGGTCCTCGAGCCATACGATGGGCTGGTACAGCAGCACGATCTCGTCGCGCTCGAGCGCGCGCCGCAGTTCCGTCTCCAACACCAAGCGATCGGTCTTGCGGGCACGCATCGCCGGCTTGAACACTTCGATGCGGTCGCCCCCGATGCGCTTGCCGTGATACATGGCGAGCTCGGCATCTTTCAGGATCTCTTCCTTGCCCTGCGATTGTCCCTCGGCCAGCGCCAGGCCGATCGACGCGGTGAGCAGGATCTCGCGGTCGTTGAACGTGATCGGAGCGCGCAGGGTCTTGCGGATGGTGTCCGCGAAAGCGGTGATGCGGTCGGGCTCGCGCTCGGAGAGCAGCAGCAGCCCGTATTGATCGCCGCCCAACCGCGCCAAGGTGTCCTGCGGCTTGAGCAGGCGGCCGAGCCGCCGCGCCAGGGTGAGCAGGATCGAATCGCCGACCGCGACGCCGACCGAATCGTTGACCTGCTTGAAGCGGTCGAGGTCGATCACCATCACGGTCGGCCGGATCGCCGGATCGGCCTTGGCGAAGGACAGCGCCGCGTTGAGCCGGTCGAGGAACAGCTCGCGGTTGGGAAGGCCCGTCAGATTGTCGTGCACGGCGTCGTGCAGCAGCCGCTCCTCCGCCGTCTTGAATTCGGTCACGTCGGTCAAGGTCCCGACCAGGCGCACCACCTCGCCATCGGAGCCGACCACCGGCCGCGCCTTCAGGGCGAACCACAGGTAATGGCCGTCGGGCGTGCGCAGCCGGAAGTCCAGCGTCAGCCGCCCGCGTCGCCGGTCGAGCACGCCGTCGAGCGCGGCGCGGAACCGGTCGCGATCGAGCGGATGCAGGACATCGAGCCAGCGCGATGCGGACCCTTCCAACGTGCCGCGTTTGAGGCCCAGCATGTGCTCGGTCTCCGGGCTGGTGAACACCTTGTCGGCGGATACGTCCCAGTCCCAGATCAGGTCGCCGGCCCCGGTGAGCGCCAGGGCGCGACGCTCCACGTCTGAGACGATGCCGCTGGTGATGCTGCCGGCAAAGGCGTGCTGCATCACGGTGAAGCCGATCAGCATCACGATCAGCACCAGTCCTCCGAGCAGGGCCGGCGCGATGATGTCGTTGGTCACCGCCCCGGTCACCGCGGCGCCGGCGGCGAACACCCAGACCATCAACAACAGCCAGGTCGGGATCAACAGCACGGCGCGATCGAAGCCGTGCAGGGCGAGATAGATGACCAGGCCGAATCCCGCGACCGCGACCAAAGCCAGCGACATCCGGGCGATGCCGGAGGCGACCGGCGGATCGAACAGCGCCAGCGCCACCAGGGCGCCGAGGAAGGTCAGCCATCCAGCGGTGATGTGCACGTAGCGCACGTGCCAGCGATTGAGATTGAGATAGGCGAACAGGAACACGAGCAGCGTCGCCGCCAGGATCGCCTCGCCGGAGGCGCGCCAGATGCGCTCGGCGCCCGCGCTCAGCTCGAACACCTTGCCCCAGAAACCGAAATCGGTGCCGATATAGGCCAGCACCGCCCAGCCCAGCGCCGCCGCGGCCGGGAACATGATGCTGCCCTTGACCACGAACAGGATGGTCAAGAACAGCGCCAGCAGTCCGGCGATGCCGATGACGATGCCGTAGTAGAGCGTGAAGCTGTTGATCTTGTCCTTGTAGGCTTCCGGTTCCCATAGATAGAGCTGCGGCAGGCGGTCGGTGCGCATCTCCATCACGAAGGTGACGACCGAGCCCGGATCGAGGGTGATGCGAAAGATATCGGAATTGGGGCTGTCCTGGCGTTCCGGGCGATCGCCCGAGCTCGGCGTGATGCTGACGATCCGCGAAAGCCCGAGGTCCGGCCACAGCAGACCGGATCCGACCATGCGGTAATGCGGCGCCACGATCAGCCGGTCGATCTGCTCGTCGCCGTTATTGGCGAGCGCGAACACCACCCAATTGTTGTTGGCCTCGCGCGAGCGCACCTCGATGCGGCGCACGATGCCGTCGGCGCCCGGCGCAGTCGATACCTGAATGCGGTCGGTGTCGGTCCTCTGATGCTCGACCGCGTCGGTGAGGTCGATCGCCGGCACGTCGAGGCGGACGTTGACCGCGTCCACGGCTCGCGCGGCACCTGCGCCGAGCGCAAGAGCGATGAGCGCCCCCACCGCTGTGCTGGCGCAGCTGAAACGCAATCGACATCCTCCTCGCGGCGGCCCCTTGCTTGTTGTCTCGTCGCGATCCGGCGGTCGGGGGCGCCTTCGCCCCCTCCGAACCGCCATATCGATCCGCGGCCGCGGCCCGATGAGTAGCGGGGCGGCGGCGCCAGGGCAAGATTGTCACGCCTTGCCCAAGAGTGTGTCGGGGATGAGGCGGGGAGCCGGACGACGGAGCGCGCACGACGGAGAGCCAGACCTCCGAATGTCATGGCCCGCGCATGCGGGCCACCCAGTAGCCATCACAGTCGATGTACCGTGCCGGGTCTCATGAACCGGGTTTACTGGGTCGCCCGGACAAGCCGGGCGATGACACGGGTAGGTCGTCCGTCGCCTGTCTTGCGTCACACCGTCAGGACGATCTTGCCGATATGGGCGCTGGTCTCCATCAGCGCATGGGCGGCCGAAGCCTGCGCCAGCGGGAAGGTGCGGAAGATCACCGGCTTGACCTTTCCGGCCGCGATCAGCGGCCAGACGTTCTGCTCGATCGCGCGGGCGATCGCCGCCTTCTCCGGGACCGAACGCGCGCGTAGCGTCGAGCCGGTATGGGTCAGGCGCTTGAGCATCAGCCGGCGAAAATCGACGTTGGCGCGCGGGGAGCCCTGAAACGCGATCTGCACCACGCGGCCCTCCACGGCGGCGGCTTCGTAATTGCGCTCGATGTAGTCGCCGCCCACCATGTCGAGAATCACATCGGCGCCCTTGCCGTCGGTCGCGGCTTTGGTCGCGGCGACGAAATCCTCGGAACGATAATTGACGGCCTTGTCCGCGCCGAGCCGAACGCAGGCCTCACATTTTTCCGCGGATCCCGCGGTGGTGACGACGCGCGCGCCGAACGCCTTGGCGAGCTGGATCGCGGTGGTGCCGATGCCGGAGCTGCCGCCGTGCACCAGCAGGGTTTCGCCGCGTTTTAGCGCGCCGCGCTCGAACACGTTGTGCCACACCGTGAAGAACGTCTCGGGGATCGCCGCCGCTTCGACGAGCGACAGCTTGCCGGGCACCGGCAGCGCATTGCTCTCGTGCACCGGGCAGAATTGCGCGTAGCCGCCGCCCGCCACCAGGGCCGTGACCGTGTCGCCCGGCTTGAAGCGGGTGGCGCCCTCGCCGAGCGCGACCACCTCGCCGGCGATCTCGAGCCCGGGAATCTCCGATGCGCCCGGCGGCGGCGGATAAAGCCCCTGCCGCTGCATCACGTCGGGACGATTGACGCCGGCGGCCGCGACCTTGACCAGAACCTCGCCGGGACCGGGGGCGGGCGGCGGGCGCGTCTGCGCCACCAGAACGTCGGGCCCGCCGGGCTCGCGGACGGCAATCGCGGTCATCTCGGACGGCACGGTGGACATCCAATGCTTTCCTCAACAAACTGGGCGTGAAGTGCGGGGCAGCGCCCCTGTGTAATCGGCGGCGAGGAATGTGACAACCTCGGGGCGCCGCTTTCCGCGAGGGTCACGACATGACGATGGACGAGCTTCCGAAGAAAAAGCCGGTTCACGAGATCGGCCAGGACCTCTCGCTGCTTTCGGTCGAGGAGCTCGCCGAGCGCATCGCGGCGCTCAAGGCCGAGATCGCGCGGCTCGAGGCCTCGATGGCGGCCAAACGGGCGTCACGGACCTCGGCCGATCGGTTCTTCAAACGCTGAGGGCGGCGCCGCAGATTTATCGAGCCGGTTAACCCATCGTTAAGCTTTCTCGCTCACTACTGACGTCGTCCAGCTTCTGGACATCGAGTGGCTCCTGTCCACTCTGTTTGACGCCTCCCTGTTATCACTTCGAGCCGCCGGCAACGGCGGCTCTTTTTTGCCGTGTGAGGCAGGCGAGGGCTCCTACCCGATCATTTGTGCCATTTCGGGGCAGCGGTCGCGGCCCGAATCTTGCCACAAGGTTCCCGGGGAGTGTTGCAGCTCGGTCCTAGACATGGCCCCCGGTGAAGCGCAGCATGGGATTTCTTTCGGGCAGGTGAGGCGTGCGTCATGGCAGACAATCATGCCGAAGCGGAGCCTGTGCGGTTCGGGCAAAGGCTGGCGGGCTCGCAGGCGTTCTCCGGGCTGTTCCGCGAGGGGATGGCGCTGGTCGAGGAAACGGCGGCCTACCTCGACGGCCCGGGCCGCAACGAATCGAAGCTCTTGGAGCGCGGCGGGGCGCTCGCCTATGCGACCGAGAGCATGCGGTTGACGACCCGGCTGATGCAGCTCGCTTCCTGGCTGCTGCTGCACCGCGCCGTGAACGAGGGCGAGATGTCGCTCGCCCAGGCGAGCCGCGAGAAGGCCAAGGTCAAGCTCGCCGCCGGCGATCCCCGCGACGAGGCGACGCTGGCGCTGTTGCCCAAGACGCTGCGCGAGCTGATCGCCCGCTCGATGCGGCTGCAGGATCGCATCCGCCGGCTCGATGCGACCATCCATTCGCTCGATGACGACAAGCCGGCCGCCAATCCGATCGAGCATCAGCTGGGGTTGCTGAAGGCCGCCTTCGAGCGCGGGCGCGGATAGATTTCAAACCCGACGGCCGCTACCTCTCGGTCGTCATGCCCGGCCTTGTGCTGCCTTGTGCCGGGCATCCAGGTCTTAAATCCTATCGACATCAAAAACGTGGATGGCCGGGACAAGCCCGGCCAAGACGCGCGCGTGGAAGCGGGCTATTTCTTCAAAAAGCCGGAGAACTTCTTCTGGAACCGCGACAGCCTGCCGCCGCGGTCGACCAGGTGCTGCTGGCCGCCGGTCCAGGCCGGATGCGATTTCGAATCGATGTCGAGCCGCATGGTGTCGCCCGGCTTGCCCCAGGTGCTCCGCGTCTCGAATTCGGTGCCGTCGGTCATCACCACCTTGATGGTGTGATACTCGGGATGAATGTCGCGCTTCATGGCTTGCTGGCGTTCGTTGGTTGCGCCGGGTATGGCGCCCGCCGATTGCGGGGGTGATGGGGGCTCGCGGGCTCTATAGCGCACCGGAAATTGCCGGACAAGCCGCGACCATCCGGCATTTGCCGGCGGCGCGGCTTCCGGGGCATGGTCGCGGACTGGGACCACCCGCGCCGTTCGCATCCGGCCGAGGGCCAGGCATGAACTTGATTTCGCCGAGCACAGGACGCGGCCTCGACGCCGCGGCGGTCGGGCAAGCCGTCGCCGCGCCCCCGCAAGAGGCCCGCAAGCGGCCCCGGCTCGCGCCGCTTCTCGGGCTCCAGCGTTACGCGCTGCGCTACCGCTGGCAGGTGGTGGGCGCGCTCGCGGCCCTGCTGGTCGCCGCGGCGGCGACCCTTGCGGTGCCGCTCGCGGTGCGGCGCATGATCGACTTCGGCTTCTCCGCCGACCGCATCGGCCTCATCGACCAATATTTCTCGGCCATGATCGCGATTGCGGCGGTGCTCGCCGCGGCAAGCGCCGCGCGTTATTACCTCGTCACCATCATCGGCGAGCGGGTGGTCGCCGACCTGCGCTCGGACCTGTTCGCGCACGTGGCCAATCTATCGGCCGCGTTCTTCGATACGGCCAAGACCGGCGAGGTGATGTCGCGGCTCACCGCGGACACCACGCAGATCAAGGCCACGGTCGGCGCCTCGGTCTCGATCGCGCTGCGCAACCTGATGCTGTTCCTGGGCGCCGCAGTCATGATGGTGGTGACGAGCCCGCGGCTTTCCGGCTTCGTGCTGGGCGCCATTCCGGTGATCGTGCTGCCGCTGGTGGCGTTCGGTCGCGCGGTGCGCCGCCGCTCGCGCGAGGCGCAGGACAAGCTCGCCGACGCCTCGGCCTATGCGGCCGAGCTGATCGGGGCCGCCCGCACGCTGCAGGCATTCACCAACGAGCGGCTCGCGAGCTCCCGGTTCGCCGGCGCGGTCGAGCGCGCCTTCCGGGCCGCCCGTCAATCGACCCGGGCGCGCGCCGCGCTCACCGCCGTTGTGATCTTCCTGGTGTTCGCCAGCGTCGTCGTCATCCTGTGGATCGGCGCGCAGGACGTGCTGGCCGGGCGCACCAGCGCCGGCCGGCTCGGCCAATTTTTGCTGTACGCGGTATTCGCCGCGGGCGCGCTCGGCGAGCTGAGCCAAGTCTGGGGCGAGATTGCGCTCGCATCGGGGGCCGCCGAACGCATCGCGGAGATCCTGGCGATCGAGCCCGTGATCCGGCGCCCGGCGAACCCGGTCGCGCTCCCGGTGCCGGGCCGCGGCGAGATCGCATTCGAGCGCGTGCGCTTCGCCTATCCGGCGCGCGAGCGAGAGCACGATCTTCCACCTGCTGCTGCGGTTCTACGACCCCGTCGCGGGCGCGATCTTTTTCGACGGCGTGAAGATCAACGACGCCGACCCGCAGGAGCTGCGCCGCCGCATCGCGCTGGTGCCGCAGGACGTGGTGGTGTTCGCGGCCTCGGTCGCCGACAACATCCGGTTCGGCCGGCCGGATGCGTCGGATGCCGAGATCAAGCGCGCGGCCGAGCTGGCGCTCGCCGACGAATTCGTGGCGCGGCTGCCGCAGGGCTACGACACGCAGATCGGCGAGCGCGGCGTGACCTTGTCGGGCGGACAGCGCCAGCGCATCGCCATCGCCCGCGCCATCCTGCGCGACGCGCCGCTGTTGCTGCTCGACGAGGCGACCTCGGCGCTCGATGCGGAGAGCGAGACGTTGGTGCAGGCGGCGCTCGAGCGGCTGATGCAGGGCCGCACCACGCTCGTCATCGCGCACAGGCTGGCGACGGTGCTCTCGTGCGACCGCATCCTGGTGATGGAGGAGGGCCGCATCGTCGAGGAGGGCACCCACGCCAGCCTGGTCGCCGATTCCGGGCTCTATGCGCGGCTGGCGAAATTGCAGTTCGAGATGGGCTGAGCCTTTCCACGTGCGCTCTTCCCCTCTCCTTGCGGGAGAGGGTGCCGAGCGGACGAAGTCCACGAGGCGGGTGAGGGGTTCGCTTCTAATAAATCGACGTTACCCCTCGCCCGGCTCGCCCTCGCTGCGCTCCGGCGTGCCACCCTCTCCCAAAACAAGGGGAGAGGGTTTCGGAGCCAGCCGAGAGCTTACCGCTCCCATCGCATCGCGAGCACCGGCCGGCCCGAGAGCGGATTGCGGCTCTCGCCGGTGACGGCGAACCCGTGCTTCTCATAGAAGCGAATGGCGCGTGCATTGTCGGTGTTGACGTGCAGCTCGATTTTCTCCGGGCAGATGCGCTTCGCCTCGGCGAGCAGCGCTTCGGCAATTTTTTCGCCCCAGGCCTCGGGAGCGACGACGATCTGGTCGAGATAGCCGGTTCTCGGATCGATGGTGACGAAGCCGGCAACGGCGCCTGCGCGTTCCGCGAGCGTGATGTTCGCGTTCGGCACCAGCTCGTTGCGCCAGCGCTCGCGCCACCAGGAAAGCCGTGCGGAAAAATCGATGTCCGGATAGGCCTGCTGCCAGCTGCGCCGCCACAGCTCGATCGCAACGTCCTCGTCTGCGGCCGCATAGGGTCGCAACCTCGGAGGCCCGCTCATCGCTCCGTCAGTTTCAGCTCGATGCGGCGGTTGCGGCGGAACGCCTCCTCGGTCGGATCGGTGTCGAGCGGCTGAAACTCGCCGAACCCGGCGGCGACGAGCCGGCGCGCCGGCACGCCCCTGCTGATCAAATATTGCACCACCGAGATCGCTCGGGCCGCGGAAAGCTCCCAGTTCGAGGGGAATTGCGAGCTCGCGATCGGACGCACATCGGTGTGGCCGTCGATGCGCAGCACCCAGGCGATCTCCGCAGGAATCTGCTTCTCCAGGTCGATCAGCGCGCCGGCGAGCTTGTCGACCTCGGCCTGGCCCTCGGGCTTCAGACCCGCGGATCCGCTGTCGAACAGGATCTCCGACTGGAACACGAAGCGATCGCCGACCACGCGGATGTCGGGGCGGGCGCCGAGGATCGCGCGCAGTTTCCCGAAGAACTCCGAGCGATATTTGGAGAGCTCCTGCACGCGCTGGGCCAAGGCCACGTTGAGCCGCTGGCCGAGATCGGCGATGCGCGCCTGGGCTTCCTTGTCCTTCTTTTCCGACGCCTGCAGCGCCTCCTCGATCGCCGAGAGCTGGCGCCGCAGGGCCGCGATCTGCTGGTTGAGCAATTCGACCTGGGACAGCGCCCGCGCCGAGAGCTGCTTCTGGCTGTCGAGCTCGCTGGTCAGGGTGTTGACCTTGCCCTGCGCCGCGGCCGCGCCGGGCCCGATCCCTTCGTAGAGGCCCTTGAAACGCTCGCGCTCGCTTTCCGCCGTCGCCAGGCTTGCCCGCAACGCCGCAAGGCTGTCCTCGACATTGGCCTTGCCGGCCTTCTCCATCGACAGCAGCTCGGTGAGCTGCGCGATCTGCGCATTGAGGCGCGCCAGCGCCGTGTCCTTTCCGGTCACTTCCTGGGACAGGAAGAATTGCACGACCACGAAGACCGACAGCAGGAAGATGATGCCCAGGACCAGGGTCGAGAGCGCGTCGACGAAGCCGGGCCAATAATCGACGCCGCGGTCGCGGCGGGTGCGGGCAAGCGCCATGGTTCAGACCTTGTGGACGTCTTCGCGGGCGATACGTTCGAGCAGGCGCTGCACCTCGCGCTGCTGGTGCGCCTGCGCGTCGGCCCAATCGCGGATCATCTGCTGCTCGGTGCGCATGTGATTGACGAGGCCGTGAATCGCCTCGGCCAGGCTCGCCATCGCCGCGGTCGCGGCGCGGCCGGACCCGCTGTCGGCGATCGCCTCCTTGAGGTGCTCGATGGCGACGCCGATCTCGCCCATCTGCGCCGTGCCGCCGGGACGGGCGGTCGGCTCGGTGCCGAGATCGCGCACGGTGGTCGAGAGCCAGTCCTCGAGGTCGATGTAGAAGCGGTTCTGCGCCTGGCTGGTCTGCAGGTCGAGGAAGCCCAGCACCAGCGAGCCGGCCAGCCCGAACAGCGAAGAGGAAAACGAGATCCCCATGCCGCCGAGCGGCGCCGCCAACCCCTCCTTCAAGGCGTCGAACACCTGGCCGGCGTCGCCGCCGACTTTGAGCCCGTCGATGACCTTGCCGACCGAGCCGACCGTCTCGATCAGGCCCCAGAACGTCCCGAGCAGGCCCAGGAAGATCAGCAGGCCGGTCATGTAGCGGGAGAGATCGCGCGCCTCGTCGAGCCGGGTCGCGATGGAATCCAGCAGGCTGCGCATGATGGTCGGCGAGATCGCCATGCGCCCGGAGGTGCGCTCGCCCAGGATCGACGCCATGGGCGCCAGCAACGTCGGCGGGCGCGCCAGCGCCAGCCCGGGATCGGCAAGCCGGAAGCTGTTGACCCAGGCCACTTCGGGAAACAGCCGGATCACCTGCCGGTACGCCATCAGGATGCCGACGAGCAGCACGCAGATGATGAGCGCGTTGAGCCCGGGATTGGCCAGGAACGCCGCCCAGATCTGCTTGTAGAGAATGACGACCAGCAAGGCGCCGAGGATGAGGAACACCGTCATGCGCACCAGGAAAATGCGCGGAGACGAAAGTTTGAAGGGATCGAGATCTTGGGCCATGGCAGCTTTACGTCACTCGATGCCCTCAATATCGCACGGCGGCACGGAAAGGAAATGCCGGACGATGCGAGCGATGGAGTCCGGGCGGCTCATCCGATTGCGGCTCCCTTCAACAGCTCCAGCAGTCCGCCATGCATGCTCTCGTTTCCGGCAATGATATGGCCCTTCTCGAGCATGGCCTCGCCGCCGTCGAGATCGGTGACGAAACCGCCGGCCTCACGCACCAGCAGCAGCCCCGCAGCCATGTCCCACGGGGAAAGATTGCGTTCCCAATAGCCGTCGAACCGCCCCGCGGCCACCCAGGCGAGATCGAGCGTGGCCGATCCGAAGCGCCGCAGTCCGCAGACTTGGCTCTGTACCGCCGCGATCTCGTTACGGAACTGCGTAAGATCGCCGCGCCCGTGATGCGGCAGTCCGCAGGCCAAGACGGCATCGCCGATCTGCCGGCGCGCCGCCACCCGCAGGCGCCGATCGTTCATGAACGCGCCTTTGCCGCGCTCGCCGGTGTAAAGCTCGTCCGTTGCCGGATTGTAGACGAGCCCGGCAACGATGGTGCCGTCGCGCGCCAGCGCGATGGAGATCGCGAACTGCGGAATGCCGTGCAGGAAATTGGTGGTGCCGTCGAGCGGGTCGACGATCCAGCAATGGGTCTTGTCGGT
>WNFD01002409.1_pt1 | contig 18805 bp, 12 predicted proteins | sample 5400491 | NCBI WGS metagenome assembly WNFD01 (sample SAMN13153343, study PRJNA577476) | soil metagenome | isolation source: 120 cm saprolite under Douglas fir tree site 2 hole 2 replicate 2 | place: USA:California | collected 2015-04-18 | reverse complement strand
ACTTCAATGGAGTGTTCTCCGTCCTCGCCACCAGCAGCACATCCTTTCAGTACTCCTTGGGACCGAGTGTCACCGGTAGCGGCACTGCCAACGGCGGAACGGTCTTCTTCGGCAGTCCCAACGTGGTTTTCGCCGGTCTTTCCAATACCACACAGGGTATTACCATCAATCCGATCACTCATTCCGCCGCGCTCGCAGACGCTAACGCCACCGGCCAGCAGATCAATATCCTCAATCAGCTCGATCAGTCCGTTACCTCCCTCAGTTTTCAAACGAATTGCACCGCTTTTACGATTCCCTGCAACAGTTCGGGTGAATTCCCGGGAACCGCGAGAGTCGCCTGGCAGCCCTACACAAATTCCATCATTTCTTATAATCCCGGCGTTCCAGGCACACCGGTGAACCAGGTTTCCATATCCGATCCCATTACGAGAAGGCGCTACGCTCTGATCAATATGCCGTCAGGTACAACTGGTTCGGCCAACATCACCGTCCAGAACGGCACCACCAACTCTCTCACTTTGTGGGGAGGTGTCGCCGTCGATCCCGCCACAAACCAGGCATTCATCGTGCAATCCGGTAGCGGCGTCATCCAAGTTATCAATTTGAGCGCACTTCCTACCTCAGCTCCCGCGAACATGCTGAAGTCCACCGAGATCACGGAAGTGATTGTTCCCAGTCCCAACCCCGGTCCGGGCATCATCGGCGGTATCCCCAATGCTCTCGTTCCGCAAGGTGCCCTCACTTCCACGAACGATCTGGCCGGCGTGCAGATTTTCGGCTCAGGCTTCGCGCCGGGCGCGCAAGTTCTCCTGGATGGCACCGCCATCACCCCATCCACGAATGTGGCTGTCGACCCCGGCGGCAGGCTGATCTCCGTAACTATTCCCAAGTCGTTCCTGTCCCTGCCGCATCGCTATGCGCTTCAGGTTGTCAGCAACAATGTCACATCCAACGCTACGGATTTTATTGTGATTAAGGCCGTGGACATGACGGTGGCTTGCGCCACCCCAACGCCCAGCTCCGTGGCCATTGCCGACCAGCTCGCAAATGGTCCGTTCTCGCCCATCGCCTTGGTCACCAACAGCGGCTGCAACAACCTCTCGACTATCGACATCAACCCCAGCAGTACAACTTTCGGCACCGTGCTGCGCAGCCTTCCCATCGGGGCGACACCCCAGGGTGTGGCCGTGAGCTCGCATCTCGGCATGGCCGTCGTCGCAAACAACGCTGCTGGCACGGCATCCATCGTGAACCTCCTGAAGAATGCCGAGGCCGTTCCGGATGTCACGGTTGGGACAAGTCCCACGGGAGTTGCCATCAATGAGGCCACCGGCGTCGCACTGGTCACCAACTTCGGTTCCAACACCGTTTCGCAGATCAATCTCGGCCTTTTGTTCGGATCTTCTCCGGCGACCTCTCTGACCGCCACGCCTATTACCGGCATACAAGCGCCCATCGCCGTGGCCATCGATCCGGATCGCGGCACCAACAATCAGGGTCTCGCCGTGGTTACTGGCATCCCACTCTCTAGCTCATCGCCCGTCGGCACTCTTTATCCGGTGGATATCGGGTTGGCCAGTCCTACGCTAAGCACTACCGTTTCAATCGGAAGCGTCAATTCCACTCCCACGGGCATTGTTTTTAATCCGGCCGTATCAACCGGCACGACGAATCCAGGCCTCTTCTACGTCAATTCGAGCGGCAGCAATCAAATCTCGGCTTTCAACCCGGACACTGGGATAGCTAGTCCGACCAGCGTCGGTATTAATCCCACGGCGTTGGCGGTCAACCCGCAATCGGGCGCGATTCTGACTTCCAACTTTGCGGGGAAATCGGCATCCATCGTGGATACCGTTTCCAACCTGAAGACGGTTCAAACACTTGGTCTGCCCGGTTCCGCGCAGTTCGGAGTCGCCATCGACCAGTTCACGAATCTCGCCGTCATCGTGGATCAGGCCAATAACCGCGTGCTGCTGTTCCCCATGCCGAATTGAGATGGTTCCGCGGACGAGCATTTCGCCCGCCGCAGGAGAAATAAAGTTTGGAGAAATAAAGTTGGGAAGGGTTCCGTAGCGGCCCAGCGCTTTCTGTTGCGGGGAATTGGGGCCTCAGCTATACTGCAAAGTTTGTGTGAGGCCCTCGAAGCCTGCCGGGAACGCGGAGATAGTCTTTTAAGCAAATAATGCTGGGCTTGGATTTTGACGCAACTGGGCTGGGGAATTGACGGAATTCGAAAACAGATTTTCGCGCGATTCGGAAATATAAATTTTCACGCAATTCAGAAGAAGGAGAAAAAAGTGAATTCCAGAATGTTGGCCCTGACCCGCTCGGGGTCGCTAAGAAAGATAGTGCAGTTCGCAATGATCGCCGCTGCTTGCGCTTTCGGCGCAAGCGCGCTGCGCGCGCAAAGCGCCGCGCCTGGCTCCGTGGCGGCAGGGAAAATCGGCGTCATCAATGTGCGCCAGGCCATTGCCAGCACCGCGGAAGGCAAGCAGGCCGGCGCCGAACTGCAATCACAGTTTGCGCCCCGCCAGAACGAGCTGGAAGGGCTGAACAAGCAGATTAACGATTTGCGGCAGCGCATCGATTCCGGCACCGGCAAGCTCAGCCCGGAGGAACTGGCCCGTTTGCAGCGCGAGGGCGAGGTCAAGGCGCGGCAAATACAGCGCAAGCAAGACGAATACCAGGAAGACGTAAACGCCGCGCAAGCCGAAGTGTTCGACCGCATCGGGCGCAAAATGATCGATGTGCTGGATCGTTACGCGCGCGAGAATGGCTTCGTGGTCATGCTCGATAATTCCGCGCAGAACACGCCAATTCTTTTTGCCTCCACCAATATTGACGTCACCCAGGACATCGTGCGCCTGTACGACCAAGCGTATCCGGTGAAGGCTGGTGCGCCGGCAGCCACGACCCCAGCCAAGCCCGCCGCGCAAAAACCCGCGGCGCAGCCTCCTGCCGCGAAACCGCCACAACAATAGCGCAGCGTTTTTCGCCGCGCCATTTTTCTGACGCCCCGGAGTTGCACTCCGGGGCGTTTGTTTTTTGCGATACGCAACCAGTGCGCTCGACACTGTGTGATCCGCGGCGATTTGTTCCTCGAAGCCCGTAGGCACCCAAAGGATGCCAGAGAGGTCCGTTTCTAGAACACATCGCGGGTGGATTGCTAGCACCGAGGCCTCAGGTTCGTTCGGAATGACGATGGTGGGAATGCGGCTCACGTGGCGGCCCTTCGAGGCGTGGACTCCTACAAATACAATATCGCTGCTTATGCGCTGGCTGAATTGCTTGCCATGGACGATATGGTGCCGATGTATGTGGAACGCAAATGGAAAGGCAATGCAGGCTCGATGAGCTTGTGGTTGCCGTGGAAGATGGATGAGGCGGAGCGCCACAAGCAGAAATTAGCGGCGCCGGATGCGGACGCCTGGAACAATCAGATGTATAAGATCCGGGTGTTCGATCAATTGGTCTCCGATTCCGATCCCAACCTGACCAACGTGCTCATCGGTGAGAATTGGAAGATTTGGAGGATTGATTTCAGCCGCGCATTTCGTCTGAACAAGGAACTGAAAAACCCTGAAGACTTGGTACGCTGCGACCCGCAGTTGTTCGAGAAACTGAAGGCGCTGGACGCGAGCGCGCTAACAGAAAAAACCACGCACTATCTTACCAAGGATGAAGTAAAAGCGGTGATGGCGCGACGGGACAAGATTGTGGCGCAGTTCCAGAAGATGATCGCTGAAAAAGGCGAGAGCGAAGTGCTGTACTGAATTACTCGCCGGCTCAAGCAAACTGCACCGCGGCTATGTGCGTAAAGCACTGCGGCTGTCGCAAGCCTTCCCCGTTCCCTGTGGTTCTGAAGCATCGCCGCTAGGGGGTTTTGCGCGGACTGTTCCAGCTATTTTAGGTTGTCCATTGGGGCGCAAATGGAGTAGAGTCCCTTCAACTCCGTGGAGGGTCTCCCATGAACTCACTTCATTTGCGTTGGCGCGTGTTGATTCTCGCCGCGGTGGTGTGTCTGACCTGTCCGCTCTTCGTGGTTGCCGCGGACGAACCAACGCTGACCAAGGAGCAGATCAAGCAGTTCCTGGCGACCGCCAAGGTGGTTAACAGTAAGCAAGCCTCGAAAGGGATCACGGGCACCTCGCGGCTTACGCTCTCCGACGGCACGGTTACGCACGACGCCTCTTTCCAAGCTATTGATGAACATAAACCGGTGAAGCAGCTTGCCATGGGCACGGAACTGAACTTCGTGGACTCGTACAAGTACAATATCGCTGCTTATGCACTGGCGGAGTTGATTGGCATGGACGACATGCTGCCGGTATATGTGGAACGCAAATGGAAAGGCCAAACGGGCTCGCTGAGTTGGTGGTTGCCGGTGAAGATGGATGAGGTGGAGCGCCACAATAAGAAATTAACCGCGCCGGATGCGGACGCGTGGAACAATCAGATGTATAAGATCCGGGTGTTCGATCAATTGGTCTCCGATTCCGATCCCAACCTGACCAACGTGCTCATCGGTGAGAATTGGCAGATTTGGAGGATCGATTTCACGCGCGCGTTTCGCGCCAACAAGGATGTGAAAGAGCCTAAAGACTTGGTACGCTGCGACCGGCAATTGCTGGAGAAACTGAAGGCGCTGGACGGGAACGCGCTGACCGAGAAAACCAAGAACTACCTTACCAAGGATGAAGTGAAAGGTGTGATGGCGCGGCGGGACAAGATTGTGGCGCAGTTCCAGAAGATGATCTCAGAAAAAGGCGAGAACGAAGTGCTGTACTGAATTTGAATTGGAAGCCCAAGTTTAAAAGCTTGCGCTTTTGGGTCCCCTGGGTCTAGTGTTCGTGCTACAAATCACGTCTTGCCGGTGATCCCGGTAATAAGGAGAAAAAGATGCTGAAGAAGCAACTCGGTCTGCTGTTCGCGTTGGTACTTACCCTCTCGCTGGCGGGTGCGGTGTTCGCGCAAAAGGCTCCCGCCAAGCCGAAGGAGGCGCGCTGGGAAGGTAGAATTGAAAGAAGCGATAAGGCGAGCTCTAGTCTGACGGTTCGTAAGTCGGGTGGGAGTGTAGAGAAGACCTGTGTGTACGACAGCTCGACGAAATGGGTCAGTCAGTATCACGCCGACAAGAAGGTCAACGACATTGACGCCAGCCAGGTTAAAGACGGGGACTTCGTGATTTGCAAGGGCACCGAGGAGAAGGCCGGCGTAGTTCACGCAACGCTAATCTCCAAGCGGCTGTCGCACTCCCAGTAGAGAAGTTCGGTCTTGTAATGCAAATTGAAACGCGCCGAGATCTTGTAGGCATCGAGGTGCACTTAGTAACCAAATCGCGGAGCCTTCATGTGAGGGCTCCGCGATTGTGTGTTTTATGCGTACTTCAGTTCGTTGACTTGTGCAGCTCTGGCAGCCTAAGATGCACCGCAATAAGGACGCCCCGCGCGCAATGCTTTCGCTGAAATTGTACTACCTTTCTATGGGAGCCAGGAAAATGGTCCGCCTTCCGGCCTGTGTTTCTCCGCACCGCGCGTGTATTTCCGGCTTGCTGGTCCTGGTGTCGGCGGTGCTAGCGTGGGCGGGGCCAGCAAAGGCTCCAGCCGAGCCGCGAGAACCCGTGATCGCCATCGCCGATGTACACAATGCCTTTGACAACTTCGTGGCCATTCTGCTGCGCACCGGTCTTATAGACAAGGAAAACCACTGGGCAGGCGGTAAAACAACGTTCGTCCAGGTCGGGGACCTCCTGGATCGGGGCCCCAAGCCGCGCGAGGTCATGGACCTGATGATAGCGCTGGAAAAGGAAGCGCCACAAGCAGGCGGCCGGGTGGTAAGCCTGCTGGGTAACCACGAAGTGATGAATATCATGGGCGACTTGCGTTACGTCGTTCCCGCGAACTATGCCAGTTTTGCGGACGGCAAATCCGAAGAGCGGCGGAAAGCTGCTTACGAAGAGTATGTGAAATGGAGGGGTAGCCACGCATCCTTACTAGCCGAGCTTCCCCAGCCCATGGAGTTGACGGAGGCGGAGTGGATGGCACGCCATCCGGCAGGTTTCGTTGAGCAGCGCGAGGCGTTTGGTTCAAAGGGAGAATACGGTGAGTGGCTGCGAGGACATGACGCCGTGGCCGAAATTGATGGAGTCATCTTCTTGCATGGGGGAATTCATCCTGATCTGGCCAACACGAAACTGGATGTGATGAATAAACGGATCCGCGACGAAATCAAGGCATTTGATGCCTCGAAGCTGTATCTGCAGAACGAAAAGTTGATTCTACCGTTTTTTAATTTGCAGGAAATCAATAGTGCCATTCAGGCGGAAGTCATGGCTGAGCGCAAGTCGCGTGTCCCTGCCGACGATGCGCGCCAGGCTAAGATCTTGGAGTTCTTGAGGCATCAAGATTGGCTCGGCGTGCGGGTTGATGGCCCGCTGTGGTTTCGCGGTTACGACCAGTGGAGCGACGGAGAGGGTGCACCGCAGGTGAACAAGGTCCTAGAGGCTTACAAAGCGACGCACATCGTGGTAGGGCACACGGTGCAGAAGGGTGGCCGCATCCGGCCTCGCTTTAGCAACAAAGTGTTCCTGATCGACACGGGCATGCTCAGCAGCTACTACTACCCTGAAGGCAGGGCGTCAGCGCTGGAAATCTGCGGCAATAACAAATTCATCGCTGTGTATCTGGATCAGCAGGTAGTGCTTCTCGATTCCGCTGGGTCTTCGCCGCAAGACGGAGGGCCTGGGGAGCACGCAGGGGCGGGGAATGGGGCAGCGGTATCGGAAAAGGTAGCCGTCTTACCCGCCGACCGTATATGTTCCGGAACGACGGCCGCACCTCAATGAGACAGAAAGGTTGTGAAGGAAGGTACTGCGGATGAAACGGTGGATCGAGCGCGCTCTGAATGTCGGCCCCGGAGATTTGGCGCGTGGCGTCCTCTTGTGCTCCTGTCTGTTCTTAGTTATCGGCAGCTACAAGATCGGCGGAGTGGCGGCGGCTGCGTTATTCCTGTCGCATTTTCAAGCGAGTCAGCTTGCTTATGCCCAAATTGCCAGTTCTGTGCTGGTGGCGGTGATCGTAGCGGGCTACGTGGTTATTGGACGGCGTGTTCTTGTCCGCGATCTGGTCGTCGGCAGCATGCTATTTTTTTCCGCCACTTGGGCGGCGTTTTGGGGGCTAGCCCATTACTACTCCCACCTGATCTGGGTTTTTCCTGCCTTTTACGTTTGGGTAAAAATTTTCGGCGTGCTGGGGGCTACGCAGGTCTGGACGCTGGCGAATTACGTCCTGACAACGCGCGAGGCCAAGCGCGTTTTTGGGATGGTGGGCGGTGGCGGCATTGCAGGAGGGATTTTTGCCGGTTTCCTTTCCAAGACCATGGCCAAGGGGTTCGGTACGGAAAGCCTGCTGCTGGCCATGACGTTGTTCGTTTTCATCTGCGCCGGTCTGGTGATCTTGGTCTGGCGCAGCGGGCGAGTGCTGGTGGGCGACGCGCAGCAGACAGCCGGAGGGCCCACCGAAACAGGCCCACGAAACCTCTCCGCTAGCTTGCAGTTGTTGTTCTCCTCTCCTTATTTGCGGGCCATCGCGGCGGTGATCTGCATTTCGTCGTTGGTAACCACATTAACGGACTGGCAGTTCCTGGCTATTGGCAAGCAGTTCTTGGTAAAGAAAGACGTAATGGCAGAGTTTTTTGGTGGCTTTTATTTTTACGCGGGCGTGCTGGCGCTGTTGTTTCAGTTGCTGTTGACCGCAAGATTTTTGCGCCGATTCGGTATTGGCACGGCGCTTTTCGTTGTTCCCGTCACTGTATTCATGGGTTCGGCCGGTCTGTTGGTTCTTGGCACGCTGGGCTCCGCCGTGGCGCTGAAAGGTGGCGACCAGGTGCTGCGCTATTCGCTGGACAAGTCTACGGCCGAGTTGCTCTACCTGCCGATCGCCGCCCGTGTGAAGTTACAGGTGAAATGGTTCATCGATACGGTCATTTGGCGCCTGGGTGATGGGCTGTCAGGCTTAATCGTCCTCATCTTTGCCACTTTGTTGCACTTCTCCCCGCGTCAAATCAGCTGGGTCGTGCTGCTGCTCGCTAGCGGGTGGCTGCTGGCAGCGTCAGTCGCGCGGCGACAATACGTCGCTACCTTAAGGGAAAGCATTAGCCAGCATCGTCTCGATGTGGAACAAGCCAGCGCGCCAGTGTTGGACAGGTCGACTACGGACCTTCTGGCCACCAATCTTTCCGCATCCGATCCCAAGGACATTCTTTATGCTCTGTCCCTTTTTGAAGCGGAACAGCAAAGAGCTGCGCATCCGGGGATACGGGCTTTGCTGAGTCATTCCTCACCAGAAGTGCGCCAGAAGGCCATCGCCATTCTTTCGGCGGCGGGCGACAAAGCCGCCTTTCCAGACGTGCAACGGCTACTGCGAGACCCGGAACTCAGTGTCCGCACCGAAGCCCTGCTTTTTCTGAGCCACCACGGACATATCGATCCTCTGACGGTCATAGAGCAACTTGGCGATTTCCCTGACTTCTCGGTCCGCTCGGCGGTAGTCGCCTTTCTGGCGCAGCCCAGCGAGGCCCAGAACTTGGAAGCCGCGCGGAATATCCTGGACTCTATGGTTAACGAAGCAGGAGAAGAAGGCCTGCGTAACCGGGTGGAAGCCGCCCGGCTGCTCGGCGAGTTGCCGGACTGTTTCGATCCTTTGCTCTCCCGGCTTCTTGCCGATTCCGACACTCACGTGGTGTGCGAGGCCATCCATTCGGTCGGAATGCTGCGCAAGCGCCGGCTGGTCCCTGAGCTATTAGACCGGCTCGCAGACCATAGACTCGCCCCCGCGGCTGCGCAGGCACTGAGCAGATTCGGGGACTCCATTGTAGGAGGGTTACGCGACCACCTCTGTGATTCCGCCGTTCCCATCCAAGCACGCAGAGAAATTCCCAGCGTACTGGTGGCTCTCGGAACGTCAGCCGCCGCAGGCGTACTGCTTGACAACCTCCTGCAAGGCGATACCACGTTGCGCTTTCGCACGATTGCGGCTCTCAACAAACTTTGCCGGCTGAATCCCCAGATCGTGCTGGACGTTCAGATGCTGGAGACCGTATTGGCGGCGGAGATTCTGGGGCACTACCGGTCATACCAGATTTTGGCTACCATCGGCGCTACGACAGACGGCGTCGATCCTCTGGCGCGAGCGCTGAAGGAGGCCATGCAACAGGAACTGGAGCGCATCTTTCGTCTGCTGAACCTCCTGCATCCCCGGCTCGATTTGCACAGTGCCTATGTAGGTCTGCAGTCCACGAGCGTCTCCGTGCACGACAATGCCTTGGAATTCCTCGATAACGTCTTGAAATCGCAATTGCGAGACATGCTAGTGCCTTTGCTGGATAGCAAGATCACCGTGGCAGAACGAGCGCAGATCGCACAACGGCTGGTGCGCGTCAAAATCGAGAGCAAGGAACAGGCCGTGGCAGAACTCGTTGCCAGCGAGGATCCATGGTTGAAATCGTGCGGGGCATACGCCATCGGAGCCCTGGGGATAAAATCTTTGGAAGACCAATTAGACCGGTGCCTGAACGAATCGGACCCACTGCTGCGCGAAACGGCGCGCGCCGCGAAACTCCGCCTGGAAGCGCTCACCGCAAAGTCCTGATTCTTAGCACCTTGTATAAAAAGCCCTGATCGTCCGGAGCGGTCGCCGATGCGTGCAGAAAAGCGACCGCCGCTGGCACGAGCGGACGAAGCTTTGGGACAGCACGTCTGGAAAAAAGTTATCTTGGCAGCCGCAGATCAATGCGCGTCGCGTGCAGGGTGCCCTTATCGTCCACCTGGCCTAGCACGATTACAAATGAGCCTTCCTTGACTTCGTCCTGTTGCCCGGGCTTGCCAAGCTTGGTCCACGCTGTTGAGCTGTCGTAGGCGACCTTCCGCAAATCCTCGGATTCGCCTGTTACGCCGCCGCGGATGTCCATCTGCGACAGGTCTTTATAGATTCGCTCGACGTGGCCCTGCCACTTCGTCTCTTTTTTCGCGGCGTGTACCGCTTTATTTTCGGTCGCGGCCTGATTGGCGCTCGCAGGAATAGCAACAACTACCGCTCCCGCTAACACTAGGGAAAGTAAAGTTAGGGAACCCTTCATTGCATCCTCCATGTTGAAATAACGACTACAAAGGGAAGGAAACGTTGGGAGAGAATAGTGCGGCAGTCGGGAAGTGTAAAGAAGAATCTGTCGCGAAACGGTCATCTCGACATCCGCCACAGCGATGGCGTGGTCTCGGCATGCGCACAGGCCGCCGAGTCAAGCAACTTCCGCAGGGCGGCCTCATCAAGGATTTCGCAGGGTCTCGGTGGGACGTCTTTTCATTATTCTTGCGTGCTCCACACTTGCGTCCGCTGCGCGTGCCGCAGACGACCAGCCGCTGCGCAAAGAAGAGAACTTGTGCTAGCCGTGCCGTTCGGATGATAGTCCACGGAATCTCGGCGCCACGCTGGCTATTAGAAATCTAAATCGGGGGCATCGCAATATCCGCTTTGACAGGTCGAGCGGCTTTGGAGTAGCATCCTCGGAATCGAACCATTTTGGCTTCTGGCAGGTTTTCTTTCTTCAATTGTCGAGAACAAGGGACCGGTGCTCCCCGGTGCCGGTGGAGCTTGCGTTTTGGGGGAGAGTTACTTTAAAGCAGGGGCGTGTGGTCGTCACAGGTCAGCGCGCGGCGACAGGGCATTGTGGGGCCGGTTGAGCCCTGGCGCTGGTGAGCTGCCCTGAAAATCGATTAAGGGGGGTGGGAGTATGAGGCGATTGTTGCTGGCGGTGTTGATAATTTTGACGTTGGGTGTGGCGGCAAATGCACAAACGTTTCGTGGAGCTATCAACGGGACGGTGACCGACCCGTCGGGCGCCGTGGTGCCGAACGCGCAGGTGCGGACGACGGAAACCGCGACAGGCATTGACCACACGACCGTGACCACTAGTGAAGGTCAATTCTCATTTCAGGACATAGCGCTCGGAACCTACAAGGTGAGCGTGGTAGCGCAAGGTTTTCCGACCTATACGGTGGATAAAGTCGAGGTAACGGCGGGGACCATCTATACGCTGAATATCAAGCTGACCCTGCAAACGACGACCACGATGGTCGAAGTATCTGCGGCGGCCCTAACACTGGATACTTCTACTCAGACGCAAACAATGACGCTCAGCGAGGATATAGTTCAGGATATTCCGCTGAATGGGCGCGATTTCACGCAATTGATTTCTGTTGAACCAGGCTTCGGTGGCTATAACGTGGGCGGCTTCGGCTCGCTCAATGGAACCCGGCCCAACCAGATCAACTGGCAGATCGATGGTGTCGACAACAACGATTTTTGGCACAACATTCCTGCAGTGAATCAGGGCGGCGTTTCTGGCATCGCAGGCGTGGTACTTCCGATTGACTCGGTTACCGAATTCTCGGCTCAAACTGCATCGGGGCCCGAGGGTGGACGGAACGCGGGCGGCACTGTAAATGTTGTGACCAAATCCGGTACCAACGAGATCCATGGCTCTGTCTATTACTATTGGCGGAACGAATACTTCGCTAGCCCGTCCCCCTTCTTTACACCCTGCACTCTCGGTGCCGCTGCTTGCCTTGCCGCTGGCCAGCTCACCAAAGCGCCCAGAGAGCGCAACGAAAACTACGGACTCTCCGCCGGCGGGCCCATCATCAAGAACAAAACGTTTATTTTTGCCAACTACGAGAAGCAGGACTTCGTCTTCGGCCTCTCCGGCTTGGCCACCGAACCTTCTGCGCCCTGGGTAGCGAATGCTGGCGCACTACTGGCCGCCAACAATGTTCCGGTAAGCTTAGCTTCCTGCAACGTGCTCGGCCCTCTAACTAGCCAACTCCCCGCTAGCCGGATCCCCGCAGGATGCAAGACCGCAGGTCCGGGCTTCTGGCCAACCTCCGGAAGCAACTCGATCTTGAATCTGCCCGCCAACACTCTCAACTTCTTCAGCCCCAGCGCCGAGTTTGGCTACAGTTACAATGGCGTCGCGAGACTCGACCAGCAGATTTCTGACAAACACCACCTTTACCTCCGCGCATACATGGGCCAGGGCAACCAGGTTGCTCCCCTCGGCGGCAGCCCCGCGCTGGGAACGGCCAGCTCGAATTTGAGCTACTACTTTGAGGTCGCTCCTATCCATGTGTACAACTATTCGGCCGTGCTCAACTCCACGCTCACCTCGAGGTTGACCAATCAGCTTCTCTTTGGTGCCAACTACTTCAACCAGATCTTCAACGACAACAACAGCAACTTTGTGACTAAGTCACTCGGTTTGTTCCTCAGCCCGGACGCGACCATAAACGGTCAGCCCATCAACGGTGCTCCGAATCTTAGAATTAAGGGTTTTGAGAACACTGGCCTGACCCCGCCAGAGGGACGGAGCGACCTCACTTGGCAGATCACGGACATCGTTTCCTATAGTAGCGGGAAACACCAGTTCCGTTTCGGCGCGGAGGTTCGCCGGGCGAAGCTCAATGAGTTCTATCATCGCCGCGGGACAGGGAGGTTCGTTTTTGATGGAACCCAAGGGCCGTGGCGTAGCAGCGCGACTTGCACTGGGGCAACCGCTAACCCTCCCCTTTGTGCTCTGGCTGACTTTCTCGCTGGAGACGTGGCTGGAGGGCCATTAGATCCTAACGTGACGGGATCTACTATCGCCGTAGGAAATCCGGAGCGCTTTGTGCACGTCAACGCTTTCAATGCATACTTCCAGGATTCCTGGCAAATCACCAAGAAGCTCAACTTTAATTATGGCTTGCGTTACGAATACTTCGGTCCCATGCAGTCCGATAAAAGTGGCGACATCGCGAACTTTATACCTGGAAAGGGATTTGTCGTCCAGGGAGTGAATGGCGTCTCGCTCTTCGATCCCGGCAAGAACCATTTCGCGCCGCGCCTCGGTTTTGCCTATCAGCCGACGGGGAGGTCCGATCTGGTGGTGCGCGGAGGATTCGGCGTCTTCTTTGACCAGATCAACCTGAACCCGTTCCTAGACTTCCGTCCACCGATCGCGGCGTCCCAGGGAATTCAGGGCAATCCGTTCGGTAGCTCCCCGGTTTCCACTTACAGCCTTAGCGGATACCAGTGGGATGCGGTGCAGGCAGGGGGCAAATCCATTTTCCCTGGAGTACGGGCCTGCTCTGATCCGAATTGCGCCGCTGCAACCGACCCCAAGGGCTTGAGCGCCTATTCCGTCAGCCCTAACTTCCGCGTGCCTTACTTTTATAACTACAACCTGCAAGTCGAGAAAGGGTTCGGCAATGCGGTGGTGTGGCAGATTGGCTACGTTGGCAGCGAGGGGCGAAAGCTGAACTTAGTATCAAACATTAATCAACCGAATCCTACGACTGGAGCGATTCCTTTTCCCAATTTCGGCAACATCCTTCAACTCAACACCATCGGCACGTCTAACTACAATGCCCTTCAGACCATCTTAAGACTCAGGGCGTGGCACGGACTCTCCTCGCAGTTCGCTTACACTTGGTCCCACGCGCTGGATGAGATCAGCGAATACCGCGCCACAGTGGTTGATAACGCCTACAACCCCAAGGCTGATTATGGCAACGGCGATTTCGACACCCGTCATCTCTTTACCATCGATTTCACCTATGACGTTCCGAAAGCGCCCTGGGCCAGTTCCGGCTGGTCAAAGCACGTATTCAATGACTGGCAGGTCAGCAGTGTCATGAACTGGCACAGTGGGCAGCCCTATGACGAAATCCTGTCCTACTTGAATGTAGTCGGCGACCCGTTCGCCAGCGGCAACGGCGTCACCATCGATCACAAGTTCGTGCCTGGTGTTGGCACACTCTGGGTCAACCCGACGGCCTTTTGCGATCCCAACGCCATCAATCCGGCAACCAATCTACCGGATCCCGTCTGCAGAGGGATCTCGACCTCACCCTACGGCAACATCTCTCGAAACAAATGGCACGCCCCTGGTTACGGCGACGTAGACCTGTCGTTCATCAAGAACATCCGGATTACCGAACGGGTCAAATTACAGTTGCGGGCGGACTTCTTTAACCTCCTCAACCGCATCAACCTATCCTCTGGAGTGGGGGCCCTGTCCGCATTTGGAACCGCCTCTCCCAACGGGGATGTATGCTCCCAGAATTTCACCACCCACAGGTGCTCTGCGGATTTCGCCTCGAGCGGATTCGGTTTGGTGACGGACACGATCGGCGACTTCAACGGCGCTCCTGCGATCGGGCCTGGCGAAGCCCGCAACATCCAGCTCGTTGGCAAGATTATCTTCTAACGAATTCGCTTAACCTGCTTCACGGTGCGCGAGGACTTTGGTCCTCGCGCATTTTTTTGGCAGACGCGGACCCTGTGCGTTTGGCCGGTAATTAGTTGTGCAAATGGGTCTCGCCTGGGCCTTTTCCCCTTCGGAATCTCTGCTAGCCTGAAGTTACGTAAGCCGATAGCTGGTTGCGCGGTACGCCTTCTGGGGAGGGCGCGCAGCCGGATGCGGTAGGTCGAAGCAGGGTCCCCAAAAACGCGGAACGTCCCCGGAGCCAGACAATGCTGGCCGGGCGGATCCGCGGACGCTTGCGGGCGAAGAGGAGAACTGACGTGAAAAAGGCAACGATTTGCCTGGTAATGACGGGAATCTTAGGGTTGTCGGTGGAGCCGGCGTTTGCGCAGACCGCTGGTTCGGCGCCGAAGGCGTCGAGTGTGTCGCGTACGACGAAGGCGGTGAACTTCCGGCGGGCGGGCGGGTCGACCAAGCTGGAATTTCATGGTACGGAATTGCTGCCGACGGCGGGTGGTGAAGCGAAGGTCGAGAGCAAGAGCAATCGGATTGAAATTGACGCGAAATTCGAGAATTTGGAAGAGGCGACGAAGTTTGGGCTGGAATACCTGACATACGTGCTGTGGGCGGTGTCGCCGCAGGGGCGCGCGGTGAATTTGGGCGAATTGGCGCTAAATCACGGCAGCGGGCACGTCAAGGCGATCAGCGACATGCAGACGTTTGGGATGATCGTGACGGCGGAGCCGTATTTCGCAGTGACGCAGCCGGGGAACGTGGTGGTTCTGGAGAACGTGATCCCGGCGGACACGCTGTCAAAGGTCGAAAATATCGATGCGAGGTACGAGCTGCTGGGACGCGGAGTTTATTCGTCGTCGAACACGAAGATTGAGAGCGCGATTTTTGGAATCGATCGCAAGACGCCGCTGGAGCTGTTCGAGGCGCGCAACGCGGTGAGAATCGCGCGTGTTGCGCTGGCGGACAAGTACGCGGCGTCGATCATGAGCAAGGCGGACCAACAACTGAAGGGCGCCGAGGATGTTTATCGGTCCGGACGCGACAAGAAATCGGTGGACGCGGCGGCGCGCGAAGTGGTGGAAACGGCGGAAGAAGCGCGCGTGATGGCCGTGAAACAGAAGGCCGAAGAAGATGCAAACGCTCAGGTTGCGGCGGAGAAGCGAGCAGCGCTGGAGCGCGAAGCGAAAGCACGCGCCGACGCGGACGCGGAAGTAAAGCGCCGGCAGGAAGCGGATCAGGCGCGCGCGGCGGCCGAAGCGGCGAAGGCGGAAGCGATGCGCATGAAGCAGGAAGCGGAGCAAGCATCGCAAGACGCGGTTCGGCAGAAGCAGGAAGCCGAGCAAGCGCGCGCGGCTGCTCAGCAGCAGCAACAGGTGGCGCAGGCGGCGGCAGAGCAGGCGGCGCGGGACAGGGCCGCGGCGGTGTCGCAGCAACGCGCTGCGGAGGCCGAGACGGAAAAGGCAAAACAGGCTGCGGCGCGGGCGGAAGCGGAGAAAGCGCAGCTTCGCGCGCAGTTGCTTTCGCAGTTGAATTCGATTTTGCAGACGCGGGATTCGGCGCGCGGGCTGATTGTGAATATGTCGGATGTGCTGTTCGACACCGGAAGCTATACGCTGAAGCCGGGCGCGCGCGAGAAGCTGGCAAAAATTTCCGGCATCGTGCTGGCGCATCCGGGGCTGAATTTGCAGATTGAAGGGCACACGGACAGCGTGGGAACCGATGAATTTAACCAGCAGCTTTCCGAGCGGCGCGCGGATTCGGTGCGGGATTTCCTGGCGGCGCAGGGCGTGCCGGGATCGGCGATCAGCGCGCGGGGGTTCGGGAAGACTCAGCCGGTGGCGGGAAACGATACGGTGGAAGGGCGGCAGCGGAACCGGCGCGTGGAGCTGGTGGTGAATGGCGATGCGATTGGCAATGGGAATGCGAGCGCGGCGGTGACGTCGAACCAGTAGAGCCCTAGATTGCGTCACATTTGAAGGCTTGCCAAAAAGGACCAAGAGAGATTCCTCTCTGCGCGACGCGGCGCCCAGAACCCGGGCGGAAGAAAAAGCCGGGTCGCTTCGTTCGGAATGACAGGGTGTGTTTGGCGCTGCTTTACGGCACGGCTGAAGCCGTGCCCTGACGAAAGAGAATCACCAGAACTGCTAAATGCCAATTATGAGATTTGCGTCGGCCACATAGCCGTGGGCCATGCGCGGAGTGTTAAAGGCGAAGGCGGGGTGTCCTTTGCGGTCGAGAAGAATCAGGCCACCGGTGGCGTGGGTTCGGGCGGCGAGGATGCTCACGGCCTCCCGAGCAGCCAATGACGCAACATCTGTCGCCGGAAAGTTCGGCAAAATGGATGGCGAAGTGTTGGGTTCGGAGCCGACCGGATGGCGCAGGAGGTCCGCGGCGGTTTTTGCCATTACGATCTTCATAATCGCTTCGCCGTAGCCGGTGCAGGAAACACCGCCGGCCTCGAGGTCGGCATAGCAACCACAGCCAATCAGCGGTGAATCTCCCACACGACCGGGAAGTTTGCAGCAGGTGCCACCCGTGCTGGTGGCGGCGAACAAGCGGCCATCGTTATCGAGTGCGACGGCGCCGACGGTTCCTTGTTCATGGCCGCGGTGATGCGCGGCGGCGTGCTTGCTGCTGCGGCACTTCAGCCACGCGTCGCGCTCGGCTTCCGCGATGAGCTCTTCCGGTGCGCACAGGGTTAGCCCCTGGTCGGTGGCAAAACGCTCGGCGCCTTCACCGACGAGCATCATGTGCGGGCAATTTTCGAGGACCTGGCGGGCGAGGCGGATGGGATTACGAATGTGACGAAGGGCCGCGACAGAGCCCGCGCGCAGAGTGGCACCGTCCATGACGATGGCGTCGCATTCGACGTAGCCGTCGAGCGCGAGATGGGAGCCGAAACCCGCGTCGAAGACGGGATCGTCTTCCAGGACCACAACGGCGGCTACGACGGCGTCGAGAGCCGATCCGCCGCTGTTGAGAACGGACCAGCCTGCGGCGAGAGCGAGCTGGCAGCCAGCTTTGCACGCGTCAACGGATTCATCAGGAATGTCCCAGGCGCCGCCGTGAACGATGAGCGAAGGTGTCATAGTGAAAGAGAGTGGCAAAGCGAGAGGGCGGTTGTCCAGCGAGGGAGGGCAGCGATTGGTGGCGACCGTGGTTAGATAAAGAAATCGAGGAGGACTAACAGGGGTCCGAGAAACGCGAGAATCATGCCGCCAGTAATGGGGTTGCGGGGAATGCGGCGAAGCGAACCGACAAAATTGGCGGGGACAGCTTTGAGGCGCGAATCCGGGCGCGGGCCATAGAAGGGGCCGATGACGGTATAGCGCGAAAAGCTGCGGCGCGCGAAGCACGCCTCGTCATGGATCCAATCGTAAACTTTATCGCGGCCGCGCCAGATCAGAGCAGCGCCCAATACGAAGAGCAAATAGCCCACAATCGTGAGAACTCCGAGCGTCGAGCCTTGACTCCAAAACATGTTTCCTCGCAAAGTCCCATGCTTCAATTTAAGAAGCTAAAATGAGCCGCGGCGTTACTCTTCTTCGTGAATGGTGACGAGGCGCATGACTTCAAACTCTTTCGGGCCGGCGGGGGTGGTGACCTGGACTTCATCGCCCACTTTACGATTAAGCAGAGCACGGCCGATGGGAGAGGTGGTGGAGATAAATCCCTTTTCGGCGTCGGCTTCCTCGGTGCTGACCAATTTGTATTCGATCTTGACGTCGCGCCGGGTGTCCAGCACGACGATGCGCGAGCCGTAGCCGGCGCGATCCTTGGGGATGTTGGTGAGGTTAAGCATACCCAGGTCGCCCATGCGTTTTTTGAGCTGGCCGATGCGCGCGTTCACAAAACCCTGACGTTCCTTGGCGAATTTGTACTCGGCGTTTTCCGAGAGGTCACCGTGAGCGCGAGCGACGGCAATTTCCTTGGGAAGGTCGACGCTGAGCTCGTGCTCGAGCGCGGTAAGCTCTTCCTGGATTTTTTGTTTAATCTTCTTCAATGGGTCAGACATAGCGAATCGAGACCTATCCGAGCAGGGCAAAATCAAATTAGAACCGCAGCCCCAGGCAACAGTTAATTATACCCGCGAAGTGACTAATTATAGATGGGGGCGGTTTGCGGCGACAAGAGACGAGACCGTTTGGCAGTGGGGTCAGCGAGAAAAGACACCGGGGCGGTTAACGACGCTCCAGGCGGCGATCTACTCGACCGTGACTTGAAGGGACTGCGTCCTGGTATTTCCCGAGGCGTCGCTGATGGTGAGCGTGTAGGTGGTGCTTCTTGCCGGCGAGACGCTAACGCAGCGGGCATAAGAAGGCCAGACTGGTTTTGGCTGAGGTTCGAGAGTCACCGTTTTAGCATTCGCCACTCCATAACAGAGTTGCGCGCTTTCTCCCTTGTGGATGGCCCCGGGACTCGCATAGAAACTCTGGATGGCAAGCTCCTTGCCGCCGAGTCGTTCCAGAGTGATGCGGTCGTTTTCCAACTG
>WNFD01004556.1_pt1 | contig 18807 bp, 14 predicted proteins | sample 5400491 | NCBI WGS metagenome assembly WNFD01 (sample SAMN13153343, study PRJNA577476) | soil metagenome | isolation source: 120 cm saprolite under Douglas fir tree site 2 hole 2 replicate 2 | place: USA:California | collected 2015-04-18 | reverse complement strand
CGGGAATGAGGAACGTTGCGCCGGCCGACAGGCAAGCGCCGACCCCGACGAACAGGCCGCCGACATGAAACAGCGGCAGCGGGATCATGGCGCGGTCGCCTTTGCGATAGTCCATCGCCATCCGCGACGATACACATGAGGCGACCATCGCGCGGTTGGAGAGCCGGGCGACCTTGGGATGGCCGGTGGTGCCGCCGGTCGGCAGCATCACGGCGACGCGGTCGGCTTCGGCAGCATCCGTGCATGTGCCGTAATCGTCGCGCCAGGCCGGATCGGGGGTGAGGACATCGCCGTCGAAGGCCATCGTCCCATCGAGCGGTGCGATCACGATCCGCCGCAGCGACGGCACGTCCTTCTGCAGGCCTTCGATCTTTTCGTAGAGCCCGCCCGGCATGCCTGGCGGCGGCGCCAGCAGCAATTTTGCCTTGACCGCGTTGAGCTGCGCTGTGATCGCCTCGCGCGTGAACAGCAGGTTGAGCGGCTCGGCGATGCCGCAGGCCGCGGCGCCCCAGATCGCGGCGATCGCGGCCGGCGAGGTCGGCAGCAGCATCGCGACCGCGTCGTCCTTGCCGATGCCCTGCGCGCGGAAGAAGGTTTCGGCCGCCTTGATCGCGCCCATCAGGCGATCGTAGGAAATGACGATCGGGTTCGGATCGAGCGGCGAGCGCATATAGCGGATCGCCTCCGCGCCGGGGTCGGCGAGCGCGCCGCGTCCGATCAGATCCAGGATGCGTGGGCAGGCCGCAAGCGCCGCCCGCATCTCCTCTTCGCGCGCGGCTTCGTCGGCCGGCGACAGCCTGTCCTTCAGCATTTCCTCACCCGTTCACTCGTTGGTTTGGGGGCAGGTTAGCGAACGCTGCGCGCGAAGGAAAGGATGCTTCCCGTCACGAATCCTGACGTTGTCGATCACTCGTTCTCAGGTCACCGTGTCAGCCGTGCACGACCTCCTTGGCGATCATGCAATGGATGCCCTTGGAGCCGTTGACGGTCTGCGTCACCCGTAAGTCGGCGGCGAGGCTGCAGAGCGTGTAGGCATCCTCGCGCGACAAATTCCGCTTTTCGCCGAGCAGCACGATCATGTCGCGCAGCGCGCGCACCACGCATTGGTCGAGATCGGGGTCCATCGCCATGGTCAGATAATGCGTCGCCGTCTCGGCGCGGGGATAGTCGAGCCGGATGTCCTTGCGCAGGGTCAGGCGGAAACGGCCCTGAAGCGCGGTCTCGATCGCGGTGACGCAGACCTCGCCGTCGCCCTGCACGCCATGGCCGTCGCCGCAGGAGAACAGTGCGCCGGGCACGAACACCGGCAGATAGAGCTTGGCGCCGGCGCCCAGTTCCTTGTTGTCGAGATTGCCGCCCATCGCGCGCGGGACGATCGAGGTGATGCGGCCCCAGGCCGGCGGCGGCGCCACGCCCATCACGCCGAAAAACGGCGCCAGCGGCAGATCGAGCCCCCACGGCATGCGGCCGACCATGCGCTCCCGGTCGAGCGGGATATGGAGCAGGCGGGTCTCGTGGAAATCGTCGGGCAGGGTGCCGGCCAGCGGACGGATGACGTTGTAGCCCCAGTCCTGGCGCAATTTGACATCGAGGATATCGACCTCGAGCACGTCGCCGGGCTCGGCGCCCTTGACGGCGATCGGGCCGGTCAGGATATGGCCGGGCAGCGGGCGCTCGCTTCTGGCGTGCACGTCGTCAAGCTCCGGCGGGATATGAAATTTGCTGCGGTCGGGCAGCACCTCGGGGCCGCCGCTGATGGTGTCGACGGTGACCTCGTCACCGCTTTCGATGGTCAGGACGGGCTTCAGCGTGGCTTCGAAAAAGCCCCAATGACAGGTTTCGGGGCTCGAGTGCAGATGATGATGGGTCATGACGGGACTTTCTCGTTGGCCGTGAAGTGTTCTATGCGTTGCTGCCGCAAGTGACTCGGGTAGAAGTAGCCCGGCCATCCCTCGTTCTGAACACGCCTTTGATGAAGATAGATGGATAGAACGGTCCGATCTACGTCCAAAAGGTTTGAGCCGACCATCAGGTGCAATCTGCCGAAACCTGGTCGAAAGCGGCAAATTTGCCTGTGACCATCGCATTTCCGAAAGGGCGCTTTCCTTGTTTTTCATCCTCTCCAAGACGATCGGCATCATGCTCATGCCGACCAATTTCTTGATCGAGCTCGGTCTCGTCGGCATCATCCTGCTGGTGACGCGATTTGCATCGTTTGGGCGCAAGCTGCTCGTCGCCTCGAGCGTGCTGCTCGCGATTTGCGGCTTTTCGCCGCTCGGCTATGCGCTTCTCTATCCGCTTGAGAGCCGCTTTCCGCCATGGGATCCCGCGCGCGGTGCCCCGGACGGCATCATCGTGTTGGGCGGGCCGATCGCTGCGGATCGGTCGGTCGTGCACAATACACCGGTGACCGGAAGCGGGACCGACCGCTTCATCGCAGCCGCAGCGCTGGCCCATCGCTATCCGGATGCGCGTGTGGTGTTCACCGGGGGGAGCGCGAACCTGATGTCGAACGACGCCAAGGAGGCCGACTTCGCCGCGGAGATTTTCGCAAGTCTCGGCCTTCCCAAGGCGCGGCTGATCATGGAACGGCAGTCGCGCAACACCTACGAGAACGCTGTTTTCACCAAGGCGCTGGTCGGCCCGAAACCAGGCGAGCGATGGGTCCTGGTCACCTCGGCCTATCACATGCCGCGCTCGGTCGGCTTGTTTCGCAAAGCTGGATTTCCGGTCGAACCGTACCCGGTGGATTGGCGGGTCGGCGATGCGTCCGATCTGTTCAGCTTGAGCAATTTTTCCGGCGACGGACTATTTCGCACCGATACCGCGTTCCGCGAATGGTTGGGGCTCGTGGCCTATCGGCTGGCGGGGAGGACCGGCGCGTTGTTTCCGGGACCGGAGCCGCAATAGCGCAGCAGCTCCGTCCGCCTGATCGGAAGGCTGATTGATAGGTGATTCTGAGCAGATCAGAAAGATTGGACGGAATCGAACCGCTGGAAGCGGCCGCCGCAACGGTCTAACAAGGGGGGAACACAGGCGCGTCCCGCCGCGCCGATCAGGGAGTGGACGCCATGCAGCAACAGACGCCGGAATCGCTGGACCTGGCCGCCATGATCGCCGACCTCAACAACCTGTTGCGGCTCAAGACCACCGTTGCCGGTATCAAGATGTTCGCCCGCGTCGAGGAGATGGAGGCGACCCCGAAAATCCGCCGGCCGAACGCGATCCACACCGTTGACCAGATCGTCAGCATGGCCTCCCGGCTCGGCTGGACGGTCGGCATCACCGGCAGCGATCTCGTCGGCGCGCAGTGCCGCGCGGTGATCGGGCTCGGGCCGCAGGACGAGACTTGGCTCGCGGGTGAAAACTATGTCGGGGTCTGGCACGGCACCAAGGAAGATGCGCGCAAGCGCCAGCAGGCGCTCGATGTGGTTCCCTTCGGCCAGTATCAGGCAATGGCGGTGAGCCCATTGGCGAGCGGCCGGCTCAATCCGCCGGACATCTGCCTCGTCTATGCGACGCCCGGCCAGATGATCATCCTGATCAACGGGCTGCAATATACCGGCTACAAGAAATTCGAATGGGGCGTGGTCGGCGAGACGGCGTGCGCGGATTCATGGGGCCGGGCGCTGAAGACCGGCGAGCCGAGCCTGTCGCTGCCATGCTTCGCCGAGCGGCGTTATGGTGGCGTGCCGGATGAGGAGATGCTGATGGCGCTGAAGCCCGGCGATCTCGCGAAGGCCATCACCGGCATGAAGCAGCTCGCGAAAAACGGCTTGCGCTATCCGATCGCGCCCTATGGTATCCAGAGCGACGTGCGCGCCGGCATGGGCGTGTCGTATGGGAAGAAATAATTCTGCTGCCGCTTACATAAATCGTCATGCCCGGCCTTGTGCCGGGCATCCACGTCCTTAAAAGCATCGCGGCGGCAAGAGACGTGGATGGCCGGGTATAGGCGGAGCGGAAGCGACGCCGTCCTTCAGACGGCTATGCCCGGCCATGACGATCATGGAGAACTGCGGGAACTTGAATATGAACGCTTCGTCGAAGTTCGACATCGTTGTCTATGGCGCGACCGGGTTCACCGGGCAGCTCGTCGCCGAATATCTCGCGTCGCATTACAAGGCTGACGGCAATCTGAAGTGGGCGATGGCCGGGCGCAGCAAGGAAAAACTCGCCTCCGTGCGCGACGCGATCGGCGCGCCGGCCGATACGCCGCTGATTGTGGCCGATGCCTCCGATGCGGCCTCGCTGCAGGCGATGATCGACCAGACGAAATCGATCGTGACGACGGTCGGTCCTTATCTGCTCTACGGCAACGAACTGGTGGCGGCGTGCGCGGCCTCGGGCACGGATTATTTCGATCTGTGCGGAGAAACGCCATGGATGCGGCGGATGATCGATGCGCATGAGGCGACCGCACGACGCAGCGGTGCGCGGATCGTGTTCTCCTGCGGCTATGATTCCCTGCCATTCGAACTGGGCGTATTCTGCTGTGAGGAGGCCGCGAAGAAGACGTTGGGGGCGCCGGTCTCCCGGGTCAAAGGTCGAATCCGCGCGATGAAGGGGACCTTCTCGGGCGGAACGGCGGCCAGCGGCAGGGCACTCTTTGAGGCTGCGGCCAGGGATCCCGGTCTTCTGGCGTTGATGCGGGATCCATTCTCCCTGACACCGGGCTTCCAGGGACCGAAGCAGCCGCCCGGCAACAAGCCGATGCTCGACGAAGATCTGCAAGCCTGGGTGACCCCGTTCTTCATGGCGAACATCAACACGCGAAACGTGCATCGTTCAAACATGCTGATGGGCTTCCCGTATGGCCGGGATTTCGTTTACGACGAGATGCAGATCACCGGCCCTGGCGAAGAGGGCGAGGCCTTGGCCAGGCGCATTCTGGCGGCCAGCAACAAGATGGCGACGTCGGCTATTCCGAAGCCAGGTGAGGGGCCGTCGAAGGAAGAACGCGAGACCGGCTATTACGATTTGCTCTTTGTCGGTATCGCATCGGACGGCCGCCAGGTTCGTGCCTCGGTGAAGGGCGATCGCGATCCCGGCTATGGTTCGACGTCGAAGATGATCTCCGAATGCGCGATCTGCCTGTTGCGCGATACGCCCGACGTGCCGGCCGGTTTCTGGACGCCGGGCGCAGCCATGCAGCAAAAGCTCATCAAGCGGCTAGTCGATCATGCCGGCCTGACATTTGCGGTGGAGTCCTGACATCGCGCACATCGTAGCCGTAGATCCAGTCCTGGCTGCGGGCGGTGAGCGGCAGCATGAGCTTGATCATATGGTCGCGGATCCAGGCGCCGGTGCGGCTGAACTCGCGCTTCTGGCTGCCGTTGCGGCGGGCGAGCGCAACGAGCCGCTCGGCGCGGGGCCGGCGCTCGCGTTCGAAATTCTGGAAGGCAATGCCGATCTCGCCTTCGTCCTGAAGCGTGCGGACCAGCCTGTAGGCGTCTTCAAGCGCGATAGAGGCGCCCTGGCCGGCATGCGGACTGGTGGCATGCGCGGCATCTCCGATCAGAAGCGTTCGTCCGCGTGACCAGGTCGGCAGGGTCGCCACGTCGAGCGTGGCGGTGACGACGATCTCCTCCAGTGCGTCGATGAGTTGCGGGATCGGATCGTGCCAGCCGGCATGGAAACGCTGGAGATGCTGCCGGAGCGCCGCCTGATCCATGGCGCGGAAGGTCGCCACGTCGATGCCATGGGCCGGCTGGGTGCTCCAGCACATCGCACCCTTGTCGGCCTCGGGGCCGCAATAGCCGTAGCCGAAGAAGCCGCTCTGGCCAAAGGTCATTGCGAGACACGGTCCGGCACAGGCCGCTTCGAGCAGCGACCGCGGCACGAAGCCGCCGAAGCTGAGCAACCCGGTGTCGCACGGCGTCGGACCATCAGGCACGACATGGCTGCGCACGGCCGAATGCATGCCGTCGGCGCCGATCAGGAAGTCGCCTTCCGCGCTGGTTCCGTCCGTGAAGTGCGCGACGATGGGCCGGTCGGGACGATCCTCGATCCGCGCGAGCCGTTTCTCGAAATACACCTCGACGCATGACGACCAGGCCATGTCCACAATGGCCTCGTTCAGCATGGCGCGGCGCATGCTCACCGCGGGCTGGCCGAAGCGCTGCGCCATGTTGCGGTTGACCGAGCCGAGGGGAGCGCCGGATTGCGAGTAGAAGTCGATCGATTCGCAGATCGAGCCGCCGCGCATCAATTCGGCGGCGAGCCCGATCTCCGCCAGCACATGCATGCCGTTCGGCGCGATCTGCAAGCCGCCGCCGATGCCGGTCGAATAGGGAAAGGCCTCGTAGACCGCAGCGTCGAAGCCGGCCTGCTTGAGCAGGATGGCGGTCACGGGACCGGCGATGCCGCCTCCGATGATGAGGGCCTTGCGGGAACGCTTCGTCATGGCTTGCTCCTGATGTCGCAGAGGGGTAAGAATTCACAGATACTAAATATCTTAGTATCTAAGATATATATTTACTAAGATATAGGGCGAACCTTTGTCAAGGACAAAAACCCGCGTGGCGCTGCTGCAGGAACTCGAGAACGCGATGCGCAAGGCCTCGTCACAGGGGGCCTTGTTCGCGAAATCCGTCGCCGATCGCGCGGGCATTTCGAGTGCCGACATGGAGTGCATCGATTTCGTCAACCTCGAGGGGCGCATGACCGCGGGCAGGCTCGCGGACCTGACGGGCCTCACGACGGGCGCGATCACGGGCGTGGTCGATCGGCTGGAGAAAGCCGGCTTCGTGCGCCGCGAGCGCGACGAGAGCGACCGGCGCAAGGTGTTCATCGTCCCGGTCGCCGAACGGATGATGGAGATCGGCCGCCTCTACGAACTCGTGAAGCGCGCGATGCAGAAGCAGTGTGAAGACTATTCGGATGCCGAACTGAAACTGCTGTTGCGTTATGCCAACGACAGCTATCAGTCGATGCTGGGGGCGACGACGCAGCTCAGGACCCTGATCGAGGCAAAGGAGAAGTCTGGACGATCTACAAAGCCTCGGCGGGCTCCGTGAGCGGCAGCTCGGCGGTTGTCGTCCTGTAAGGCTGCGCGGCCGCGAACATTCCCCACATGGTGCCCAGCATCATGAAGAAATGCCGCCAGTGGTCGGTGTCGATGATGAAGCTTTCGCCGACGGTGCCGAGGAAGGCGGCGAAGATCGCAAGATAGGTGCGCTGCCAGGGCACGGGCGTGAAGATGTGCCGGAATCCCATGATCACCGTCAGGAAGACCAACGCCGGATAGCAGACGCCCGACAGCCAGCCGCCGGACATGAAGGCGTTCAGATAGGAGTTGTGGGTGTCCTCGGGGAAATAGCGGTGAAACTGCAGCGGGCCGATGCCGAACGGCAGATCGAGCGCCATGTCGGCGCCGAGGATATGCCGGCCGAACCGGCCGAAGCGGCCCTCGTCATAGCTCTGGTCGAAGCTCGCGCGCTGCTGGAACATGTCCGCGATCGAACTGAACGACAGCAGGACGGCGATCAGGAGTGCCGCGACCAGCGCCGCGACCATCGCGGTCATCACGATGCGCGAGCGCTGCACGTTCGACCGGCTGGTCATGACCATCAGCGTCAGCATGAAAGCCGAGGTCAGGATCAGCCCGCCCCAGGCGCCGCGCGAAAAGGCCAGCAGGAGCGCGAGCGACATGGCGCCGAGCGCCACTCCACAGCGCAGCGCCCTTCCGAAGCGGTCGGAGACGACGCCCTGCAGCACAAACAGCGCGGGCAGGATCAGGAACGCACCAAGCACGTTGGGGTCCTTGAAGGTGCCGCGGCCGCGTCCATAGAGCGTCAGGAGATCATATCCTCCGGGGATCAGGTTGAAATAGCCCGCGATCGCCGCTAGCGACGCGATCATCGCTCCCACGATAAGGCCGCGGCGAAGCATGTCGAGCCGCGCCGCGGTATCCTCCGAGACGACCATGGCCCAGAACATCACGGTGAGCGCCATGTACCAGGACGTCGCGATCCAGCTTGCGATGACGGATTGGTCGAGCAGGGGAACCGCGCTCATGCCGTAGCCGAGATTGATCAGCACCAGCAGCAGGAGCAGAGGCATGAACAACAGCCGCAGCCGCAAGCCCGTCGCGCAAAACACGACGATGGCAGTCAGGGTCACGAGTTCATAGGGACTGGGCTCGACGAAGACGATCGCGATGGACGCGCCGGCCAGCCAGACCAGCGCGCGTTGCAGCGCAAGCACGCCGGGCGCAGCCGTCGCTGAAGAGGGATAGTCCCCGGCTGTCGCCGCATACGCCATTACAAACTCGCAATCTCGCGCAACTTACCTGGTCGGAATACGCTCGGAGCGGATTCCGTTAGGTCCTTTCGTCATGCCCCGCGAAGGCGGGGCATCCAGTATCCCGAGCCGTCGATTGCTGACTTCGGCTGCCCCGGATTACTGGATCGCCCGGTCAAGCCGGGCGATGACAATTCCGCAGGTCGAAGCCGGCGTCAGTAGGCGTTCTCGCTGTTGGTCATCAGCGCGATCGGCGTCTTCGCCAGAATGGTCAGATCGAACAGCACGGACCAGTTCTCGATGTAATAGAGGTCGAACTCGACCCGCTTCTGGATCTTTTGCTCGTTGTCGATCTCGCCGCGCCAGCCGTTGATCTGGGCCCAGCCGGTGATGCCCGGCTTGACGCGATGCCGCGCGAAATAGCCGTCGACGGCCTCGTCGAACAGGCGGGCCTGCAGCTTGCCCTGCACCGCGTGCGGACGCGGCCCGACCAGAGAGAGATTGCTCTTGAACACGACGTTGAAGAGCTGCGGCAATTCGTCGAGGCTGGTCTTGCGGATGAAGCGGCCGACGCGGGTCACGCGCGGGTCGTCCCGGGTCACGACCTTCGATGCGGTCGGATCGGCCTGGTGGTGATAGAGCGAACGGAACTTGAAGACGTCGATGCGCTCATTGTTGAAGCCGAAGCGCTTCTGGCGAAACAGCACGGGACCTGGGCTATCGAGCTTGATCGCAAGCGCAACCATCGCCATCAGTGGCAAGGCGGTCAGCAGAATGAGGGCGCCGCCGACGTGGTCGAACAGCCACTTCATCACCAGATCCCAGTCGGTGATCGGGGCCTCGAACACGTCGAGCGTCGGCACCTTGCCGAGATAGGAATAGGAGCGGGGACGGAAGCGCAGTCTGTTGGTGTGGGCGGACAGGCGGATATCCACCGGCAGCACCCATAATTTCTTCAGCATCTGCAGAATCCGCGTCTCGGCCGAGATCGGCAGCGAGAACAGCACGAGATCGACGCGGGTGCGGCGGGCGAATTCGACGATGTCGTCGACCTTGCCGAGCTTGGGACTGCCGGCGCAGGTCTCGAGCGCGCGGCCGTCGTTGCGGTCGTCGAACACGCCGAGCACGTCGATGTCGGAATCGCATTGGGTCTTGAGCGCCTGCACCAGTTGCTCGCCGCTCTCGTCGGAGCCGACGATGACGGTCCGGCGGTCGAGCCGGCCTTGTCGCGCCCAGCCGCGGACCAGCGCGCGCAGGAACAGCCGTTCGGCGATCAGCACGGCGGCCCCGACCAGGAAGAACGTCGCGAGCCACAGCCGCGAAATCTCGCCGCCGAGCTTGGCGAAGAACGATGCGCCGATGAACAGCAGGAACACGAAGGCCCAGGACGAGATCATCCGCGTCATCTGGCGGAGCTGGCCGCGAAACACCTGGACCTGATAGATGTCGGCCGCCTGGAAGCAGATCACCGCGGCCGCGTTCATCATCAGGATCGCCAGGATGTATTCCCAGTGCAGCCCGGAGCGCGGCACGACGTAGCCGAAATAGAGGGTGAGGCCGACGAGGCTCAACAACACGAAATCGACCAGGCGCACGACACCCGCGATCACGATCGGCGAGTAGGCGGGACGCACCTTCTGGCTGGCGATGATGAGGGCCGCCTGCGACAGCCGGCGTCGCCGCTCGCCCGCCGGGCGCGCGATGGTTACGGTGGCAGCAGCGGTTGCTGCGGCATCCAACATCAGGCGTGCGTTGATCGGTTCCACTTCAGCCCATATCCGTTCTTGCCTCGCACATATCCTAGGTGCGCTGACGCCAAGGCGGTATTCCCCAACCCTGATCTAACGGACAATTCGGAAGAAACGGTTAGCTCGGTGAATCACGGTAAACGCGTGGTTGCGACGTCAAGGATCGCCGTCGATCGCCGCAATGTCATGCGGTTATCAGGATCGGGCCGGCAGGCCTTTTGCGCTATCGCGCGCGGCAAACGCGTCGCGGTACCCGGCGAGAACGCCGTCCACCATCGCCTTCTGCGAAAAATGCAGGAAGATGCGCTCGCGTAATGATTTCGCCCGCGCCAGCGCCGCGTCGGGATCGTCCAGCGCGGTCTCGATCGTGTCGGCGATCGCGCCGGCGATGCCGGGGGCAAACAGCGCATCGGTATGTTCGCCGAAGATTTCGGGGATGCCGCCGACATTGGCCGCGACCATCGGGATACCGGCGGCACCCGCCTCGATCACGACATAAGGCATCGAGTCGCCGCGCGAGGGGACGACCAGCAGCCGGCCCTTGGAAAAGCCGTAGCGCGCCTTGACGTGGCCGATGAACCGCACCGAATGGCTGAGGCCGAGCCGTTCGATCTGCGCCTTGAGCGCGTTCATCTCCTCGCCGTCGCCGGCCAGCGTCAGCGTGATCGGCTTGCCGTCTGCGTGCAGCCGCGCCACCGCGTCGACCACGAGGTCGGCGCCCTTGATGTGCCTGAACTCGCCGACATAGACGACGTCGGTGGGATCGCCAGCGCGGGCGACGGGATCGAATTCGTCGGCGGTGACGCCGTTGAAGACGCATCGCACCAAACCCTCGGGCGTCCCGATGGTGCGTTGATAGGTGTCGCGGGCGAACGCGCTTTCGAACAGGAACAGGTCGGTGCGGTTCATCAGGGCGCGTTCGAGGCGGCTGTAGAACGCGCCCTTCAGCGTGTTCAGCGGGTAGTGCAGCGAACCGCCATGCGGCGTGTAGACGCGGATGGCGTGCTGAGATGCGATCCCGAGCCGGATGAACGCGCCGGTCTTCGCGCCATGGCCGTGCAGCACGTCCGGCTTCAGTTCGCCGATCAGCCGCCGCAGGCGCTGCCAGACCAACATGTCCGCAACCGACGGTTCGCGCCGCATGGCGAAGCGATGAACGCCGAGCTTGAGGCGGGGCGCGATCTGCGCCAAGGCCTCCCTGGCGCGCTCTCCGCCGGTGAGCGTGTCGGCGACGATCCCGACATGATGGCCGCGATCGACCTGGCCGTTGGCGAGGTCCAGGATGTGGCGGAAGATTCCGCCAACCGGCGTGCGCACCGCGTGCAGGATCCGAAGCGGCTGCTCTTGGTCTTGCGGCGGGGCCATGATCAGAACCTGAGTCCCTTGGCGAGTCCCTTGGCGAACTGGCGGCCGCACCTGCTCCGCGGCACGACCGCAGCCCGTGCAAGCACGTGCACGCGGCGGAGCACGGCCAATGCGGTCAACCGACCAGAGAAGGCGTCGCGTGCGCCGCGCATCGAACAACCCTTTGAAAATGGTCGATTCCGATTAAGGGCTCTCATAGTTAACAAAACATGACCGCCCTGTATTCCAGGCCGTCGCGGCGCGCGTCAAATGCGCCGGATTAACCGGGCGGCAACCATAATAGCGTGTAATCACATTGTGCCGCCGACTTTGAAGTGTCCGCGCCGCCGCTGCAAGCGCGGTCAACGGATCTTCGCGTGGAATAACGGCTTCGGGTCGTAGAATTTCGAGTGCTTGTCTGCCGACGAAGTTCGTTTCGAGTGTGTTTCGCGCGATCGTGCGGGCTTGCGACGCAGCGCACCGATTGAGTTCTGTTCGTGGTGTCCACGGGAGCGTGCCATGCGTTTAGCGTTCTGGCGTAGGGGTGGGGAGAAGGCGCAGGCTGCGAAAGCCCTCGCGAAGCCTGCGCCGGCTTCCGCGCGACGCGCTGCCGAAGCCGCGGTCGAAGCCGAACCGGAAGCCGGCGATCTCGATCTGCGGACGCTCGGCGCCGCGCTCGCGCGCAGAAAAGGCTGGGTCATCATTCCAACCTTGCTTGCGGCGGCCCTTTCGATGACCGCGGTCAATCTCGTGACCCCGCGCTACAAGTCCGAGGCGCGCATCCTGATCGACGGGCGCGAGAATGTCTTCCTGCGGCCGAACGGCGAGCGCAACGAGGAGCGGACCGCGCTCGACGCCGAGGCGGTGACGAGCCAGGTCCAGCTCGTGCTGTCGCGCGAGCTGGCGCGCGAGATCATCAGGCAGAACAAGCTCGCCGAGCGGCCGGAATTCGATCCGGTGCTGCTGGGTCCTTCGCCCCTGAAGTCGGTGTTGGCGTTGTTGGGCGTGATCCGCGATCCGTTCTCGATGACGCCGGAAGAGCGGGTGCTGGACGCCTATTTCGAACGTCTCACGGTCTACGCGGTCGACAAATCGCGCGTCATCGTCGTCGAATTCCAGTCGCGCGATCCGGAACTGGCGGTGCGCGTGGCCAATTCGATCGCCGACGGCTATCTGGTGCTGCAGCAGGACGCGCGGCAGGCGCAGGCCAAGTCTGCGAGCCAGTGGCTGTCGGGCGAAATCGAAAGCCTGCGCCGCAAGGTCGCCGACGCGGAATCGCGGGTCGAGGACTTCCGCTCGAAATCGAGCCTGTTCATCGGCACCAACAATACCTCGCTCTCCAATCAGCAGATGGGCGAGCTCAACACGCAGCTCAACAACGCGCGCGCGCTGAAATCCGATGCCGAGAACAAGGCGCGGCTGATCCGCGAGATGCTTCAAACCGGCAGGCCGATCGAGGCCTCCGAGGTGCTCAATTCCGAGCTGATGCGGCGGCTGTCCGAGCAGCGGGTGACCTTGCGCGCGCAGCTCGCCGAACAGTCCTCGACCTTGCTCGACAATCATCCCCGCATCAAGGAACTAAGGGCGCAGCTCGCCGACCTCGATCACCAGATCAGGGACGAGGCCGGCAAGATCTCGCGCTCGCTCGACAATGACGCGCGCATCGCCGGCGGCAGGGTCGAGAGCCTGTCCGGCAGCCTTGATCAATTGAAGAAGCTGGCGTCGTCCTCAAACGGGCAGGATGTTCAGCTCCGCGCGCTCGAGCGCGAAGCCAAGGCGCAGCGCGATCTGCTGGAATCCTATCTGGCGAAATATCGCGAAGCCAACACCCGCGAGAACATCGACGCCGCGCCGGCGGACGGCCGCATCATTTCGCGCGCCATCGTGTCCAATACGCCGGCCTATCCGAAGAAACTGCCGGTGGTGCTGCTGGCGACGCTCGCGACCTTCCTGCTCTCGACCGGCGTGATCGTGACCGGCGCGTTGTTGCGGATCGCCGCGCCCCGTGCCGCGACGGCCGCGGTCTATCCGGTGGCCCCGCTGCAAGCGGAAGAGGAGGCTGCCCCCGAAATCATCCAAGTCGCCGAACCCGCGCTGTCGATCAGCCCCGAGCTGCCGGAAGCCGCAAGCGAATTCGACGAGATCGAAGCGCTTGCCAAGGTTTTGCGTGAGGCAGGGGAGTCCGGCCGGAAGGTGACGATCCTCGGAACCGCCGCGGGCGAGAATGTCACGTTGACCGCGCTGACACTGGCCCGGTTTTTGGCGCGCGAAGCACGGGTCGTGGTTGTGGACCTCGCGGCGTCAGTGCCGATGATGTCAGCCGTGTCGGTCGATCCGCTCGCGCCGGGGCTTGCGGAGTTGATGCAGGGGGAGGCGTCGTTCGCGCAGATCATCACCAAGGACCGGTTGTCCCGCGTTCAGCTTGTCTGCGCCGGCCGCCCGGGCTTCGATCGAACCCTGCTGCAATCGCCGCGGCTCGCGCTCGCAATCGATGCCTTGCTGCAGGTCTACGACCATGTGCTGCTCGCGAAGGCGCGGGCTGTCGTGGTGCCCGGGCCCACGATGACCGAGGACGCCCGTGCGCTGCTGTGCGATCAACTCCGGGACGCAGGCTTCAGCGACGTCGCGATGTTGAAGAGGCCCGTGGAGCCTTCCAACTCTGTCGAGATCGAACCGAGCGTGGCGGCGGCCTGAATGGTTCGCATGACGCGACGAGAATGTCCCAAAGGTTAGAGCGTTGGTTCTGATTGGAACCGTGATTGCGATCGCGGAGAAGGCGGCGGATCTGATCGCCGGGCGCGCCGCGCCATCGCGCGCGGCTGTCGCGGCGGCGCGCCGCGGGTCACCGAAAGGCGCGGCGTAACCGCTGCGCGAGGCCAAGCAGCGTCTGGTTTTGCTTGACCAGGCGCTTGCCGCGGTGGAGCGCGGCCATCGCGCCTGCGGCGAGCCCACCGCGCGGCGTCAGCGGAATGAAGCTGTCGAAGATCGGCTCATCGCTCTTGCAGAACATCCGCTTGTAGTCGTCCGAGCCGATCCCGAGATCGAGCGCGCGGTAGCCGTGGCCCGCATGGTGATCGATGATGTTGCGCATCAGGATCAGGCCCGGGCTGTAACGCGCGTGCTCCGACATCGTGTAGGTGTTGAACATCATCGAGTAGCGATAGCCGTCGGCGACGCCGGCAAACAGCGCGATGATCTCCTCGTCGCAGCTGAGCGCGTGAATATCGATGGCGCGGCCGCCGCCCGGCAGCGCGGCCAGGCAGGCGGCGCGGATGAAATCCTCCACGCCGGGCTCGGCGAACACATCGGGCAATTTCTGCTCGGCCATCCGGAGCGGTTTCACCTGAAAGAACCAGTCGAGCAGCCGCGTGATCTCGGCGTCCGTGCCGGCGATATCGTAGCGGTAGCCGGGGAGCGCCTGCAGCTTGCGCTCCTTGGTCTTCAATCGCTTGCGGAACGAGCTGCTGATCCGGCTTGCGGGTTCGCCGCCGGGCTGCATCGCGAGAAACGGGCAATCGTTGACGGAGGGCTGGTGCGGCAGCAGGGCGAACGGATTTGCCATGTCCCGCCAGCGCAACGGCTGCTGCACGAGCGCGAGAACGTCGGCCGCGTTGTGGTTGCGCAGTTTCGACAGCAGCGCGTCGAGATCGGCGGAGGTGGCTGTGGCTGCGAAGTCCCTGTCGAAGAGGGCCATGTTGAAGGTGGTGTGCTTGCCGCCCATGAACGCGGCGGTGCGGACGCCATATTTGCGCCTCAGCGCCAGCGGAAGCAGGACCAAGGGATTCCGCTCGGCATCATAGGCGACCACGATGAACGGCACGGCGTTGTCGCGGGCGCCGACCTGCCGTTGCCAGGCCGACAGGAAATCGAACCGTTGATAGGACGTGCAGAACGGCTGCCGGGTTTCCAGGACGCGCCAGATCGGTTCGGCCTGGTCGAGATTGTCGAGGATATCGACCCGCGCGATGCGGCGCGCTTTCGACCGTGCCGGCGCCTCCGCCGGCCGGCGTTCGATCACGGCGGCCATGGTCATCGCGAAACCTGTCTTGCGGAAAAAGTTACGATCCGGCGTCAACCGACCTTTGCAAATAAGTGTCAACAAAGCGTAATGACGGGTGTCGCGCGGGCGCCCGGCCGGCGTGAGGCGGACCCGAAATTGTTCCCGGAAAACAGAGTGTTGACGCGGCTGAAGCTGGAGCTCGCCTATTTCGGCGGACGGGCGTGGCTGGCGTCGCGCGAGACCGGCGGGGCCGGCGCCATCCTGAAATTCGAGCGCGTGCGCGCAAGACGGCCGGGGCGCTTTCAGCCGGCAAGATCGCGCGAGATCACGCCGCGATTTCTCGACCGGACCATTCGCGCATTGAAGCGCTGGAACTACGACATCGTCGATCTCGACGAAGCCTGCCGGCGCGCGGTGACCTTGCCGGAGCGGCGCCGCTTCGTCTGTCTCACCTTCGATGGCGCCTACAAGGACCTGATCACGACCGCCTATCCGGTGCTGTCGCGCCATGGCGTCCCCTTCACGGTCTATGTGCCGACGGCGTTCCCGGACGGCGTCGGCGAAGCGTGGTGGCTGGCGCTCGAGACCATCATCGCCAAGGAAAGCCGTCTCGCTCTGATGATCGATCGCAGCGAACGGCATTTCGCCATCCGGACCGCATCCGAGAAGTACGAGCTTTATCAGTTCCTCTCCACCTGGATGCGCAGGCTGCCGCGATCGGATCTGTCGGCCGCCATCAACGATCTCTGCAAGCGCTACTCCGTCGATCTCGCGGCATTGTCGCGCGAGGCGGCGATGGACTGGCGCGATCTCGTCAAGCTCGCGGCCGATCCGCATGTGACGATCGGCAGCGCGACCGTGAACCATCAGGCGCTGTCGAACCTGAAGGACGCCGCGGCGCAGCGCGAGATGACGATGGGCCGCGCCGTCGCGGAGACCGCGCTGCGGTGCGAACTGAGACACTTCGCCTATCCGTTCGGCGATCGCGACAGTTTCCGCCGGGCCCATGTGATGATGGCGGAGGAGGCGGGCTTTGCCAGCGCCGTCACGGCCATCCCGGGCATCGTGGAACCGGCGGGCCGCACCAATCTGCGCGCGCTGCCGCGCATCGTCTGGGACGGACGGCGAAGGTCGCTGCGCATCATGCGCGTGCTGCTGTCGGGCACAGCCTTCGCGCCGGTCAGGCCGACGCCGAACGCCAATCAGTTCTGAACGTCCGGGCGCGCCATCCAGCTCACGATCGGCATCGCCGGCAAGACCCAGCCGAGTCCCGCGACGACATAGAAGATCGCCTGCAGCCAGCCTGAGTTCGCGAGCACCGGAAATTGTGCGACAGACATGCCGAGCAGCGACCACGCCGCGACCAGCAGCAGGAGGGCGATGGTTCCGAAGAATTTGCGGGTGCGGATGGTCATGAGGCAGATGTGCAAAATGTGAGAGGTGTCGAGGCTGCGCGCGGCTTGCGCGTGAAAGCGGGCGGACTATAAGAGCAAGGCGAAATCGTTCAAGTTCTGACCGGCACGTTTTCGAAAGATGACCACCATACCGATGCAACAAGCCTCCGCACAACAGGCGTCCGCCCAGCGCGCCATTCGCGCGTGGCTGTTTTCGGTCGCGGCCCTGATCGCGCTGATGGTGCTGGTCGGCGGGGCGACGCGGCTCACCGAATCCGGACTTTCGATCGTCGAATGGAAACCGGTCACCGGCACGCTGCCGCCGCTGGGCGAGGCGCAATGGGAGCAGGCGTTTGCGGCCTACAAGACCATTCCGCAATATCAGCAGCAGAACGCCGGCATGACGCTTGCGGAGTTCAAGACCATCTTCTGGTGGGAATGGAGCCATCGATTGCTCGGCCGCGTCATCGGCGCGGTCTATCTGTTGCCGTTTCTCTATTTCCTGTGGCGCTATCCGATGGTGACTGAGCTGAAGCGGCGGCTGTGGCTGATCTTCGCCCTCGGCGCGCTGCAGGGCGCGGTTGGCTGGTGGATGGTCGCCTCGGGCCTGTCCGAGCGCACGGAAGTCTCGCAATATCGGCTGGCGACGCATCTGGTGCTGGCGCTGCTGATCTTCGCCGCGATCGTCTGGACCCTGCGCCGGCTCACCGAGCGGCCGCAGCTCGCTGGTCCCGCGCGGCTGAAATTGACCAGCGCTGTGCTGGTCGCGGTGACCTTCGTGCAGCTCTATTTTGGTGCGCTGGTCGCGGGCCTGCGGGCGGGCCTCGTCTACAACACCTGGCCCGAGATCGACGGCGCGCTGATTCCCTCCGCCGCGCGGCTGTGGTTCGAGACGCCGTGGTGGCGCAATCTGTTCGAGAATACGCTGACCGTGCAGTTCGAGCATCGCATGATCGCCTATGTGCTGTTCGTGCTGGCGCTGTGGCACGTGGTCGACGCGGCGCGCTCGCGCGTCAGCCAAGCCGCGATCAACGGCGCGCTGTGGCTCGTGGCCGTGATCGCGCTGCAGGCCGTGCTCGGCATTCTGACGCTGTTCAACCAGGTGCCGATCGTCCTGGCACTGGCGCATCAGGCCACCGCGATCGCCGTGCTGACGCTGGCGGTGATGCAGGCCGAACGATTGGCGGCGCGCGGTGTGCCGAACGCGCTTCCGCAAACGGCGGTGGCGGTTGGTCAGGTGGGGTGAACTCGGGCGGCCGGTCCTACGCATATTTCCGGATTCAATTTTCAAAGAGCCACTCTCTCCGTCGTCGTCGCCCGGCGCCTGTCCCCGACTCGATCGGGGATGACCAGACGATCCAGTATCCCAGAGGCGCTTGTGCTTGAGCCGAGAGGCCGCGGCGTACTGGATGCCCCGCATGAAGCGGGGCACGACAGGGGAGTGAGACGCGGATCCGCTGTCTCGCGGCACGGAAGCGCCCAATGCCGGATGCGCGTTGCACCCGAGGCCGCGTGTGCAGCAAAAAGCACACGCGTTAGCAACCAAGGGTACACCGCAACAACCGGCATTCCCTGCACAATGGTTTTAACGGTTTCCTTCGTGCTCTTCCCGGTGACCATGCTTGGTTGCCACCGTCGCCCGCAAGACGCCGGAAGCGTCTTCACGACCTTAGCGCCTGCGTCGGAGCGCCAGAACCACACGACTTCGCCGTCCGCTGCAGCATCATTCGTCCGCGCGAGTGATTGCGCCTGATGCTGCCACGTCCATCGCAATTCCGCTCCGCGTTCGTGACGATCGCGATACGCCCCTCGGGGGAACGGAACGGGACGAATGAAGCCACTGATTTGGGGTATTCCGGAAGCGAAATATTTTTCGCGGCAGGACTGGACGACCCAAATCACGTTGAATTAACTCGGGAAATTTCGTTTTTCGCGCAAGCGCATTGAGCGCTGGTATCGCTCATGTCGGCCCCTCGCCAAGCGCCTTCGCGACGCTGCGAAAACGATCCAGCGCAGTCTGCAGGCTCTCCATCACTTCGGCGGCGACCTCGTCCGGCGGCGGCAACAGGTCGGGATC
>WNFD01007007.1_pt1 | contig 18809 bp, 20 predicted proteins | sample 5400491 | NCBI WGS metagenome assembly WNFD01 (sample SAMN13153343, study PRJNA577476) | soil metagenome | isolation source: 120 cm saprolite under Douglas fir tree site 2 hole 2 replicate 2 | place: USA:California | collected 2015-04-18 | reverse complement strand
TCTTGCTCTCCTTTGATGGAGTAGTATATTCCACATTTCCCTACTCCATCAAATCGGGGCAAGATCACATCTGCTTCCTGGTATGCACAAGGACGCAATGAGCAAGCTGGATGAAGCGTTGAAGAAACAGAAAGGCGATGAAAAGAGGGAAAGCAGTTGAGTGAGCCGGTTGCTACATTTGGGGGATGTGTAAAAAATCGAAAAGCCTCAAGCCGCTTGTTTCCTGGCTTGAGGCGTCCTTCGTAACCGCCTGGGTAGCGCATACGGGATTCGAACCCGTGATCTCCGCCTTGAGAGGGCGATGTCCTAGGCCGCTAGACGAATGCGCCATGCCTTAATGGGTGCCCTAATAATAACGCGCCTGTTATCTCTTTGTCAATAGCCGTATTCCCTCCCTACCGGAGTAAGCGTTCAGGTAGATATTGCTCATGTGCGGCAGCCATTTCGTCGTAAATCGCCTCAGCCTTATAGAGAGAGAAAACGAGCTGAACGAGCGAAGTATGTCAAGGGGAAATTTTGTCTATCCTTGCAATGTGACACTGAAAGTGGGTAGAATAACCATTGCAGAAGTACTAATCACTCATAACGTAATATGTAATCAATCTCTCCAGAACAAACGGACCAGCACAATTACCGCACTGAGAAACTATCATATGCAAAGATCGCAATCCCTTTGGAAACAACTTAATTTCTCCCTTCGATCTCGTCGCTTTTCTATCAAGCGCATTCTATTTGAGATTTTCGGTCTCATGATTATGCTACAGGCCATTGTTGTACTCATCCTACAATTTGTCTCAATGATACGCAGACAACACGGACATCGAGGAAGCTTCCCACATAGCTACATGGAAGAAGTAGAAATCGGAGAGAATACAGTCCAAATTTATGATTATGGACGTGACCTATATGAGTCTATGATTAGCGCAATTGATGCTGCACGGGAGAGCATTTACCTTGAAACCTACATCTGGAAAGATGACCATATGGGCCGCGAGTTTAAGCAAAAACTCGCGTGTAAAGCTAATCAAGGTGTTGACGTTTATGTAATCTTCGATAGCTTTGCTAATGCAGTCGTGCCACGCGCATTTAAGGTTTTTCCACCCAACATTCATACGCTTAAATACCAGGCATTTTACAAACCCTGGCATATCATCGATCCTCGACACTATGCTCTGGATCATCGTAAGTTACTCGTCATAGATGGCACTACAGGTTTTATCGGTGGCTTTAACCTGGGAAGTCTATATGAAACAACCTGGCGAGACACACATATGCGCATTAAAGGTCCAGAGGCAGCCCATCTTGCCCAATCATTTACCGATTTCTGGAATCAACACACTCCGAATCAGCATCATATTACACGACATTACCCTCGCCGCTTCAATCCACTCATCAACATTAGGGGAACGAGCGCATTACGGCTCACATTTCCTATTCGTGATATGTATATCGAGGCTATTGACAAATCAGAACACTCTATTTTTCTCTCCAATGCTTATTTTGTGCCAGATCGCGTGTTGTTGGGCGCGCTCAAAGCAGCCGCACGACGTGGAGTGGATGTTCAGATACTTGTGCCTTGGGTCTCAAATCACGTAATCGTCGACTGGCTTACACGAGGCTACTTTGTGGAGTGCATGAAAGCCGGTATACGCATTTTTGGTTATCGCCACATGCTGCATGCTAAAACATGTACTATTGACGGAGAGTGGTCAACTATTGGGACTGCCAATCTCGATCGCCTCAGCTCAGTTGGCAACTATGAGCTTAATGTTGAGGTGTACAGTAAAAAATTAGCCCATCAAATGGAAGAGCTTTTTAAGTGCGATACGTCTAACGCTTTTGAATTGACACTAGATGAATGGTTAAAACGCCCCTGGTATGCCATATTAAGCGAAAGGATTCTGGCTCCTTTACGCGCGCTTTTGTAATACTACTTGATGATACCGTACTGGACTTTCATAAGCAAGATACGCTCAACCGATTGATTTATGCGGCCCATAGTCAACTTACCTTGCTGCATGGCCTGCTTGAGCGCTGTCACTACGACAGCTACCTGGTTAGCGCTATATGGCCCCTCAACCAGGTCATCACCGGCAATGATCGAGAGCACAGCAGCCTGGCTCAATGTCCATCTATCACTAATACCGTGCATATAAAGACCATCAGTAATCACCACGCCATCATAACCCAATTGATTTCGAAGGAGATCATTGATGGTCTTTTGAGAGAGTTCGGCCGGCAGTGAAGGATCAATTGCTGGTATCAGTACATCAGTAGACATAATCATTGCTGGATGATTTTTCTGGATCATCAGTTTATAAGGGGCAAGATCGATGTTCTCTAAACCAGCCAGACTTCTATTGACAGTCGGTAACCCCACATGCGGATCCGATGTTATGGCTCCAAGACCAGGGAAATGCTTTAGACAACCAGTTACACTATTCTGCTGTAAACCACTCAAGTATGCCCCAGCATACGTGGCAACGGTGTTCGGGTCACTTCCAAACATGCGTGACACCAGAACAGGTGGATCGACAGTATGCACATCGACGACCGGAGCGAGATCAGCATTGATGCCTAATTGCTGCATCCACTTAGCAGCCATTGCTCCCTGACTATAAGCAGTCTGTGGATTGCCCGTTGCCGCCATTTGGGCTGCTGAAGGTAAATAGCCATGGAACACATACAACCTGTTTACAAGACCACCTTCCTGATCAGTGCCAATCAGCAAAGGAATTATAGCATCACTCATCGCCTGGCGCGAAAAATCAGCTACGTTGCCAATGGTGTTATATGGCGGCTCGAAGTTATGATTACTTTCCTGGTACAGAAATCCTCCAACATATTGTTTCGCAATCATGTACTGAAGTTGTGTACCAGCATAACTAGTTCCGATATACTCCACAATAAGTAACTGACCAAGTTTCTGTTCAAGCGTCATTCGAGCCATTATCTGCTGTACTTTGGCCAGTTGAGCCTTTAGAGGGCTTTCAGCGTTACTGTCCGTCCTGATTCCTGTTGGAGTTGGAGTAACGGACACTGTGTGAGGTGTTGGGGTTGGGTGCGGTATATTGGCAGACTCCAAACCGCTTAATGGATTAGAGCAACTGGAGAAAAAGAGTAGTAAGCAACACAGCAAGAGCATCAAAGCGGTATAATTTGGCTTATTTTCTGGTGATCGGTGTCGCCAAATCACATACCAGTTCCGCGTTTGCATATAATCAGCTCCTGAAAAAGGACGGCATGCAATCGTTACTTTTGCATGAATGAACAATACTTGCTCTTATCAAAGAACGCAGAAAGTTCACATCAGTAACGAAACATATTTTTCGGCTAGCCTCTTCTCTACTTCTGAATTACCCAATCTTAAGCAGATACATACTGTTTTTTCTCCGAATAGAGAAATCAGTCAGTACATTACGGTCCCATTAGAAAATGTGCTATACTCAGCTATAATGTTGAATTAACCGCATTACATGCACAATTTTTCTCATTTTCTTGCAACCTATTCCGGATAATGTGTTATCGAAGTATACGTGCAATTCGCAATCGTTTGCATGTAGCTAAGGTTTTCTGGAGAAGAAGGGTCTTCACTTCATGGTTACGCCCTACGTTCCTGCTGAAGTAATCAATCGACGACCTTCAAGTACAGGTAGAAAGCGGTTTACGCTGGTTATCGTGCTGAGTACCATTCTTATCTTGCTTGGCACGATAACTCTCTCTACTTCAGCATTTTGGGAAAACAACTCGTCCCCGATGACCACACATAAAGCAGAATCCCGACATACCGTTGTACCGACACAAATTCCAACGCCAAAACCTACTGCATCTCCTACCAATAGATCTGCACATGCGCCTATCTTAGGCTATCCACTTTTGAACGGTAATACTCATATACGAGAAATCGCACTGACCTTTGACGACGGCCCTAATCCTTACTATTCTTCTCAAGTACTTTCAATTCTGCGAAAATATGGAATTAAGGCCACTTTTTTCGATGTTGGATACCTGGTTGCAGCTTATCCCAATATCGTTCGCCAGGAATACAATGAGGGGAACACAGTAGCAAATCATAGCTGGTCGCATCCAGAAATGACCTTACTTTCTGCGCAGGCTATTGTGTCACAACTCACTTCTACCTCTAAAGCCATTCAAGATGCAATTGGAGTACGTCCAACCTTTTTTCGTCCGCCTTATGGAGCAATTAATAGCATTGTCTTAGCAACAGCCAGGTATCTCGGGTTTACCACTGTTTTGTGGGATGGTGCTGCAGAGGATTGGAATTTACCGGGAGTCAGTTTGATCGTCAGTAAAACTCTCTATTATGCCCGAAACGGTGCCATTCTCCTTTTGCACGACGGAGGAGGAAATCGCGCGCAAACAGTAGCGGCATTACCCATTATCATAGCGACCTTAAAAAGCCGTGGATATCAATTTGTAACGATACAGCAATTAGTCGATGATTTAGTCATGCCTTTGGCTCAGAATACCAATAGCACGATACAACACAATACTACAATCTCGCTAACTGCTGCCGCCGGGTTCATTGCCTGGAGACGCAAGACATTTTCATGATATACTGACTTCGGAAACTTTCACTCCATACATGACTCTTCTGCCCTTCATTGAACATCACAACTGGCTAGGAACGATGGGCTTGATCAGGCCGATCAAAAACCTTAGAATCCCAACAATTACTACTATTACGCCGACCCCCACAATAAAGCTCCCGATGGAATAAGTACCAGAATTGAGCACAAGACCTAAGGCAATGAGAATGACACCTATTAGCATCACTATCATACCGCTCCGCGTGAACTTGCGCTTTTTCCGCTCCTCAACTACCTCCAAAATCTCCGGGTGCTCCTCAAGTTCTCTTTTCACAAGCTCTTCTGGGTCTGCCTGCTCTACCGTATCTTCGCTCTCGTTGTCTAACATAGTAATACTCCTTTCCTCGTGTTGAGGTGGAAAACTCCCTTTCTATATATATTGTATAGTACACGAAAACCACGACCACCTGGATACTCCCTCGCTTACACACGTTATCGCTGTATGAGCGCGCCATGATTGCTTACCTGGAAAAGAGGCGTAAGTATGCCAATGAGAGGGACATGTGCAGTTAGACATCACTGCTTACGAGCTATTAACTCTTGCGCAAGATAGCTCGCAACTGAGTTTGCTGTCGAACCCGGACCAAAACCAGCGTCATAGCCAAGCTCCTTAGCAAAGGCGTGCGAAATGCGCGGCCCACCTACAACAAAGAGGTAGCGATCTCGCACATCCTCAGCTTCGGCCAATTCAATCAATTTGGTCAAATTATGGACATGCACATTTTTCTGTGTCACCACCTGTGAAACAAGAATAGCTTCCGCTCGTTCCTCGGCGGCGCGTCTCAATAAAGCTTCGCAGGATACTTGCGCACCAAGATTCAATGCATGAAACGCTGGGAAACGCTCCAGGCCATAGTTTCCTGCGAATCCTTTTGCATTGAAAATGGCATCGATACCTACTGTATGCGCATCACTTTCGATGGCAGCTCCAATCACGACCACTTGCCGACCAAGTTGTTTCTCGATCAATTCGTTGATTTCGTGGAAATCCAACTCGTCGTGAGCCAGCTCGTCCACCTGAATTTGTTCAGGATCAAATGTATGCACACAGGCTCCATAGATGACAAAGAAAGTAAACGCCCTATCGATACTTTCAGCATGCGCGACCAGTGGATTGCTGATACCCATCAGCATTGCGTAACGCCGTGCTGCTTCACTTGCCTTGGCGCTCAATGGCAATTGGAGGGTGAAAGAAAGCTGCACGACTCCATCGTTTGCTGTGTCACCATAGGGCCTTATTTGCATACGTATTTACCTCTGCATAACTTTCATTTGAACTAGCACTTACGGCGTTGCTGTCGGCACCGGAGTGCATGTTCCCGAAGGTGTAACCGCTTGCGAAGAAATTGAATTGGGACTTGTGGTCGTAATCTGTCCAGCTCCTGGGAAAGCGCCATTCGGTGAAAGCGTCCCAGACGATGTAAACTGATACTGATTGCTGGTTTGTCCAGGACTGAATTGTACAACTGCAGTCATATGAGTTTTTCCACCGTCCGTAGTATACGTAAATTGTACGGCACCTCCGGGGCCTTTGGCAAGGACATGGAAAGTAGCAGTATATTTCACAGTAAGCTGTGTACCGCAAGACATTCCCGCGATCGAGAGTGGACTTACTGCCAAATCAATAGTAGTTAACTGAAATGGAACCGATGTGGGAGTAGATGTGGGCGTTGTGCCCGGTGTAGGCGTTGGTGTAGATGTCGGCGTAACACCCGGTGTAGGTGTCGTTCCCGGCGTAGTATTGTTCCTCTGCCCCAGAACATAAAATAAACCACCAACGAGTATCAATACTAACACAGCAGCGACCACGAGACCAATGATCAAACTGGTACTTAACCCTTGTCTGGTATCGGACTCTGGCGGTTGAGGCGGACCCCCTTCCTGGCCTGGCACCTGCTGTCCATAACTACCAGAAGCATAAGGTGATGGTGAAGATGGTGGTACAGAACCCTGACCTTGAGGCGGATAGGGCGATTGCTGTAGTGGAGGAGGTAAAATCACGGGTTGCTGAGGTTGAGCTACATAAGGTTCAGTCTGTTCAGAAGCGTGCATTTGCTCAGGTGGAAATGGATCGAACTCCCCAGGCTTTTGAACAATCGGCTCAACGTACTGGGCCCCACAGCGTGGGCAATAGGTTTCACCTGGAGTCAACGATGCTCCACAATTATGGCAGATACGATACTGACTACTCATAAAAAGTTTCTCCTATAAGTGGGCATTGGATAAAGTGAAAAACTCTAGGAACCTGGCAGAATTGCAGAGTTTAAAACCTGGAATTCATTCACACTCTCATACTGTAAAACATTTCTCCAAGCTCTACAAGGCCTATATGCTATACTAAACTCAGGTAAGCTGTCTTATTTCCCGAAAGGACGACCACTATGGTAAATCAGGCCGAGCAGATTGACGTAATCATTATTGGAGCAGGGCACAATGGACTTGTCGCGGCAGGTTATCTTGCTCGAGCAGGAAAAAAAGTCGTTGTACTTGAGCAACGAGATCGTGTAGGAGGGGCTTGTACACTCGAAGAACCTTTTCCAGGTTTCACCATGTCACCCTGTGCATATGTGGTGAGTTTACTTCGGCCTGAAATTATCAGTGATCTAGAACTGCATCGCTATGGTTTTGATGCGTATGTCAAAGATCCACAAATGTTTGTGCCGTTCCTGGATGGTAACTATCTGTTTTTCCGTGCCAGCACGGAAAAAACGGTTGAGAATATCCGCCGTCTCTCTCCCCATGACGCGCAGGCTTATCCAAAGTTTTTAGCTTTTTTTGAGCGCGCCTCAGATATTCTCAAGCCCATTTTACTTGAGGAGCCGCCTTCCATTGCTGATCTGGCAGGACGTTTCAGAGGCGAGGATGAGGAGATTTACCGCTATTTGATGTTGGGCAACCTGTACGATATGCTGGCCGATTATTTCGAATCTGACTATTTACGTGCTGCTTGGGCAGGACAAGGTGTGATAGGCTCCTTTATTGGGGTGGCATGGGTCGTATCAGTTTCGCCATGGCAGCCTCCGCAGAGGCGCATGGCGCGGTAATCCGTACCAATGCGCCCGTGGCTAAAATCCTTGTTCATAATGGACGCGCCGAGGGCGTGCGCCTGGAAAATGGGGAGGAACTGCGAGCTGCAGCCGTTCTCTCAAATGCTGACCCTAAGCGCACCTTCTTGCAATTCTGCGCTGACGCAGATCTTGATACAGACTTTCTAAAGCGCATCTCGCACTTTAAGACAGAGAGCGCTGTCATTAAGCTCAACATCGCGCTGAAAGAGTTACCCAGCTTTAAGGTGCTTCCTGGTACGACACCTGGCTTGCAACACGCAGGATCACTCGATATCACGCCGACACCAGACTGGGTGCAAGAAGCATACGAAGACGCAGCGCGAGGCGAGCTCTCGCAAAAGCCGTATATCGAGGCATATATGCAATCCGCTACAGATCCCACGGTTGCGCCAACTGGATACCACACTATTTCGATGTTCTGCCAATACGCCCCCTATCATCTTAAAGGTCGAGAGTGGTCAGAAGAAGTCAAGAATGAGATGGCGAATCGCATCATAGCAACCATGACCGAGTTCGCACCCAATTTCGCCGATGCCATCGTTCATTGCCAGGTACTTAGTCCAGTGGACATCGAGCAGCGTTATGGTATGCCCAACGGAAACATCTTCCATGGCGAAATCACACCCGACCAGCTCTTTTCATTACGCCCTACTCCGGAATGTGCGCGTTATCGTACTCCTGTTAAGAGCCTGTACCTGTGTGGCTCAGGAGTTCATCCAGGCGGCGGCGTTATGGGCGCTCCAGGTCACAACGCGGCTAAGGCACTACTCAGTGATTGGGAGAAGAAGTAAGCGGGAATGCCCAGCCTTGGTACTGAGCTTCTTTTTTAGAGCAATCAATCGTGTCTAAGTGTTTGTAGGTGCTAAGCTGCATGCATTCCACTGATATCGAAAATCATCAAGGTAGAGGCTCTAGCCCATCCTCTCATCGCAACGATGTAGCTATTGTCGGCGCGGGTCTTGTTGGACTGGCGACCGCAAGTGAACAGGGGTCAGAGGAGGAGAAATGTATTTAAAAATAGCCGTTGTACAATTTGCAATCAACCAGTTTGCCCCAGAACAGAATCTCGCAAAGGCCGAACAATTTATAGCCGAAGCATCGTCAGAAAACGACCTCATAGTATTTCCTGAAGATTTTATTGTGGGACCACTCAACGGGAGAAATGAGTTTGCTGATTACGATGGACATTATGTCAAGCACTTCCAACAGCTTGCCTCAAAATATCACATCGACATTGTTCCTGGCTCGATTATCGAGGGTGATCTCACGGGCCTGTACAATACAACCTATTACATTGACCATAGCGGGGAAATTCGAGGTCGCTATCGAAAGATGAACCTGTGGCTCCCTGAGCGAAGCTATGTTACTCCTGGAAGTAATATTTCTGTTTTTGATACCAGATTCGGCAGGATTGGCCTGATTATTTGCTGGGATCTGATGTTCCCCGAGATGTTCAGGGCAATGGTAAAGGAAGAGGTAGAGATCGTCATTTGCCCAAGCTACTGGTGTTTTGAAGATGCAGGCAAGGGTATGAAGTATGATCCAGACGCTGAAGTAAAACTCGTCAACGCGTTATGTGTCTCCAGAGCATTCGAGAATGAGTTAGTGCTCGTCTACGCAAACGCTGCTGGAAGGCTAATGAGTGGAGAAAATACGGATACACTTATAGGTCAATCGCAAGTCACAGTGCCTTTCTTAGGCGCTCTCAAATCACTGAATCACAATAAAGAAGCAATGTTCTCTCAAGAGGTGGATACAGCTCTTTTGGCAGACGCTGAAGAGGCTTATGAGATCAGAAAAGATTTAAAGAAAGGACTATATGGTATCCAACATCAAACGGATGAAAGGAACCGCGACTGACAGCCAGTCAAATGAGCGCGTCCAGGTCACCCATTCTTGCTGTGTAGGCCATGCAGGCTTGTAGCGAGGGATCATCTCTCTTGGCATCACCGTCGCCCATTTCACACCCTCACCTAACCCTCCCGGAGTGATCCGAACCATGATATTAAAAACATTCTCATTGGGCAGTCGCGCTTTCCAATCAGGCATCGTTTTCAATAAAGGTTCACGACGCCAAATACTGAACAATGTAGGATCTTCCGGCGAACCACTCTGCGAAAGACGCAACGTCACAACCTGTCCCACTACAGCAGAACGGTCCCATTCAGGAAAACGCATCCACACGGAATAGCGATACTCGTTAAGTCCCGCGTATGTAATAAACGTGCGATAGCCCTCACGTTCGATACGTCGTTCGGTATCGCTCTGCCAGATGCGTACCATAGCATCCAGACGTTTTTTCTTCTCTTCCTCACCTAGATTCGCATGAGGCCCAGTATCAGGCGGATAGCGTCTTGCTTGCATGAGTGACATCCTCCCCTGGATAAATCCAGAGGCTTCCCATCCTCACGAATGGGAGCTTCCTGCTTCATTGGGAGCAGCCCGACGAGCATTCGCCCGAACGGGTCTTACGCTCCCTCCACAGACATTGGCCGAGAGCCCCTCGGCAAGAATATTACAAGCGGCGTTGGTGTCACGATCGTGGACCGTACCGCATTCAGGACATACCCATTCACGTATGTCCAGTGTTAAGGAGTCTAACACGTGCTGACACGCGCTGCATGTTTTGCTAGAGGGATAGAACCTGTCAATCTTGACCAGGGTTCGTCCGTACCACTTGGATTTGTATTCGAGTTGGCGGACAAACTCACCCCATCCCACATCGGATATGGCTTTAGCCAGTTTGGGGTTTTTGAGCATGTTCTTGACAGTCAGGCTCTCCACGCAAATCACTTGGTTTTCGTGAACGATGCGTGTAGAGAGCTTATGCTGGTAGTCTCGCCTCCGGTCCTGGATACGAACATGGATGCGGGCTACCTTCAAACGGGCTTTGTTCCGGTTTTTCGAGCCCTTCTTTTTCTTGGCATGCCGTCTCTGAGCTTTTGCCAAGCGTTTCTCATCTTTGGCAAAGAACTTGGGATTGCCGACTCTCTCACCAGTGGAGAGCACCACCATGGATGTAATGCCAAGATCAAGTCCCACTTGCTTGTTGACCACTGGCAAGTGTTCGATGCTGTCCTCTACCAGAATGGACACAAAGTAGCGGTTTGTGCAATCCTTGGTCACGGTGACCGAGCTGGGCTTTGCGTCTTTGGGTAAGACTCTATGCCAGTGGATATCCAGAGGTTCATTCATCTTTGCCAGAATCAATGCGGCACCATCCCATTTAAATGCATTGGAGGCATAGGTAGCAGACTGGCTGTTTTGTTTCTTCTTGAAGGTTGGGTATTTGGCGCGCCCCTCAAAGAAATGCTTGAAGGCTTTGTCCAGGTGCCTCAAGGACTGTTGAATCGGGACAGAAGAGACCTCTCCCAGCCAGGGGTAGGCTTTCTTGAGGTCAGGCAACATGGCAGCAAGATCGTTGTAGTAGAGCCTCTCACCGCGCTCTCGATAGGCAACAGAGCGGGTATGGAGTCCCCAATTGTACACGAAGCGGACACATCCAAATGTCTGAGCAAGGATGATTCTCTGCTCATCAGTCGGGTAGAATCTGTACTTGTACGCCCGCTTTCTCTTGCTCACTGCCTATTTGCCTTTCTCTTGCTTCTCGACATACTTCTCAATGGCATAGACGATCTCGCTGTTAGCCGATCTCTTATTCTGCTTAGCAACTTTCTTGAGTCGCTCAAGAAGAGATGGGTCAATGTAGAGCGTAAATCTTTGTGTTTGCATACAGGTAGTATATCATTGTTTTACCTGTGTAACAATAGGCAGAGGTTAGCCCTAGTGCCCAAGCACCACAAAGGAACGGCGCTCTCATCCCCGCATCAATGACGGGGGTTTTCCTGCGCCCGACGTATAACTTCCAATCCGACTGGGAAATAACGTTCCAACCATGCTGTTAAATCATGTGCCAATGGCGCAACAAATGTACACAATGCATCATCGAGACAGCGCCTCAATTCAAGACTATAGGCATGTAGAAACTGCCGCTTCATAACTGCTTCCGGGGTGCCTGCTACGACGGGGAGCGCATAGGTTGAATCTCCAACAATAGCATGCCCCGATGCGGCCAGGTGAGCACGTATCTGGTGAGTGCGTCCAGTCACTGGCCGCGCTTCCACAAGCACAAACTCACCCTCAACTGCCAACACCTTTACAATGGTCTGAGCCTGTTGTCCATCAGGTCCGACAATACAACGTCGGCGATCATCTGGATCGCGTCGCAAAGCACCTTCCAGAATAAATTCGTTTTCTCCATCTAACGAATTATCAGTGAACGAGTGAAACTGCATCGCATCAATTTCATCTTGTCCTTTTATGACTTTGAAAGGTGCACGCGGTCTTGCCCAATCAGGCGCTCCTTTTTGCACTACAGCCAGGTACCGCTTAACGATGCTATGGTCATGAAACTGGCGAACCAGGTGACGTCTCGAGTGTTCTGTACGTGCCAGCGCCACAACTCCGGACGTGTCTTTATCTAGACGGTGCAATAAACACGGACGTGGTAGCAAACCATCCTCTTTCCACATCCTTTCCAGGCGTCTTTCGCGCAACATTACCTGCACCTGCTCAGGAGCACCTGCCCACTCTGGATCATCAAGCAGTTCAGGTGGCTTCCAATCATCACCGCCCTGTTGCTCAAGATACGACAAAATCGCATCCCACATTGTTCCATCTGTATGCTTGTATGTAGGATGAACAACAAGACCTGCTGATTTGTTCACAATCAGCAGGTGGTGGTCTTGATAAATGACAGATATCGGTGTTGGTTCCATGGTTAAAGTATAGAGGTCAGTGCAATTGTGGTCAACAGTAATATGGCTATAGGAAATTATTAAACGTAATAAATGTGATTCGTGACAGATCATTTATACGAAATTCACATCACAATCCCTTATGATATACTACTTCCATAATTTCTTGCTGCCATATTTCTGCGGAGGCTTCCTTGAACAACATGCATCCCAATGATCCACGATTAGAGCAGGTTCTCAACTTCCCTCAGGTGCAAGGACTATTTGGGCGTCGTTCCAGGCGTTTTGGTTTTGGTATGGAAATACCCGGTGGGCCTCTTGCCTACAAATCTCAGCACGAACCGGTGCCGCTCTCCGATCTGGAACTAGCCTTGCTGGTTGCTGCCGCGACAGGAGTGACAGGCTGGAATTTCGGCATCCCATTTACCATCAACGAGAGCGATCGTCTGAGCGACTATAGCTTACGCTTGACAGGTCGTACTATTCCTTCCGCTGCAACAATCTGTACCACTGAACTTTTTTATACTGATGACTCTGGCATTTATCTCACTCGCACTCGCGACATTATACCGGAACGCCTGCGCGCGTTTGAGGTAAGCGATGATATTTCACGTATTATTGACATTTCTCAGGCTGCTACAATCCAGTTGAGTAACGAACGTCTATATTTGCCTCCAGAACCTCCGCATTTTGATGAGCATAATATCTGGAACAGTAATCGCCCCGGCTCAACATTATTTATGCCCATTGGCGACGTGGGAGAGCAATTACTGGCTCTGCTCGCCATGTACGTAACGAATGGCTACACACTCTATGACGACTATAGCGAAAGCACAATCGGCAACCTTGAACCATTTATACGCACTGGTTTAATCAGTGACACACCGCAGATGCGTTTCGCCCTTTCGCACATCGAGCAGGTGGCATACTCAACTGTTGCGATGGAACTTGCACTGATCTGCCAAAACATCGTGTTAATGTTGCAGGCAATTGGTCTTGGTGGGTGGATGTTCACCGGTATCTTTCCGTACAGCGCCTTAGGTGCTTTCGCCGATGAGGGAATAAAAGGGTTAGGCTTTCGTTTCGCCAGGCACGAAGGCTGGACTTTTCCCAATCCAATTGGATTAGATGGTTATTATGAATCGGTGTGCCCTCCCTATGTCGCCGATATGTACGAGGCAGCCCACAAGATGGCCGAGCGCAAGTTTGGCCCGGGTGGCACCTATGATCCAGCGACAGGTGGTCCATTCCTGCGAAATAGCGAAATCAAGAGCACGGTCAAGCCTTATACTCAGGCTCAAATTGACTGCATTGGTGAGATGGCACAATACATCTATAATACTTATGGACGTTTCCCAGCCCGTTATCCCACAATTTTATTGCGCATTTACACCCAGGCACATCATCTCGAATTAGAGTTTTATGACAAATATTTTGGTCCCGGATCATACCTGCAAACGCATGCAGAACATATGGAACGTTGGCATACTAACTCATGACGCCAATACCTCTTCATATATCTCTCTTTGCAGGCATGATACAATAGTCACAATATTAAACAGGTCAATTCAACGCAATTTATTGTATTGTCAGGCAGATGTAGAGGAGGTACGATGGCTTTCGTACATTATCTTAAAAAACCGGAGCTGCGAAATCCTGTGGTCGTCGCGGCATTTGCAGGCTGGAACGACGCCGCAGATGCCGCGACGACAGCCGTTAAATTTTTAATCGATCGATGGAAACCCATAAAGTTTGCAGAAATTGAGGCAGAGGAATTTTACGTTTTTACTGAAACACGGCCCACGATCTCTGCTAGAAAGGGTGTATTGCGTGCAATTTCGTGGCCTTCAAATCAATTTTTATCCCTAATTACCCCACAATTTGAACGTGACATCATCCTTTACCTCGGTGTTGAGCCTCAACTTAAATGGAAGACTTTTACTTCCAGTTACCTTGAGGTCTGCAAGCGCTTCAACGTCTCAGAAGTCTTGCTGCTTGGCGCATTTCTCGCCAATATACCGCATTCTATGGAGGTACCAATCTCCGGATTTTCATCTAACGCCGAGATGTTGGATCGTCTGCTTAAAATCGATGTGCACAGTTCACGTTATGAGGGTCCAACTGGTATGGTCGGCGTTTTGCAAGACACATTTCGCCGTGCAAGCATTCCCGTTTCAAGCCTATGGGCTGCTGCGCCTCATTACCTTGCTGCTACCCCGAATATCAAGGTCACTGCTGCCTTACTTACGTACCTGAACACTTACCTCTCCTTCGATCTGGACTTGAGCGATATCAAGGCCGATGCTCAACGCTTCGAAGAGCAAATAACGATGCTAGTTGAACGAGATCCTGAGGCAAGTGCGTATGTCCGCAAATTGGAAGAGCAAGTTGGTGAAATACCAGATGATGATGAGGGCGAAAAGGATGATGATGAACTGCTCATTAATCCCGATAGGCCTATAAGCACTGGCCCGTTACCAAGCGCAGACTCCCTGATTCGCAGTGTTGAAGAATTGCTGCGTAAGGAGCGCGAGGATAATCAACAGAGATCCGATCTTGAAGAGGAAGATGAATGAGCCGCGACCCCTATACTCTCAAGGATATTTTGTGTCCTCGCTCTGTAGCCATCATATGAAGTGATGACGGAGGGAAATACATGAGCCGTCGAGACCTGATCCGCATGAACGACGAAGAAATCCGCGCATTTCTTCAAGAGCAGCGCACACTTCAAGTAGCCACCATTGACCACGATGGATGGCCGCACTTGATAGCGATGTGGTATGTGTTGCTAAATAACCAGATAGCTTTTTGGACGTATGCTAAGTCACAAAAGGTTGTCAATCTGCGGCGAGATGCCAGGCTTACCTGTCTTGTAGAGACTGGTGAGCGATATGATGAACTGCGGGGGGTGCAGATTAAGGGACGGGCAATCATCAGCGACGACCGCGAAATCGTCCAACGGATAGGCGAGGCTATATGGGAACATATCACTGGCTCCTTGAATGAGAATACACGCCGGATGGTTGAAGCCCAGGCAGCTAAACGAGTGGCCGTCTTTGTGGAACCCGTAGAGATAGTCTCGTGGGACCACCGAAAGTTAGGTGGTGGCTATTGATTTTTCGCTAAAAAATGATCGATCTGGCTGGAAACATTTGTAGATTCCAACCAGATCGATCAGTCAACGCCTTCGGCGTCAGAGCCTCTAACCTTTATCCGCCCATTAATGCAACGAAGCGTTTAAGACTGAAACTAAGGCAATGACCATCAACAGGATGAAACATGCCATAACCATCATGCTTCCCCGAGCATATCGAGCACCTGGATCGGTTGACAATCCAAGATTGATTTCAGACTGTCCAGCGCCTGTAGTCACTTGTACAGGGACTGATCTCGCAGTAAAAGTGTGTAGATCATGTGCTTTTCTGGAGCGGCCAGGCCCAAGAGCATCACGTGAATAAAAGTACATGGTAACCATCATACCTACAATTATCAACCCGGTAAGCCCACCTACAAAAGCCAGAGCGATTAGAATATTGTCCATAGCTTTTTCCCTGTTGAGCCATCCAGCTCAGTTATGTGATACATCACTCAATAACTATATGACGCATCACATTCGGGAAATTAAAATTCAGCCTCCAGGTGTTTACGATGGATAAATGGATCCAGGTACTGAATTTGATCAAAGCTATAGGACTATTGTCACTTTGCGTTGTTTGCCTTCTCTCAAGAAGCTAACGGACACTTTCTCACCAGCTTTATGCCTCCGTACTATGCGCTGCAAATCTCTTGGTTCCGTTATGAGTTCATTTGCTGCGGAAATGATCACATCTAACCTCTTGAGTTCAGCGCGCTCCGCAGGTCCACCACGGCGGATCTCCAAAAGTTCCATACCATATTGCTGTGTAAGCTTGAGGGTTTGAAGCAATTTCGCATCAATGCGCACGCGCATTCCACCAACGCCCATCGAAACACCCATAGAGGTCGCTTCGTGTTTCTTGTTTATACGTGCGATTGCCGACTTGACAGTATCCAGGGGAATGGAAAAACCAAGACCCTGGGCAAGAGGCATCATAGCAGTTGTGATTCCAATTACCCGTCCCAGACTGTCAACCAGCGGCCCTCCAGAATTTCCAGGGTTAATTGGTGTATCTGTCTGTATAAGATTGGTCATCTTGCGTATGCCAGGAGCTTCCAACGTGCGTCCCAGAGCACTAATAACTCCCGCAGTCACCGTCCAGTTCAGACCATAAGGATTCCCAACGGCGATTGCCAGTTGCCCTACTTTTAAGGGGACACGACCGAGTTCGGCTACTGGCAGCCGATCAGCGCCAATGCGTAATAGAGCAACATCCACTTCAGTATCCCTACCAACAAGACCCGCATCGAATATTCGCCCATCAGCTAGCGTCACACGTATTCGTCGCGCATTGGCAACAACATGGGCATTCGTAAGGATTTGACCATCGGAGGCAAAAATGAAGCCGGAACCTAATCCGCCGCCAAACACAGTCCTGGCCAGGCGGCCACCTTCACGTTCTATATCAATGCGTACTACAGCAGGGCCTACACGTTCAGCCGCACCAGTTACAGCATTCGAATAAGCATCTAATGCTTGTGCGTCTTTTTCATTTGTACTCATATGTGGGATAGTACTTTCTTATGGAACCCATCCGATATCACTGCGTGCAAGGCAATGGCTCAAAGAGCTTGATATCTATTCTATCACACACAGCATATTTCCCGAGGTGCATCAAAATTCCGTTTGCCCAGGAAGAAGGTCTTTCAATGCTTAACTGCCCCAATTGCCTCCTGGAGACACCTGCCAGGTGTGCCAAAGCGCGTTGTCGGAGCCACCTACGAAAGCCTCCAGACGACCATCGGTATTCTCAATCACAACAGGACCAGCGGAGAGGATTATAGAGTTGGATGGCATACCAAGCGAATCCCAACTCCCCCAAACGCCGCCAGGCGATATTTGACCGATATGCCAGAGTGCGCCGTCGGAGGAGATGCAGAAAGCTTCGAGGCGCCCATCCTTATTCTTTCTTACAGAGGGAGCAGATTGAACGTTCGCTGTGGGCGGGTTGCCCAATGAGGCCCAATTACTCCATCTTCCATTCGGCGTTGCTTGCCAGATATGCCAGAGTGTGCCGTCTGACCCGACCGTGAAAACCTCGAGACGCCCGTCATCATTCTTCCTCACGAATGGTATAAAAAAAGCGTTCGCGACAAGCGGTTTACCCGATGAGAACCAGCCACCCCAGGTGCCACCTGGCCTGGTCTGCCAGATATGCCAGAGTGCGTTGTCGGAACCGATGACGAAGGCCTCCAGGCGTCCATCGGCATTCGCGCCCGCTACGGGATAGCTAATAGAGTTCGTACCGTGCGGCGTCTGCAAGGATTTCCAGGTGCTCCAGGTTCCATTCGGCGCGACCTGCCAGATGTGCCAGAGCGCGTTGTCAGAGCCCGCCATGAAGACCTCTAAGCGTCCATCGGTATTCGCATGCACACTAATGTTAAGGACTAAATCCACTCTAGTTGGATTGCCCAATGAGGCCCAGGTGCTCCAGGTTCCATTCGGCGTTACTTGCCACTTATGCCAGATTGCGCCGTCGATGCCCGTACAGAAGACCTCTAAACGATTATCTTTATTCGTTGCTACAGCAGTATAGCCGTTTAGTCCAGGGAATGGCTGATCCAAAGAAGCCCAGTTACCCCAGTCCACTCCACAGGTGGTTTGCTTGCGATGCCAAAGTGCGTTGTCGGAGGCAACAGTGAAGACCTCCAGGCATCCATCGGCATTCTTACCTACAGAAAGAACTGCTTGAGTAGTGTCGCTGGTTGGTGAGTCGAGCGTGGTCCAATTGATCGTTACCATAACTATTTCCTTTCTTAAAATAGGTATCGATCTTATGAAGTTTGTAATGCCTCAGATATTGCAGAGGTAAGAGTTTGCAGTTTAAAAGGTTTCCACACCACCCTCGCACGAGGAGCAATAATTAGCGCTTGTTGTACTTCAATTTCCGTGGCCGCCGTGCAAAAGATCAAAGGCAGGGATCGAGTGTTGGGGTGAGCTTGTAGATGGTGCAATAACTCAAAACCATTCATATCAGGTAAGTGCAGGTCAAGAACAAGTACTTCCACCGGCAAATTTGGCCGTGATGTCTTCATTGGTTCCTGGAAAAGCTGGGTAGCATTGCCCTTATACCCTGTCGGTACAGCAAACAGGGCATTGAGACATTCCTCGGCATGTTCATAGAGTATGACTTCATGGCCAGCGAGATTCAACATTGTAACACAGAGTTTTGCTATACGGGAATTATCCTCCAGCAAGCCTATACAAGCCATAAAAGTATACTACTCTTCCTAATTGC
>WNFD01006642.1_pt1 | contig 18809 bp, 19 predicted proteins | sample 5400491 | NCBI WGS metagenome assembly WNFD01 (sample SAMN13153343, study PRJNA577476) | soil metagenome | isolation source: 120 cm saprolite under Douglas fir tree site 2 hole 2 replicate 2 | place: USA:California | collected 2015-04-18 | reverse complement strand
TCGATCAGGATCGACCCGCCACGCCCCCGAGCCACATCCGTCACCAGGCTGACCAGGGTCGCGATCTCGCTGTCGCGGCCGACTAGCGCACCGGCCAAGGTCGCGCTGGGCACGCTGCGACACTACTACCAGACCATTAAGGAAACAAGCGGTTCTTTTCGGTGTAAATACTTTAAGACCTGCGACGCCCCGCAGCGTGGTAATGGTTCCGGTTCAGGGTGAGGAACGCCGTCCTCACGTTGTCGGTGGCATACACGCGCATGCCATGCGGAACCGCGATGCGGCCAGCGATGATCGGCCGGCCTGCATCGCTCCCGTCACCGATCCAGCAGACGCGCCGGGGCAGCACGCCGTGCGGCTCCGTCGACAGTCTCACCATCTCGTTCACGTCGCTCATGCGCACCCGGCGGCATCGCTGGTCGGCCGGGCAGGGTTGTGCTGCAGCGGGAATACGGGCCTGTAGCCACGCCGGAAAGGAATGCAGCGCTCGCTGATCCCGGTTCCTTGATCTTATTCTCTTCGTGCCCGGACCCGCCGTTGGACGGAATCAGCGGCTGCCGATGGGCGCCGTCAATAATCTAGCGAAGAAACCATCGGCCCTCAGCCCTTTGATGAAGGCACGGAGCGCTGCGGGATGATCTTGAAGTCGCCAGTCTTGGTGGTAGATACGCTTGCCCTTGCCATAGGAGATCTTCGTCTGGTCCCTGTTGAACCAGATGAGGCCAGCCAGTTTGCTGTGCTTGATGCCAGCGAACAGATCCTTAATGCCAGCCGCCTGATGACCGGTCATGGGACCTACTGCCGTTTCGCCGATCATGATCCTTGTCTTCGGACTCAGCTTCCTGAGCAGACGAATGGTGCGGGCGAAGATTATGTGGAACGTATCCGTCGTATGGTAATAGTAGCCGTCAAGGCCGACGAGATTCACATACTTGGCGCCTGGCCAGTAAGGGATAGGCGATGGGGTTGCTACGTGTATGGCCGACGGCTGCCACATGAAGGTGATGAGGCCAGCTGCCCGTGCTGGCGAGAGGTATTGGCCGACGTCCTTGATTAGCTTGTCGTGAACGTATCTATATGCTCGGATGTAATCACGAGCGCCGTTCTCTCTAGACCCATACGCGTACCATGAGCCATTCATTTCTGGCCCGAAAGACAAGGTGAAAGGTATTCGAGTCTCCGCTATGGCGGCCGCAAACTCCTTGAGCCAGCCATCGCCCCTGCCTGCGACGATCTGCGGTAGCTTCGGGACGCCCTTCCCCCTCGGCTCAAGTTCAAGCACTGTCCTCGCGCCGACTCTTGCGGCGTGCCGGATGTACCCGGCGGGAAACGGACTTCCCCAGTTAATATACGCGACGGTCAACGTGGCCCTATGATGGACGGCGGCATCGAATGATTTCAGTCCAGTAGTATCTGATACTGTTCGGCCGCTGCTAGGCAGAGTCGGAGCAAAGACGCCAAGTTGCGCGCCCTTGGTCGATGGGAAGTGTGCGCTTACTGGAGCATTCGCGTGCGGGCGGTAAGCGGTAGCCGCCGCCGGTTGATGGCGGAACTCGTAGACCGCATATCCAGCGGCGCCAGCAGTAGGCAGAATAGAAATCGCAAGGAACATCCGCGCCGCCAGTGCAGCTCGATTCATTCCCGGGGCCCGGCGGTATGGTAACGGCGATGATCCGGAGCATCCTGTCGAATCCGTGAGTCCAGGGCAGCCCAGTCATCCTGGACATTGGACGGGTTCAACCCGTTCCACCCCCTCTCGGCAGGCCATGGGTCGCGAACAAGTCTGGGCTCTTGCGGAGGCTGACGGTCTGGCGCAGGCCGCGAATCGTGAGCCAGCCGCGCCTCATGAGCGAGCCAGCGATCCTCGGCATATTGACGCTCTCGAGCAAGGCGCGGATCCCGAGCGACGCTGGGGTCAGGGGCAGCGCGCGCATCCCGAGCGCCGCTAGCGGCCTGAGCATGGCGGGGTTCGCGAGCGAGTCCCCTGTCCTGAGCAAGCCGCGGGTCGCCAGCGAACCCCATGTCCTGAGCAAATCCGTTCGGCGCAAATGGCGGATTGCGTGCGGGCTGAGGACGGCCCGGAGCATGCCGACCCGGATTGAGCCGCGGATCCCGAGCAGGGTCAAGCTGACCATCGCGTCGATTCCAAGGATCTAGCACGGCCCTATGACCCTCGACGCCATGCGGATGATCCTGGACGCGATGCGGACTCATACCGTCCCAGCGACTCCGAGCGTCCTGGATAGCACGACTGCCCGGACTAGCTTGCAGGCCGCCGGCAACCCAGAGGTTACGAGCATCGACCCGCTGTTGAGCATCCCAGGGGTCACGAACATCGCGCGGGTCTCGAACAGGGCGCAGACTGCGCTCCCGGACGGTCCAATCGTCATGGTTGTCAAGTCGGCCGGTGCCTCCATAGTTATCGCGCTTGCTGCCATTGACGCCGAGTCGCCGATCGTCGTGGATGCCGTGCATGACCGGGCGGAGGTAGGTTTCGCGCGCCACGGACTCCGAGCGGTCTACCGGTTCGTGGTTACCGTCAAGCCTGACCTCCACATGCTGCCGGGTGACCCAGCCCTGGCGCCAGCAGGTGGCGATGCCGTAGAACCGAATCTGGCGCAAGACGATCACGTACCACAGTGCCGCCACCGGCAGCAACGCCACGCCAATCAGCCGACTCATGGTGCCTTGATCACTTCGCCGCACGGTGGCCAGCCTCAACGAGATGGACACCGGCCAGATCACCATCGCGGCGAGCGAAGCGAGAAGCAGGTTCTGAGTGGCTGGCCATGCGAGCGGGATAGTCACGGAGATCGCCACTGAGGCGAGGAACGATCCAACAGTATAGACGGTGAAAATCCAGCCGTACGACATGATCGGCAGGTAGCGGAGACGCCAGAGCATTCGGATCGTCGACGCCCGCATCCACCTAGTCCATTGCCGCAAGTGGTGGGCGAGGGTCTCAGGGTAGACCGGCAGCGAAACCGCGGTTGGCTGGTGCACGGCGCGGCCATGCAGCAACGCGTACATCGTCAATGCCGTGTCATCACCAAGCGTGACGGGCACCCCGAAGAAGGTCTCGCCGACGTACGCCGGCACAATCTTCCTGATCATCGGCGCCCAGTACAGCGAGAACGCGCCGGGATTAATCAGCACGCTGCCTCGCGCGACCGACTGCGCGCTCATCGCGAACAGCTGGAAGACCAAAGACCGGTGGCCGATAGCTCTGGTCAGCAGGTTCCGATCAATGTTGATCGCCGTCTCCAGCCCGGCTACCGAGACGACGCGCGGGTCCGCAAACGGTTTCAGGCCTTCGTCGATTGCGCGCCGATCAAGTGCGGAGTCGGAGTCTATGGTCACGAAAATGTGAGCATCGTGGTCCGAGGTGAACGCGACTGCCTGGGCGTGCTTCTTGCCGGCATTCCGTTGCCGAACCCAGGTGAATCGAACGCCTGCTGGATGATGGGCGAGCCAGAACTCCCGTACATCCGCGTAGTCGACCGTCGAGCCGTCGTCGACAACCTCGATGTGGTCCGGCAGCCTGGTCTGGCGCATCAGCGACACGATGGTCCGGTCAAGGATCTGCGCATCCTCGTTGTAGCACGGGATGACGACGGTCACGTATAGCCGGTCGAGTTCTTCCTGCTCGCGCCCGCTGACCGTCACTGGCTTCTGCGACCATGCGAGCACCAGCTGGATCACGATGAACAGCAGCGTGAACGCCCATGTTGCGAGCAGCGCGGGGTCGGCGACTATGCCGCCTTGGAGCCCGGCTTCGTGCAGATAAAGCGATCCGCCGGCGACCGCCAGAACTGGCAGGACCGCAAGCCAGCGCCTTGGCCGGAAAGTGATTTCGGGTATCTCGTAGTCGTGAGCTAGATATCCAGGGCGTCTCTCCCGCGCCGGAAGAATAGCCGGACGGCCACCGCGATCGTGAGCGTCGTCCCCGCGATGATACCGATCAGCACGGGCAGGAAATGGGTGAACGGCTGGTGCATCGCTTACTCCAAACCGACCATCAGCGGCGAGACCAGACAGCGCACCGAGGCCTGCGGCCTGCTTGGCCGCCTGGGGGTCGTAGTCCGGGTAGTCAGCGGCGTAGGTACTGCGGCGCCTAGCCGACGCAGCCTGCGTCATCCGCTGATACCTCCGATACCTGGTCGCACCTGCTGGAGGTCACGGTGCCGACGGCCATCACAGATGATATCGACTAATCTCGGCAACTTCGCCAACTTCAGTAGATATGGAAGGAGCTTTCGCATTGCTGGAGCATCGGCCGTCTTGTCGGCGACTCGCCCATCTGACCCGGATCGCTGCGCAGCCTGATCGTAGATCGCGCTGGTTCCTCGATATTGCCCCATGCCCACCGCCCTTGCCGGAGTTTCATCAAAGACGGCCCGCAGGAGGGTTGCGACTCGACGAGCGTCCGACTTCGCGCAATATCCGGTCCGGATTCTAGCGGGAATAATGGTCCGGGTACGGTCATCTCGTGCGTCAGCCTCTGCGACGCACACAGAGTCCAGACGCGGGATGTACAAGGTCGCGTACAGTGCCGCCGACGCGCAGTTTGGCTGCCGGGAACTGACAGCGGATCGCGGCGCGCGCCTGAAGGGTCGGCTGCTTCATCCTCATCCGCCTGCGACACCAACCACGTGAGGGTGGTGAGGCCGGGTGGATTTCGACACCGTGCAGGAGCGCTCTGCCAATCGATCATTGTGAGCCGGCGGCCCCCACAGGTCCTCGAAACGGACGCCTAGCCGCGCGAAGTGCGCATACGAGGTATCGCGCGTCCAGGCGATCACCTCGGCGGGGCTCGGGCCTCAAGTCCGGAGCAGGTCGGCCAGCACAGCCGCTTCGCTGATATCGGGTTGCTTGGTGGCGGTGAGCAGCGTCAATTGCCGATCCTTCGAAAGCCCGCGCATGTGCGCCAGCGCTTCCGCTCGTCTTGGATCTTGCAGCTCCAGCCGGTAACGCCGGCCGAACTCCGCGAAGCGGTCGGGGTCGTGGCCATACCACTTGCGCAACTCGTCTGAGGGCGCGACGTCCTTGCACCACTCATGGAGCGCCGCCTTGGCCTTTGTGAGCCCGCGCGGCCAGATCCGGTCGACTAGCACTCTTGTGCCATCGCCCGGCTCCGGCTCCTCATACACCCGGCGTACCCGGACTTTTCCTCCCGACATAGCTTGCCTCCTGACCGTGGGATTCCGGCTCGTGGCGAGCAACTCGCGGCGGCGAACCGCGGTAAGCGCACTCCGCTGGCAGGACATCAGCGGGCAAACCTGCCGGCACGGGCCGCACACGAGGTGTTCCGCATCTCTTGTTGCGGTTCTCGTCGTCACAATTGTCCCGCGCCATTCCGATCGAGGCGTGGCCGGGCCAGCAGCACCAGGCGCTGAGGACCTGGTCTGCCGACTACGTCCCCATGATCAAGGAGGACGCCCGCCACAACAACCATGCCGACCGACTCCGGGACGCAGTGGAGCATCAGTACGGGCGACCGGACATTCCCGGCCGTCATCTATGCTCGGCCGCCCTTCGGTCTTTACGGGGTTTGCGGTCGAAGCGGTTCCGGTCGATGCGAAGCGCAGCTCGCTATTCAGCGCGCTTGGCGTCATTGTGGCCGCCATACTGGGAAATGCGCATGCTGCCTGGGATGATCAAAAGTGATATCGGCCCCGGCAAGCCCCAGGACCCGCCATGCTGAGGTGCCACCGGCAGCAGCCAGACCGGTTCCTGATCTGGCAGGGTCAGGTGGAGTTCAGGACCGTACTGGCCGATCGGCGCGGTGACATGGACTTCCGCGCCCCACGGCACGACGTAGGTGCCGACCGCGCTGCCCTGATCGGCTGTCATCTCGATCCACGTCTCGATCGACTCGCCGAACAGATTAGTGAGCACAGCCGGTCCCGGACCATGGGTCACAGCGACGTGCCGGAATACCTCAGTGACCAGGTCCTCGCCATTGGAGTCGTTGGTCATGATCGTCACGGAGAAGCTGTCCGTGGACGCGAGCAGGCATTCGTACCCGGAAACCGACCCGCTATGGGACCACCAGCGGATCCCGTCCTGGCTGGAAGTCAGGAAGACTCCGCTGTCCATGCGGGGCTCGACCAAGTGCCATTGCAGCATCTGCACGGACCGATCGGTGCTCACGGCACGCGCGAACCGGACCAGGTCCCCTAGTGTCGTCCACAGGCCTACCGCGCCGATGTCCGGCTGATTGCGCCAGCCGCCAGGTATCCGCCGACGGCCGCGATGACCCGCAGGCAGCAGCATGCTCAAGCGAAGCAGGAAGCGGCTGGCGGAACGTACTAGCGGCCATGCCGACCCGGCCAAGAACCAGCTCACTTATGGCCTCGTCGAACGGAAGCCCGGTGACGTCACAGATGACCTGTGCAGCTACCAGGTACCCGCCGCCTGAATACGACCATGCCAGGCCAGGAGCGGTTCCAGCACGACCGGCGGCACGGTGGCGGTGCCGCCAGAACCTCAGTCAAAGACGGCACCGGCTGCCCCCTTGGCGGCAGCTTCCACGAAGTCAGGATCTCGTTAACGTCCGCATCCAGGTCCAGGCGGCCCTCCGCAGCGAGCCGATGCGCGGCATAGGCAGTTACCGCCTGGCTAACAGAGCCCGCCTGAAACGGCGGCCGCCGCGCCGAAATCCGGCCGATCCGGCAACCAGTCACTAGCCACAGCAGGAGTGTAGAGACCCTCGCGCGCCCACACTCGGGATGCGGGACGATCCACCGTGGCGATTATCCGGCCTCGACGCCCCACTCGTGAGCGAGAGCGATGGTCATCGCCAGGCAGTGACTCTGAGTAAAAGCAGCCGTGCCGCCGAGTCGGTCGACCCAGCGGGGCTGCACTTGGCTGGCCGCGCTGACGGCCAACTGATCGAAGTAGGTTCTGGCGAACCGCCACTTGTCGTCACTGCCGGTCGCGGCCGCGATATCACCAGGATTGACCAACTGCCGGGCCTGGATGCAGGCGTGGCGCACGTCGTCGAGATACTCACGCTGAATCCGAACATCGCTGGCTGTGCCGGTGCGGGTGAGGTGGCCAGCGACCAGCGTGTCGAACGGGTAGCTCAGCGCGGTGTCGTGGGCGTCCAGGTAACCGGCGACGTCCGTAGCGCCGCCCAGGGCATGGAAAGGAACCCAGCCGGGGACTACAACGTCGACCAGCATCAAGACCCGCTGCCGCGCCAGGTAGATGAAGATGTTGCCGTCTTGGTGGTTGGGCCCGTGGTAGCGCAGCTCAATCCGGTGCAACCCAGCATCGAGGGTCATCTCCCGGTCGAACGTCATGGTCGGGACCGGCCTCCGGTGATCGGCGTGCCTGCTCAGGATGTCCGCGGTTGCCTGCTGCGCCACCACTTCCGTGGCGCCGAGATGGCCAGCGCCACCGATATGGTCGTAGTGCGAGTGGGAGTAGACGACGTGGGTGACCGGCGCCGTACTGACGCGCCTGATCGCCGCGAGGTACTCCGCTCCCCAGGGGGCGTCGAAGGCCACGATGCCCTCCCCGGTGTCAGCGACCATGGCCTGGTAATCGCCATCTGTGACCAGGAACAGGCGATCACCGATCTCTTCCACCGCCAGCCCGCTGGACAAGTCGCGTGCCGGACCTCTGGCACTGTCCGGGATACTTCCCACCGTGGCACCTCCTACCTGCGTGTATCAGTCCAATGGCCGCCTCCGAGGCAACCGGATTATTGCGCAGCCGCGTCGCTGTTTCCCGCCTTGCGCAGGCCGGGCTCGCTCCAAATGCGCAAACACCATGCCGCCGAATGCGCTACCTATAGTGGCGAGCCGCATGGCTCGTCACAGGCCTTCGGCGTGCGACGATTGCCATGTGGCCGACGCACCTTTCGGGATCCGTCCCGCACGGGACGAAGATCGACTTCCGCTAGCGGTTCTGTTCGCCGCGGTGGCAGAGGAGCGCAGCGGAATCGCTGCGGAGCCGCCCGTGGACGTAGACGCCCTCGCTATTGCCCAGTCGCTCGACGGGGCGCTAGCCGCGGCCGCTGGCGACGACATCATCGGCTGGTTGCACGTGGAGCAGACCCCGTTTGGTTTTGGCGAGATAGGCATGCTGGTCGCGAGTGAATGGCGCGGGCGCGGCGTGGGTTCGGCGCTCCTCGAGGCGGCGATCGAGCGCGCACGCGAGCGCGGCATGCATAAGCTAAGCCTCAGCGTCTTCGCGCACAACACGGCCGCAATCGCGCTCTACCACAAGTTTGGCTTCGTCGATGAGGGCCGTCGTATCAGGCATTTCCGGCGGGCGAACGGCGAGCTATGGGACGCCTTTGAGATGGGGCTCCTGCTATGACCTGCGTCGGCGCGCCGTGACTAGGCTGAAAACGGACCACCTGTGGTCATGAGTGAACTAGCCGCACCGGCAGATGGGTCTGCGCGTTACCCACCGTTCCATATCAGGTTTGACCGCACACCACGCTCATGGGCTGCGGCATGTGGCCGGTAGCGCTCCTGTCCTGCCGCGACGTCGGCTGGCTGGTTCCGGTTATCCCATGAGCTGGCGGGGATGCACGACCTGGCTCGGGGGCGGGGGACCCGGGATCTGCACTGCGTTCCACTGCGTCAGGTTCACGCTGCCCTTGGTCGGCGGCGTTGGGACCTCGCGGAGGACATACGGCCTACCGTGCGCTGCGACGTATATCGAGTTTTCGTGCGAATCCTGTAGCAGCCAGGCCGGCTCGCCGGCTATGGTCACCGCCCCCAGGTACTTGACCTTGCTGGCCAACGCACTGGTCATGGAATGAGTCAGCGAAGCCATGTTCAGGCCGGTGAGCAGCTGGTGTGACTGTAGCGCTGGGAGTTCCAGGTATTTTCCGCAGAACCGGCTGCAGGCAGTGGCGGGCAGGTGGGCAATCCTCAGAACGGCGGCGCTGAGCTTCAAGTAGCTGTGGCCGTGCGTGGCGAGCACGGTGAGCACTGCCCCGTTCTCGGAGATCGTTCCCGAGAACTCGCCGGAGCGGGTAATGCCGAGGTTGAGGCTCAGGGTCTTGGCGCCTTGCCGGATGGTGCCGCTGATGTGGACGCTGCTGGCGGCCCGCAGCGCCGCGCTCATCTGCGGGAGCAGGACCGCCACATTGGGCCGGCGGGGCGGCGTGGACCCGGCCATGCCCGGCTGGCAGGGCTCGGCGCTGCGGCTGGGAAGGGTAGCCGCAGAGAACGCGGTGATCGCCCAGTGCCCGCTGAGCTGAACCATCCGCCAGGTCTCGAACGCGTACGCCTGCCCCGGGGACGGCAGGAAGGCCGCGTCCACCTTTCCGGTGCGCGGGTTCTGCTCCCTGAACTTGCTGCCGTCATCGCAGGTGGCAATGATTGCGTTGCGCCCCGTGATCGCGGTGACGCGCGTCATGAAGAACCGGTCTACCCCGGCGGGCACGAGATCGCGTGCCTTACCGGCCTTCACGGTAGCGGCCAGATGACTGAGCGCCTGGCCGGTCACGTACTCCCGGACCGGCGGCACCAGATGCCGCGCGTTCTGCGACTTATCCCAGAGAACCCAGCCTTCACGAAAACCCTCCACCACGGCAGCCTGCGCCGGGTTCGCGGGCAGCGGGCTGGCGAATACCTGTGTGTAGCGGCCGACATGAACAACGCTGCCCACGCGGACGGCAACGTTACTGGCTGGTTTGCCTGAGCTGCAGGCCGACAGTACCAGCAATCCGGACAGCACTAGCGCCGTGAAAGCCCCATGACGGCTCATTCCGCCACCTAACTGTTTTGTTGTCTCTACCGGTCCATCCGCGTGGGCCGCAGCGGCGGCGAGCCATACCTGTCAGTAAATAGACGCGCGCCCCCGGGCCGTGGTTGGCCAAAGGGAGGGCGCCCCTGCGGCGACGGAAGGAGCGAACCCAGCCGGGGCTCTGACGGTACTTAACGGTCTCCTTTATGAGAACATCGTGGTCGACGTGCCGCTCTCATTCGCGTATATCGAGCCCTCTTGTTGCGTCCCGTGCTGGTATCGGCAGGCAGGGAGCGCTGCGACGCGCGGCGCCCAGGCTGAAGGCTCATCGCGGCCTGGCCAAACATCTCTACCGTGTATGTCAATGAACAGGGCAGCAACGTTGCTGAATGTCGTCGATGTCGAGGCGACGTGCTGGCAGGACGGCCCGCCGGACGGCCAGGTGAGCGAGATCATCGAGATCGGACTGACGACGGTCGACCTGAGCCTCGGTCAGCGCATCGGCCGGCACCGCATCCTGGTACGGCCCCAGCGGTCGGCCGTCAGCGCGTTCTGCACGGAACTGACCGGCCTGACCCAGGCCGAGGTGGACGCCCGGGATCAGCTTCGCCGCCGCGTGCCGGAGGTTGGCTTCCGACCATCAGGCCGGGTCCAGGCCGTGGTCCAGCTGGGGTGATTACGACCGGCACCAGTTCCTTCGCCAGTGCCGCGCCAGCGGCAGCGAGTATCCATTCGGGGCCGACCATACCAACGCGAAGGCGGTGTTTGCGCGGGTACATGGCCTCCGCAAACGGCCCGGCATGGCAGGTGCTCTGGCCATCGCCGGGCTCCCCCTTGAGGGTCGGCCCCACCGCGGTGAAGACGACGCATGGAACATCGCTGCGCTCGTGCTTCAGCTGAACACAGCCGGCCGATGGCCGAGATCGGGCTGATCGCCGGCGCGACCGGCGGCGGCGTGCACCTAGCCGGACTCCCCAGCCCGCTCACGACGCGGACGATGACCGCATCGCGTTCCGCGCACACAGGCGCCCGCGCCGCGGTATTCCGCTCCCCACGCTCTCCGAGACGACCTACCCGCGCGGCCCGGCCGTCCAGGTCTTCATCCACAGCGGCTGCCACCCCGAAAGAGCCAAGCGACCATCCCTTGCCAATTCCATGGCATGTCAGGCGCGCAGGATCCCCACGTCGTATTGCTGGCAGTGAGGATCTCTGGTGACCAGGGTGAGACCTTCGCCGCGGGCCTGCGCCACCAGCATCCGGTCGAATGGGTCCCTGTGAATCATTGGCAGGCGCCCGGAAGCTATGGCATGGGCGACACCGATCGGAAGTTCCCGGAAGCCGCTGTCGCGGACACGCTCGGGAAGATCTGCCGGCGCCTTGATCTTGCCGAGCGCCTGCTTGATAGCGATTTCCCAGATCGTGGCAGCGCTGACGCGGACATCCGGCTCCTGATCAAGCCGGTCCTTGATCTCATCCGGCAGCTCTGGGTCATCGGCCAGCCACCACAGAACGACATGGGTGTCCAGCAGCAAGCTCACGACGTCATGCCGAATCCGGCGGCGATGGACTCGTTGACCGCATCGGAGTCCCAATCCGGCGCCAGGATGAGTTGGCCGCGCAGCGAACCGCGCCCGCTCCGCTTGACCCTGCCCGCCAGCGGGATCAACGATGATCTCCTCGCCATGCTCCACCCGCTCGATGATCCGGGACAGGTTGGTCTTTGCATCATGAATGTTGAACTGCTCCGCAGCGTCGCCTGACATGACGGCCCCCTTAGCTAACAGCTTAGTTCATTGCTGGCGGCCCGGCGGCCGCAGGCCAGAAGCTCCCATGTGTGACCACGCGGACGATGTTCATGATCTCCTCGGCAGACTTCACTCGTCCCCTCCCCGGGACCCGGCTGAAGACGGATGGCACCGCTCAGCCAAGCCGGGGAGGGGACTCCCGCCGGCTAGCCGGCAGGGAACGGTCGAGATCGTGTTGTGCAGATCCGGTGGCCGCCAGCGAGCACCTTTAATGGCCGCCAGCGAGCAGGTACCTGGCCGTTCTCCGGGCAGTTTCTCGTGGCCGCCGTCACTTGCTGGCGGCGGTGACTGAGGCGGCCCTCGCCACGTCCGGCTGGGGCTGCGAGAATCCGGGTCCATAACGCAGTGACGACCGACTCCCCGATCCGTCCCGGGCAAGGAGCTACCGCAATGGATGCCAGGCATGCCATCTTGTTCGAGCCGGTCAGGATCGGCCCGAAGACACTGCCCAACCGCTTTTACCAGGTTCCGCACGCGTCGGGGTTCGGGTCGGGTAAGCCCAGGACCCAGGCGGCCTTCCGGGCAGTCAAGGCAGAGGGTGGCTGGGGTGGGGTGTGCGTGGAGTACGCCCCCATCTCGCCGGACTCCGACGATTTGCCGGCGATCTCCGCGGAGATCTGGGACGACCTTGACGCCCGCGCGCTTGGCTTGGCCGCGGAGGCGATTCACGAACACGGGTCACTGGCCGGTCTGGAGCTTTACCACGGCGGCGCGTCCTGCCCCAATGGCAACTCACGCGCGGTTCGGCTGGCCCCCAGTCAGATCACGTCTGGAGTTCAGTGGGCGGGGCTGGCGAAGGAGATGGACACCACCGACATCGCCCGGATCCAGCGGGACTGGGTGCAGGCCGCCCGGCGCGCTCGCGACGTCGGTTTCGACATTGTCTACGTGTACGGTGCGCACGGGTACCTGATGACCCAGTTCCTCTCGGCGCACGCCAACCAGCGCACCGATGGCTACGGGGGGAGCCTGGCGAACCGGGGCCGGTTCTGGCTGGAGACCTTGGCCGCGGTGCGAGACGCGATCGGCGGCGACTGCGCGATTGCCACGAGGATCGCGGTGCACGGCGACTCTGGGGTGCCAGGCGCGGAAGGGCTCCCCGGCATCCATCTTGACGACATGCTGACCCTCGTGAAGATGGCCGATGATCTCGTGGACCTTTGGGACGTGACCGTCGGCTCCTGGCCCGAGGACTCCGGTACCTCCCGGTACTTCCCCGAGGGCCACGAGCGGCGATGGGCTCATCAGGTGAGGGAGGCCACCGCCAAGCCGGTGGTCGCTGTGGGCCGCTACAGCAGCCCGGACCTGATGGCCGAGGTGATCCGGTCGGGCGCAGTGGACCTGATCGGCTCGGCCCGGCAGGCGATCGCGGACCCGTTTTTGCCCCGCAAGATAGCCGAGGGCAGGCTCGACGAGATCCGCGAGTGCACCGGGTCCAATGTCTGCATCCTGCGCGAAGAAGCCTTCAACCACGTGGGCTGCGTGCAGAACGCCACTGCCGGGGAGGAGTACCGCCGAGGCTGGCACCCTGAATCCTTCCGGGCCGCGGCTGACCCGGACCGGCCCGTGCTCATCGTGGGCGCCGGGCCGGCGGGAACGGAATGCGCGGTCGTGCTCGGCAAGCGCGGCTTCACCGCCGTCCACCTAGTGGAGGCCGAACCGGAGATCGGGGGCCGGCTGCGCTGGGCGAGGCAGCTGCCCACGCTCGGCGACTGGGGGCGAATAATCGACTGGCGCGCGGTTCAACTCGCCAGGCAGCCCGGTGTGGAGGTAATCACCGGGCACAGGCTGACCGCCGCTGATGTCCTGGAGTACGGCGCGGAACTGGTCGTGATCGCCACCGGCTCAGCGTGGCGCGGCGACGGCATCCAGCCCAGCTACGCGGACCCGATGCCCGGGGCCGAGCCGAGCATGCCGCATGTGCTCACCCCGGAACAGGTTTGCACCGGGAAGCGGCCACCCGGGCCACGCGTCATGGTGTACGACACCGACGGCTACTACGTCGCACCCGGCATAGCCGAACTGCTGGCTCGCGACGGGTTCGAGGTGAGCGTGATCACCACATTCGACGTTCTCTCGCCGGTCAGCGATCAGACCCTGGAGGGTGACATGCTCCGGGCCCATCTGCACCGGGCGGGAGTCAGCGTCCGCCCTGCGACGACCATCACGGGGATCGGCATCGGCTCGGTCACAGGCCATGGCCGTCACGGCGAGCCCTGGTCCGCCGCTTGCGACGGGATCGTGCTCGTCACCCAACAGGTGCCGCAGGACACCCTGTACACCGAACTGGCCAGCCACCAACCGACGCTCGTGACCGCCGGGATCACGGGGCTGTACCACATCGGCGACGCGGTCGCGCCACGGATGATCTCCGAGGCGATCTTCGACGGGCACCGGCTAGCCCGCGAAATCGACCTGGAAGACCCGGCCCAGCCGGCTCCGTACCGGCGGGAACGAGTGGATCTCAGATAGCCAGGTGCCCCGCGGGTACCGGCCATGACGGCACACTGCACGAGTCTCGATACTCAGAAGGCGCCGCGGAGGCCGGGGACCTGGCCTGGTCAGCTCACCCCAACCGCAGCGCGATAATTCTGCCTGCCGGATGAAGGTCGCACCGTCCGTGCCGTAGGGAAATGGCTGAATGGCCCGGTGCTGACGAGCAGGAGCTGCGCCGAGTCAGTCGAGGAAGTAACTTACCCCCGGGTCTCGGCCACTGTTCCGGCTCTAGTTAGCAAGTCCCGACTGTGACGCTTCTCCCACTTCCGAATGCTCTGCACCACTGACCAGGAACTCTTCCCGCCTGGCGGTAATGGCTGCTTGCAAGGCCCCTACGGGGATGGGGCCCGTGCCGTGCCCATAGAGCAGGTCGTTCAACCCGCAGGACAGATCACTGGTACGGCAACCGCCATTGTCTAGCCTGCCTTGTCCTCGCGACCTCCTTTAGCAGGTCCGCCGTGGCGGCTCACGTCGCGACGGTGGCCCACAAGGTAGCAACGTGCTCAGCGGACCGCCAGGACCGAAATTGAGACGCGTAGGCGCCGGCGGCTGAGGAAACCGCCGGTGCCCTGCCCCCGGCAGCGACACGCAAGGTAAGTCCGGGACTGTCACGTTCAGGTGAAGCCTGCGGGCGACGTGCCGCGGTCAAACGGGTCGTAGGCGCTAGCCAGCCTGCGCACGTTGGCTTCGCCGCCCAGCGCGCGGGCCACGCCGTCGCGAAACGGGTGCCGGGCGCGGCGGGACCGTTCCCGGCTGCGGCACAGCCTGACAAAGCCCCGGTCTAGGCCGAGCCGCTCGGCCTCGCCGGACTCCAGCGCGTCGCGAAACATCTTCCGCGCCCCACCCGCGCCGGGCCGCGGTGCGGCACCGACTATCGTGAGGAAGTGGAAACGTCAACCGTCTGCGCATTCGTGACGCGCGGTCTCGAAGACATCGCCGCGGCCGAGATTGGTGAGACGTCGGCTGCCGCGGGCGGTATCGAGACCAGACCCAAGGTTGTGCTCACGCAGGCCTCTGACTTCCGCGGCTTCCGGCAACTTCGAACGGTGGACGACGTTGCGGTGGTAAGTGCGTCTTCGCCCTCCGTGCACGATCTGCAAGATCTGATTTCGCTTGTCACCGAGCAGGCAGATCTCGAAAAGACCATTGAGCAAGCGCTGCGTACTGACCGGCTGGACGGTGCGTTTTCCATCACGGTTTCAGCCGCACATGTGCCGTACGGGACCTCTGGTGTTATCGAAGAGGCGGTCGCGAGCGCCATTTCCGCCCGGTACGAATGGCGCCATACAGAATTGCAGCGGGCTCCCATCGACATTCGGGTGTTCATTGATGGCACGTGGGCGTTGATCGGCGTGCGGCTCTTCGACGAGCCACTGTCGCGGCGAACGTATCGCGTCGTCAACCTGCGCGGCGCGCTCCGCCCCACGGTCGCGGCGGCGCTCGTGCGGATCGCAAATCAGGGCAGGGGCCGACCGCGCATCTGGGACCCGTTCTGCGGCTCGGCCACGATTCTCTCTGAGGCCGCCGAGCAAGGCTACGAGGTCTGGGGAACGGACATCGATCCCGAGGCTGTCGAGGCGGCCCGCGAAAATCTCGCTGCTGTCAAGCGCGAGTACTGGAACCGCATCGAGTGCGCTGACTCGACCTCGCCCACGACATGGAAGAGACATCAGTCGGCGACCGCCCTCGTGACGAACCTGCCCTGGGGTAAGCAGGTCGCCATCAAGAGCAAGCAGGGCCTGTATGACAGCGTCAGCGCAGGTACGGCCGAGCTCGTTCGCCGGGGCGGCACCTCGGTCCTTCTGACCACCGAGCCGAAGCTCATCATGCAGCGCCTAAAACGAGACGATGCTGTCCGGATCGAGGAGCGAAGAATCGGCTTGCTCGGGCAGACTCCGACGATCCTTGCCGTCCAACCGGCCAAGTAGAACCGTACGGCTATCGGATGCGAGCCGACTCGTGCTCGATGACCCGCGGCGTCCCAGCCGACCGCGGTGCGCCTTCGCCGGACTCGGGTCCTGGGGGCGCAGGCTGCTTGCGCGCGTCGCCCCTGCCTTCGATGTCGTCGCGTTGGTGGGCAGCGGCCGACCCGAGTCGGTTGCGTCGAGCGTCCGGAACTACCCGGATGTCCCCTACCTCGACACTCTGGCTAAAGCGCTGGCGTTGCCCGCGCTCGAGGCCGTTTTCCTTGCCAGGCCGACACCCACGCATGCCGAGTTGGCATCTCAGGCGTTGGAGGCGGTCTGTGACGTGTTCGTTGAGCTGAGAAGCCACTCGCGGTGGACCCTCGTGACGCGATTCGTGTGCTGGCCAAGGCCGACACCCATACAGACAGTTGCGATATCTGACTCCGCCAGAGCACGTTTCGTCGCGGCTCGCAGATAGCGCTGCGAGCCGCATGGGAGAGGCTCTCTTCGTGTCCCCCCAACTGTCCCCCAGGAGGTCGGCGCGATGACCCTGGAATCCAGGGTTTCCGCTGGTCAGAGCAATGAGCCGCCTGTCGGAATCGAACCGATGACCTGTTCATTGCGAGTGTAATTCCTTGAAATGGTCTTGCCGTCTTCTCGGGGACGTCCGGCCAGGAACGCGGCCAGCTGAGCGCGCTGTGCTGCCGCAGCGCAGGCGGGCGGTCACGCGGAAGGTCCGCTTCAGATCTCTCGTGTAGCGCACGCTGATCTGCACGGTCCGCTCGGTGTCGTACGGTTCAGGTCATTAAAGGTGATGCCATGATTTGAAGACCTAGGTTTGGTCGAGCCAGCGGGCCGGGCTCCGGGCTGGATCTCGCCGACCAGCGCATCTAGCAGGTGGGTCCTTCTGGCTCCGGACTCGGAACTGCCATCTCAAAGTAAATTACCTGCGTCCACGGCGTTAACCCATGTCGGCGCAGCTGAGACCAGTTCTCCGGGTCCGCCGACGTCCCCCGCGACATGCCGGAACCCACTCCCGTTGCTGTACCTCGCTGCTGGACGCCTCCGGCGTAGACTCAACGGCATGAGCGAACCCGCGCGTGACCTACCCGCCGACTCCACGGCCGTCGCGGACGCCGTAGAGAACGCCCGCCGCGGCGTCATCACCCACCTGACCATCGGCGGGGAGCGGGTCGCTGCCATCGTCCCAGGGTCGGTGATCGAGGCGCTCCGTGCCGCTGAGGACGCGGAGGACGCAGCAGAGGCCGACGCCGCCATGGACGAGCCCGGCGAGTCCATCCCCTGGGAGCAGGTCAAGGCCGAACTCGGCCTGTAAGGCTGCCGACGTGGCCCCTACGCGCTCGACATCCGGCCGCGAGCCCGCCGCTCGCTTAGGCAGCTTGACCCGGTCGCCCGCAAGGCCGTTGCCGAGGCTATCGACAATCTGACCGTCGATCCGCGCCCGCCAGAACCCTTACCGGCCACCGGCCCTACCTGCGCGTCCGCTCCGGCGACTACCGAGTGCTCTACCTAGTGGACGACCGCGCCGCCTCGTCACCGTCGCGGTGATCGGTCATCGCCGCGAGGTATACCGGACGCTCGATCTCTAAGCGCCACTCCCCTCAGTGGGACGCCGCGAGCTGTCGAATCGAGTATTGAGCCCCGGCGGCGGTCGAGGCGAGCACACTGCCGGCATTTCTATTCAAGGACGACGTCAAGATCAAACCCATATGCGTCTCTCCCGTATTGCTGTCCCACCTGGCCATTGAAGTCGTACCGGAATATGTATGCTGATGAGTTGGCGGTCATCTCGTTGACTTCGACTATTCGCTGCGGTCAGAAGATCGGAAATGCCTTGGAAGGCGATCGGGTGGAGTTACCCGACGGCCCGTGCCCACACGGCGTGGTCGTGAGCGAACATGACCCGGGCGGGATCTAGCTGCTGGAGCCGGTCCAGCCATGCGGGCGGTACAGGTAGCGGCTGGGGGTGGTCATCGCGGTGGGCACGCCAGGCCAGCACGTCGGCGCTGTAGGCCGTCGCGGTGTCGTGGCTTTGCCCGGCGATGATCACCGAACCATCTGGCAGGCGCAGCACCAACGATTGGTGACCGGTGGTATGTCCGGGCGTCGGGATCAGCAGGACGCCGGACAGTATCTCTGCCTCGCCAGTCAGTTGCTCATAGTGGGTGCCGGCCGCATCGATCAGCTCCGGCAGCGTGTAGTCCTCCGTACGGCGGGCATTGTCCAGCTCGGTGGCCTGCGTGAATACTGGGCGGCCGACCAGAAGCGGGTTGCCTCCGCAGTGATCGAAATGCAGGTGACAGTTTGCCGCGAGGGTGATCTCGTCCAGTCGCGCCCCGGCGCCGTCAAGTGCCCTCACCAGCGGCTGCCGTCGTGGCCGGTAATGGGCGTCCACATCTGGATGGGTGCCCATGCCGGTGTCGAATAGCAGCATCCCGTCCGGGTGCCCGACGAGATAGCCCAAGCATGGTTCGACGCGTGCCATCCCTGTGCCGGTCTCCTCCGGAGGGCGCACGAAGTAGCCGAAGTCCACTCGCCGCACAGTTACGTCACCCATGAAGGAGAGTATGCGGCCCCGGCGCGGGAAGGACATCGACGCTATCGCCCTGCTGCGCCAAACACTCGCTGAGCGATGACTACCCGTGCAATTGGCGTGCAATTAACCAGGGTACAGAGCGGGCGCTGACGGTCTCGCACGGAGACACGAATTGACTGCTCACACCGCCTTAGTACGGCAGCCGCCATTTGCTATATGACCAGCGGGTTCAGGGTGATTTCGTGGTCTCGTTCGAGCCGGGTGCGCTGGTGGAACCATCGTGACCGTGCCTGGTGGGTGCGGGTCCAGCCGGACCAGTGCTCGATGTGG
>WNFD01002404.1_pt1 | contig 18819 bp, 17 predicted proteins | sample 5400491 | NCBI WGS metagenome assembly WNFD01 (sample SAMN13153343, study PRJNA577476) | soil metagenome | isolation source: 120 cm saprolite under Douglas fir tree site 2 hole 2 replicate 2 | place: USA:California | collected 2015-04-18 | reverse complement strand
AGGGTCGATTCTCCTGGTGTCACGGGTTGGCCCGAGAATGCCCGGGCGATGTCGTCCCGCACCTTTGAAGACCGCCGATAATACTGGTGCGAGCTGTCCGCGGGGACGATCGAGTTGTAATCGTTCAGCTCGGTGCAATTGATCGAGCGAAATCGATTTGGCGGATAAAGGGAGGGGTTGGACTTGTGGGCCGGGCCGTCGAAACCGAGCCGCTCAGTCAGGTTGACCGCCTGGCTCAAGTACATCGCGACATCGCGCAGGCTGTAATAGACCGAGATCCCGGCGGCGAGATCAGGCAGCCGGCTGAGGCGGACACCAGGAGGCATTTCGAAAGATTTGTCGCGCTCGTCTGCCGCGGCAAGCACCGCATGGTCGAAAATCGGCGTCGCGTCGCGAGTGAGGAACCAGCTCTGGACGCCGGCAGCGAGGGCGTAGTTCCCCATACTGTGCGAGAGCAGGACGACGCGACGCTGCGGGTTGCGCCGCTTTGCCTCGTCACGCAGCGATTTGATTTCGTCGAGGAACCAGGCGAGGTGCGGGCCGGAGCTGCCGGCTTGCGCCTGATCCGCCCGGTAGGCGCCGTCGAGGAAGTGCGGCGGGGCCGCGATCACAGCGCCTGACGACGGCCAAGTGAAGGCGATGACCGTCATATCGACACCCGGCACGGTCGACGAGGCGAACCATTCCCGATTGAAGCCGGCACGGGAGATGGCGTTCTCAAACGCGTTGGCGAAGCCGTGGATAAATACCAGCAGGCTTTTGCCGCCAGCGAGAATGGCTTCCCGCGTCGCTGGAGCGAACCCGGTCGCCGTCTCGTTCGCGATGGCTGTGATCTTGCCGCTATCGGCATCCGCGAGCGTGAGGCCGTCAACGGTTGCCTCGGCGCAGATCAGGCCGGTACGGTCGGGCGGTCCCATAACGGCGCCGAAACTCAGCGGACCCGTTTGCTTGCGATTGGTTGCGAAGTAGACCGTAGCCATGCTGCCCCCATGGTCCCTGTTCGGGGGCCAGTCTGGTCATTTCCGTGCAGATCCGCAATCTTCGATCGTTAATATCGACGGCGGGAATCACCGGTGGAACAGCGCCGCGAGTTCGAGATGCGGCGTCCATAGGAACTGGTCGACCGGCACCACCCGCTCGATGCGGAACCCGCCGCCGATCAGCCGCGCGGCGTCACGCGCGAAGGTGGCGGGGTTGCAGGAGACAGCAACGACGGTCGCTATCGTCGAGGAAGCAAGCGCCTCGGCTTGCCGGACCGCACCGGCGCGCGGCGGATCGAACACCGCGGCCACGTACCTGGCGAGCGGCTCGGCGGGCAGCGGATTGCGGGCGAGATCGCGCCGCTCGACCGTGATGCCCGGCTGGCCGGCGGCAGCCCGGGCGAGTGCCGCAGCGGCGCGTTCGTCGCCCTCGACCGCATGCACTGGCCCGGCGGCGGCGAGCGCAAAGGTGAAGGTGCCGAGCCCGGCGAAGAGATCGAGCACCGGACGGCGTAGGCCGATGCCGGCGCAGACCTCCTCGACAAGGACGGTCTCAGCCGCTGCACTCGCCTGCAGAAAGGCGCCCGGAGGGAAGGGGACGGCGACCCCCGACAGCAGCACACGGACCGGACGGCGCTCCACTACGAGGATTTCCTCGCCGGGAATTTGCCAGACGATGCGGGCGAGATCGCGTCGCTCGGCCAGTTGCGCCAGCGCTTCGAGCGCCGCGAGTGCTGGCCGCTCTGCCGTTTCGAGCAACATATCGATGCCGCTATCGGTGCGTGTCAGCATTGCCTCCGCCGCCCCGCCAGGCGGAAGCAGTGCGCCGGCGATAAGCCGCAGCTCGCCGGCGAGGGCGAACAGCGCCGGCTCGAGCACCGGGCATTCCGCGAGATCGACAAGGTCGTGGCTAAAGCGCTCGCGAAACCCGACCCGGGCGGGCAAGCCCGGATCGCGCGGCCGCATCAGCCCGAGCCCCGCCCGCCGCCGCGCCGGCGGTACGACCCGCAGCGGCTGCACCACATAAGCATCGATCCCGACCCGTTCGAGCGCGGTGCGCAGCCCGCCGAGCTTCGCCGCCCGATAAAAGGCGGGATCGAGGTGCTGCAGCGCGCAGCCGCCGCAGCGGCCGAAATGTGCGCAGGGGGGATCGGCGCGCCCGGGCCCGGAGGCGATCAATTCGACGACCCGGCCCTCCCGCCCGCCAGTTCGGGGAGCGCCGAGCCGGGCGCGGACGCGGTCTCCCGGCGCCGTATAAGGCAGGAAGACCGGCGCGCCCTCGTGTTCGGCGACGCCGTCTCCGCGTGCCCCCAGCCTATCGACGACAAGCTCGACGAGTTCGCCGCGCCACCAGTGCTTCGCGACGGAGCCCATCAAGCGATGGGCTAGAAATCGGGTTTCGGCAGCGGCCGCGCGAGTTTGCGGATGGGGAGCGGCGGCGGCGCCTCATCGTCCGCGGCCGCCCAGCCCCATTCGAGCAACGGCTGTACCGTGTGGGCGAAATCGGCGATGCGGTCGACCAGCGCCGGCGACTGCATCTCGGCATCGCTCAGCATTTGGTGAGAGGTGAGGGACTTCCAGCCGACATAATCGGCCACCTGCGTACCCTTGGCCGCTTCGAAACCGCGCGGCGGGCGGCTCAGCCGCTCGTCGCTGGAGAGCGGGCAGCCGGCCGCGGCGAGCCCGCGGGCGATCGCCAGAAAACCCTCAGGATCGTTGAGCACGGCGCGCCGCAAGCGGGTCAGGAGAGGGGGCTCGGGATGCCAGAAGCCCGCCGCCACCATCGATTCGCCGGGTGCCACGTGGATGTAGAGGACGCCCGGGTCGCGCCGGCCGCCCGAGCGCGTCAGCACCGCCCCGGCATGCGTCTTGTAGAGCCGCTTGTCGGGCGAGAAGCGGACATCGCGATAGACGCGGAAGATGCCCCGCCTGGGGTCGCCGACCAAGGGCGACCCGGCCCGGCCCAGCGCCGACCCGACCGCGACGATCAGGTCGCGGAACGGCGCCACCACCTCGGCCTCGTAGAGCGCTCTGCGCGGCTTGAACCAGGCCGGGTCATTGTTGTCGCGCAGGTCGTTCAAGAACGCGAACGCTACTGGCCGGAACCCGGCAAACCCAGAGGTAGCGGCCTTCATCGCCCTCCCTCTTCGCTGCGGCGAGCATAGAGCAGGAATTCGCGATTGCCCCGGGGGCCGAGGATCGGGCTTTCGACGATCCCGACCACGGTCCAGGAGGACTGGGCTGCGACCCAGGACGCGGCGCGCTCGCAGATTTCGCGATGAATTTCGGGGTCGCGCACGACACCGCCCTTGGCCACCCGCTCGCGGCCCGCCTCGAATTGCGGCTTGACGAGCGCCACGAGCTCGGCGCTCTGGGCGGCGAGCGCCAGCGGTGCCGGCAACACCGTCGCGAGGCCGATAAAGCTCGCATCGCAGGTGATGATGTCGACCGGCTCGGGGATGTCGGGGCGGGTCAGATGACGCGCGTTCAGCCTCTCGTGGACGACGACGCGCGGGTCTTGCCGCAGCTTCCAGGCGAGCTGGCCGTGGCCGACATCGACGGCGTGGACGCACCGGGCGCCGCGCGCCAGCAGCACATCGGTGAAGCCGCCGGTCGAAGCGCCGATATCGAGGGCCATCTTCCCCTCGACCATGATCCCGAAATGGTCGAATGCGTAGGCGAGCTTGACGCCGCCGCGCGACACCCAGGGATGATCGCGCTCCTTGAGTGCCAGAGGCGCGTCCGCCGCGAGCTGTTCGCCGGGCTTGTCGACCCGCCGCTCGCCGCAGCTGACGAGACCGGCGAGGATCAGCGCCTGCGCCCTCGTTCGGCTCTCCGCGAGACCGTGGTCGACGAGGAGCTGATCGGCCCGGCGCTTTGCCGCCACCGTTTCTCGAGGTTAGGCGCGGGCGGGCTGCGCGGCGATCTCGCGGCCGAGCGCCGACAAAGCCGTGGCCACGATGTGGCGCGCATTGAGCCCGGCCTGATCGTATTGCGCCTGCGGCGAATCGTGTTCGAGAAAGACGTCGGGCAGTATCATCGTGCGGATTTTGAGCCCGTGATCGAGCATCCCGCTCATCGCCAAATGATGCAGCACATGGCTGCCGAAGCCGCCGATCGCCCCCTCTTCGATCGTGATCACGACCTCGTGCTCGCGTGCCAGACGATTGATCAGGTCGGTGTCGAGCGGCTTGGCAAAGCGCGCATCGGCAACCGTCGTCGACAGGCCATAGCCAGCGAGCTCTTGTGCCGCCTTCATGCATTCGGCGAGACGGCCACCGAAGCTCAACAGCGCGATCTTGGTGCCCTCGCGCACGATACGGCCGCGGCCGATCTCGAGCGGAACACCCCGATCGGGGAGCGGCACGCCGATCCCATCGCCCCGCGGATAACGCAGCGCCGATGGCCCGTCGTCGACCGCGGCGCAGGTGGCAACCATATGGAAGAGATCGGCCTCGTCGCCCGCGGCCATGATGACGAACCCGGGCAGGCAGCCGAGATAGGTGATGTCGAACGAGCCGGCATGGGTCTGGCCGTCGTTGCCGACGAGGCCGGCGCGGTCGATCGCGAACCGCACCGGCAGCTTCTGGATCGCGATGTCGTGCACCACCTGGTCGTAAGCGCGCTGCAGGAACGTCGAATAGATCGCGGCAAAGGGTTTCATCCCTTCGGCGGCAAGCCCGCCGGCAAAGGTCACAGCGTGCTGCTCGGCGATGCCGACGTCAAAACAGCGGTTCGGGAACTTATCGCCGAACAAGTTGAGCCCGGTCCCCGACGGCATCGCGGCGGTGATGGCGACGATTCGGTCGTCGGCCTCGGCCTCCTTGATCAGCGACTTGGCAAATACGCTGGTATAGGACGGCGCCGCCGATTTCGACTTCACCTGTGCGCCGGTAACGACATCGAACTTGGCGACGCTGTGCCACTTGTCTTCGGCCTGCTCGGCCGAGAGATACCCGTGTCCCTTCTCGGTCACGGCGTGAATCAGAACCGGCCCCGGCTCCCTGCTGTCGCGGACGTTCTTCAATACCGGCAGCAGATGGTCGATGTTGTGACCGTCGATCGGGCCGACATAGTAGAAGCCCAGCTCCTCGAACAAGGTCCCGCCGGTGACGAAGCCGCGCGCCAGCTCTTCGGCACGGCGCGCCGCGGTTTCGAGCCGCTTCGGCAGATGGCTCGCGACCTCGCCGGCGATATGGCGCAACGACAGGAAGGATTTCGAGGAGAGCAGGCGCGACAGATAGAAGCTCATCGCGCCGACCGCCGGTGCGATCGACATGTCGTTGTCGTTGAGGACGACGATCAGCCGCGAATCCATTGCCCCGGCATTGTTCATCGCCTCATAGGCCATCCCCCCGCTCATCGCGCTGTCGCCGATCACGGCGATGACATTGCGCTGCTCGCCGCGGAGGTCGCGGGCGACGGCCATGCCGAGTGCGGAGGAGATCGAGGTCGAAGCGTGCGCGGCGCCGAACGGGTCGTATTCGCTTTCCGAGCGTTTGGTAAAACCGGACAGCCCGCCGCCCTGGCGGATGGTGCGGATGCGGTCGCGGCGGCCGGTCAGGATCTTGTGGGGGTAGGCCTGGTGGCCGACATCCCAGATCAGCCGGTCGTGCGGCGTGTCGAAGACGTAATGCAGTGCCACGGTCAGCTCGACGACGCCGAGGCTGGCGCCGAAATGACCGCCGGTGATCGAGACCGCGTCGATCAGCTCGGCGCGCAGCTCGTCGGCGAGCTGCCGCAGATCCTGCTCGGGCAGCCGGCGCAGATCGGCGGGAATATCGATCCGGTCGAGCAGCGGCGTCCGATTGGAGATCGGGCGTATCGGGTTTGAATCCAATGCTGCGCTCCTCACGTGCGGCGGGTGATTACGAATCGCGCCGCCTCTCGCAAAAGTTCCGCCCTTTGTTCGAATAAATCAAGATGCGCCACTGCCTGACCCACAAGCAGCTCGGCCTGCGCCCGTGCCCGCGACACTCCGAGGATAGAGACGAAAGTGGCTTTTCCGGCCGCAGCATCGGCGCCGACCGGCTTTCCGGTCTCCGCTGCCGACCCCTCGACATCGAGCAGATCGTCGGCGATCTGAAAGGCGAGCCCGAGGTCGTGAGCATAACCGCGCAATGCCGATCGCGGCTCGTTCGGCGCCTTGGCGAGAATCGCCCCGGCCTCGCAAGAAAAGGCGATCAAGGCACCGGTCTTCATGCGTTGCAGCCGGGTGATCGCTCCGATGTCCAGAGTACGATGCTCCGCGATCAGATCGATCATTTGGCCGCCGACCATACCAGCCGCTCCGGCAGCGGCGGCGAGTGCGGCCACGAGCTCGCAGCGCACCGCGGGATCGCCATGCGTATCGGGGTCGGCCAGCACCCCGAAGGCGGCGGTCAAAAGCCCGTCCCCGGCGAGCACCGCCGTCGCTTCGTCAAACTCCTTGTGGCAGGTGGGCCGGCCGCGGCGCAGGTCGCTGTCGTCCATCACTGGCAGATCGTCGTGCACAAGCGAATAGGCATGGACCATCTCGATCGCCGTCGCGACCTGCAAGGCGCAACGCCGTGCAACGCCGAACAGGCGGGCGCCGGCCAGCACGAGGAACGGGCGCAGCCGCTTGCCCGGCGCCAGCGCCGCATAGCGCATCGCCTCATAGACCCGCGCTTCGAGGTCAGGCGGGACGATCAGCAGCTTATCGAGCGCGACATCGGTCAGCTGCGCCGCCTGCGCCAACGCCTCGGGAAAGGAAGTTGCGTCGGACCACAGCGTCTCAGTCAAATTTCGCCGGCTCCGCGGTGACGGCGCCATCGGCGCCGATGACGATTCGGTCGACCCGCTGCTGCGCCTCGTTGAGCTTTTTCTCGCAGTGCCGCTTCAGCAGCGCCCCCCGCTCATAGGAGAGGATCGCTTCGTCGAGCTTGACCTGCCCCCCTTCGAGCCGGCGCACGATCTGCTCGAGCTCGGCAAGCGCCTCCTCGAAACTCATTGCCGCGATGTCGGCGGGAACGTCCAACTCGACCATCTGCGTTCTTATTAGCAAAATACGCGAGCAGAATGCGGCGCGCGAACCGAAACCGAGCATGCGAAACTCGGGGAACGTTGCATAAACGCAACAGTGCAAAGCGTCAGCGGTTCCCTCACACCGACATCAGAACCCGGATGTGCGCTGCAGCGCTCGCGCCCAGTGCGGCGAGATCATAGCCACCCTCGAGCGTCGAGACGAGCCGCCCATCGGAATGACGATAGGCGATCTCGAGCAGCTGTTCGGTGATCCAAGTATAGTCTCCCTCATCGAGCAGCAGCTGCGCAAGCGGGTCGCTCTTATGCGCGTCGAAGCCCGCGGAGACCAATACCAGCTCGGGACGGAAGGCATCGAGCGCTGGCAGGATCCGCTGGGTCACGCCCAGGCGGAACTGGCTCGATCCGGACATCGGCCGGAGCGGCACATTGACGATGTTGCCGATTCCGGTTTCGCGCGCCGCCCCGGTCCCGGGGTAGAGCGGGGACTGATGCGTCGAGGCGTAGAACAGCCCGGCATCGGTCTCAAAGGCGGCCTGAGTGCCGTTGCCGTGATGGACGTCGAAATCGACGACGGCTACCCGATCTAGCCGGTGCGCCTGGCGTGCCCGCAATGCGCCGACGGCGACGTTGTTGAACAGACAGAAGCCCATCGCCTGAGCGGGTTCGGCATGGTGCCCGGGCGGGCGTACTGCACAGAAGACATTGTCGACCTCTCCGGCCATTACCGCATCGACCGCGGCGGCGACGGCTCCGGCCGCGCGCAAGGCGGCCTCTCCCGAGGCAGGAGACAGGATCGTATCGGCATCAATCCCGACATAACCCGATCTGGGAACGGCGCTGAGGATATGCTCGACGTGCCGGCGCGGATGGACGCGCAATAGATCTTCGAGCGTCGCTTCCGGCGCCTCGCGGCGCTCCAGCCGGTCAAATTCCGGATCGGCGAGCGCATCGAGCACGGCCCGCAGCCGCGCCGCCGACTCCGGATGATGCCGGCCCGGGTCGTGTTCGAGACAGGCCGGATGGGTGTAGAGCAACGTAGTCATCGAAAGACCTCTTCACCGGACCCGATCGAGTGTCGCACGCTCGCAGGCCAGTCGGCTAACGGGGCGTGGGTGCCGGACGGCCTGCAACTCCCATCAGGGTGTTGAGGGTTTCCGGCGCGTCGAGCAGTTCCCGGCTCGTCCCGGCAAACACGATCGCTCCGCGATCGAGGACAATCGCGTTCCGGGACAGCTCGAGTGCCAGCTGCGCGTGCTGCTCGACCAGAAGGAGTGCCAAATCACCCTCGCGTTTGAGGCGGTCGAGCCCGGCGAGCAAGGCATCGACGATCACCGGGGCCAAGCCTTCGAGCGGCTCGTCCATCAGCAGCAGGGCCGGGTTGCCCATCAGCGCTCGGCCGATCGCGAGCATCTGCTGCTCGCCGCCCGAGAGCTGGTTGCCGCGGTTGCGGCGGCGCTCGGCGAGCGACGGGAAGAAGTCATAGACCCTAAGGAGAGACCATTGTCCGGGGCGCTCGGCAACCAGCAGGTTTTCTTCGACGGTCAGCGACGGGAAGATCTCGCGCTCCTGCGGCACGAACCCGAGGCCGAGCCGCGCGCGCCGGTAGGCAGGCAAGCCCGAGATCTCTCGGCCGGCGAACCGGATGCTTCCGCCGCGCAATCTCGTGTGCCCCATAATCGTGGCGAGCAGGGTGGTCTTGCCGACGCCGTTGCGGCCGAGCACGGCGAGGGTCTCGCCCGGCAGCAGGTTGAGCGCAATGGCCTCGAGCACCACCGTATCACCGTAACCGGCAGAGACGGCGTCGAGCACCAAGCCCTGCGATCCGGTCATACGCGCACGCGGTCGCCGAGATAGACCCGGCGAACCCCGGCATCGGCGGCGATGGCCTCGGGCGGGCCTTCCGCGAGAACGCTCCCTTGCACCAATACGGTGATATGGCGCGCCAAACGAAACACCAGATCCATGTCGTGCTCGATGATCAACAGCGCGATGTCCGGCGGTAACCTTTCTATCACATCGATGATCATGCCGCTCTCACCCGAGGGCACCCCGGCCGCGGGCTCGTCAAGCAGCAGAACCTTGGGCAGCAGACCGAGAGATACGGCGATCTCGACCAGCCTCAGGCGGCCATAGGCGAGCGTGTTGACCGGCCGCAGCGCCTCGTCGGCGAGCCCGAGGCTTTCGAGCAGCGCGAAGGCTTCCTCGATCGCCGCGCGGTGCCGGCCGGCCGGCCGCAGCAGGTCGCCGCCTACCCCTTCGCGCTCGCAGATCGCCAGGGTCACGTTCTCTAGCACGCTGAGGCGGCGGAAAAGTGCTGTGATCTGAAAGGTTCGGACCAGTCCGCGCTTGACCCGAGCTGCTTGCGCCAGATGGGTGATCTCCGAGCCGTCGAGCAGGATGTGCCCGGCGTTCGGCCGCAACGCCCCAGTCACCAGATCGACAAAGCTGGTCTTGCCGGCACCGTTCGGCCCGATCAACGCGTGGCGGGCGCCGCGCTCGAGGCGAAAGTTGATGCCATGCGCCACCGTCAGCGCGCCAAAGCTCTTGGTGAGTTCCCTGGTCTCGAGCGCCGGCGGGCTCACCGCGCCGACCTGCTTCGCAAGCTCAGCCGGTCGACGAGTCCCAGCACCCCGCCGCGGGCGAAAACGACGACGGCCACCATCAGCAGCCCGATCCAGAAATACCAATAGACGGGGTCGATTTCCGAAAAGCGGTTCTGCGCGATCATGTAGAGCGGCACGCCGATAAAGGCGCCGTAGAGCCGCCCGACCCCGCCAATGATCAGCATGATCAGAACCGTTCCCGAGCGTTCGAGGTTGAGCGTACTAAGGCCGACGAATTGCGTCGTCTGCGCGATCAGCGCACCCGAGATTCCGGCGAGCGCGGCCGATATCGTATAGACGACGAGCCGGCGGCGGGCGACGGCCGCGCCGACAGCGTGCATGCGGCGGACATTCTCGCGAATCCCGGTCAGCGAACGGCCAAAGGGTGAGTGGACGATCCGCCGCACCGCGAACCAGCACAGGAAGAGAACGATCAGGCAATAGAAATAGGCGGTGTGGCCGAACAGGTCGAAACGGAACCGGCCGAAGATCGGCCACACTTCCATGCCCTGCAGCCCGTCATCGCCGCCGGTCAACCAGGACGCCTTGTTGGCGGCCTCGTAGAGCAGCGTGGCGACGACCAATGTCTGCATCAGCAAGGTCAGGCCCGTCGTGCGCAGCACGATGAAACCGGTGGACAGCCCGATCAGGGCCGCGGCGAGAGCCCCGGCAATGAGCCCGGTCACCGGCTCTCCCCAACCATGCGCAGCGAGAATCCCCGCGGTATAGGCGCCAGTGCCGAAAAACGCGGCGTGGCCCAAGGTGACGATCCCGGCATAGCCCAAGACCAGATCGGCCGAGAGCGCAAACAGGATCGTCGCAAGGATCTGGGCGCCCAAAGCCAGATAGTCGGGAAAGGCGAAATAGGCCGCCACCGCCACCAGCCATGGAAGAGTTTCGAGCAGGTGGTAGCGGTGGCGCTGGGCGAAGGCGTCGATGCTCGTCCTGGGCGAAGCAGAAGGGGGGGCAGGCGGAGCCGTCATGCCCGACCGAAGAGCCCGCGCGGCCGCCACAGCAGGATCGCCATCGTCAGCGCATAGATGAAGAAGGCGCCCAACTCGGGCAGCAGATATTTGAACCCGGTATCGGCGACACCGAGGAGCAGAGCTGCAACAAACGGTCCGCGGATGCTGCCGAGCCCGCCGACCGCGACGACGATCAGGAAATAGACCAAATTGTCGAGCGCGTAGCTGGGGTTGATGGCCAAGAGATCGGCGCCGAGCCCGCCGCCTAAGCCGGCGAGCCCGCTGCCGAGCGCGAAGGTCAGGGTGAACAGACCCGAGGTGTTGATCCCGACCGATTGCGCCATCCGCAGATTGTCGACCGCAGCGCGGATCCGGGCGCCGAAGCGGGTGCGCTCGACCGCCAGCCACAAGACCGCGACGAGTGCCGCGCCGCACAGGATCAGGAAGCTGCGGTAGGCGGGAAAGCTGCGGAAACCGAGATCGACCTGGCCGCTCAATTGCGGCGGCGGGTGCATCGGCTGCTGCAACGGTCCCCAGATGTAGGTGGCGCCGGCAACCGAGATAAAGATGAGCCCCATCGTCAGCAGGACCTGGTCGAGCTCGTCGCCGCCATAAAGCCGGCGGTACAAGAGGCGCTCGATCGGAATGCTTGCGATGGCCACCGCCACCGCGCCGGCGGCAAGAGCAGCACCAAACGGCACGCCGAGCCGGCTCATCAAATTCGTCATGACATAGCCGCCGGCCATTGCGAAGACGCCGTGCGCCAGGTTGACGAACCCCATCAGCCCCATCGTCACCGACAGCCCCACCGAGATCAGATAGAGCACCATCGCAAAGGCGAGCCCGTGGAACCCGATGCTGACGGCAGCCGAAAGGACATCTCCCGCGGTCACACGCGCCAGCCTAAGAACGTGTAAGAAAGTGTCCGATAGTCGTCATTCCGGGGCGCGGGCACAGCACGCGAGCCCGGAATCCAGGCACACCGGCCTGTGACACCAAGTGCCAGGCCAGAGTTCATGGATTCCGGGTCTGCCCCTTTGGGGCATCCCGGAATGACGGCCGCGTGGGAAAGACTCTGTTCCATACGACTAATGTTCTTGGGCACGCTCAGAGGTCACTTGGGCGGGTTCAGTTCCTTCCACGGGTCCTTGACCATCGGGATCGTCGCGATCTCGATGTTGGCGAGCCTGCCATCGGCTTTCTCGAGCCGGCGGATATAGACGTTCTGGACGATGTCGCGGGTGTCGGGGTCGATCATGATCGGCCCGCGCGGGCTGTCCGGGTCTTTCCAGCCCTTGAAGAAGGTCATCGCCTCGTCGGCAGTGAACTTGCCTTTCGTCGCCTTGACTACGTCGAAGATCGCCGCCATGCCGTCCCAGGCATTGACCGTCAGAAAATTCGGGATGGCGTTGTCGGCATATTCGCGCTTCCAGGCGGCAAGAAAGGTCTCGTTCGCCGGACGCTTGCCCCAGGTCGAGTAGTTGCCCGCGGTTATCAGATCCAATGCGATATCCCCGATGGCCGGCAACTGCTCGTCAGGCAGGAGGTCCTGCGTCGAGGTGATGTGGGTGCCGGCCTCCCGCAGCCCGAGATCTCTGACCGCCTTCATCAGCGCGGTCGCCTGGACGCTCGGCACCCAGAAGAAGACGACGTCGGGCTTGGCATCGCTGATGCGCTGGACGAACGGGACAAAATCGGGGTTGGTCGGGGGAATGCGCACCGCACCGGCGATCAGGCCGCCGCCGTCGGTGAAGCCCTTGGTGAACGACGCTTCCGAATCATGGCCGGGGATGAAGTCGCTGACCGCGGTATAGCCTTTCTTCCAGCCCTGCTCAGCCGCCCATTTGCCGATCGGATAGCCCTGCTGCCAGAGCGTGAACGAAACTCGCGCGACATAGGGTGAGATCCGCGGAATGGCCGAGCCGCCGGCGGCGATGCTGATCAGCAGCGGCACTTTCGCCTCGGCCGTCAGCGGCGCGATCGCCGCGGCGACGGGTGACAAAATGACGCCCGTCAGCAGCTGGACGTGCTCGCGCGCGATCAATTCCTGCGCCAGCCGCTTGCCGATTTCGGGGTTGGAGGTGTCGTCACGGCGCAAGATCTCGATCTTGACCCCGGGCGGCAGATCCTTCTCGTGCTCCTTGAGGTAGAGATCGATGCCCTTTTGCGCCTGGTCGGCGGCTTGGGCGACAAAGCCGGAATAGCTGCTGATCAGCCCGATCTTGACGACCGTCTGCGCCATCGCCGATGCCGACAGCAGCCCCAGGCCGGCGCACGCCGCTGCCGCGCAAGCGGCAAGCCCCTTGCGAAACATTCCCATTCTCCCTGTTCCGGCCGCCATGGCGTTACTTGGGGGGGTTCAGCGCTTTCCACGGGTCCTTGACCATCGGGATCGTCAGGAACTCGACATTGGCGAGCTTGCCGTCCTGCTTCTCGACGCGGCGGAGGTAGATGTTCTGGATGACGTCGCGGGTCTCGGGATCGATCGCGATCGGGCCGCGCGGACTGTCCGGGTTCTTCCAATTTTTGAAGAATGCCATCGCTTGGTCGGCGGTGAACTTGCCGTTGGTCGCCTTGATCAGGTCGAAGATCGCCGCCATGCCGTCCCACCCGCCGATCGCCAAGAAATCGGGGATCACCTTGTCTGTGTATTCGCGTTTCCAGGCGGCGAGAAAAGCCTTGTTCTGCGCCCGCGTCGCAGCGACCGAGTAGCTGCCGGTGCTGACGACACCCAGCGGGATGTCGCCCATATTCGGCAGCTCTTCGTCGACCATGACGTCCTGCGTGGTAATCAGCTGAATCCCGGCCTCTTTGAGGCCGAGATCAGACCACGCCTTCATCATCGCCACGGCGTATTTCTGGGCGGGCACAAAGATGAAGACCGCCTGCGGCTTGGCGTCCTTGATGCGCTGCAGGACCGGAACAAAATCCAGCTGCGAGAGCGGGATGCGGGTGGTCCCGACGATCTCGCCGCCGCCATCGGTAAATCCTTTGGTGAAGGCAGCTTCGGCGTCGTGGCCCGGAATGAAGTCGCTGACCGCAATATAGGCTTTCTTGTAGCCGTTCTTCGCCGCCCACTCGCCCATCGTCATGCCCATCTGCCATAGCGTGAACGAGACGCGCACAACGTAGGGCGACAAGCGTGGAATGTTGACGCCGGCTGCGTTCATGATCACGAAGGGCACTTTCGCCTCGGCGGTCAGCGGCGCGATCGCCGCGGCGACCGGCGAGGCCACGACCCCGGTCAGCAGCTGCACATGTTCGCGGGTGATCAGCTCCTGTGCCAATCGTTTGCCAACCTCCGGACTGGGTCCGGTATCGTCGCGCACGACAAGCTCGAGCTTGACCCCCTCCGGCAATTCCCTCTCATGCTCCTTGATGTAGAGGCGCATGCCCTTGTCGATTTCGTCCCCCGCCTGCGCGAAGGGTCCGGAATAGGTCAGGATCACCCCGACCTTGATGGTCTGCGCCGACACCGACGCGGACGAGCCGGCGAGCGCGACACCGACCAGCACCGCCGGAATAAGCCTCGATAATCCGCGCCACATCACGATTTCCCCTGCCCTGCTCTTTCGCCGATGCTATCACGTCACGCGGTTCCCGTCGGCGCAATCCATCGCCCTGCGGCACGATCGGCTAGCCCTCTCCACCGATCGCCCAACGGAGGGTGATGCCGAGGGCGTAGAGAAATGCGATCGAAAACATCACCACGGAGCCCCATTTCGCCCATTTTGCCCAAGGATATCGGCTGCGAGCCAGCGACAGCACGCCGACGCTGAGGAACAGCAGGACCGCCGCGGTCTGAAGGATCTGGATCAGGCGGCCGTCGGACAAAGGCGCGTCTCCGCATTCACCTCGACCCCGTGAGAGGGAAGCGCGATGATATCCTCGAACAGGAGATAGGCTGAGCCATGTTTGCCAATCGGAGATCGGCGGGCCGCCAGCTTGGTGAGCGGCTGCAGCATTTACGGCCGGAGAAACCGGTCGTCCTCGCCTTGCCGCGCGGCGGCGTGCCGGTCGGCTTCGAGATCGCCGAGAGGCTCGACGCGCCGCTCGACGTCGCGCTGGTCCGCAAGATCGGGGTCCCCTGGCAGCCCGAGCTGGCACTCGGCGCGGTTGGCGACGGCGCCGAGCCGCACGTGATCATCAACGAGGCCCTCGCCGCGGATCTCGCCATCGACGAGAGCTACATCGCACGTGAGACCGCGCGCCAGCTAAAGGAGATCGAACGGGGCCGGCGGATTTATCTCGGCGACAGACTACCGGTCCCGTTCGCCAGCCGTACCGTCATCATTGTCGATGACGGGATTGCCACCGGGAGCACCGTGCGCGCGGCGCTTCGCGCCGTCAGAAAGGCGGGAGCCGGAAGGATCGTCCTCGCCGTCCCGGTGGCGCCCGAGGACACGATCGAGCGGCTGCGAGCGGAGGTCGACGAGATCGTCTGCGTCTTCTCCCCGAGCCCATTCATTGCGGTCGGAGCGCACTATGACGAATTTCCACAGCTCACCGACGCCGATGTGGTCGCGCTGCTGGAGGAGCGCCATCAGGCGATGACACGCTCGGCCCGTGAGCCCGGAGGAGTGCGGACTTTCTCGGGAAATTAATCCAAAGACCAAGAAAATCCGACGGTCGGAATTTTGCTCCTGAGCGGGCTCGTCCCGATTATCGGTCCCGTATACGGGGCGGCTGCCGGTGGATCGTTGTTGAGCTTTTTCGGTTGCTGCGTGATCTTATCTTGGCCGACGATGTGCTCGGAAATTTCGGGAACCGAGTTGAAATTTATCTTCGCGGGAACGTCTAAGCAATTGCGTGACTTGTCACGCGCACAAGGCCCGGCATCGACGGCCGTCGCAGCCCAACCGGCCGTAAGGGCGAATGCGAGGGCAGTCGGAACCCAAACCTTCATTTGATAACGCGAGTCTCTGGCGTGTCCTCGCGGCAAACGTTAATCGATCGCAAACGCGGCGTCTATACCTCCGTTGATCCGGGGCAGCGGCGTCGAAGAAGGGTCGCCGAAGCAAGTTCGCTTGCAGCCGTCAGGCGGCTATTTGCTAGTCGTCGGCACGCACGCCGGGATCGAGCACCGCACGCCGACTGATCCATTCGAAAGGAAACGTCGATGCTCACGCTGTATTTGTCACCCGGGTCGAGTTCGATGGCGACGCACATCGCGCTGCGCGAGATCGGCGTCGATTTCGAGAGCCGTTGGGTCTCGTTCGCCAAGCGCGAACAATACGCCCTGGAATACCTGGCGGTGAACCCGGAGGGCAAAGTGCCGACCCTTGTCGTCGACGGGCATCCGCTGACCGAAGTGGCAGCGACCCTCTACTATCTCGCCAAGCGCTTCCCGGAAGCAGGTCTCTTCCCCGCCGGCGACCTCGACGCCGAGGCCCGGATCATCTCATGGATGTCGTTCATCGCCGCGACGGTCCATCCGGCACGCCGGGTCGGCGTCGAGCGGTGGAAAGAGGTGTTCGAGATCACCGAAAACCGCTTGGCGCGGAACGAGTGGGCCGTTGGTGGCCGTTATTCGATCGCCGACATCCACTTGTTCCGCCTCTTCTGGCGGTTCTTCACCACGCTTCACCCGGCACCCGACGCCTATCCCGGCCTCTTCGCCCATTACCAGCGCGTCATGGCGCGCCCGGCGGTGCAGAAGACCATCGAGATCGAAGCGGCGATCGGCTATGCGCTGCCGCAATAGCGGAGGTATAGCGATGGTCCGTTCGGTGATCGGCGACAGGCCCAGGCGCCGGGAGGATTTACGGTTTCTCACCGGGCGGGGCAGCTATCTCGACGACCTCGCCTTTGACCGCTTGGCGCATGCGGTCGTGCTGCGATCGGTGCATGCGCATGCCCGGATCCGCGGCATCGACCCGGCGGCCGCGCGTGCCACCGCGGGGGTGCTCGCAGTGCTGACTGCGGCGGAAGTCCGAGCCGACGGGCTCCAGCCGTTGCAGCCGTCGGCGAGGACCAATGTTCAGACCGGCGAGCCGTTCGCCTACGCGCCGCAGCCGCTGCTCGCCGAAGGCAAGGTCCGTTATGTCGGCGAGCCGGTGACGCTGATCGTCGCCGAGACCCAGGCCCAGGCGCTCGGCGCCGCCGAGCAGGTGGTGGTGGACTATGCCCCCTTGCCCTCGGTGACGACGCTTGCCGCCGCTCGCGCTCCTGCGGCGCCGGAGATTTCGCCCGAAGTGCCGGGCAATCTCTGCCTCGATTGGCGCACCGGCGACGCGGCGGCCGTCGATGCGGCGTTCGCGGCGGCGGCTCATGTGGTCGCGCTCAGCCTCGACAATCACCGGATTGTCACCAACCCGATTGAGCCGCGCGGCGTAGTTGGGATTTGGGATGCGGAACGCGGCCGCTACACGGCCTATGTCTCGAGCCAGAGCATCCACACGACGCGCGACAACACCGCCCACTCATTGGGCCTGTCTCCCGCGGCGGTGCGGTTCGTCGCGCCCGATGTCGGCGGCGGGTTCGGGGCTAAGAATTTCGTCTACCCCGAGCATGTATTGACACTGTGGGCAGCAAAGCGCGTCGGCCGGCCGGTCAAGTGGATCGCCACCCGAAGCGAGGTCTTTCTCGCCGACCATCAGGCGCGCGACCATTTGGCCGAGGCTTCGTTGGCGCTCGACGCCGGTGGCCGATTCCTGGCGTTGCGCGTCAAGAGCGCCGCCAATGCCGGCGCGTATCTGGTGTTCGCCGGCGGCGTGCAGACCTTCCAGTATGTCCATCTGCCGGGCACGGTCTATCGCATTCCGGCGATCGAACTGCAGGTCGCCGGCATTTTGACCAATACCGCGCCGATCGGGGTCACCCGCGGGCCGGGCTTTGCCGAGGCGAACAACATCATCGAGCGGCTGATCGATGCGGCGGCCCGGCTATGCGGCTTCGACCGCGCGGCGTTGCGGCGCCTCAACATGGTCCCGGCCGACGCCATGCCGATGACCAACGCCTTTGGCAACAGCGTCGACAGCGGCGCCTTTGCCGAGACCTTCGACCGCGCGTTGGCCCAGGCCGATGTGAAGGGCTTCCCGGCCCGGCGCAGCGCGAGCGAAGCGCGCGGATATCTGCGCGGCCTCGGCTATGCCTACCACATCAAAGGGACTGGCGGTTCGCCCACCGAGAATGTCGACATCCGCTTCGAGCCGGACGGCACGGTGTCATTGATCACCGGCACGCAGACCATCGGGCAAGGCCACGAGACGACGTTTCCGCAGATCCTGGCCGACCGCCTCGGCATTGCGAACGAGCGCATCAGGCTGGTGCAGGGCGACACCGACCGGATCCCGATCGGCGGCGGGCACGGCAGCTCGCGCGCGACCTATATGGGCGGCACGGCGATCTGGCGCGCCTCCGAGGAGATCATCGCCAAGGGCACCCGCATCGCCGCCGAGGCGGTGGAGGCGGCCGAAGCCGACATCCGCTTTGCCGAGGGAAGCTTCGTCGTGGCAGGCACCGACCGGTCGGTGGCATTGCTCGACGTCGCCGCGATCGCCCGCAACAAGGGGATGCTGCTCGACACCTATCACGCCTGGACGCGGGAATGGATGACCTTTCCCAACGGCGCCCATGTCGTCGAAGTCGAGATCGACCGCGACACCGGGCAAGTGACGCTCGCGCGCTACACCGCGGTCGATGATTACGGCGTGCTCGTCAACCCGATGATCGCCGCCGGCCAGGCGCATGGCGCAATCGCCCAAGGTGCCGGTCAGGCGCTCCTCGAACACGCGGCCTATGATCCGGCTTCGGGGCAGCTGATCGCCGGCTCGTTGATGGACTACACGCTGCCGCGCGCCGATGACCTGCCTTCATACGATCTCGGCTTCAACGCCACCCGCTGCACCACCAACCCGCTCGGCGTCAAAGGCTGCGGCGAGGCCGGCGCTGTTGCCGCCTTCCCCGCCGTCATCAACGCCATCCGCGACGCCCTCGCGCCAACGGGCGTCGCCGAGTTCGCGGGCCCCGCCACACCGGAGCGGATCTGGCGCGCAATCAGAGGCTAAGGTGATATCGGTGAAGACTTTAGGTTGGGTCGACGCCTGAATTCGACCTGAATTTTTCAGATGGGGGAGAATACGGCTCTCGACCGAGGATCTTGACTTGTGGCGCGGACAACCATTGAATTGCCATAGTCGCATTATATATGTTTGCGGACATCGGCACCCTGAGCGGGTGCGGGATTGTCATTGTAAGAGTTGGCGATGCCTGATCTCGACCAGATAAAACAGGGCGAACAGGGCCGCCGATTGCCCGCCGCAG
>WNFD01003037.1_pt1 | contig 18820 bp, 17 predicted proteins | sample 5400491 | NCBI WGS metagenome assembly WNFD01 (sample SAMN13153343, study PRJNA577476) | soil metagenome | isolation source: 120 cm saprolite under Douglas fir tree site 2 hole 2 replicate 2 | place: USA:California | collected 2015-04-18 | reverse complement strand
AGGCTCGCCGCGTGGTCCGCGGAGTCGAAGACGAACGAGGTGGTCTGGTAGATCGGCGCGGCGCGCGCGCCGGTGGCGGCATCGGGAATCTGGCCGGCGTGCAGGCAGAGCGTCTCGAACCCGAACTTACGGTCAGCCATGCAGCTGCGATTCTATCGGAGCCTCGCTGCGCGGCGTGACGGTGACGTGCACCTCGAGCTCTTGCTCGCCGCCGCCGAGGATCACGCCGCGCATCGGGGTGACATCGCCGAAGTCGCGCCCCCACCCGAGCGTGATGTGCTCGTCGTCGACCAGACAGTTGTTGGTCGGGTCGAGATCGACCCAGCCGGCGTGCGGCAGCCACAGCGACACCCAGGCGTGCGAGGCGTCGGCGCCGACCAGCCGCGGCCGGCCCGGCGGCGGCACCGTGAGCAGGTAGCCGCTCACATAGCGCGCAGCCAGTCCCAGCGTGCGCAGGCAGCCGATCATCAGATGGGCGAAGTCCTGACACACGCCGCGCTTGAGCTTCATCACCTCGGCAAGCGGCGTCGACACGCTGGTCGATTTCGGATCGAACTTGAAGTCGCGGTGGATGCACGCCGCGAGATCGAGCGCCGCCTCGAGCGCCGGGCGCCGCGGCGCAAAGCTCGGCCGCGCGTAATCGGCGAGCTCGGGCAGGCACTCGACATGCGGCGACTCGTACAAGAACTGCGCCGGCTCGAGCGGCGGCGTCTCGTCGATGCTGTGCAGGCGCTCGCGTAGCGCATCCCACGCCGAGGGCGCCGCCGCCGCTGCGGCATTGGCGCGCGGCGTCACGCTCACCTCCGACTCGGCGCGCACGCTCAGCCGCTGATGCGGCGTCGCGATCAGCACCTGGCGGACCGGATTTCCGAAGTCGTCCTCGCGTTCGGTTTGTTCGGCGGGTTGCGCTTCGATGTCGATGCGGTGCGAGTGCAGCGTCTGCCAGGGCAGCACGCGCGGCGTGAGGTGCAGAAGCTGGTGGGACAGCACCACTGGGCTGGCGTAGCGGTAGAGCGTCTCATGGACGATCCAGTAACGCATCAGGAGTCTTACGTCGCAAATGTTTGCCGGCTGACTTGGCCGACGAGGCTGAAGAAACGCAGTCCGATCTGCTCCGAAAGCCGCGCCGCCGCGGCCGACCATTGGTCGAGCAACGCAGCGAGCCGTGGGCTGTCAGGCAGCAGGTCGGCACCCGGGTCGAGCGCGGCGAGCGCCTCGACCGCGTCGTCGAGCTGCTCGTCTGCGGGCTCGCCGAAGAGCTCCGCGACCCGCCGCAGGTAATCGCGCAGCCCGATGAGCTGGAACGCCACCGAGCGCGGGTTCGCCTCGTCGCGCACCAGCAGGTCCAGCACCGGCAGCCACTCGGGCCGCGCCATGTAGCGCGAGCGGTAGGTGATGCTCGAGTCGGCGACCTCGAGCAGCCAGTTCAGGTCGGCGTCGCGACCGCCGGCGAGCGCTTGCTTCATCATCGTGCACAGCCATTGCAGGCGCTCGATGCGGCGGCCGAACGACATGAAGCGCCACGCGGCGTCGCGCGTCATACCGTCGAGCGCGAAGCCGGCGAGCGTCATCAGCGCGGAGATCACGCGATCGAGGTCGCCAAGCAGGTCCGCAAGCGCTACCGGGGGACGGTCCTTGCGGTGCGCGATGCGCGCCATCATGTGGTTGAGCGTCATCCAGTTGTCGAGCGAGAGCCGCTCGCGCAACTGCCGCGCGACGCCGAACAGCAGCCCGAGATCGTGCGCGAGACCAGGAGGCGCCTCGTCCAAGATCGCCGCGCGCAGCGCGCGTACCAGCTCGGCCTCGGTCAGCTTGTCGCCTGGAATGATCTCGGCGCTCTTGAGCAGCCCCCCGATGCCGGGCCAGCCCGGGTCGCGCTCGCTCGGCGTATCGTGGATGAGGCGAACGAGGGCCACGCGAAGCAGCCGCGCAATGTCCTCGCAGCGCTCCGAGTAGCGACCGAACCAGAACAGGTTCTCAACCACGCGGCTCGACAGGTTGGCGCCCGAGCGCACCAGGTCCCGCGGGCCGATCTCGCGGCGCAGCAAGCTGAAGCCGCTCACCGGGCCGACGGATAGCACCCAGGTGTCCTTGCTGCTGCCGCCACGCTGCATGGAAACCACGCGTATGTCCGGTCCGGTGGCGACGCGCGTGAGTCCTCCGGGCATGACCACATAGCCGTTCGGGCTGGCGCAGGCATACACCCGGAGCTGCGTCGCGCGTGCAAGCAGCCGCCGCGGGTGCTGCCGGTCCCACACCGGCGCCTGCGACAGGCGCACCATCTCCTGCGCAACGTAGTCGTTGGGCCGGGCCCGTATGAGAGCCGCGAGCTTGTCGCGCGCCTCGGTCGTAAGGCCCTGTCCGAAGACCGGGTTGAAGCGAAGCTGCGTGAATGCCGGCTTGATGATGAGGCGCTTGAGATGGGCAAGTGCGTCCTCCAGCGCGGCCGGCTCGCCGCACCACCAGGTTGCGACCGATGGCATCCGCAGAGGCTCGCCGAGCAGGCGCTCGGCGAGCCGCGGCAGGAAGCCGAGCAGCATCCCCGACTCGAGCAGGCCCGAGCCGAGCGAGTTCGCAACCAGCACGTTGCCGCGGCGCACGGCATCTACCAGGCCGGCGACGCCGAGCGACGAGTCGGCTCGCAGCTCGAGCGGGTCGCAGTTGTCGTCCTCGAGCCGGCGCAGGATCGCGTGCACCCGCTTCAGCCCCGAGAGCGTTTTCAGCCAGACGCGGCTGTCGCGCACGGTGAGATCGCCGCTCTCGACCAGCGGCAACCCCAAATAGCGCGCGAGGTAGGCGTGCTCGAAATAGGTATCGGCGCTCGGCCCCGCCGTGAGCAGCACGACCAGCGGTGCCCCGCCGTCGTCCTTCGGCGCCCAATGCCCCAGGCTGTCGCGCAGCGTGGCGAAGAAGCCGGCGACCCTCCTTACTTTGAGGTCCCGAAACAAATCCGCGAACAGCCGCGAGATCACCAGGCGGTTCTCGAGCGCATAGCCGGCGCCGACGGGCATCTGGGTGCGGTCGCTCACCACCCACCAGCGGCCGTCGGCGGAGCGCGCTAGATCGGCGGCATACAGGTGCAGCCGCACGCCTCCCGGGACCGGAGCGCCGCGGCAAGGCCGCAGATAGCCCGCGTGGGCGTAAACCAGCGCGGGCGGCAGCAGCCCTTCCTTGAGCAGCCGCTGCTCGCCGTAGACGTCGTCGAGGATACGGTCGAGGAGCGCGGCGCGCTGCGCCACCGCAGCCTCGATCTGTTCCCACTCGCCGTGCGGCAGGATCATCGGCAGCACGTCGAGGTCCCACGGCCGGTCGGCGCCGTACGGATCGGCATGAACGTTGTAGGTGACGCCGTCCTCGCGCACCTGGCGCTGCACCGCCTTCAGGCGATCGCGCATCAGCTCGGGCGGCGTCGCGATCAGCTCATCGACGATCTGGCGCCAGTGCGCGCGCGGCGTCAGCGGCGCCTCGAGCATCTCGTCGTAGCGGGCGGTGGCCGGCGGGTAGGCGTCGAGCAACTCTCGCGGCATGCGCGGCTCAGGTTAGCACGGCTACCATCGGACGCAACCCGACCGACTAGGCGCGGCGCAGGTCGAGCGTGAAAGGGAAGTTGGGGTTGCGCTCTTCGGCGCGCACCTCGACGCGGCCGGGCGTATGGCCGAGTGCCAGAAAGCGGGAGAGGCGGCGGCCTTCAGCTTCGTAGGCATTGACCGGGAAGCTGTCGTGATGGCGCCCCCCGGGATGCGAGACATGGTACTGGCAGCCGCCGAGCGAGCGGCTCATCCAGGTATCGACGAGGTCGAAGACGAGCGGCGTATGCACGCCGATCGTCGGGTGGAGCGCTGAAGGCGGTTGCCAGGCGCGGTAGCGCACGCCCGCGACGTACTCGCTGGCGTTGCCGGTCGGATGCAGCGGCACCCGGCGGCCATTGCAGGTCAGCGCGTGCCGCTCGCCGACCACGCCGGTGGCTTTCACCTGCAGCCGCTCGACCGAGGAATCCACGTGGCGGGCGGTGGCACCGGCCGTATTTTCCTCGCCCATCACGTGCCAGGGCTCCAGCGCCGCGCGCAGCTCGACGTGCACGCCGCTCGCCGCGAACTCGCCGTAGCGCGGGAAGCGAAATTCGATGAAGGGATGGAACCAGCGCTCTTCGAAGGCATAGCCGGCGCGGTGCAGGTCGCGCGCCACGTCGCGAATATCCTGGGCGGCAAAGTGCGGCAGCATCCAGCGGTCGTGCAGCTGGGTGCCCCAGGAAACCAGCTTCCCTTCGTAAGGCTCGTGCCAGAAGCGGGCGACCAGGGCGCGCAGCAGCAGCATCTGGCACAGGCTCATGCGCGCGTGGGGCGGCATCTCGAAGGCGCGCAGCTCCACCAGTCCGAGCCGGCCGGCCGGGCCTTCGGGCGAATAGAGCTTGTCGATGCAGAACTCGGCCCGGTGCGTGTTTCCGGTGAGGTCGGTGAGCAGGTTTCTGAGCAGCCGGTCGACGAGCCAGGGCCGTTCGCTTTCCTTGGCACCGGGTAGCGCCTGGCCCATCTGCTGGAAGGCGATGCCCAGTTCGTAGAGGCTATCGTCGCGGGCCTCGTCGACGCGCGGCGCCTGGCTGGTGGGGCCGATGAAGGCTCCGGAAAAAAGAAACGACAGCGCCGGGTGGTTTTGCCAGTAGGTGATGAAGCTCTTCAACAGATCGGGGCGCCGCAGCCAGGGGCTGTCCGCGGGCGTGGGGCCGCCCAGCGTCACATGGTTGCCGCCCCCCGTGCCCGTGTGCCGGCCGTCGAGCATGAACTTTTCCGTGCCAAGCCGTGCCTCGCGCGCCTCTTCATAGAGGATCTGGATGTTATCGCTCAGCTCGCGCCAGCTCGACGCCGGGTGAATGTTGACTTCGATGACACCCGGGTCGGGCGTCACGGCGAGCACTCTTACGCGCGGGTCGCGCGGCGGCGCATAGCCTTCGAGCCGCAGCGGCATCTTGAGGCTGGACGCGGTGTCCTCGACGGCCGCGATCAGAGAAAGGTAATCCTCGATGCGGGTGACAGGCGGTATGAAGACGTAGAGCTGCCCGTCGCGCACTTCGACACACAGCGCGGTATGGATGATCTCGGGCGGCTTGGGCCGTTCCTTTGGATTGCTGTCGTCGAGGCCCGGCCGGACTTCAAACGGATCGAGGGGAAACTCCGGGTCCAATTCCTCGGGCGGCACCCAAGGCAGCGTCGCGAGCGGCAGGCGCAGGCCCATGGGCGAGTCGCCCGCCAGCAGGTACAGACGCTCGCGCTTGAGCGGCCATCGGCTTGAGCGCCACCCGACGTCGGTGGGCTTCAAGGGCAGCACGTAGCCGATGGCCGCGCCCAAGCCGCGCTCGAGCAACCGCGCGAGGCGTTTGCGCTCGTCCGGATCCTTCAGATCGGCTTTGAGCGGATCGACGTTGACCGGCAACGCCTGCTCCTGATGGACCATCTGCCAGACATCCTCGAAGGCGGCAATGACATGGCCGGGATCCAGCGACAGGCGGCCCGCCAGCACTTCGATAAATTTCTTCGCCTGCGCCGGCGTGAAACCGTGGTCCTTGCCGCCTTGCGCAAGCAGCGTTTCGTCGCGCCAGATCGGCTTGCCGTCCACGCGCCAGTAGACGCCCAGCGCCCAGCGCGGCAGCGGTTCCCCGGGATACCACTTGCCCTGGCCGAAGTGCAGCATGGCACCGGGAGCAAAGCGGGCCTTCAGCCGGTGGGTGAGCTTCTCCGCGAGGCTGCGTTTCTTCGGCGATAGCGCGGTGATGTTCCATTCCGGCCCGTCCAGGTCGTCGATGGACACGAAAGTCGGCTCGCCGCCCTGCGTGAGCCGCACGTCTCCCGACTCGAGTTTCGCGTCCACCCGGTCGCCGAGCGCCTCCATGGCCAGCCAGTCGGCGTCCGAGTAGGGCTTCGTGACGCGCGGCGCCTCCCACACGCGGTCGACCTTCATCGCGTGCGAGAACTCCGCTTGGCATTGTTCGGTGAGGCCGGTCAACGGCGCGGCGCTCGCGGGCTCCGGCGTGCAGGCGAGCGGGATATGTCCTTCGCCGGCGAGCAGACCCGAGGTCGGGTCGAGCCCCACCCAGCCGGCGCCCGGCAGATACACCTCGCACCATGCATGCAGGTCGGTGAAGTCCATCCCCGTGCCGGCGGGCCCCTCGAGCGGCTTGACGTCGGGCTTGAGCTGAATCAGGTAGCCCGAGACGAACCGCGCCGCAAGTCCGAGGTGGCGCAGGAGCTGCACCAGCAGCCAGCCCGAGTCGCGGCAAGAGCCGCTGCCGAGCGCGAGCGTCTCCTCCGGCGTCTGGATGCCCGGCTCGAAGCGGATCACGTAGCGCACGTCCTTCTGCAGCCGATGATTCAGCTCGACGAGGAACTGGTTCGTCGGCTTTGGCTCGCGCGGCACCTCGGCGAGGTAGGCCTTGAAGAGCGGCGTCGCCGGCAGCTTCACGAGGTAGGGCGTGAGTTCGTGCAGCTGCCGGTCCTCGTATTGGAACGGGAATTTCTCCGCGTACGGCTCGAGGAAGAAATCGAACGGATTGATGACCGACATCTCCGCGATCAGATCAACCTCGAGCTTCAATTCCCGGGCGCGCTCGGGGAAGACGATCCGGGCCAGCCAGTTCGACTGCGGGTCCTGCTGCCAGTTGACGAAGTGGTTAGCGGGCGTGACGCGCAACGAGTACGAGAGGACCGGCGTGCGCGAGTGCGGTGCCGGGCGCAGGCGCACCACCTGCGGGCTGAGCGCGATCGCCCGGTCGTAGCGGTAGTGCGTGACGTGGTTGAGCGCGACGTGGATGCTCATTGCTCGCCGGCCTGCAGGTGGGCCTGCGCTACCAGGGTCTCGGTGCCGCCGCCCGTGCGCACGCCGCGGATCGGACAAGCGTCCAGGTAGTCAGCGCCGACCGCGATCTTTACGTGCGCCTCGCCGATCGGCGTGTTGTGCGCGATATCGAAGCTGCGCCAGCGTTCTTCCACCCAGGCCTCGACCCAGGCGTGCAGAGCGGCATTCGCCAGTCCTGACGAATAGTAGTAACCCGAGACGTAGCGCGCCGGCACCCTGATGCGGCGGCAGCAGGCGATGAAGCCGTGCGTCATGTCCTCCGCAGTGCCTCCCTGCTGGTGAATTGCTGCGGCGAGTGCGCGCAGGCCGGGACGCGTCACCCCCTGGCGCTTGAGCGGCTCGACCAGCGCGTCGATCTTCGCGTCCGCGCGCGTGAGCGCGGTCGGCCGCAGAAACAGCAGCTGCGACAGCGGCGTGCCGGTGAAATCCGATGGCTCGTCGAGGCTCGGCGCGGTCTCCACCGTGCCGCCGGCCCTGATCGAGATCTCGGACACCGGCTTGTCGATCGTCAGCACGTGCAGGACGTTGCCGTAGCCATCCTGGGTGCGCATTGCCTGGCCCGGGGTCTGCAGCTTCCAGCGCAGCACCTTCTGGCGCGCCGTGTCGCGGGGGCTCAGGCGAAGGTACTGGGTCGATGAACGCAGCGGCGAGTCATAGGCGTAGTCCATCCGCTGCGTGATCGTCAGTTTCATACCGCCCCCAGGTAGGCGCGCTGGATGCGGTTGCCGAGCTCGTCGATGTCGGCAAGGCACGCGGTCAGGAACTCGTGCAGCCCGCTCTGGAACACTTCCTCGATATCGGCGTAGGTGAGCCGCGCGTGCAGCTCGTGCGCCAGGCGCTTGGCCGCCTGGTCGCTCTGGCCGCGAATGCGGTTCATGGCCTCGCCGACCTGGTCGAAGCAGGCGGCGAGCGAGCGCGGCATGCGCCGCTCCAGGATCAGCAACTCGGCTACTTTGATCGGGAAGATCTGGTCGCGGTAGAGGACGCGGTAGGTCTCGAACGCCGACACCGAGCGCAGCAGCGCCGCCCACTGGTAGTAATCGAGGGCCCCGCCGACGTCCTCGACCGAAGGCAGCCGGATGTGGTACTTCACATCGAGGATGCGCGCGGTATTGTCGGCGCGCTCGAGAAAGGTGCCGAGGCGCGAGAAGTTGAACGCCTCGCCTCGCACGATAGTCCCGTAGGTCACGCCCCGGAATAGATGGCTGCGGTCCTTGACCCAGTCGAAGAACTGGGTAGCGCCGGCGCCGGTGACGTGGCCGTGTTTCATGCCGCGCAGCTCGAGCCAGGTGGCGTTGAGGGTCTCCCACATTTCGGAGGTGATCTCGCCGCGCACTGCGTGCGCGTTCTCGCGCGCCCATTTCAGGCAGGAATAGATCGACGAGGGGTTCTTCCCGTCGAGCGCCATGAACTCGATCAGCGCCGGCAGCGTGAGCTTCTCGTGGTGCTCGAGGTAGGCGTCCTCGGTACCGGTGATCGACAGGGTCGCAAGCAGGTTCTGCTCGTGCACGTCGGCGGTGCCGAACAGCACCAGGTTCGAGGTCACGCCGAGGATGCGCGCGGTATTTTCGGCGCGCTCCATCTGGCGGCTCATCCAGAAAATGCGGTCGGCGACGCGTGAAAGCATGGGCTAGTCGACGATCCATGTGTCCTTGGTGCCGCCACCCTGCGAGGAGTTGACGACGAGCGACCCCTCGCGCAGCGCTACGCGGGTGAGGCCGCCGGGCACCATCTTTACTTCCTTGCCTGAAAGCACAAAAGGCCTCAGGTCCACATGGCGCGGCGCGATGCCCCGGTCGACGAACGTGGGACAGGTGGAGAGCGACAGCGTGGGCTGCGCAATGTAGTTTGCGGGGTTGGCGCGGATGCGCGCGCGGAATGCCTCCACTTCGGCCTTGCTTGCGCTCGGCCCGATCAGCATGCCGTAGCCGCCCGAGCCGGCGACTTCCTTCACTACCAGTTCCGCCAGCCGGTCCATCACCAACGCCAGATCTGCGGGCTGCTTGCATTGCCAAGTGGGCACGTTGTCGAGGATCGGTTCCTCTCCGAGGTAAAAGCGGATCATCTTCGGCACGAAAGGGTAGGTCGACTTGTCGTCGGCGACGCCGGTGCCGATGGCATTGGCGAGCGCGACGTGGCCGGCGCGGTAGACCGAAAGCAGCCCGGGTACGCCAAGCAGCGAGTCCTGCCGGAACGCGAGCGGGTCCAGGAACGCGTCGTCCACGCGCCGGTAGATCACGTCCACGCGCTGCGGGCCGCCCGTGGTGCGCATGTGCAGGTAGCTGTCCTTCACGAACAGGTCCATGCCTTCCAAGAGCTCGACGCCCATCTGCTGTGCGAGAAAGGCGTGCTCGAAGTAAGCGCTGTTGTGCTGGCCGGGAGTGAGCACGGCAATCACCGGGTCGCGCACCTGCGGCGGCGCCGACGCGCGTAGCGTCTCGAGCAGCAGCCCGGGATAATGCTCGACCGGATGCACATGCTGCCGGGCAAACAGCTCGGGAAACAGGCGCATCATCATTTTGCGGTTCTCGAGCATGTACGACACGCCGGAGGGCGTCCGCAGGTTGTCCTCCAGCACGTAGTACTTGGCGTCCTCGTGCCGCACGAGGTCGATGCCGGCAATATGCGAGTACACCTGGTTGGGCAGGTCGAGGCCGAGCATCGCCACCTGGTAAGCCTCGTTCGTCAGCACTTGCTCGGCCGGGATCACGCCCGCCTTGAGGATCTCCTGCCCGTGGTAGATGTCGTGCAGGAAGCGGTTGAGCGCGGACACGCGCTGCACCAGCCCCGCGGCGAGCATGTTCCACTCGGCCCTCGGGATGACGCGCGGGATGGTGTCGAACGGAATGAGGCGCTCAGCGCCCGCCTCGTCGCCGTACACGGCGAACGTGATGCCGACGCGATGGAACAAGAGGTCCGCTTCGCGGCGCTTCTCGGCGACGCGGTCCGCAGGAGTCTCCGCGAGCCAGTCGGCGAGGGCGCGAAAATGCGCACGCACTTCACCGTTTGCCGCACGCATTTCGTCGTAATGCCGAACTTCCAACGGGATCCCTTTTGGAACACACAAAGCAACCGGCATGCCGGACCATGCCGGCGTTACCGATCAACGGGTTAGCCTACTGCAGGCGCGCGCCGCGCACCAGCGCGGCGCCTTAGCTCAACGACCAAGCATGACTCAACCGGCGCGCACCTCGTCGGTCCATACCCTGAAGCTCTTCAACGTGTTAGGGCCGAACGTGGTGCTTATCGCGACGTCGGAAGCGTCGCGGCCGCGCGCGATCAACACTCTGCCGATGCGCGGAGTGTTGTTGCGCGCGTCGAAGGTGTGCCAATGCCCGCCGAGGAAGACCTCGAACCACGCAGCGAAGTCCATCGGGCCGTATGGCGGCGGCGCCCCGATGTCGCCCAGGTAGCCGGTGCAGTAGCGCGCAGGGATGTTCATGCACCGGCAGAAGGCAACGGCTAGGTGTGCATAGTCGCGGCAGACGCCGGTCCGGTCGTCAAAGGTTTCCAGCGCCGTCCGTGTCATGCGCGCGTGCTCATAGCCGAAGGTGATATGTCGATAGACATAGTCGCAGATCGCCTGGACTCGGCCCCATCCCGTTGGCGCCTGCCCGAAGAGATCCCACGCCGTCTCGGAAAGCCGATCGGTTTCGCAGTACCGGCTTCCGAGCAGGAAGAGCAGCGTTTCCTCGGGGAGATCCGGCACAGGAAGCTGTTGCGCCTGAGGAACGATCACGTCGGGGGCTCCGGTATCGTTCACGAGGGCGTCGGCGGAGACGCGCATGCGACCCCTTGGCGCAACGATGCGGGTGCACCAGTTGCCAAAGCTGTCACGATAGGCAGCTATCGGGACTGGCGGGTCGAACACCAGGTCGTCACGGCCGACGAGATCGGCCACGCGTGTGAAGTGGACGTTGAGGTTGAATATCATCGGGGTTGGCTGCGGGCAGTCGTAGATCATTTCGAAGCCGACGCGAATTTGCATCACGGGTCTCCGTGCGCTGCACCTGCCGTTCGCAACGCATCGATCAGCGCGCCGCGCAGCGCTGTCCAGCGCCGGCCTGCGGCGAGGACAATTCTCTGGTTGACCTCCAGTTCAATCCCGACGTAGGCGCCGCGCGGGAAGCGCCGGCGCAAGTGCGAGGTCAGCCCGTCCCCTTTACCGGCATAGGGGTAGTTGCGACGCACTCGCAGCTGAGGAGCGAATACCGCGAGCGATGCCTTCCAGCGAGCGCACAGCTCGGCCTCCTCGTGCCGACCGGGGTGATACAGCAAACCCACGTCGGCGCATCGCACCTTGCCGTCCAGCTCCGGAGTGAAGCTGTGCGACGAAATGTGGATCATGCGCCGGCCGCGCGACACCGATTGCCTCACGAGACGCTCGACTTGCACGCGATAGGGCCGGTAATGTTGTTCGACCATCTTCGCGCGGAGCCTCGCCGGCGCGCCGCGCGTCGCCGCCGAGAAGAGTTGCGGATGACCGATCGAGCGATTGAGGTCGACAAGCAGACGGCTGATGGTCGAGGTCACGAGCGGCGCCCTGAAGGCCCTGGCCAGCGCCCTCGCCATGACCAGCGCCCCGGGATCGTACCCGCGGTGGGAGTCCAGCAGCACTCGTCGTCCCCGAAACAGCCGTCGGTAGGGCGCGGGTATCCGGTTGCCGCCGTGTTCACAGGTGATGAGGAAGGAGTCGATCTCCGCCGCCGGTCACCACTGCAGCTCGGGCAACTGGCGAAACACCTGTCGCGTCCCTTCGCCCCATTCGTGGCTCAGCGCAGTGAAATATGCGTCCCCGTCGTCGAATCGGCGCCGCTTCTGCACTTCGAGGCTGTCGCGTTCGTAGCAAAGCAGGTCGATCGGCATGCCCACCGACAAGTTGCTGCGCATGGTCGAATCGAATGACACCAGCACACACTTCGTGGCGTCTGCAAGAGGCGTCAGACGCGTAAGCACGCGGTCGATGATCGGCTTGCCGTACTTGGTTTCACCTGTCTGAAAGTAGGGTGTGTCGACTCCTGCTTCGATGAAATTGCCCTCGGAATAGATCCGGAACAGCCGTGGTGGCTCGCCGCTGATCTGCCCACCGACGATGAACGAGGCATTGAAGCCGACCTCGTTCTCTTGCAGGTACTCACCGTCGCGTCGTTCGATATCGCGCATCGCGTCCGCGACCAGCCTCACGACGTCGAACATGGTCCGCGCGCGCCAGAGGCTGGTGGCCGCCGCAGTGGCCACCTCAGCGGCAACGCAGCGCTGGTTCAGCACGCCGATCACGGCCTGAGTTCCGGCGAGGTTTCCGGAACTCAACAAAACGATAACCCGGTCGCCGCGACGCTCGAACACCGTCATCTTGCAGAACTTGGCGATGTTGTCTACGCCGGCATTCGTACGGGAGTCCGAGGCGAAGATCATCCCCTTGTCAAGCATTACGCCTATACAGTAGGTCATGTCTCGTGGTGTTCCGCCTTTTGGAATGGCTCGTCTGTGCGGTGCCACACATGGGGCCGGCCCGGTCGGCATTTCGGCGAGCCCGTCGGCGAGGACGCGCAAATGCGCACGCACCCAAAGGGCTTCCCCCTTTTGCAAGGGTCGAAGCCGCCTATGCCAACGTCAGGTTTCCGGGTCTTCGGAGGGTGGCGTATCGTTGCCGCGCGCGCTGCGCCGGTACTCGGACGGCGGGACGCCGACCTGGTTGAGGAAGAAGCGCGTGAAGTTGCTCTGCGCCGAGAAGCCGAGCTCCGCGGACACCTCGGAAATCTTGCCGTGGCCGGAGGACAGGCGCGAGATGGCGGTCTCGACGCACAGCATGTCGAGGTAGGCGCGGGGCGAGAAACCGGTGCACAGCTGGAACAGGTCGTAGAAGCGCGAGCGCGACAGGCCGACGCGGTTCGCCAGCTCGTCCATGCTGAGTTCCTTGTTCGGCCGCGCGCGCAACAGCGTGATCGCCTGCCGGATGCGGCTGTCCTCGAAGCGCGAGCCGCGCCACAGCAGCGCCGCGGCGCGCCGCTTGGCGAGGTAGGTCTCGACGATCAGCAGCACCAGCTCCTGCAGCATGAATTCCAGGCGCTCGGCGGACAGGAACCGGTCGTTCAGCACCTCGACCGCGAGGGTCTCGGCGAGCCGGCGGATGCGCGGCGTGACCGGCTCGCGCAGCAGCGCGAAGGGTCGCGGGTCTTCCGGCCCGAACAGCGCCGGAAAGCCGGCATGCAGCCAGCCTCCCGCAGCGTGGAACACGAGCGCGCGCGTGGCTTCCTGGTAGACGTGGACCTCACCGGGGTTGAGGAACAGCAGCTCGCCGTCCTTCTGCTGCAGAACGATGACCGGGTCGGCTAGCGCCTCGAGCACCTTGCCTGGCGCGAGCTCCATCAGCAGCAGGCGGCCGAACCTGCCTTCGAACAAGCGAACCAGTTTCCCCATGCGGGAAGGATACCTCAGTAAGCCAGCCAGCGCGGACGCCTGGCCGAGATCACGCGGGTGTTCACCCCCACCCAGTTGAGTCCCCCGAAGAGGCGCCCGTGCTCGATCTTGACGCAGCGGTCCACCACTGCGTCCAGCCCTGCGGCGCGAGCCTTGGCCGCCGCTGCCTCGTTTTTCACCCCGAGTTGCTGCCATAGCACCTTGGCGCCGATGGCGATCGCCTCTTCGGCGAACGGCATGACGTCCTGCGTCTTGCGGAACACGTCCACAATGTCGATCTTCTCCGCTACCTCGCGCAAGGACTTATAGCACTTCTGGCCAAGGATCTCGCCGTACTTCGGGTTCACGGGGATCACGCGGTAACCGTGCTCCTGCATGTACTTCGCCGCGAAGTAGCTCGGCCGGTACCAGTCGGCGGAGAGGCCGACGACGGCGATCACGTGATTCTCCCTCAGGATGCGGCGCAGCGCGTTGATGTCGTCCATCGCCCGGATACTATAATCGAAGCCCAGATGCTGGCGGCAGCGAAATGAGCGTGCATCCCCAGGTGGCCGCGCTTCTGGAGCGCGTCGCGCGCTCGCCGCTGCCGCCGTACCACACCGTGTCGCCGTTCGTGGCGCGCCGCATCTATCGCGATACGCGGGCCGTGCTCTCTTCCGTTGCGCCACCCGTGGCGGAAAGCAGGTTGCTCATTTTCGATCGAATCGCGGTGCGGGCTTATCGCCCGGTGTCCGGCGAAGTGCTCCCGGCCCTGGTGTACTTCCACGGCGGCGGCTGGACGATCGGCGATCTCGATACGCACGACGTCCTTTGCCGGCAGCTGGCCAACGGCGCGCGCTGCGCCGTTTTCTCGGTCGACTATCGCCTCGCGCCGGAAGCGCCGTTTCCCGCGGCAGTGGAAGATTGCCTGGCGGCCACGCGGTTTGTCTTTGAAAAATCCGGCTCTTTGAAGATTGATGTTTCGAGAATTGCCGTCGGCGGCGACAGCGCAGGAGGTAACCTCGCCGCGGTGGTGGCCCTGCATCGACAGAGGCCGCTCGCGTTCCAGCTGCTGATCTATCCGGCAACCGACCAGCGTTGCAACACCGATTCCCACCGGCGAAATGGCGAAGGTTATCTCCTCACCCGGGAAGGGATAGAGTTTTTCCGCGGCTGTTACCTCCCAGACAAGAAGCACTGGGCGGATTGGCGCGCTTCGCCGCTGCTCGCGGCGAGCCACGCCGGGCTGCCGCCGGCCTTCATCATCACCGCGGGCTATGACCCGCTGCGCGACGAGGGGCGCGAATACGCCGAGCGCCTGGCGAAGGCGGGCGTCGAGGTGGCGTATCGCGAGTACAGCGACATGGTGCACGGCTTCCTGCTGTTCGGCGGCGTCCTCGACACCGCCAACACCGCGGTGGCCGACTGTTGCGCCGCACTGCGCGGCGCGTTCGAAAAGGTGCCGGCATGAAATCCGATCTGAAGACGCGCCACGGCGGCAGGATCCTCGCCGACGCGCTGGTGGCACAAGGTGTAAAGCTCGCCTTCGGCGTGCCGGGCGAGAGCTACCTGCCGGTGCTCGACGGCCTGCACGACGTGCGCGATCAGCTCGCCTTCATCGTCTGCCGCCAGGAAGGCGGCGCTTCCTACATGGCCGAGGCCTACGGCAAGCTGACCGGCGAGCCGGGCGTGCTGTTCGTGACGCGAGGGCCGGGGGCCACTAACGGCGCGATCGGCACGCATACGGGATTTCAGGATTCCACGCCGATGGTGGTGTTCATCGGCCAGGTCCCCAACGAGTTTGCCGAGCGCGAGGCGTTCCAGGAAATCGACTACCGGCGCATGTACGGCCAGATGGCCAAGTGGGTGGCGCAGATCGACCGCGTCGAGCGCATCCCGGAGTACGTGAGCCACGCTTTCCATGCCGCGAGCGCGGGCCGGCCCGGCCCGGTGGTGCTCGCGCTCCCCGAGGACACGCTGTTCTCGCAGGCGGCAGTCGCCGATGTGCCGCGACACCACACCGTGCGGCCGGCGCCTTCGCCTGCTGAAGTTTCTTCGTTAAGAGAATTTCTCCTGAAAGCGCAGAGACCTTTCGTTCTGATCGGTGGTGGAGGCTGGAACCGCGACGCCTGCCTGAAGCTGCAGCGCTGGATCGAAGCCACCGGCCTGCCGGTCGGCACGTCGTTCCGTTGCCAGGATCTGTTCGACAACCGCAGCCCGAACTACGCGGGCGATGTCGGCATCGGCATCAACCCGCAGCTCGCGCAGCGCGTGAAGGAGGCCGATGTGCTTCTCGTCATCGGCGCGCGGCTGGGCGAGATGACCACCAGCGGCTACACATTGCTCCAGGCGCCGGTGCCGCAGCAGACGCTGATCCATGTTCACGCCGGCGCCGAGGAGCTCGGGCGCGTCTATCGGCCGGCGCTGGCGATCAATTCAGGCTATGCGCAGTTTGTTCAGGCCATCGAAAAGCTTTCCTTTTCGAATCCCGAGTGGCGCAAGGAGACCGAATCCCTTCGGAAAAACTACCTGGAGTGGACCGAGCCGCTGCCGATGCCGGGAAAGCTGCAATACGGCGAGGTCATCAAGTGGCTCAGCTCGCGGCTTCCCGAGGACACGATCGTCGCCGGCGGCGCCGGCAACTTCGCCGGCTGGCTGCACCGGCACTTCCGCTACAAGGGCTTCCGCACCCAGCTCGGATCGACGAACGGCTCGATGGGCTATGGCTATCCGGCCGCAGTCGCCGCCAAGCTCGCCATGCCGGAGCGCAACGTGATCGCGTTGTGCGGCGACGGCGACTTTCTGATGACGGGACAGGAAATCGCGACGGCGGTGCAGTACGGCGCGGCGTTCGTGGCGTTGGTCGTCAATAACGGGCTTTACGGCACGATCCGCATGCACCAGGAGCGCGAGTACCCCGGGCGCGTGTTCGGCACCGAGCTGAAGAATCCGGATTTCGCCGCCTATGCGCGCGCATTCGGGGCGCACGGCGCGGTCGTGGAGCGCACCGAGGACTTCGCGCCGGAGTTCGAGCGTGCCAGCACCTCGGGCAGGCCGGCGATCCTCGAGCTGCGCATCGACCCCGATGCCATCACCCCGTCCACCACGCTCTCGGCGATCCGGGAAAAGGCGCGCAAAGCTCATCCTACGTTAGGGCGATGAACTCGGGATCGTCCTGGTGCGCGCGCTCGAACTTCAGGAAATCGTAATAGCCGCAGTGCGCGCTGTCGGGATACTCGCGGCAGACCGCGGGACGCGACCCGTATGCCGTGCAGCGGCGCGTCTCCTGGTCGAGCAGGACGCACACCGAATCGAAGATCCGGTCCTTGCGGTGGCGGAGCAGCCGCACTTTCTCTGCTGGGTCGCACCGGGTGAAGCGTTCTTCGGCCTGCTGGTAGCCGAGGCCGAAGTGCCGCGCCAGGCGCTCGATGTCACGCGGCGTCACTGAATACTTGACGCGCACCGGGATCGGAAAAGCTTTTTTCATTTCTGCATTTTCTCACCTTAACCCTTTTCCAGAGCGCTTGCGTTTCACTCTCTTTGGGAAAGGAGAAGAGAAATGAAATCGTGGGAAACGCTGCTCGCCGTCGCTGCCTTGTCGCATGCCAGCCACGCCCTCGCATTGGGCGGCCTTGCCGATCTTTCGGTCTACGACCGCACCGAAGGGAGGCAGCTTGCGGTGCACTGGCACGAAGGGCGTGCATACGTGGTCGGCACGCCGGGAAACGAGTACCAGGTGACGCTGCGCAGCCGGTCGCGCGAGGAGGTGCTCGCGGTGGTCTCGGTCGACGGGATAAATGTGATCTACCGGCCAGAGCGCCGACCCGGCGCAAAGCGGCTATGTGCTTGCGCCGAGCGGCGCGCTGGAGATCCGCGGCTGGCGCAAGAGCCTCGCCCAGACCGCGGCGTTCTACTTCACCTCGCTGCCCGATTCCTATGCCGCGCGCACCGGGCGACCGGATGACGTAGGGGTTATTGGTGTCGCCGTGTTCAGAAAGAAGCAAGAGCCGCAGCCGATCGGGCAGATCGCCCCTCAGGCGAAAAGCGAGGCGCGCGCCGCGGACCAGGGCTTGGGCACCGGGCACGGCAGGCGCGAGGACTCGCCTGCCCGCTATGTCAGCTTCGAGCGGGCGACGAGCGCCCCGACGGAGCTCGTTACGCTTTACTACGACAGCTACCGCAACCTCCTGGCGCGCGGCGTGATCCCTCAGCCGGTGCCCGTAGCGCCGCTGCCGCGACCCTTTCCGGGATTTGCGCCCGATCCGCGAGGATAATCGCGGGGCATGGAGGCCCCGGACGAACAGCTCATGCTCGCCTATCGGGATGGGAACGCCGGAGCCTTCGAGACGCTCTATTTACGGCACCGCGGGCGGCTCTTCCGCTTCGTGCTGCGCAGCGTGAAGAGCCGCGCCACGGCCGAGGAGCTGTTCCAGGAAATCTGGATGCGAGTCATCGAAGCACGCGAGCGCTATACGCCGCAGGCGCGCTTCACGACCTGGCTGTACACGATCGCGCATCGCCGCATGGTCGATCACTGGCGGCGAGGCGGTCTTTCCCTGGTCGAGCTCGACGAGCACGATCCGCCGGGTGATTCGCCGGACCCGGCGCGGCAGATGGAAGCCCGCGAAGCTCTCGCGCGGTTTGCGCAGGCCCTGCAGGCGCTGCCGGTTGTGCAGCGCGAGGCATTCCTGCTGCACGAGGAGGCGGGCCTGTCGATTGCCGAGATCGCGGCCGCCACCGGATCGAATGCGGAAGCCGCCAAGAGCCGTCTGCGCTACGCCGTCGCGAAGCTGAAGGCCGCGGTGGAAGATGACTGACGAGCGCGACCCGAAGGTTTCGCAGCGCTACCGCGAGCTCGGGCGCGAAGAGCCGCCGGGCGAGCTCGACGCGGGAATTCTCGCGGCCTCGCGCCGCGCCGTGGAAACGCACCTGGCACCGCTCGTGCCGCCCACCGGCCGGCGCCGGTGGTATTTTCCGGTGGCGGCCGCCGCCATCATTACCCTCGCTGTCGCTGTGACGCTGCACATGGAGCGGCAGCAACCCGATGCGGAGGATATTGCACCTCCGCCTGCCGCAGCCGTACCTGCCGCCCCGCAACTACGGAAGGAAGCGCCGACAGTGGGACTAGAAAAACCGGTGCCCTCACCGCGAGCTGCAGACGCGATGCAGGAGCGACGTTCCGCCAATGTTCAGCCCGAATCCAGGGCGCGTTCCGCCGAATCCGGGGCGCCGGCACGGCTGCTCGGGCAGGTCGCGAAAGCGGAATCCCCCGAAGCCGCGCTGGAGCGCATCGCCGAACTGCGCAGGCAGGGGAAACAGGACGAGGCGGACAAGGCGCTCGCGGAGTTCAGGCGTCGCTATCCGGACCACCGGATCGCGGAGGAGATGCTGAAGAAGGTCGAGCGACCCTAGCGAAATCAGGGACAGACCACGTTTTCGCGGCGGAAGCGGTGATCGAAAACGTGGTCTGTCCCTGATTTAGTGGTGCAGGATCTTGGAGAGGAACAGCTGCGCGCGCTCGGAGCGCGGCGTGCCGAAGAAATCGTCCTTCTTCGCGTCTTCCACGATGCGACCG
>WNFD01002541.1_pt1 | contig 18820 bp, 18 predicted proteins | sample 5400491 | NCBI WGS metagenome assembly WNFD01 (sample SAMN13153343, study PRJNA577476) | soil metagenome | isolation source: 120 cm saprolite under Douglas fir tree site 2 hole 2 replicate 2 | place: USA:California | collected 2015-04-18 | reverse complement strand
CCTTGAGGTAGGCCACCATATTGTTGAAGGTGGTGGCGAGGGCTCCGATTTCATCGTTGCGGTGAATGTCAATGTTCTGATCGAGATCGCCGGAATCACCGATTTCCCGGGCGACGGTGATGAGGTGCGTCAGGGGTTCGGTGATAGACCTGGCAGTATAGACGGCGATGAGGCTACCCGCTAGAACAGCAAGAAAAGTACCGAACGTGGTCACCCACGTACTGAAGGTGCTCATGCGGCTAGCAGACGCGGACGTTTCCTCGCGAAACTTGTCAATCTCGGTGTTGCTTTGATCGAGGACGGACGAGGATTTTGTGAGCCAGGAAGCAGGGTCTTTCTGCAAGTAGAAGATTTGCAGGTCGGAGACCGTGGCGTCTCCGGAATCAACTTGATGCCGCTTGGCCATGAGGGGCTTGGCAAAATTGTCCGCCCAGCTTGCTTCGGTGCTTTCCACCTGGATAAGAGCGGTGCGGACGGCAGGAAATTATTCATGTTGAGGCGATTCAGCATGATCTGGGAGCGGACGGATGCAACGGTGCGAACACTCTCGGCAGCCGCGGTCGCATCGGTGCGCGCCGAGCGCTCCTTAAAGCCGGCGATGATGTTCACGATGAACAACACCGACAAGAAAACCAGGATCAGGCCAAAGCCCATGTAAAGTTTTTTCCCGATGCTCATTGCAAAACGCCTCCGCTCCCCGCAGCACTGCAGCCTAAAGCCGGCCACTCATGCCAAAACCAATGCTCTCTGTCTTTTCCCCTAGTTGCTGTGAAACTCAAATTCAACAATCTGAGTGGTCTCTTCCGATGCGGCCGCAAACTTCCATTCCTTGAGCGCGTCCTGGCACGTTTGCACGAGCAAGGGGTGGCCGCCAACGACACGGGTGGTTTTGACGCGGCCGTCCGGAGCGATTACAACCTCGATCTTCACTTTGCCGCTAACGTTCATGCGACGCGCAAGCTCAGGATAGGAAGGCGTGGTCCTTGACTTGACCTTACGTCTGGCCTCGTCGGTTGAGCCCGTCTGCGGAAACGCAGAGGCCCCCGCGAGAAGGACCGCTACTGTGGCAGCCACAGCAAACTTCGTCCACCCACTGATTGTCATCGACACTACTCCTCCTAGGATTGGGAGATGCCCCGCAGGAGAGAGGGCACGTCGAGTGCCATGGAAGGGAACCTCGACATCAGCGATGTGCAGCGCCTCGGAGAAGTCGCAACTAACAGACGCTGAGAGGTTTAGCCAATTTTTGCGGAGCGCAGGAATACATTTTCTCGAAGCGTAATCGTCTCAGTCAGGGTGACCTCAAAGGCCGAGGGTCTCAGCCTGAGACGGCAAGAGGAGTCGGCGTTGTGGACAGATTGGCTACAAACCCCAAGCGCATAGTTGACTCAGATTGAGACTAATAGGTAGGGTGTAGAATCAGGTGTCTCACAAACTGAGACACACGGCCACCTCATCCAGAGATGCGTGCACCAAAAACGATTGCGTCCAGAAGCTCCCTTCGGCGTAGTGCGAAGCCGCCGACGCCACCGCCCATTTCGAAACACGCGGAAGAATTGATGGAACTCGCGGTCGAGGCGGCGCAGTCGCGCCACCTGCCAGACTTTCTGGAACAGTTTGCATTGCGAGCCACGCGGATGCTGGATGCCATCTGGGGAGGAGTGGCCGTTTATCGCGGGCGCGAAACGGAACTGCACTCCGCGAAAAGAACGAACGGGGCGACCTGGAGCACGTGCGAAGAGTGGTTGATTGCGAGTGCGCGGGAAAGCCGGGATGAAGTGGACGCACGGGCGGTCCCGAAGGAAATCGCAGCAATGTTTGGAGCGGCGGCAGCGACAATGGCGGTGTTCGTGCGCATCGCGGGAAGCGACAACGAACGGCTGGGAACACTCTGCCTGATCCGAAACCGAAAGGGGCTGGATGGGGACGAAAAGCGGCTCCTGCATGCGCTGGCGAGCCATGCAGCGCTGTCGCTGGAGAACTTCAGACGGTTTTCGCAACTGGAGCGTTCGAAACGGCAGTGGGTGGAAGACATCGACGCGATCAGCGACTACATAGTGGTTCACGATCGCGCGTGGAAGATCGTTCGAACGAACCGCTCGCTGGCGTCGCATCTGGGCGTTCCGCCGGTAGCGCTGGTGGGCGAAGCGATGAGCAGCTTGCGGCAGATCGCGGAAACCGGAAGCGAACTGCCCTGCCCCTTCTGCCGCGATACGAAGCGAATGCGCGAAGAATACGTAGCGGCCTCGGCGGAGCGGATCTTTCTGGTGTCGACCTCGCGGACGCCGGGAGTTTCCGACGACGATACGCGCACCATTCACGTGTTGAAAGACATTACAGACCGGCGCGAGGCGGAGCGGAAGTATCGCGAGCTCTTTGACAGCATTCAGGAAGGGTTATTTTTCGCGACGCCGGACGGACGATTTCTTGATGTGAATGACGCGATGGTGCGGATGCTGGGCTACGCTTCGCGGGAAGAGTTATTGCGCGCGGATGTGAGCCCGCACCTTTATCCAGCGCCGGATGTGCGCGAGCGATTCCTGCAGGCGCTAGAAGAACGCGGCGTGCTGCGGAACTACGAAGAGACGCTGCGGAGGAAAGACGGGACGCTGCTGCACACGCTGCAAAACATAACAGCGGTGCGCGATCCGCGTGGGCGGATTGCACAGATTCGCGGATTGATGCTGGACGTGACGGAGCAGAAGACGTTTCAATCGCAGTTGCAGCGGGAACGAGACTTCAACCAAAAGATATTGAATACGACGCAAAGCATGATTCTGGTGCTGGATACGGCGGGGCTGATCAGCTATGCAAACCGGCGGTGCTACGAAGCGGGATACCAGGAAAATGAATTGATCGGGCACCGGCTGGTGGATTGGGTGGAGGTTTCGCATCGCGAAGATTTCGATGCGGCGCTGGGCACAACGGCACACGGGCAGCAAGTGGAAAACCTGGAGCTGCGAGTGCGGCGAAGCGACGGATCGATGGGACATTTTTCGATCAGCCTGAGCCCGATGAGGGATGAGCAGAAAGCGGTAAACAGCGTCGTGGTGGTGATGACGGACATTACGGACGCGGCGCTGTTGCAGGCGAAATTGGCGCATAGCGAAAAAATGGCGACGATTGGACGATTGGTATCCGGCGTGGCGCACGAAGTAAACAATCCGCTAGCGGCGATATTGGGATTCACGGATTTGCTGCTGGAAAATCCGGAAGTGCCGCTATCGGCGCGGGACGATTTGCAGATTATTCTGCAGGAAACGCAGCGGACGAAAGACATCGTTCAGGATTTGCTGAGCTTTGCGCGGCAGCGGCCGGTGCAGCGGGAACCAGTGCAAGTGAACAGCGTGCTGAGGCAGACGATTAAGCTGCGGAGCTACGATTTTGCGAGCCATGGCGTGGAAGTGCTGGAAGATTTTGAAGAAGCGCTGGCGCCAGCGCTGGGCGATTCGCAGCAACTGCAGCAGGTTTTCTTGAACATACTTAATAATGCATATGATGCGGTGCAAGAGGCGGGGCAGCGCGGACGCATCAAGATTCATACGCGGCGGCGCACGGATATGATCGAAGTGGCGATCAGCGACAACGGCACGGGCATCACCGATCCGCAGAGAATTTTCGATCCGTTTTATACAACGAAGCAAGTGGGTAAAGGGACGGGCCTGGGCTTGAGCATCTGTTACGGGATTGTGCGCGCGCATGGCGGCGAGATTCAATGCTGGAGCAATGAAGGAGATGCGGGAAGCACGTTTGTGGTGCGGATTCCGGTGGCGACGGAAGGCGCACTCGCTGCAGCGGCGACGAAAGAGGCAGGCCGATGAGCCTTCCTACCGCGAAGGCGACCGGCCAGCAGCCGATCCTGCTGATTGAGGACGAGCCGTCGGTGATCGCGTTTCTGCGAGCGGCGCTCGAACGCAAGGGATATGCTGTGGTGGATGCGGCGTCGGGGGCGGAGGGGTTGCAGCGGCTTTCGAATGGGCAGTTTGCGGGAGTGATTTCGGACATTCGAATGCCGGGAACGGTGAACGGGGCGGAAGTGCACGCCTGGATCCAGAAAAACCGACCGGAGCTCAAGACGCGAATCATATTGATCAGCGGCGACACGGCGAACAGCGATACGCAAGCATTCCTGGCAAAAAGCGGGACGCCGTGCATCGAGAAGCCATTTCGCGTGCAGCATTTGATTTCGGTGGTGGAGAAGACCTTCGGAAAACCATGAGCGACGAAACAAAAACGCGATTATTGGTAGTGGATGACGAGCAGAGCATTCGCCGGCTGTGCATGACGATCGGAAATACGCTGGGATACGCGTGCAGCGAGGCGGAAACGGCCGAGGCGGCGCTGGCGCGGCTGGAGTCGGAAGCTCCGGATCTGATCCTGACGGACCTGAAGCTGCCGACCATGTCCGGGGTGGAATTGCTGAAACAGTCGAAAGTCACGCTGCCGCACTCGGAAGTAGCCATCATGACGGGGCACGGATCGATTGAGTCCGCGGTGGACGCGATGAAGCTCGGCGCGTACGACTACATCGAGAAACCGTTTCGCGTGGAGAAGATGCGGCTGCTGTTGCAGCGCATGGCGGAGAAGGTCCGCCTGGTGACGGAGAATGAATTCTTGCGTGAGCGGGTGACCACAGAAGAAAGCCTCGACGGCATCATTGGAACGTCGGCGAACATTCAGGACGTGTTGCGAATGATTTCGCGGCTGAAGGACACGCGAACGCCGGTCCTGATTTCTGGGGAAAGCGGCACGGGAAAAGAGCTGGCGGCGCGCGCGATCCACTTCCGTGGATCGATGGCGCAGACGCCGTTTGTGGCGGTGGATTGCGGATCGCTGGTGCCAACGCTTATGGAAAGCGAGCTCTTCGGATACGAGAAGGGCGCGTTTACCGGGGCAACGAAAACGAAGGCCGGTCTGTTTCAGGCGGCGAACGGCGGGACGATTTTCCTCGATGAAATTGGCGAATTGCCGCTGGAGATGCAGGCCAAACTCCTGCGCGTGCTGCAGGAAAAGGAAGTACGGCCGGTCGGGAGCAATACGAATGTAAGCGTGGATGTTCGCGTGATCGCCGCAACCAATCGCGACCTGGAAGCCGCGTATCGTGGGGGGACGTTTCGAAAGGATCTCTATTTTCGCTTGAATGTCGTGACTGTGCACCTCCCTGCCCTGCGCGACCGCCGGTCCGATATACCGGTTCTGGTTCATCATTTTCTGGAACGTTATGCGAAGGGCTCGCACCTCCAAGTGACGGCAGCGGCCATGAAGAGCCTGCTGAATTACGATTGGCCGGGAAACATCCGCGAGCTGGAGAATTGTATCGCGCGCGCAGTCACCCTGGGGGACGGCAAGACGATCGACGTGATCGATCTTCCGCCGGCGATTCGAACGGAGCAGACAGATTCGACGACTGCGGACTCGGCAAGCGCCGCTTCTCTCTCAACTACGGCGCTCGCGGAGATGGAGCGAATGACGATTCTGCGCGTGTTCGAACAGGCAAATGGCGACAAGGCACTAGCGGGGAAAATGCTGGGGATCAGCCGGGCGACGCTGTATCGCAAACTCAAACGTTACAATATTCCTTCCCGGAGCGGCGGCGAGGCGGACCGCGTGACGCCCACGAACTAAAAAATGAGGCGTCTCACAAGCACTGCCAGAGTGGAGGCGCGCTCAAGAACCGTGAGACACAGGCGTTTCACCGTGAGACGCGCGAGCTACCCCAAGGCGCACGGAAAAACGTAAGCCCTTCCGTTTCCGTAGTTTCCACGACGTCCATGTTTTTGAATCTTTGGCGCACGGCGTGCTTCTTTGTCACTGAAAGTTTGTGTCTCCAGCGGCGTGTAGTGTGTCTCGCCGCAAAGAATCGCGTGGAAGCAAGGCAAGAGAGGCGACGTGAGACGTTTCAGTGGTTCGACAGTCACTGCGAGCGAGCAAGACTGCGCGGAGCAACTGGCCCGTTTCTTCCCACAGTCGCGGCCGGTTCGCATCCCGGTACAGGTGACTTCACTGCGCGGAGGCGGATCACGATTGCGCGAAGCGACAGTCCTAGAGTTTGGCGGAGCAGAGCACGCAATTTTTCTATCGACATTGCCGCTGGAGTTCGATGATCGCGTGCGGCTGGAAGCAGTCGAGCAGGGGCGCCCGGCGGAGGCGACAGTGGTCGCCGTGCAGTACCACGAAGGGCGCAAAGCGGTGGCCGTCCGCTTCTTGCAAGGCCACAGCAATTGGGTGACACAGCCGTGAACAAAACGACGACAACGTTGAACATCCCCGCTCCAGCCCGATCGGAGAGCCCGCGTCAACTGCAATGGAAGGAAGCACGCGAGGTATTTCCAATCTACCTGGCACTCGCCAAGCAACTGGAGATCGAAATACCCTTTCCACAAGCAAAACGGAACCTTCCGGAAAAACCAGAGCTGGAACTCTTCAGCCAGGTCCACGAGTGGCTGGATTCCATGGACCAGCGCGTCATGGTCCACCAGCTCCGTCACCTATTGCAGATGACGACGCTGAACGCCAGCGAGGGCGGTCTTCGCGCACTGATCAACCGCCACCTGCGGAAGAACAATAAGAGCAACATCGACAGGGACAAAATCGACTTTCTGCTGGTTCAGTATTTTGCGCTCTGCGCGCCCGCGAAGATCTATCACAAACAGATCGAACCGGCCGACGTGGCTCAAGTTCTGCAACCGGTGCTCGGAGAAGTTGCCCCGGACCCGCTGGCATGGTGCGAACCGCTAGAGAAAATGATTGAGGCCTTGCGCGGCTTCCGAAGCTTGCGGGAAATCCTGAAGACGAATTTCATTGAGCAGGGACGCAAGGTGAAAGAAACCGCGGGTGGCATGTTCTATGATCCGGCGGCGTTGGTGGCTTTCATCCGGTTCAATTTTCTGTTGCGGCGCACGCTGATTGAGCTGATGCACGCCGACCTGATCGCGATCCGCAACGGCATGACGCAACTTGAGGCCGGCGGCGTGCGGATCCTGGATTGCCATCATTTCGGGTTATCGGCTGCAGAACCACTGAGCAAGATTCGCGCGATTGCGGATGAGTGGAAGCAGCCTTTCCAGAAGGAATATACGGAACGAACGGTCAGCCAGGCGTTTGACAAGCTGTTAGGCTTGCGAACGGATGTAGAGCACGCGCTTGAAAAGGCTTTTGGAAAGCAATCGGAGAACGCTTCCCTTAGCGTTGCGGGGACTTCCTTGCGGTCCACACCGGCAGCCAAGAAGACGGGGGCCGAATCCGTAACACCAGTCAACAACGCGAAATCGAATGAACGGAGTGCGCCGGCTGCGACTGCTGCGTCTGAGCCAGCTGCAGAGCTTAATTTTGAATCGGGCATGGAGCAGATCTGGGAGCAACTAATCGCCACGCCTCCTTCGCGCGGGAGATCGATGACGACCGTCAAGATTGGCGGGGCGCGCATCCTGCTTTCCTCGTGGGAGGTAACGGCATTCGTGAGCGAAGACGGGCCGTCAGCCGAAGATATACGGCGAGCGGTTGTCGCGCGAGTGCTGGTGACGGCAGCGGTGGAGTCCGCCAAAGAAACTGGAAACGCGACCAGCCTGGACAGGGCGATGAACATGGCACGCGTGGAAGTCACGCGCTTGCAGGAACGCGTGGACGTGGCGAAACAGGCAAAGGACACGGAAGCAGCCGTAAACCTGGGAATCAGCACGAAGCGTCTGCTCTCCGCGCTTGACGAAGCAGAAAAGCTATAAAGGATTTCGCCTTGAACCGGTAAAACCGGCTGGGTATTTCAGGGAGCGAGCTCTCATTGCGACACGCCAACGTTCTAGTCCTCACGGATGAAACCGAATTTGCGCAGATGCTTACGGCGTGCTGGCAGGCCGAGCGCCAAGCGCCGGGCATTACCGTGATCGGTAGCGAACTCTGGCGCGAGCAGGACGCGCCTCGGCACGATCTGGTTGTAGTCGGGCCCTTACGCGAAGGAAAACTGACGAATGTGCTGAGGTCGCTCGATCCCGGCACCGCGGTAATACTTTGCGTGCCCGCAGATTCGAGAGAGTTTGGACAACTGCGCGCGAAATATCCAAGACTTGTACATATCCCCTTGCGCGAAGATTGGGCGCAGACGCTTCTGCTGGTTGCCGGAGAATCGCTGCGACGCGCCGAGGCCCTTCGGCTGGCGCGGCACGCGGAACAAGCCGCAGCCAAGAATGAAAACCACGCGACGCTGGGACGCTACATGCTGGACATGAAACACAGCGTAAATAACGCGCTGACTTCCATGTTGGGGAACGCTGAGCTCCTGCTCCTCGAGCCCGGGCAGCTTTCTTCGCAATCGCTGGCGCAGATCAAGACCATTCACAGCATGGCGCTGCGAATCAATGAGGTAATGCAGCGTTTCTCATCGCTGGCGAGCGAGATGCGGGACGCTGAGACTGCTTCTCAAGGTGAGACGTCCGATACAGCCGCACCCGTTTCCCGGCGCCCTTAGGTTCCTCTGAGGTTCGCGTAACGTAATACAAATACAAGACTTAGCGTGACACGGAACAGCGCCCTTGATAGGGCAAATCGTGGCCGCTGACGTGCATCTTTGGGCTATGGACAAGTATGGGGAGAGTACGGCTGTGCAGAAGAAAGTGCTGATCATTGATGACTCGCCCGCGCAGGTGAAATTGATGAAAAGCCTGCTCGAAAAAGAGGGCTACTGGCCGGTGGGCTTGAGCGACCCCAAACAGGTCGAGAACATGATTGCGATCGAGCGCCCCAACGTGATCCTGCTTGACGTGGTGATGCCCGATCGAAATGGATTTCAGATTTGCCGGGATTTGAAAGGCAGCGCCGAGTTCAACATGATTCCCGTAATTCTGGTGACCTCGAAGGACACGGCGAGCGACAAGTACTGGGGTCAGCAGCAAGGCGCGGACGGCTACGTGACGAAGCCTTTTACGCGCGAGGAGTTGCTTCGCGCGGTGCGGCGGTTCGCATGATTTCGGCTGAGGAATTGAACGGACTATGAGCGAAGACTTTCATCTAGTGCCACTTCCCGCGGACGCTGATTCCGGCGATCTGCTGGAAGCGCTTGGTCCGATCGAAGAGAGACCGCCGGAATCGCAGTACTGCGTTTTCCGAAGCGGGCGCGAACGATTTTGTTTGCCGGTTCTGGACGTCGAAGAGGTCCTGGACTGGCCGCTGGTCACAAGAGTTCCGCTGGGCCCATCGTACCTTGTGGGAATCTTCAACTTGCGGGGAGCGATCGTGCCGCTGATTGACATCGCGATTACGGAAGGCCGGCGCCCGGGCCTGCTGCCAAAGCATGTGGTGGTCGCTTCCATGCGTAGCGAAAAGCATCACGACGAAGTTCGGATTGGCATTGCCGCCGATGAAGTTGTCGGAACGTATTCGGTGAACACCGAGGATTTGCTCGAGCAGGCGCCGGAAAATGTGCCGCATTGCATCGGAATGTTGCGGCACGACGACCGCTTGGCGCTGGTAATCGATCTGCGCCGGCTGCTCGAAGTGTTTCCGGGGCCCAGCATTTGAGTTTTGCGGAGACGGCGCCGATTGCTGGCGCGACTCCGCGGAAGAGATTTGGAGGATGGCATGAAATCGCGACTGAGTACCACAATCTGGACGCTGGTCTTGCTGAACGGCGTATTCTCGTTCGTCGTTCTCGGGCTAGCATTCAGCGCCGGAAAGAAAGCGGGCGAAGCTTCCCTATTCGATTTTGGCTCGGCAGCCGGTGGGACGGTGCTCTTCGCCATCGTGCTGGCGCTGGCCACGTCGGTGATTCTCGCCTGGAGGCTTGGCAGCGGGCTGCTGGGGCCGGTGCAGGCGCTGGCGGAGTTCTCCGAACGGCTGGCCGCCGGCGATCCGCGCGCGCGCGCCGAAGTGAATTCGAGCGATGAACTCGGCTACATTGCCGACAATTTGAACCGCGCGGTGGCTCGCGTCTCCAAGGCGACGAGCAACCAGGATGCGAACGACGCGTTGCAGCGCAGCATCACGGAGCTTTTGAGCGTGATCAATCAAGTGGCGCGCGGCGATTTGGCGCAGCGCGGCAAAGTAACGAACGACGCGCTGGGCAACGTCACGGATTCGATCAACTACATGCTCGACAACTTCACAAAAGTTCTCGAGCGCGTTCGCAAGGCCGCGATGGAAGTGACGGCTTGCTCGAACAATATTCTCGTGGCCGCAGACGAAATGCAGGCGGGCGCAACGCAACAGGACCAGGAAATTACGAACACCTCGAGCGCCGTCGAAGAACTGACGGTTTCCATGAAACAGGTGTCCAACAACGCGGAAGCGAGCGCGGAAGCAGCACGCCGCGCACTGGACGCCGCCGAACAGGGCAACCGCGCGGTGCGCGACACGCTGGAAGGCATGCAGAGGATTCGAGCATCGGTGCAGGCCACTGCCAAGAAGATCAAGTCTCTGGGCGATAGGTCGCTGGAAATTTCGGAAATCATCAACGTAATTAACGACATCACGGAACAGACGAATTTGCTGGCATTGAATGCGGCCATCGAAGCGGCGCGCGCAGGCGAAGCCGGCCGCGGTTTCGCGGTCGTCGCGGACGAAGTCAGGAAACTCGCGGAGCACAGCCGCAGCGCGACGAAGGACATTGCCGCCCTCATCAAAGCAATTCAGGCGGAGACGAACGAAGCCGTGGTCGTCATGGAAGAAGGCACGAAGGAAGTGGAAAGCGGCGCCGGGCTGGCCGACCAGGCGGGACGCGCACTGGACGCCATTTCGAACGTCGTGCGTCAGTCGGCAGAGTTGGTTCAGGAAATTTCGCTGGCATCGAAACAGCAGGTGCGCGGGACGGAAGGCGTGGCGCACGCGATGCAGATCATTTCCAGCATTACGCGGCAGACCTCGCAGGGAACGCGCGGAACAGTGGCAACGGTGAGCCAACTCGTCAAACTGTCGGATCAGTTGAACGAAGCGCTGGCGCAATTCCGTGCGTCTTCCAAGGGAGCGGCAACGAGTTCTCCGCGTGAAGATTCGGATCGGCCCGTCCCGGCAGGCGCATTGCGTTAAGAAGCGGCTCTCGCGCCGGCTAGTGCCGCTGCGCGAGAGTAAGACCCAGAAAACGGGATAACGATGACCGAACGCCAGGGACATGTGCCGGGGCTGAGCGAACACGAATTGAGCGAGATCCGCATGCTAATCGAAGAGCGGACGGGAATTTGCTTCGATGAATCGCGCGAGCGTTTCTTCTCCACGCGCGTGCGCGAACACCTGCGTTCCAAGGGGATGGAACGCGGCACGGATCTGCTGCGGGCAATGCGGAAGTCCAATCTTGAGTACGAAGCGTTGCTGGAACGGTTGCTGACGCAGGAAACGAGTTTTTTCCGGTATCCCGGTGTGTACGAAACGTTCGAAAAACGCGTGCTGCCTGAATTGCACACGAAGAAGTTCTGGAAGAATCCGCGCATGTTGCGGATTTGGAGCGCGGGCTGTTCGACGGGAGAAGAGCCGTATTCGATTGCCATCACCATTGCGGACTCGCTTTCGTTTGCAGAGTCCTGGAATGTGGAAATTCTGGCGACGGATGTGGGGCGGCACGCATTGAAGCACGCGGAGCGCGCCATTTACACCGGCCGCAGCATTGGAAGCGTCAGTGAGAAACAGCTGGCTGCACATTTCGTGGAGGTGGGCGGCGGATATCAGGTTCGTCCGCGGCTGCGCAAGATGGTGTCTTTCACACAGATGAACCTCGCGTCGGCAGTGTACGTCGGGCGTATGGACATGATTTTCTGCATGAACGTGTTGATCTATTTCTCGGAAGAGCGGCGGCAGGCGCTGGTGCAGCGCTTTTACGACACGCTGGAGCCCGGCGGTTACCTTTTCCTTGGACATTCTGAATCGATTTCGAAAATGGCAATGAAGTTTCAGGCAATCGTTCTGAACGATTGCATCCTGTACCGCAAACCGACCGCGGAGGAATTGCAAAAGCCAGAACTTGTGACGGAGGGACGCGCGTGAGCTCAGTGGACCGCGAAGGCGTCGAGATGTTCCTCCAGGAGGCCTCAGAGCACCTGCAATACTTGCGGGAGTACGTGAGCGTGCTTCAAGAGGTCGAGCCGCGCCACGAGGATCTGGAACGGCTCTATATTGCGGCGCACACGCTCAGCGGCACCTCGGCGAGCTATGGATTTCCGCGGTTCTCGGAGATTGCGGGAAAACTCGCCCATGTATTTCAGTATTCGCTGAATGCGCCGCTCGGCAGCGACTTGCACGGGCCGTTGACGGAATTCCTCTCCGACGGAATTTCGCTGCTTGAAAACGATCTTCTGGAAATCAGCGATACCGCCAAAGAAAATGTTGAGGATATCGCGGCTTTCAAAGAACGCTATCGCTTTGCGTTCCCGACAGAACCACCGCCGCTGAACTATTCTCAGCCGGAATCTCGGGGACAGTTTGCCGCCGAAGCGGGAGAAGAGTCCGCCGCCGCAGCTGCAACAGGCTCTTACTTTGACACGCTGCCTACCGATGACGAAGTGCCGGACGAGATTTTGGAGTTTTTCCAACCGGAAGCGGAAGAGCATCTGCAAATTGTCAGTGATTGCCTGATTTCGCTCGAAGGCAACAACAATCCGGAAGAGATCAACAAGCTGTTTCGCGCCATCCATACGGTAAAAGGCTCGGCCGCGCAGGTCGGATTGAAGCGGCTTGGCGGGATCGCCCATCGCGTCGAGGACTTGATCGGCCGTTTGCGTGACGGCGAGATAGAGCCCTCCCCGACGGTCGTTGACCTGTGCCTCGAAGCGGTGGACGTGTTGAAGAAGACTCTTCATCGCCAGTGGGCGGATGAAGCCGGGATGCGTACAGGGATTGATTCCCTGCTCGGCCGCATCGCGGAGTTTGCTCCGATGGATGCGGACGAAACGGAGACACCTGCCGAGGCGGGCGTTGCAGCGGAAGAACAACGAGGGAGAGACGCGGAAGCATTGGCGAATGCCACGACGCCAACGAAGAAAGCACCGAAACAAGCAGCAAGCGCGGCGTCAACCGCAAAGTCCGTTCGAATTGCCCTGGCGCGGCTCGATCGCATGATGAATACGGTCGGCGAACTGGTGATCAACCGCACGCGCATGGTTGGCCGCGTGGCGGAGCTGGAAAAGCTGGTCGATACACTAAGTTTCTCGAAGGAACGGCTCCAGGGCAAAGTCGGAGAGTTTCAGGAGAAGTACGAATTCAACCGCATCAGCAACAGCCGCGCCAGCCAGGGGCCATGGAAACCAGCGCAGACGACGCAGATGCTGACGAGTGCGGCCGCCGGGGAGTCGTCGTTCTGGTCGGAGTTCAGCGAACTGGAGATGGACCGCTACGACGATTTCAACATCTTGTCGCGATCGATGGCGGAAATTTCGGCGGACGTGAACGAAGTGCTCTCGCAACTCGAAGGGTTTATCGGTCGCGTCGAGGGCGACATTGATGAATTTACGAAGCTGGCGCATCACCTGCAGGATGAGATTACCGCGGCGCGCATGGTGCCGATCGGGACGCTGTATTCACGGTTGTCGCGCGCGGTGCGGGATGCGGCGAAATCGACCGGCAAGCTGGTAGAACTGGACCTCTCGGGCAGCGAAACAGAACTCGACAACAACATCATTCAGCAGATTTCCGACCCGCTGGTGCACTTGGTGCGAAATTCGGTAGCGCACGGTATCGAGCACAGCAACGACCGCACGGCCGCGGGCAAGTCGGCAGCGGGAAATATCACGGTGCGCGCTTACCATCGGGGCAATCACATTTATATCGAAGTGGAAGACGACGGGCGCGGAATCGACTACGAGCGTGTGAAGCAGAGCGCGATCGAGCGCGGGCTCGTATCAGCGGAAACCGCGGACCGGCTGACGGAGCGCGACCTTCGCGAAATGCTGTTTCATCCCGGCTTTACGACCGCGCCGGTCAAGACGGAACTGTCGGGAAGGGGCGTTGGGCTTGACGTTGTACGCGCCAACTTGAACGCGCTTAACGGCGAAATCGACATCCAAAGCACGAGCGGACAGGGCACGAAGTTCACGCTTAAGGTGCCTCTCACGCTGATCATTTCGCCGGCACTGTTTGTGCGGTGCGGAACGACAAACTTTGCGCTGCCTTTGGCGGTCGTCGAGGAAATTCGCCGCTTGCGTGCCGACGAAATCGAGGACGTGGGCGGGAAATTACTGACCAAGGTCCGCGACGTTGTGACGGAAGTCGTTCGCCTGGACACATACCTGGGATTGCCGCCGCTTGAGCCAATCAACGGATACTTCCGCATGGTCGTCGCAAACGCAGGAAACCGGCAGATCGGCCTGGTAGTGGAAGAAGTGCTTGGCAAGGATGAAATCGTTATCAAGAACCTGGGCGAGTATCTCCGCCGCGTAAAGCTCTTTCCGGGCACGACAATAGCCCCGGATGGCAGCTTGATTCTTTTGATTGACTTGAACCGCATGGTAGCAACGGAACCGAGCGAGCGGCGTGCGCTCCAGGCAAGCTCCAGCGCGGCGCGCATTTTTGCGCCTGGGTCGACGGCGGTTGCGCGCGGAACGATTCCTTCAGAAGCGATCGACCGCGTCGAGCAAGAGCGTGTGATCGTCGTGGCAGACGACTCCATCAGCGTGCGCAAATTCGTAGGCCGGATGCTCGAAAAGAACGGCTATCGCGTGAAGCTGGCGGCCGATGGAATGGAAGCCGCCGAACTCGTGTCACAGCACGGCTGCCATCTCGTTATCACCGACCTCGAGATGCCGCGCATGACCGGGTACGAATTGATGGTGCAACTGCGGCAGAATCCGTCAACGCGCCGGATTCCAGTGATGGTTGTCACGTCACGCGCGGGCGCGAAACATCGCGATCGCGCGATGAAGGAAGGCGCGTCTTCGTTCCTGACCAAGCCGGTTCAGGAAGATCAGTTGATCGCGGCCGTGGAACAACTTATAGGAACGGAGGCGGCCCGCCCGGTTGTTCCGGTGGCGTAGACGAGCGATGGCAACCCCGACCAAAAAGTTTCGCGTGCTGATCGTGGACGACTCCGCGTTCATGCGCAAGGTGCTGGAGACCATCTTCAACGCCGACGAACTGCTGCAAGTGGTGGGCCACGCCAAAGACGGACGCGAGGCCGTTTCGCTGGCGGAGTCGCTCAAGCCCGACGTCATCTCGATGGACATTAACATGCCCCATGTGGATGGGTTGCAGGCGACCGCCGAAATCATGACCACGAATCCACGGCCCATTGTAATCGTCAGCTCCGAATCCAAGGAAGGCGCGGCAAGCACGCTGCGCGCCCTGGAACTGGGCGCCATTGAGTTTGTCGCCAAGCCCTCGAGCGGCATCGACCTGGACATGCAGAGCGTGAAAGAGGAACTCCTTCGAAAGGTGCGTATGGCCTGCAAGGTGCGTGTGGTGCGCACGGCTTCGCGGCTGGCTTCGAAGTTGCAGGAGACCGGGGGCGCCAAGGCGCGTCCACCGGCGCCGGTCAGTGTTCGGCCCGCAGCTTCGTCCGGGCTCGACCAAAGATTTCCCGTCGTCGTCCTGGCGGCTTCGACAGGCGGACCGGCAACGGTCATGCGCATTGCTCCTGGGTTCACGCGCGACTTCCCTGCTGCGGTCATTCTCGTCCAGCACATGCCCGCGGCGTTCACGACACAGTACGCCGTGCAGTTGGCCGAATTCACCGAGATTCGCGTCAAGGAAGCGGAAGCCAACGAATCTTTGCAGCCGGGCACGTTCTACATTTGCCCCGGCGGACAGCATCTTCGCGTTACGCCCGCGGGCCGAATTCAGCTGGACAGCGCAACGGGACGCATCGACGGCTATCTGCCCAATATCGACGTCACGATGGAATCAGTTGCGGCCTATGCAGGCGCCCTGAGCATCGCAGGCGTGCTGACAGGCATGGGCAGTGATGGGGCCAAAGGAGCCAAAGCCATCAAGGCCGCGGGCGGGCTGGTCCTGGCGCAAGACGAGGCGACATCCGTGATTTTTGGCATGCCCGCGGAAGTCATTAAAGCGGGTGTTGTCGATCACGTGCTTGGAATCGACGACATTTATGCAGCGATCGAAAAACGCGTCCTCGGCATTTGCCGCCCGGCTCCTGCGGGAGTTCGCTAGTGCGCGTGGCGGCGGCAGCGAAGACCAGCCCGTCCCGGACGGAGCAGATTATTGTATTCCGCATCTGCGGCGAGCTTTTCGCTGTGTCTTCTGCTTCGGTGCAAGAAGTCCGCAGCATCGATAGTTTTTCGGGATCGTCCACCGAGATTTCCGCCCCAGGCCTCAGGAAGGTGCGCCATGTCGTACGGCGCGGGGACAGATCGTTGTTTATCGTGAGCGGCGCCTTGCATTTTGATCTTCCGCCCTCGCCGGGAACGTTGGTTTTCGTGCTGCGAAAAACTCGCACGGCCCTTCTGGTGGATGGCATCGAGAAGATGACGGCCATGTCGCGGCTTCAGGCGCTGCCAAAATCGTTTTGTCACGAGGAAAGACTGTGGTACCGCGGATTGACCACCGTTGATCAGACCGTCATTCCAGTGGTGAACCCGGAAGGGTTCTTGTCCCCGGAGGAGCTTGCCCTGCTGGACGCGTTCATGCCGCCACCCGCAGGCCGCGACGTCGAAAACACGGAAGGAACGGTAAGCGATTCATGACGGTATCTGCCGAACTCGAATTGCAATCGTTCGTCCTGCTACGGCTGGGGGAACGGCGATTTGCGGTTCCCGCCAACCAGATTGCCGAGCTTGTCGCACCCAGCCGGGTCTTCAAATTTCCGCACCGCACCGCACAGATCGAAGGAGTCATCCTCCGGCGAGGGCGAATTGTCCCGGTCTGCGACGTGGCCGAATCCCTTACCGGCAGGAAAGTGACGTCGCGCCGGTTATATCTTCTCGCAGTGCGCCATTACGGCGCGCAAACGGAGTGGGTGGCACTGCCCGTCACCGGTGAATGCGAATTGATCAACGCGGAAATGACTGTTGCCGCAGAATCCGACGCCCCTCACGTGGCAGGCTGGCTCTCGCACGCCGGGGATGTGATCGAAGTATTGAATATTGATGCCATCACGCCGGGCCCAGGCGAGATGCGCGCGGAAGGCGAAGCAACGGTTGCTGTGGAGGCACGGCCATGACGGCTGCCGGGCGCTCCGGAAAAATTCTGCTGATTGATAGCAACGTTTATTTTGCGAAGCGCCTGGGCGACGCGCTGAAGCGCGAAGGATTCGAAGTCATCTCGAGCACGCAAGCGGCTTTCGCGCTCACGGCGCTTGAATACGACGTGCCCATGGCGATTCTTTGCGCCACGAACATGCGGGAGATGGGCGCGCTCGAAATCGCAAGGATCATTCGGGCCGACGCCAAAAACGCCGTGTTGCCAATCGTCGCACTGGGCGACGGGAGCCAGCGCGCGTTGATGGAGGCGTTCCAGGCCGGCTGCGACGACTACGTCGACCGTCATCAGGCGCCCGCGTTGATTGCCACCCACGTGAAACAGATTATCCTCAGCAGGACGCAGGGTTTTCAGCCCACGCAGATGCTGACCCAATCGGACACCAGCTTGAGCGGCAACCTGACTCACCACGACCTGCCGGGCGTAATGCAAATGCTGGGCCACGCGCGCCAGACCGGCGCGCTGCACATCAATGCTGACGCAACGGACGCAGTATTGTTCTTCGACGCGGGCGAAATTACTCACGCGGAATGCGGAAACTTGTTTGGCGATGAAGCCGTGATCCACATTCTGAAGAGCTGCGAGAACGGCGGCGAGGGCGTCTACAAATTTGTCTACGGAGCGGCCTCGACGCAGCGGACGGTGCTGCGCTCGTCCACCGATCTTATGCTCGATGCTATGCGCGAATACGACGAGGGAAACCGCGACATGGCAGACAAGGAAGCGCTATGAGTGAAACCATGACGATTCCGCCGCCCGGCGAAACGTTGGCGAAGAAGACGCCCACGGTGTATTTCATCGATGACAGCGCAACCATGCGCGAAGTCATCAAGATCGCTTTCCGCCGCGAGAACATCAACGTGATTACCTGCGCCGACGCGGCCTCCGCTTTGGCGCAATTCGATCAATATCGCCCCGACGTCGTGATTACCGACGTCATCATGCCGGATCAGGACGGCTATTCCGTTTGCAGCCAGATCAAGCAGAATCCAGAGTTCAGCCAGATTCCCGTCGTGCTGATGTCTGGAGTTGTTAATAAAAGCGTGGCGGACAAAGCCGTTTCCGTAAAAGCCGATGAGCTGATTCGCAAGCCCTTTCAGCCCCAGGAATTGATCGCGCGGGTAAAGAGCCTCCTCGATCCAAAGGGATCTACGACTGCTCCTCCCGTGGAACGCTCGGGGCCTTCCAATGCGCTAAGCAACCTCTTTGCTCCGGCTCCCGTTCCAGTCGTGCCCCGGTACGTGCCACCTCCGCCTCCAGCAGCGCCGCCGCCAACCACGGAATCGGCCTGGCCGCGCGCGCTCGCCGCTGCTTTCACGCCACGGCAACCGGCATCTGGGCAACCTGACGTGCCGCCCTCCGCGCCTCCAACAGCGCGGCCCGCGCCGACCGCCTCCGACGTCCAGAAGCTGCGCATCGAAATCGCTCACCTGGACTTGCTTGTAAAAAAGCTCCAGACCGAGCTTCAGATCGAGCGGCAGTACAACCAAGCGCTCGAAACCCAAATACGCTCACTCACCGACGTGGAATAGCTCGCGCACGATTTGCCGCTCCGCGCAGCCAGCGGTTCCGCAACGAAGATTGTTAACCGACCAAACTGTTTGATTCCATTCATGTTTTAGCCGAGGTACGCTCAGAGAGCAAATTCGCATTGTGTTTTTGCTCTTGACTTTTCCTTTTATCTTGTATATATAGCATG
>WNFD01004171.1_pt1 | contig 18822 bp, 10 predicted proteins | sample 5400491 | NCBI WGS metagenome assembly WNFD01 (sample SAMN13153343, study PRJNA577476) | soil metagenome | isolation source: 120 cm saprolite under Douglas fir tree site 2 hole 2 replicate 2 | place: USA:California | collected 2015-04-18 | reverse complement strand
TCCCTCTGCGCGAGCGCGTACATCTTGAGCTGCAAGCTGTCCTTCGCGCGCTGGTCGGCCTTCTTCTGGTCGGTCACGTTGATCTTGGGGATGGCGTGGCAGCAGCCGATATAGCCCGCCGGCGGTGTGCCGCGGATCATGCCGCCGATCCGGTCCACCACGTCCCGCCGGCGCGCGCGAAATGGCGCGGTGAACCAGCGCTCGAGCGTCCCCGCCACCATCGACTCCATGCCCTTGGCGCCGACGGTCTTGATCCGGTCCTCCCAGACGGATCCCGCCGCAGCGGGATACCGGCTGGTCGTGTCGCAGAGGACGAGGCTCTTGATCATGGCCGGGTGCTTGAGGGCAAAGGTCTGCCCGATCATGCCACCCATGGACAGCCCGACGAAGTGCGTCTCCTTGATGCCGAGCCCGTCGAGAAGCCCCTTGAGATCGTCGGTCATCTGCTCGAGCGAGTAAGCGCCCTCGGGCGCGCTCGTCTCGCCATGGCCGCGCGTGTCGAAGCGCAGCACCGTGTAGCGTCCGGCCAGCGCCTTGGCCTGTTCGTCCCACATGTGGAGGTTGCAGGCGAGCGAGTGGCTCAGCGTCACCACGGGCCCGGTTCCCTGCTTGTCGTAGTTGATCTCGATGCCGTTGGCCTTGAGCTTCATGGGGCTCTCCTATTCCCGCGTGGCGGTGCTGGGACAGATCTGGTTGTAGGCGCAGTAGCGGCAGGTCTGGTAGCCGGGCGTGGCGTCGAAGCGGCGAGCGCGGATGCCGGCCGCGGCGGCTTCGATCGCCTGGATCGCCTCGTCGAGGTCCTCCTCGGTCGGCGTGTGGCGGCCCGTGAGCCCCGACTCGAGGAAGCGCAGTTCCACGCGCACCGGCAGAGTGCCCGTCATCTCCCTCTGCGCGAGCGCGTACATCTTGAGCTGCAAGCTGTCCTTCGCGCGCTGGTCGGCCTTCTTCTGGTCGGTCACGTCGCTCGACTTGTAGTCGATGACCACCGTGCCCTCCGGTGTTTCGTCGACCCGGTCGAAGCGCCCCCGCACGCGGGTCGGCCCCAGCGCGAAGCCGAACTCGCCCTCGACGTCCGTCGGCTTCTGCCCCGACGCCTCTTCCTCGTGGTAAAAGCGCGTCAGCGCCTCGACGCCCGCGCGCTTGCGCTGCTCCTCGTGCTCGCGCGTGAGAAATCCCTCGTTCCGCCAGGCGTCGTCGAAGGCTTTCAAGAAGTCATCCAGCGAAGTGAAATTCCCCACGGCCCGGCGCCGCAGGTAGAACTCAACCGCCCTGTGAATGGCGCTGCCGTACACCACGCTATGGTGTTGTCGCAGCGGGATACGCTTGATGTGGATGTACTGATACTTGAGCGGGCAGGTCTCGTAGTCGTCCACCTGGTTGTGGCTGACCGTCAGCTCCTGCTCGGGCGGGATCGGGGCTGTGCTGCCGCACTCCGGCGCGGGCGGCGGCGCGTTGCGGAGGAGCGCCTCAATGGCATTGGCCGTGAAGGGGCGCGCCGCCTCCTTGGGCAGGTCGAGCGCCTCGACGACGAACTGGCTCGTCTTCCACTTCTTGCGCCCGCCCATGTCCTCGGCGCCGGTGAGATAGAGGGCTTCCTTCGCCCGCGTCATGCCGACGTAGAAGAGCCGGCGCTCTTCCTGGAGGTGGAAGTCGCCGGTGGGCAGCGTGTCCTTGATCAGCCCGAGCGGCATCTCGAGCGCGTCCCCGCGCCGTCGCGTCGGAAACTTCTCCTGGATGCAGTTGACGAGAAAGACCAGCGGCCACTCGAGGCCCTTGGCCTTGTGGACGGTGAGCACCTGGACGGCCGGGATGTCGGTATCGGCCTCGGCCAGCGCGGGGTCGTCGCCCGCATCCATCAAGGCATCCAGGTGGTTGACGAACTCGCGCACGTTGTCGTATTGGAGCACGCGCGAAGCGTCGCGCACGCGCGTGAAGAACTTGCTGACGTTCTGCACCTCCTGCTCCTGCTCGGCCGGCGCCTTCGCGTAGCGGGTCATCAGACCCGAATCCACCAGGAATTGGTAGAGGAGCTCGCCCGTGGGCGTCTCGCGCGAGAGCTCCATGTAGCGCTCGAGATCCGCCACGAGCCGCCCGATGGCCCCGCGCCCTTCCTCGCTCACGCCGAGATCCGAGGGCACCTGCCGCAGGACATGGAAGAGCGTCCGGTGCCTCCGATCGGCGTAGGTCGCGCACTCCGTCAGGTCCACGATCGGCACCTGGTAGATGTCCGACGAGGCAAGGTAGTGCAGGCTGACCGAATCGTCGGTGTGAGCCACGCTCCGGAGGAACGCGATCAGGAGGCGAATCTCCGGCCGGCCGTAGAGTCCCGCGTTGCCCGAGAACGTCCAGGGTATGCCGCGCAGGTTGAGCGCGCGCAGGAACGCGTCGGCGTCATGGTTCGCGCGGACGAGGATGGCGCAGTCGCGGTATGCCCTGCCCCGCGCGTGCTCCTCGGCGATCATCTCCGCCACCCGATCGGATTCGCTCGATACGGTGTCGAAGGTGAGGTGTTGGGGTGGGAGTCCTACGCGCGGCTTGCCGTCGGGCCCGGTCGAGACCAGTTTCTTGTCGATATGCTGCGCCACCTCGAGGCGGTCCGGATTGTTGTGCTGGATCAGCGCGTAGGCGGCGTCCAGCACGGTCTGCGGCGAGCGACGGTTCTCGAGGAGTACAACCTTCCTCGCACCGGGATACGTCCGGTCGAAATCGAGGATATTGCTCATCGAGGCGCCGCGGAAGCGGAAGATGGCCTGGTCATCGTCTCCGACCACCGTCACGTTCCGGTGCTTCGCGGCCAGGAACTTGACCACCTCGAACTGCGCGTAGTTGGTGTCCTGGAACTCGTCGACGAGGATAAAGCGATAGCGCTCCTGGCAGCGCCTGAGGACGTGCGGCCGGGTGCGGAAGAGTCGGAGCACTTCCACGATCTGGTCGCCGAAGTCGATCTGGCCGAGGCGCGCCATGAGCGTCTGGTACTGCGCGTAGGCGCGCGCCAGTTCCACGTGCTCCTCGGCCTCCATTCGGGCGGCGGCGTCGCCGGCTCCGGCCAGCAGCCCCTCGGCGTGGGCCAGGTACTCGTCCGCTCCCACGTCCTCGTCCTTGAGCCGGCTGAACAGCGTGATCATGGCCTGCACATGCCGTGTCGGGTCGCCCAGCGGCCGAAAGTGCCTGAGCGGAAATTCGAAGAGATGATCGCGCAGGAAGATCACCTGCTCGGCCCGGAGGAGCAGGCGGAAGTCCGGCGTGAGCCCGAGCTCGAGCGCGTTCTCCTTGATCAGCCGGTCGCCAAAGGCGTGGAAGGTCAGGATCTGCACATCCGCGTAGCCGTAGGGCACGAGCTGGTCCACGCGCTCTTCCATCTCGGCTGCGGCCTTGTCGGTGAACGTCAGCGCGAGGATCTCGGAGGGCCGGGCCTTGCGCGTGGCGATCAGGTGCGCGATGCGGTGGGTGATGACGGTGGTCTTGCCGGTTCCCGCCCCCGCGATGATGAGCAGCGGCCCGGCTTCGTGGGTGACGGCCTCGCTTTGGGCCTTCGTCAGGCCCTTCAGGATCCTTTCGGTTTCACGCGGGACCTCCGCCATCGGCGCCCTAACGACGGATCTCTGCGTTCGTCGAAGCCATCAGCTCGTCCAGCTCGGATGGCCGTACGAGTGCGATGTCGCCCCAGATCGTGCACTTGAGCGCGGCCAGGGCTGTCGCCGCGTCCACGGCCTCCTGTACGGACCGCCCCTGCAGCACCCGCGAGAGAAAGCCCGCGGCGTAGGCATCGCCCGCGCCCACGCGGTCCACAGTGGTGACCGTGTAGAGCCGTGACGGCCGCAGGACCGCGCCCGCATCGAGCACGGCCGAGCCCGCCTCGCCCAGGGTGAGGGCGATGGTGGCAGCGGGTACCAGCGGCACGAGCCCGCCCAGGATCTTCTCCGGGGAGCCGGACAGATCGAACACCGTCTGCGCGTCGTCCGAGCCGATGAAGAGATAGCGGACACCTGGCAGCACCTCGGCCAGGAAATCCCGCGCTTCCTTGGCCGACCAGAGGCGCGAGCGATAGTTGACGTCGAAGGACACGGGCACGCCCGCCGCCTGCGCCTCCCGACAGGCCCGCCGAACCACAGCTCGAAGGTTGTCGCCAAGCGCGGGGGTGATGCCCGAGAGGTGCACGAGTCGCGCCCCGCGCACGAGCGCCCAGTCCACCTCCTCCGGCACAAGCTGGCTCATCGCCGAGTCGCGGCGGTCGTAGAGCACGCGGACTGGGCGCGGAGGCGCGCCGTATTCGAGGAAATAGAGGCCCATGCGGCTCCCGGGCCGCCTGAGAACGCCCGCGCAGTCCACACCGTGGCCGGAGAGCTCGCGCACCGTGCGGTCGCCCCAGGCGTGCTCGGCCGGCAACGCCGAGATGAACGCCGTCCGGAGCCCCAGGCGTGAAGCGGCCGCCAGCACGTTGGCCTCCGAGCCGCCGATCTGGACGTCGAGCGCGACAGCCTGGTCGAGGCGCTGGGGGGGAGGGGCGGCCAGCCGGAGCATGACCTCACCCAGCCCGACCAGATCGTGGCCCATCGTGGGAGGCGTCAGCCGGTGGCCGCGAGGCGGGCTTTGAAGGTGGTGCCGAGGATCAGCTTGGTCTGCACGCTCTCGAGATGTCGGTCGGCGGTGAACGTAACCCGCGCGGGTTGGTTGCTGCGTGCCCAGGAGGAGAAGCTGGTGATGTCGATCAGCGAGTTGAGGCGGCCTGGGACATCGCCCGGCGTCACCTGGAAGCGCAGCGGGACCAGCTCGGCCCGGTAGCCGCTGGCAGAGACATCGTCGGGAGCTTCATTCTCGGGGCGGGCACGGCGAACGATGAACGTGCGATACGTGCCGTCCAGCTCCTGCTCGAGCACATTGGCGGCGAAGTTCAGCTCGGCCGACAGGAGGTCGTCCACGCGACGGTCGGCGGGCAGCTTGAGGGTATCGTCCACCTGACGGCGCCTGCCGAGGAAGAACGTATGCATGACGGAGTGATATTCGACGATTCCCCGGTCGTGATCGTAGCGAAGGTCGAGTCTGCTCTCCCGCCCGCGGATGGTGCTGTGGCTGTGCGTCTCGACAGGCATGAACCGTGTCTGCCTTATTATGCCGCTCGCCTCGGTGTGCACCGAAATGCTGTTCCCCTCGCCGATCATGGTCACGCGATAGCGGCCGGCGGTGCGGTCGACCTCTTTCACGACCGTGCCCTTGAGGGCGAAAGTGAAAAGGTTGAACAGGACACCCACATCGACCGAGCAATCGAAGACCTGACGGGCCGAATCCTCGGCAAAAGCTGCCCGCGGGATCGCTAGAAGCGGCAGCGAGGCCGCCAGGAAGGCCCGGCGCGAGAAAGAGAGGCCCATATCACGCCTAATTGTACCCCAAAGGCAGGGCTCAGCAATCCGTAGGCACGACGCGGATTTATGATACGGTACCTATATCTCGTCCTACCCCTCAATCCCTAAGGCATCGAGCTTTCAGGGGGGGAACGGTGCGAAGGTCCCGTCGCGTAGTTATTACCGGCCTCGGCGTGGTAGCCCCCAATGGCATCGGCAAGGACGCTTTTTGGAGCGCCCTCGTCGCCGGCAAATCTGGAATCGACTACATCAGCGGGTTTGATGCCTCGCCCCATCCCTGTAAGGTCGCGGGTGAGATTCGGGATTTCGATCCCTCGGACTTTATGAAAGCTCGGATGGCGAAGCGATTGAGCCGCTGCAGCCAGCTAGGAGTAGCAGCAGCGCACCTCGCGGCTGAGGATGCCGGACTAGATGCCAACATGGCTGTGTTTGGAGCAAGAGCTGGCGTCTGCTTTGGCACCTCAACTGCAGGGTCGGGTGACATAGGTGAGACCAATCACAAGAGATTCCTCTCTGATAGGACTGCCGCACTGAACCCACTTGCAATGCTCGAATTCTCTGCACACGCAACGACATCTCACGTCGTCGAGGCGCTCACAATTGCGGGACCTAGCACTACAGTTGCATCGGGCTGCGCTACAGGATTGGACGCCCTGCGCTGGGGAACGTCGCAGATCCAAACAGGCCATCTTGGCATTGCTGTTGTGGGCGCGGTAGACGCACCAGTCACCGAATTCATCTTCAGCCTCTTTTGCGCGGGTCCCTTTCTTACAAGGTGGTCGGGAGAACCAAGCAAGGCATCCAGACCCTACGATCTCCTCCGCTCGGGGCTTGTGCTCGCAGAAGCCTCAGCATGCATAGTACTCGAGGACTATGATCTAGCATTGGCGCGGAACGTCCGAATCTATGGAGAGATTCTCGGAACTGGAAGCTGCGCCGAAGGGGCTTTCCCAGGGAAGCCAGACGAAGTGTATCGCCTCGGGCTGGAGCAAGTGTTTCTGGCAGCCTTTAGCAACGCCGGCATTCCCCTCAAGAGTTTGGATCACATAAATTCCCACGGCAACTCAACGCAGTCTGACGACGCAGCGGAGACCGCAGTATACAAAAAACTTCTCGGCGAGCGTGCCTACGCTGTCCCCATAACTTCCATCAAGGGTGCTGTCGGCCAACCACTCGCTGCCGGGGGGCTCCTGCAAGTCATGAGTGCCGCACTTTCCTTTGAACGAGAGGAGCTTCCCCCGACGATCAATTACGAGGTTCCAGATCCACTTTGCGACCTCGACTACGTCCCTAATATTTCGAGGATCGCCCGAATCAAAATAGCCTTTGTTCATTCACACAGCCTCGGCGGTCCCGTCCCGGGCTCCCATGCAGCCGCCGTCCTTGGGGCGTTAAACCGACACTGATGCTGCAGAGCATCCTTCCACTCGCCACGATCGCGCTTTTAAACGTCATCATCGGTTCGTACGTTCTTCGGCAGCCGACAACAGGAATCGCGCATAGAGCTTTCGCCTACTTTGCATTCAGCATCGCAGTTTGGACGCTCAGCATCGCTCTTGCTCATCACGTCGCAGTGGCGTCGACTCTCTTGACACGGACAACCTTTGCATCGGCAGCTCTGATGATCTTCTTCTTATTCATCATGTTTCGGACGTTTCCCAATGAACCATACTTTGTATGGACCTGGCAGATGGTTACGTTTGCAGTATCGGCAGTCTCCCTCGTGATGCTGTCATTCACGCCACTCATAGTGCAGGGAGCAACACTCGAAGCGCACGGGCTCACGCCAGAGTATGGGCCAATGCACCGTCTCTTCGCTCTCTACGCATGTTCCGCGTTCGCTGCGAGCTGCTTCATGGTTGCGCGGAAGTACCGCGCCTCCTCTGGCTTGGTACGTCTCCAGTTTCACTATCTACTGTTGGGCCTATTGGTACCGGTACTAGGTGTAACCTTTACCAATCTGATCATTCCCCTAGTCTTCCATACATCACGTCTAGGTCAGTACGGCCCGTACTTCGGCCTCATCTTCCTGGCTTTCACGGCCCACGCTCTAATCCGTTATCGTTTCATGAACATTCGCCTCGTCCTGCAACGAAGCATTACATTCCTTCTGGCCCTATCAGGTGCTTTCGTCGTGCTAGTTCTCGGTTTGACTGCCGTGTGGGCCTATGCGCCACTCCGACTCGAAAGCTCCCAGATCGCAGTCTTATTAGTGGGGAGTCTTCTTATCGGGCTTCTGCTCCCACCACTAAGGAGTCTGTTTGGCCGGCTCCTTGACAGATACGTTTATCGTTCGGACATCAACTATCAGAGGGCTCTCCGAGACGCAAGTCGCGCCCTCGTTGGCATTCTCGACCTAGACAATCTCATCGATTACACACTCCGGACAGCCCTGCAAGCTGTTCGCGCAGAGCGTGCGGTCCTTTATCTTGCAACCGTGGACGGCTTCCTGCTCCAAGCCGAGCAGGCGCAGCATTCCGATCCAGCGATTTCCTCCCCTCACTCTCTGCCACATTCGTCTCCGCTCGTGAAATACTTCGCAAAACTCAGTGAACCCCTTGTGGCCGAGGAGATTCCGAAGCGTCTGCATGACTACCGAGCTCGCTCTCTTCTCGACATTCTTAGAACACATAAGTGGGGTCTAGTAGTACCAATCACCCCAGAGCATCGACTCCAGGGTCTCCTTGCCCTAGGACCTAAACTGTCTGGTGACCCTTTCTATCCTGATGAGCTTGAATTTCTCTCGATCTTGACCAATCAAGTCGGCATAGCTGTTCGAAACGCGCAATTGTACAAAGAGGTGCTGCTGGCAAACCAGTATGTCGAAAACATCCTTCGGACTATGGACAGCGGGGTCATTACGGTCGACGATAGGGGTCGAGTCGCCGTCTGCAACTCTACGGCCGCGCGGCTGACAGGTCTATCCAGAGAGCGCCTGACCTCTCTCGATATTGACACTCTGCCGGGTGCTATAGGATCTCAACTGCGACAGACGCTCACCGACGGACACGCGCGGTCTCAGGTCGAAACAGTCCTGCCAGGTGAAGGAGATCGGCGAACACCTCTGGTTTGCTCAACGTCTGCTCTCCAGGATGGACGTGGCACAATCATTGGCGCCCTAATCGTATTTAGCGATCTTTCAAAGATCAAGGCTCTTGAAAGCGAGAAGAACACGGCAGAACGCTTGGCGTCCTTCGGCTCGCTAGTCTCGGGTATCGCGCATGAGATCAAGAATCCCCTCGTCGCCATCAAGACCTTCGCGGAGTTGCTTCCCGAACGATTCTCAGATACTGACTTTCGAGATGATTTCTCCAAAGTCGTCCGAACTGAGATCGATAGAATTGACGGCCTTGTAGGTCGACTTAGAGGCCTCGCAGCTCGAAAGCCAGCAACCGAGGCGGCCACGGATATACGTGAACCAATCTCTGAGACACTTGCCTTGCTCAGAGGCCAGCTCGAGCAGATGCAGATGACTGTTGTGCGCAATCTAGGGTCGTTGCAAGCGTTTGTCAGCATCGATCCCGCTCAAGCTAAACAACTGTTCTTGAATCTGTTCCTCAATGCTATTGAAGCTATGACTCCGGGTGGTCAGCTTACTGTCAGAGTTGTACGCCTACAGCGCCAAGGTCAACCCTGGATCCAGGTGGCGATTAGTGATACGGGTCCCGGGATTCCCGACATGATTCGCGCAAAGATCTTCGATCCGTTCTTCACAACGAAGGCAGCAGGCTCAGGACTGGGACTCGCGATTTGCCGCAGCATAACTGACGCTCATCGGGGATCGATACGGGCAGAGACGGTGACGCCGGGGGCTGGGACGACGATTCTCGTTGAATTTCCCGGGGCGAGCGTCCAGGCGCAAGTCGCGGAACGAAGCGTCGTGCTTCGTTAGCCCTGCCACTAGCAACACGGTCCGGCGATTCACCCAGGATTAGTGCCGAGAGAGGGCACCGTGATGATTGTCCCAAGTGTCACCGTCTCAATTCTCCTCTTCTGTGCGGTCGCAAATATGTCAATTGGCATTTACGTTTTCACCCGAAACCTGCGGTCATCTACGCACCGGAGTTTCCTTCTCTACGCCCTCCTCATTGCGGTTTGGGCCTTTGCAATCGCTCTGGCCGATGCATCAACCACCCTGAGCCTCGAATACGCTAGACTCGCCTTCGCCGCGGGAGCTCTGATTCCTATCGCGATGCTGAGGTTCGCTGAACAGTTCCCGAGTTCAGATCGCAGCAGATCTTTCGTCGGTAAATGGCTCTTTACGCCCATCGGACTCGCGTTTTCGCTCCTGGCGTGGTCACCTTGGCTGCTGACCAGTGCCGAACTACGCGAGAACGGCATTCGTGTAAGTTACGGTCCCCTCCACGCACCTTTTTCAACTTACGTCATAGCGTGCTTCGTTTTTGGACTCTCCGTACTTCTTTCAACCTACAGGGAAGCAACGGGAGTCTTCAGATTGCAGACCAGGTATTTGCTAGGCGCATTGTCGGTGCCAACCGCATTGGCGATGATAACCAACGTTGTCGTTCCCTTGACACTAGGGACCTCAACGCACAGTAAGTTTGGCCCGATCTTTTCCCTCCTCATGCTTGGTCTCATCGGTCACGCGATCATCAGACATCGGTTCATGAACATTCGCGTCGTGATCAAGCAAGGGGTGGTGTATTTGGCGGCGTTCGCGGTTGCTGGAGCGATCCTGGTGCTGCTTCTGGTCGCGAGCAATCTCGTCGTTCGCGACCGGGCCTGGTTCACCCCGCTCGAGATTCTGTTGGGGCTCGGCGTTGCGGTCCTCTTCTACCCTCTCAAGATGCGGATTCAGCTGGCGTTCGATCGTTACCTCTACCGCGAGCCGTACGACTACCAGCGGATCATTCGCGAGACGAGCCGGGCGCTCAGCAATACCATCGAGCTGCCGGCGATCCTGGACTGCGTAGGTAACGTCCTTCGTGACGTCCTCAAGCCGGAGTGGACCGCGGTCTACCTGCTCGACGAGTATGCGGCGCAACTCGAGTGCGCCTGGAGGAGCGGACCGGAGGTCATGCTGCACACGCTCTCCCCGGGCTCACCTCTGGCTGGTCGAGCCGCAGCGGTGCAGGCACTCGTCTTTCGCGACGAGCTCGCCGGTCGGGATCCGGCCGGCGAGGCCGACATGGTTCGTCTCAACGCCGACGTCGCCGCGCCGCTTCTCGAGGAAGGACGCCTGTTCGGGCTGATCATCCTCGGGCCAAAGCGCTCGGGCAGCCCCTACTTCACCGACGACGCCGACCTGCTTCAGACGCTCGCGCACCAGTCCGCGGTGGCGATCCGCAATGCGCAGACGCACCAGCGCGTGGTTCAGGTCAACGAGGAGTTGAAGAAAACCCTGGCGACCATCGAGAGCGGGGTCGTCGCGGTAGGAACCCGGGACCGGGTCAGCGTCTTCAACAAGGCGGCGGAGCAGTTCACGGGACTGTCGGCCGACGTGCTTCGCGGGCGCGGTATCGACCAGTTGCCGCCGGTTCTGGGTCGGCTGATCGAGGCCACGCTGAGCGACGGCCAATCGCGCTCGCAGGTGGAGATCGCTCTGCCGGACCAGGTCGGCCAGATGGTGCCGCTCATGTGCACGACCTCGCCCCTGCTGAGCCCGCAGGGCGCCCTCGTGGGCGCGGTGGCGGTATTCAGCGATCTCTCCCGCGTCAAGGAGCTGGAGCGGGAACGGCGGCGTGCCGAGCGCCTGGCCTCCATGGAGGCGATCGCCTCCGGCATGGTGCACGAGATCCGCAATCCCCTGGTGGCGATCAAGACCTTCACCCAACTTCTGCCGAGCCGCTTCGACGATGCGGGCTTCCGGGACAACTTCAGCCGGGTGGCCGGCCGCGAGATCGCCCGGGTGGATGAGCTTCTCGACCGGTTTCGTCTGCTGTCATCGGCCTCCCGGCAGCCCATGGAGCCGGTGGACGTCACGGTTCCCCTGGGGGACACCCTGCAGCTTCTCGAGCCGCGCCTGGAGGAGCGCCGTGTCGCTCTTCGCCGGGTCGGGGAGAGCTCCCCCCGCCCGGTCCTCGGCAACGCGTCACAGTTGGAGCAGCTTTTCCTGAACCTGTGCTTGAATGCCCTGGAAGCCATGGATCCCGGGGGCGAGCTCACGGTACGGGTGGCCGATCTCTCCGAGGGAGGCGGCTCGACCCTGCTGGTCGAAGTCTCGGATACGGGAAGCGGCATTCCGGACGACATGATCGAGCAAATCTTCAACCCGTTCGTGACGACGAAAGACCACGGCACCGGCTTGGGATTGGCCATCTGCCGCGCCATCACGGACGCGCATCGCGCGATCCTGCGTGCGCGCAACAATACCGGCCGACCCGGCTGCACCTTCACGGTCGAGTTCCCCGTGCCGGTCGCAAAACCGGCGAAAGTGCCTGCGTGAGAACGGTCCTGCTGCTCTCGGAGGACGAGGCGCTGGACACGCAGTTGCAGCGGGCGCTGCCGGACTGCTCCGTCTTCCCGACCCCCACCAACGAGGAGGCACTGCGCACGCTCCGCCTCACCGAGGTGGATCTGATCCTCAAGCACGTCACCCAGCCCCTCCATGACCTCGAGGACTTCATCGCGAAGGCGCGACAGCTCAGGCCCAGCGTGGTGATCGTGTGCATACTGCCGACCGAAGGTCTGTCGCAGGACGACGAGGCCGCGGCCGAGGGCGCCGACTTCGTGGTGCTGCACCCCTTCTCGACCCAGCAACTGCGCGCCGTGCTGCACCAGGCCGAGGAGAAGCTTCGGCTGTTGCAGGAGGTGACGGCCCTTCGGGCGGTGCCGAGGCCGGGGGGACAGGGGCATCTCTCGGAAGAGCCGGAGTTCGCCGACGAAGGCTCCTCGCGGGAGCTGAATCAGGTGGCCAAGGAGTTCGCCAAGGCGTTAGCCGCGGGCTTCGATCTCCCGCGCGTCATCGATCTCTTCCTCGACGCCGTCTCCGAGCTGGCCCGCCCGAGCCGGAGCGCCATCCTCCTCGCGGACGACGAGCACCGGCAGTACCGTGTGCGCGCTTCCCGCGGGCTCGCGCGCCACGTGGTCGAATCGGTCAGCCTCCCCGCCGATACCGGCCTGCCGCTCTGGCTCGTGTCCGAAGGACGGCTCATTCAGATCGAGGAGGCGCAGGGGCGGGCGGCAGATTCCGCGGCACGCGAGATCGCCCGGGAGATGGCTGTGCTGCAGGCGGTGGTCGCGATCCCGCTCGCCTCGCACGGAGACCTGGTCGGCATCCTGACGCTCGGCCAGCGCATCACGGGCGGCGCCTATGGGCGGCGGGAGACCGAGACCCTGTTCAACCTGGCGAGCCACCTCGCCGCGGCGATCCGCGACATCGGCATTCATCATCAGCTCCAGTACCAGAAAGAGTTCAACGAGCGAATACTCCAGCGCATGTCGAGCGGGGTTATCAGCATCGGTCCCGAGCAGCGCGTGGTGATCATGAACCGACGCGCCGAGGAAATCCTGGGCATGGCGGCGCGTGACGTCCTGAACCGCGACCTGCGCGCCCTGCCCTCGCCCCTCGGCGATCTCCTCTACGAGACCCTCTCGCGCGGTCGCTCGGTCACGCGCAGTGAGATCCAGCTGGCGATGCGCAGCCTGCCACTCGAGGTCTCCACGTATCCCGTCATGGGCGAGGGCACGGCGCCGATGGGCGCGGTGCTGGTCTTCGAGGACCTGACGGCCCAGCGCCAGCTCGCCCTGGAACGGCGGACGGCCGAGCAGCTCCAGCTGCTCACGCGCGTGGTGGCGCGCATCGCCGACGAGATCAAGAACCCGCTCGTGTCCATCAACGCGTTCATGGAGCTCCTGGGCGAGCGCTACGACGATGTCTCCTTTCGTCATCACTTCACCGCCGTGGTGGGACGCGACGTGCGGCGACTGGTGCAGATGTTCGACAAGCTGGCGGCGCTCGTCAACGAGGGTGACTACAAGCGCGATGTCGTGGACATGCGCGCGGCGGTCGAGGAGGTCCTCATCGAGATGGGGGTGGCGCAGATTCCCGCCGCGCCCGCCGACGCCGTTCTCCTCACCTTCACCGACGAGTCGACGCAGAAGCAGGTGACGGTCAATTTCTCGCACGAGGGCGACGCCTTTCTCGTCAAGGGCGACCGCGGCATGCTCAAGAAGGCCGTCGCGTATCTGATCTGGTACCTCCTGCGCAAGACGCCGGGCCAGGAGGCCAAGATCGCCGTCGCCATCTCCCACACCGCCGCCAGGGAACCACTCAGCATCACGGTTGCCTCCCGCACCGCCGAGGTGAAACCGGACGAGCTCCGCGGGATCTTCGATCCCATCCAGGTCGTGCAGGAAAATCTCATCGACGTCGGACCGTGCGTCAGCCAGCGCATTCTCGAGGCGCAGGGCGGGCGCCTCGACGTCAAGCAGGGACGCGCCGAGGTCAGCTTTGCCGCGACGCTACCCGGGGCACTCTTGTGAGCGAGCGCGCCCGCATTCTCGTGGTGGACGACGAGGTCGGCCCGCGGGAGTCCCTGCGGATGATCCTCAAGCCGAACTACGAGATCGCCACCGCTGAAAGCGGCGACACGGCGCTGAAGACACTCTCGGCCTTCAACCCCGATCTCGTCTTCATGGATATCAAGATGCCGAAGATGGACGGCATCGAGCTTCTGCGGCGAATCAAGGCCATCGATCCCACCATCGAGGCCGTCATGATCACCGCCTATGCCTCGCTCGACACGGTCAAGAACGCCCTCACCCATGGCGCCTTCGAGTACCTGATCAAGCCCTTCAGCCGCGTCGACCTCGAGGAGACGGTGCGACGCGCGCTGGCACGGCGTCAGACAGAGCTCGGCAAGAGCAGCCAGCTCTCGGGCCTGGTCAATGAGATGCGGGCGCTCTCGACCAAGACGCGCACCCTCGAGGAAGAGGCCCGCCGGGAGCAGGCGGAGCAGTCGCTTCGCCTGACGCAGCTGTCCATTCTCCGCGAGATCTCCCGGGGCATCCTCGGCCAGCTCGACCTCGCCGAGCTGACCGCGGGCATTGCCGCGCAGCTCAAGGAGTCGCTGGGCTACGACGAGGCGCAGGTGGTCGATCGATCCGCGGGAGCGCGAGCTGCTCGAGATGCTCGCGGATTCGCTCGCCGTCGCCATCCGCAACTCGCGCCTCTACGGCGAGGTCGCCGAGACCAAGCGCTCGCTCGAACAGCTGGTCCGCTCGGCCGGCGACGCCATCATTTCCATCGACCGCCTCGGCCATATCACGGGCTGGAATCCCGCGGCCGGGCGGATTTTCGGCTTGACGGCCGCGGAGGCCATCGGCCGCTCGCTGCGCGGGGTGTTCCCGGAGCGCTACGAGCAGGCCGCGCGCCTAGCTCTCACCGGCGCGCAGCCCGTGACGTCCTTCGACCTCAGCGCCCAGCGGAAAGACGGCGGAGAGCTGAACCTGGCCGTGACGCTGTCCGGCGTGCCGGGACGCGACGGCAAGGTCGACGGGCTCCTCGCCATCGTGCGCGACATGACGTCGCAGCGCGAGCTCGAGACCCAGATGCATCAGTCCGAAAAGCTCACCGCGCTGGGACAGGTGGCGGGTGGCATCGCGCACGACTTCAACAATCTGCTCCAGGCGATTCTCGGCTATTCGCAGCTGATGACCAAGAACATGGGAAACGCGGAGGTCGTGCGCCGGGGGCTGTCGGTCATCGAGACGGCGGCGACGGGCGGCGCCGAGACGGTCCGGCGCATTCAGAAGTTCGCGCGGCTCCGGCCCGACGAGCCCTTTGTCTCGGTCGAGATCAACCAGGTCATCCAGGATGCCGTGGCCATCACCCGGCCGCGGTGGGAGGAGCGCGTGGCCAAGGGCGGCGTGCCGCTCCGGCTCGACCTGCGACTGACGCCCCTGCCCGCCGTCATGGGACGGCCGTCTGAGTTGAACGAGGTCATCACCAACCTTATCCTGAACGCGATCGACGCCATGCCGGAGGGCGGCACGCTGGGCATCTATACGCGCCCCGAGGGCGATGAGCACGTGGTGCTGACGGTCACCGACACGGGCGTGGGAATGCCTGAGCACGTGCGCACGCGGATCTTCGACCCGTTCTTCACGACCAAGGGCGAGGTGGGCACGGGGCTGGGGCTGTCGGTATCCTTCTCCATCATCCGGCGCCACAGCGGCGAGATGCGCGTCGAGAGCCAGGCGGGGCGCGGCACGACATTCACCATCGTCCTGCCCGTGGGGATGGCTGAGGTGCAGGCGCCGGCCGGCCCCGAGACCGTCATGGGTACCCGCCGCGGCCGCATCCTCCTCGTGGACAACGAGTTTCCCGTCATGACCATCCTGGGCGAGATGCTGACGGAGGCTGGCCACCACGTGCTGCCGGTCGCCAGCGGCGCCGAGGCCATGCGGGTCTTCGTGCCGGGCGGCTTCGACCTCGTGCTGACGAACCTCGGCATGACGGGCATGACGGGCTGGGACGTCGCAGAGCGCATTCGCGCCAGCGACCCGCGTGTGCCGGTGGTCTTCATCACGGGCTGGGGGCTGCAGGCCGAGGACCGGGAGCGCTGCAGGAAGCTGGGCGTGATCAACGTCCTCTTCAAGCCCGTGCGCCCGGCCGATCTTCACCAAGCCGTCCAGGAGGCACTGGCCGTCTCCGGCCACCGCCCTCTGTAGATCCCGCCGCCTAGCGGGGCGTGTCGCGAATTTCCAGGACGAGGGCCTGCAGCACCAGCTCGAAGCCCACCAGGAAGGGGAGCACGCTCAGCATCACCGTCCCTGTGGAGGCGAACTGGCTGCGCAGCCACGACTGCGCCCACGTGTAGGCGCCGAACCCCATCCCCCAGGCGAGGAGGGGCAGACCCGTGAGCATGAATAGCGCCACGGGCGAGAAGTCGCGCAACACGTGCTTGCGGTAGAAGCGATACCAGTAGCCGCGGAAGAGATGGTAGGGAAAGGAGCAGAGGATGCGCCCGAGCCGCATGGACGAGCGCTCGTCGCCGTAGCGCGAGGCCATGGCAACGTCCCGCACGCGCGCATCGAAGATATTGAGGTTGATGAGCATGTCGTTTTCGAAGAAGTAACGGCGTGACAGCCGGTCGAGGTCGAGCAGGTCGAGGGTGCCCGAGGCGATCGCGAGGTAGCCGTTCTGCGGGTCGAACACGTTCCAGTAGCCCGACGCGAGCTTGGTCAGGAAGGTCAACACGAAGTTGCCCGCGAGGCGGGCCCTCGGCATGATGTCGAGCTCCCGGCTCATCAGGAACCGGTTGCCCTTGGTGTATTCGCAGCGTCCGTCCACGATAGGCTCGAGGAGGCGCACCAGATCGGCGGGGTCCATCTGTCCGTCGCCGTCCATCTTGACAACGATCCCCGTCCCCTGGCCCAAGGCGTGCTTGAAGCCCCGGGTCGTCGCGCCGCCCACACCTTCGTTGACGGGACTCTGCAGCACGGTCACGCGACGGTCGCGGGCCGCTCGTGCCACGTTCGCTGTGCCGTCGGTGCTGCCGTCGTCCACCACCGTCACGGTATCGACAAAGTCGGGCAAGCCGCGCACGACAGCGCCGATGTGCGCGGCCACGTTGTAGGCGGGAACGACCACGTGCACCCGCGTCTCACGGAACATGGGCGCCTCCCGGCTTCCGTCCGCAGAAGAACATGGTGCCGGCCCGGGCCTCGCGGCGCGGCACCCGCTCGAGAGCGGCCAGCAGCAACGCAGGCAGCATGAGCAGCGCCCCCGCCGCGCGGCGCGCGAGGGTGCCCGCGCCGCGCGCCGCTCCATACGCGCGCGGCGACGCCGCGCCGGGAAGAAGAGAGAGCGCGATGTGTCCGGCGTTCTCGCTCAGCGGCGACGGCGCGCTGCGGATGTCCGTGAACCCTCCGGTCGCGAGCAGCCGCCTCGCGCCGCCCGCGGAGGGAATGGCCACGTGCCTCGGCGCTTCGGTGACGGCGCTCCAGCGCGCGCCGAGCCACCGTGCCTGCCCGCTATCCATCACGGGCAGACCCAGGACCGCCCAGCCGCCGGGTTTGAGCAGTTCGTGGATGCGCGCGAGCGCGGCCGCCGGATCCGGAATGTGCTCGAGAACGTAGACCATGACCACGGCATCATAGCCGCCCCGCTCGAACGGAAGGGCCTCGAGCGCGCCCTCGTAGACGGTGAGTCCCAGGCGCTCCCGCGCGTAGGCGGCGTCGGCGGGGGAGGTCTCGACGCCTTCGACGTCGTAGCCCGCCTTCTCGAGAAATCGAAGGAAGAGACCGCTGCCGCATCCGACTTCCAGGACGCGTCCACCGTGGAGGCCCGTCAGCCGTCTCAGGATGGCAAGGCGGCGGCGGTAGCCCGGCTCGTAGAAGCACTTCCACTCGATCGCCTGGAGGAGCCGCCGCAGCGCCGAGTGCGCGGGCGCGGGCTTGAAGGTGTAGTCGGCGGAGTAGAGCGCGGCCAGCCGCGAGGGGGAGGGCAGCGGGTCGAGCGTGGCCGAGCCGCAGTCGGCGCAACGCAGAAAACGGTGGGTCTCCACATCGACGCCGTAGTGGTCCCGGATCCCCTCATAGAGGGGCTCGAGCGCCTGGCCGCCGCAGAAGAGGCAGGCCATCAGTCCCTGAGCGCGAGCTCGCTCAGGCGGATCCGGTGCCCGCGCAGCAGCCTCGCGAGCTCACGGCGGCTGATCCTCCGGAGCGCCTCGATGCGCCGGCGGCGGCGCAGCATCTCGGGCAGCCCGGCGAAGGCCGCCCCCCATGCGCGCAGGAGGATACCCGCGAGCGCCACCGGCGATTGCTTGTCGGCGATCCGCGCGGCGGCGCCTTGCCCGGTGACCGCCCCGTACAGCTGCAGCGCGTAGCGGGCGAGGGTGTAGAGCACGCTCGCCGCAGCGAACGAGGGCGGGAAACACTTGACGACGACCCAGATCCGGTTGCGCTCGACCTGGAAGGCTTTGAAGGGCGAGTGAGGCGCCGTCGAGCCCGAGTAGCGATGCCGGACCACGGCACCCGGCACGTAGCGGCAACGCCAGCCCGCGATGCGGCCGCGAAGTCCAAGATCGGTATCTTCGCAGTAAGCGAAGAACTCCTCGTCGAAGAGGCCGATCTCGTCGAGCATGGCGCGGCGGTAGAGGGCGGCGCAGCCGCTCGGCAGGAGCACCTCCTCCTCGCGAGTGAACTCCTCGCGGTCCAGCTCGAGCCGCCCGCGCCCGCGACCGATGCCGTCGCCCGAGAGGAGCAGTCCGGCGCCGTCGAGGACGCCCGGCCGGTCCCAGACGTAGATCTTCGACGCGCACATGCCGACGCGCGGGTCCGACTCGGCCGCGGCCACCAGCGCCTCGACCCAGCGCGCGTCGGCGGCCGCGTCGTTGTTGATGAGCGCCAGGTAGTCTCCCTTGGCCGCACGGATGCCCAGGTTGTTGCCGCCGGCGAAGCCCGTGTTGGCCGGGCTCTCGACGAGGCGGACACGCTCGCCATGGTCACGACGCAGGTACTCGAGGGAACCGTCGGTCGAGCCGTTGTCCACGAC
>WNFD01004830.1_pt1 | contig 18826 bp, 17 predicted proteins | sample 5400491 | NCBI WGS metagenome assembly WNFD01 (sample SAMN13153343, study PRJNA577476) | soil metagenome | isolation source: 120 cm saprolite under Douglas fir tree site 2 hole 2 replicate 2 | place: USA:California | collected 2015-04-18 | reverse complement strand
GCCGACGCGCCTTCGAGTGGCCGCTCGCCCAGCAGCGCAGGCAGCACGTCCACTCCCGGATCGACGCCGCCGAACTGCCCGTCAGCCACGTGACCAGGCGGCAAGGCCGCCCCTACGCGCTCGTCCTGAACAAGACCGACGCGCTCTTCGCCCGCGAGCAGGAAGCCCGGATCAGGGACCAAGCGGATCTGGAGTGGCTCGCGGCAGAGTGGAATCCCGGCGCTTGATCGGTGTAATCCCCGAACGGCCCGGGTGACTCATCGCTCGCCATGCTTGCATCCCGCAATGCCAACCGCCACGATAAGGAGTAGGAGCGGAACAGCCGAGCGTCAAAGGCGACAGGGGCGAACAGGCGATCGCTCAGGTGTTCAACCAGCTGCACCCTGCATGCCGCGACACCGGGAAACTGCCCGCCAGCGCCGACGACGAGCCCCCGGCGACGATCCCGGCCTAGTCAAGGTCAGCCTTCCCGAAGCCCGCTGGCTGCTCCGCCTGTCCACCGAGCCCATGAACCGCGCTGCCCGCGATCTCGGCCACGCCTGGTCACGATGGCGACGCCGCCACCAGGCCCGCGCCCGATGGCACCACTACCACTACCACTCATTAGGAGACCCTCATGTAACAAACCCGGACTGTAGTAGTAGTGGGCTGGCTAATTGGCTCAGGTGAGAGTGTGGGCGGGACGGCACGGCCGGCCCTTGTATGACTAGAGTGGTATCATCATTGTATGACAAGCGCCCTGACGGTCCGGCTTGACGAGGAAACCGCCCGCGAGCTCGCTGAGCTCGCCGAACGCTACCGGAGCCGGTCTGCTGCCATCCAGGACGCCATCCACCGCGCGTGGCGGCAACTGCAAGCCGACAAGCTGGAGGCGGGATACGCCGCAGCAGTCGCCGAGAATCCGTACTATCCCTATGAGTCGGCTGAGGAGGCCGATGTGCTGCGCGCGCGCCGCCGCGCCCGGCGGGAACGCGACACCCTCGCGTGAGCGTGGCGCCGCAGCGGGGCCAGGTCTACCGCTGCGACCTGGGGTACGGCCTCAAGCCCTGGCTGGTGGTGTCCAATAACACGCGTAACCGCCTGCTTGACGATGTGATCGCGATCAGGGTCACCACCACCGTGCGCGACCTGCCGACGTGGGTGAAGCTGACCCCGGCCGATCCGCTCGCCGGATACGCCAACGCGGACTGCATCGAGCAACTGGGGAAGGACGAGCTCGGCGAATACCTCGGGGCCCTGTCGCCCGCATCGATGCGTGACGTTAACCAGGCCCTGGCGATCGCCCTGAGCCTCACCTGACGGGGTGACCTGTACCGCTGCTCAGCGGTACGGACAGGGCGGTCACTGGCTTTGAGCTCCGGCGAGGTCGGCCGCTGGCTCTGGCTCGCTTGGGGACGAGCCAGCCAGATCATCGCCCTGGAGCTGTGGGACGCCGAATCCTGGCACGCCCTGGCCGCCCGCCAGGTTCAGGTCGCGCGCGACATCGGCGTCCTCGTGCACCTGCAGTTCGCGCTCAACCTGCTGGCCAGGACCCACATTCTGGCCGGCGAGCTGACCGAGGCGGCGCGGCTCGTCGAAGAAGATGCGCTGATCGCGGAGGCGACCGGGAACCCTCCTGTGGCGATCACCGCGATGATGCTCGCGGCCTGGCGCGGTCACGAGCCGGAGGCGGCCGAGCTGATCAAGGCCACCTCGCAGGCGGCGACCGCACGCGGTCTAGGCGGACTGGTCAGCTTCGCGGCCTACGCCAGCTCGGTGCTGTACAACGGCCTCGGACGGCACGACACCGCGTGCGACGCGGCCCGGCGGGCCTTCGAGCACGACGCCACTCAGCGGGCAACCGAACGCGGACCGGTGGGGTACGGGCCGCTCGTGGTGCCCGAGCTGGCCGAGGCGGCGGCCAGGACCGGTGACGTCGCGCTGGTCAGGGACGCGCTGCAGTGGCTGTCCGAGCGCACGCGGGTGACCCCGGCCGAGTGGGCGCTGGGGATCCAGACCCGGGTCCGCGCGCTGCTCAGCGAGGGCGAGACGGCCGAGAGCTTGTACCGGGAGTCGATCGAGCGGCTGGGCCGGACCCGGGTCCGTACCCAGCTGGCCCGCGCTCACCTGCTCTACGGTGAGTGGCTGCGCCGCGAGCACCGGCGAGTTGACGCGCGCGAGCAGCTGCGCACCGCCTGCGAGCTGCTGGACGCGATGGGGATGGAGGCTTTCGCCGAACGGGCCCGGCGCGAGCTGCTGGCTACCGGGGAGACAGCCCGCAAGCGCACCGTCCAGGCCGCCCGCAGCGGCATAACCGGGACCAGCGAGGCGCTGACGGCGCAGGAGGCCCAGGTCGCGCGGCTGGCCCGGGACGGCCTGTCGAACCCGGAGATCGGCGCCCGGCTGTTCATCAGCTCCCGTACGGTCCAGTACCACCTGAGCAAGGTCTTCACCAAGCTCGGCATCAGCTCCCGCAGCCAGCTCCACCGCGTCCCTGCCCAGCGACCAAGGTGGCGGAGGCCGTAGCACCACGGTCCGTTCGGGATAATTCAAAAATTTGGGCCGAACGGCGATGCGTGCGCAAGACGGAGCCTCTGTCATACGACTCGCTCATGCCGCCTCCGCTCGATCAGGACTGGCTGCGGCCGCCTGGGCGCCTGGATGAGCTGGCGCACCCAGCGCATCCGCGCGGCGGCCGTGTCGGGGTGGTCGCCGAACTCCTGGGCCATCCGGCCGGCGCAGCCGCGGATGCCGAGCTCCCGCACGGTGTAGTTGATCGCCTCGGCTACCGCTTCAGCGGTCGGGGCGTCTGACGGCTGCAGCCAGGAGGCGAACAGCGCCTCGCACCATGCATCGTTCACGGTCAGCCGCCGCGCGGCGAGCTGTGTAGTGGTAGGCATCTCACACCATCCCGGTTTGCGTTTCACTTACGTCTAGGCCGGCACGGCCGCCCGTCCGGGGGCAGACAGCGCCCTGCGGAGCTCTTTGCGGGAGCTGACGCCGAGCTTTGCGAACACCTTGCGCAGGTGCCACTCGACGGTCCGGGCGCTGATGAACAGCTGGACGCCGATCTCCGGGTTCGTGTGCCCGTCACGGGCGAGCCGGGCGATCTCAGCCTCCTGCGGAGTGAGCTCGTCGGCCGTCACGGCCGTCCGCTTGCGAACGGTTTCCCCGGTGGCCAGCAGCTCGCGCCGGGCCCGTTCGGCGAATCCCTCGGCCCCCATCGCGGCCAGCATCTCGTAGGCGGCCCGGAGTTGCTCGCGCGCGTCCACGCGGCGGTTCTGCCGCCGCAGCCACTCGCCGTAGAGCAGGTGCGCGCGGGCCAGTTCGGCTCGGACGCGGGTGCGGCCGAGCCGCTCGATCGCCTCGCGGTACAGATGCTCAGCGAACTCGCCGTCGCTCAGCAGCGGCCGCGAGCGCGCCTCGATCCCGAGCGCCCAGTCGGTGCCGCAGGCACCGGCGATCTCCGAAAGGCGCCGCAGGGCACCGGCCGCGCGTCCGGGCGACCCGCACCGGGCGGCTGTTTCGATCAGCTCGACCATCGACCAGGTGGCCAACCCCAGCTCGTCTGGATATTCGCTGCCCTGCTCGGCCGCGACCAGCGCCTCGTCGTAGCGGCCCAGGCCGTTGTTGAGTACCGCGGTCGCCCAGTGAGCAGCGGTCAGCCACTGGCCTTCTCCGCGCGCCACCATCTGGGTTGTGACGGTGGCGATCAGCTGACGGGCTTCGCCTTCCCGGCCCTGCCAGGCGGCGAGCATCAGCCGCGTCGTCGGCGGCAGCGGCGTCAGCCGCCGCCGGAAGCCTTCCTCGATCCGGCCCGGTCGGGCCCGCGCGCCGGGCAACCCGAACCCGCCTGCCAGGTCCTCGGGCGTCAGCCCGCGCGCCAGCTCCAGCAACGCCCGTGGGTTGCCCCGTGTCTCGGCCACGACCCGATCGCGGACCCGCTCATCGAACGGACCCGTGACGACCGAGTCCAGCAGCGCCCGCGCGTCGCTGTCCCCCAGCCCCTCCACCACCAGCTCCGGCAACCCCGTCAGGTCCTGCTCGCCACCGGGCTGGCGCACAGCGAAGACGACCGCGACGGACTCGGCCGCAAGACGGCGCGCAACAAACCCGAGCGCCTGCGCCGAGGCCCGGTCGAGCCACTGCGCACCGTCCACGACGCAGACCAGCGGTCGCTCCCCGGCCACGTCTGACAGCAGGCTCAAGACGGCAAGGCCGACCGCGAAGCGATCCAGAGCGTCCCCGCCCTGCAGGCTAAACGCCGTGCCCAGCGCGTGGCGCTGCGGACCGGGCAGGCGCTCGAGCCGGTCCAGGAACGGCGCGAACAGCTGATGCAACCCGGCGAACGCGAGCTCCGTCTCGGACTCCACCCCCGCCGCCCGCGCGATGCGGCATCCGGACGCGCGCTCCAGCAGGTATCCCAGCAACGCGGTCTTGCCGACCCCCGCCTCACCGCGCAAGACCAGCACCCGGCCCGGCCCGGCCGCTCGCCATGAGCCGATCCAGCGCTTCGCACTCGGTGCGCCGGCCACGCAGCCCGCGGCCGGCCGGCCCGGTTCCCTGATAGCTAACTGACTCGGTCATGACGTCCTGCTCTTTCTGCCGTCTGGCTGTCCAGGGTGGCCGTGTAGCCTCCGGCCCACCAGCTGGCGACCAGCGCCGCGTACTCGTCCGCGGCGTCTTCCCAGGTGAAGTGGCCCGCGTCGCACGGAGCCGTACGTCCGCGCGTGGTCGCAGGCCTACCGAAACGACGGGTTGGTCGTGATCGGAGTCCACACGCCGGAGTTCTCGTTCGAGCACGAGATCGACCGCGTGCGGCAGGCGATGAAGGAGCGAGGGATCGACTACCCGGTCGCGGTCGACAACGACTACGCGATCTGGAGCGCCTTCGACAACCACTACTGGCCGGCACTGTACTTCGTCGACGCGCACGGCATCATCCGCGACCACCACTTCGGCGAAGGACGCTACGAGCAATCGGAGCGCGTCATCCAGCGGCTGCTCGGCGTCGAGCGCGAGCTCGTCTCCGTCGTGGGGCTCGGCGTGGAGGCGGAGGCCGACTGGGACCACCTGCGGACGCCCGAGACGTATCTCGGCTACGAGCGCAGCGAGCACTTCGCGTCACCGGACGGCGCCGCGTTCGACGAACGCCGCGCCTACGAGCTCCCCGGGCGCCTGCGCTTCAACCACTGTGCCCTCGCCGGCGAGTGGACGGTCGGGCGTGAGAATGTCGTGCTCGACCAGGCCGGCGGTAGCATCGCCTACCGGCTCCACGCGCGCGACGCGCATCTCGTGCTGTCTCTCGGAGCACGCGAGCCGATTCCCTTCCGCGTGCTCCTCGACGGCGAGGCTCCGGGCCCGTCACACGGCGTGGACGTCGACGAGGACGGCAACGGCTTGCTCCGGGACAGCCGCCTGTACCAGCTCGTGCGCGAGCACGACGCGGTCCGCGAGCGGACGCTGGAGATCACGTTCCTCGAGCCCGCCGCCGAGGCGTACGTGTTCACGTTCGGGTAGCCAGAGACGGCGACATACCTGATCAACCACCTCCGCATCGCCGGCGGCGTCCCGAAGGCGGAAGGGGTCGAGGCCTGCCAGGCCGAGATGCGGCGACCGACTGGAGGACCCACCCGATGGCACCGAAGATGGCGCGGGCGCTAGGGTCCTGGGTACGAGGAGGTGGCTGTTGGTAACGCTCGTGATCGGAAGCGACGCTGTGTGTAGCGACGGGTATCGCGGCGAGATCCTGGCCGTGGTCGTCGACCCCGCCGCCCGCACAGTGACCCATATCGTGGTCGAGCCGAAGGGCCGGCTGGGGCTTGCCCGGCTCGTCTCGATCGATCTTGTCGACGCGTCGCCGGGCCAGATCCGGCTCCGGTGCACCGAGGCGGAGTTCAAGAATCTTGACGCCGCAGAGGAGACCCTTGCGGAGTTCGTGCCCGGCTATCCGGTCCCGGTTCAGCTGCTCCCCCCTGGCTGGCGTGGTGCGGGCGGACCCACCGTGGAGGGCGGCACGATCCCCCGGATCCCGGAAAAGGAAACCATCGACATCATCCCGCCGGGCGAGGTGGAGGAGCGCCGCGGCGACCACGTTCACGCCACCGATGGCGACATCGGGCACGTCCACGCCCTCCGCATCGACCCAGGCAGCCGCCAGGTGACCCACGTGCTGGTCAGGGAAGGGCCTGTGTGGGCTCGAAAGGACGTCGCCATCCCGTTCGACAAGGTGGCTGGGTTCGACGACGGCATCCGGCTCAGCATCACCCGGCAGCAGGTGCGGGACCTGCCGTCGGCCGACATCGATCACCCCGCCGGGTAGGACCAGTCACCAGCAGGACACCAAGATGCCATGTGAAGGACTCCCTGCGTCGGTCGTAGCAGCATCTTTGACATCCTCCACCGCCCTGAAGGGCGGGGATTCCAGTCGCGATCTGTGGTCGCGCTGTTGGTTCGCGGTTCGCAGGCCCGGTATCCCGGAAGCCTCCCCGCGCAGCCACGGCATGTCCTGCCGCGGTTTCGTGCGTTCCTGCTCAACCCGCCGCTGATCCTGGCCGGCCTGCGTCGGCCATCAACGACGCCGCGTCGCGGGTCGGCGGGGTCGTCGTCATCGCCCTGGTGCCCGCGCTGATCGGGGCCACCAGCGGGCGCAGTATCGCCCACGCGCTGGCCCACGGCTACCAGCCCGCGATGATCGTCATGGTCGCGCTCTGCGCCGCGGCCGCACTGGTCACCGGGCTGTTCGTCTCGGACAGCCGCACGGCCGTCCCACGGCTCGCGCTGCCACGGCTGCGCCGTGCCGGTTCCGGACCAGGCGGCGACCACGTGATCCGGCTCTAGGAGAATCAATCATGACCACCGCAACCACCCAGCGCCAGCCGGAACTGACCGGGCAGACCGTCGTCGTGATCGGCGGCAGCGCCGGCATCGGCCTCGAGAGCGCCCGCCGAGCCCGCGCCGAGGGCGCCAGCGTTGTCCTGACCGGCCGCAACCCCGACCGCCTCGAGCGGGCCGCCGCCGAACTCGGCGCGCTGAGCAGCGCGGCCTTCGACGCCACCGATCCAGCCGCCCTCGACCGGTTCTTCGGCGACCTGCCCAAACCGGTCGACCACGTGCTGGTCACGGGCGGCGGCCCGTACTACGCGCACCTGGCCGACCTGGACCGCGAGCGGGCGCACCGCGATTTCGACGAGCATCTGTGGCTGGCCGTGGCCGTCGCGCAGCACGCCGCCGGCCGGGTGCGGCCCGGCGGCACGCTGGTGTTCATGGGCGGCACCGGCGGCCGCGGACGGGGACCCGGCCTGTCGCTCATTGCGGCGGGCACCGCCGCGCTGCCCGCCCTGATCGCCAACCTGGCGGTCGAAGTGGCGCCGATCAGGGTCAACCTCATCGCCGCCGACGCGCGGGAGCAGTTGCGCGCCGCCTACCAGATGCTGGACGCGATGGGGATGGAGGCATTTGCCGAATGGGCCCGGCGCGAGCTGCTGGCCACCGGCGAGCACGCCCGCAAGCGCACCGTCCCGGCCGCCCGCATCCGCCCCGGCCACGTGAGCGAGCCGCTGGCCGCGCAGGAGGCCCAGGTCGCGCGGCTGGCCCGGGATGGCCTGTCCAATCCGGAGATCGGCGCCCGGCTGTTCATCAGCGCTCGTACCGTCCAGTACCACCTGGGCAAGGTGTTCACCAGCTCGGCATCAGCTCCCACAGCCAGCTCCACCGCGTCCTGCCCGCCGAACCGGACCCCGCCAGCCGCGCTAGCCCCGGCCAAGTCAGCGCGGGCCACTGCGGGCTGCCAGCGGCTACAAGATCTTCGCGAGCAGCCAGAACGTGACGCCGGTGCCCGCTCCGTAGGCGAGGTGGGCGCTCAGGTCGCTGGCCAGGGTCTTCGAGTCATACTCCCAGATCGGCTTGTACAGCCGGCTTCCGGGAGAACGACGTAGCCGGTGGCCCAGACCGCGGCGCCGAACGGCATGCCGTACAGGGCGTGCGGCCTGCGCAGTGATCCGGCCAGGATGCCGTAGAGTGCCGCCGCCGACGATCCGTAGGCCCAGTGCGCGACGGTGCTCGTGAGCCAGGCCCAGCGGTCGGGGAGTTCACGTTGGGTGAATCCCTCGATCAGGCGCTTGGCGACCTGCCCGGGATCGGGGGCTTTCTCCCAGCTGTCGACCGGCCCGAACTCCCACGCGAGCGGGCTGTCCTGACCGCCTGCGCGGCGGTACCTCACATACCGGACCATGTCCATGCAGGCGGTCCCCACGGCGCCGGCCGCGAGGCCTCCGATGACTGCGGCGAGCGGTGTAATCGGGCAATTTCGGGTGCGCATTGCGGTTTCCCATCGTTGTGCGGGCTGAGGTCATGTCGCGAGCCAGACCAGGGCGGCGGTGATCAGCGCCTCGGTGCCTGTCCGCAAGCTGGGCTGCAGCGGCGGCAGGAATCTGGGGGAGTGGTTGGCGGGGAGGTCCTCGAGGCGCCCGGCCTTCTCGGCGGCGAGGTAAGTCTCCCGGTCGGTGAACCCGATGCCCCAGTACGTATACGGGACGCCCGCGGCACCGGGAATCTTGCTGAAATCCTCGCTGACGGTCTGCCGGGGGAGTTCCATCGCGTTGTCCCCGAAATGCCCGACGAAGACCCGGCCTGGCAGCTGCCCACCGGTCTGGACCGTGAAGCCGTCGCTCTGTAGTTGGTCGGCGACGCGCCAGGCGGTGCGGTGCTCCTGGTGGGACAGTTCGGGATGCCGGTGCAGGTCCTTGTAGAAGGCCTCCTGGCCGGCCCGGAGGCTCTCGTAGCCGGCCAGGATCTGGTCGATGCTGCTCATGACCGCTCAGTTCCCTTCCTGGCTGGAGAAGATGGTCAGGAGGAGCAGGAAGACGTTTAGGATGTCGAGGAAGATCGATGCGGCCAGGAACGGCGCGGAGCTGATGTCCGCCGAGCGCCGCAGCCGCTGGAAGTCGAAACATGGTGAAGCCTGCGAAGATCACCAGGCCGACCACCGAGTAGATCAGCGCACCGCCCGGAATGCGCACGAAGATCAGCACGATGCCGAACACGATCAGGGCCACCAGCGCCCAGAAACAGGCCCGCGCGATCGGCGTCAGGTCGCGCCGGGTGGCGTAGCCTGCCGCGCCGAAGCCGGCGATGAACAGGGCGGTCGCCCCGCCTGCCTCCCAGAGCGCACGCGGGTCCGCGCTCGCGTAGTACGCCACCGTCGGCGCCACGGCCAGCCCGATCAGCAGGCCGAAGCCGCCGAGCAGCACGACAGTCAGCTGAAGAGACCTGCGCGCCGCGAACCGCATGCCGATCAGGCAGGCGAAGGCGGCGATGAACGCGACGATGCCCACGCCGCCGGCCAGGCCGCGGCCCAGGTACGCGCCGAGCGCGAACAGAGCCGCGGTGGCCGCGACATATCCCATCGTCCGCGCGAACAAGGTGTGCGTCCCATCGCGGGCTGTCACCCCGGCCGGCTGGTATACAACTGACTCGTTCATGACATCGAGCTCCTTACCTGCCATCCGGTGCCGGCGGTTGGTCCAGGCCATCGGGTTAGTTCTGCCATCTACGGTCGCGTCCGGGGGCGGCTGGTCGCGCCTGGGCAAGGCCCTGGCCGGAGTCGCGCTCAGGCGAAGATGCCGCGCGGCAGGGTCATCGACACGAGCCAGTTCGGCAGGTCGACGGTCTCGTTGATCTTCAGGTCGCCCGCCACGCTGCAGAGGGTGTAGGCCTCGTGCAGGCTGACCTGCTGGTCGGTGACGAGCCAGTCGATCATGTCGCGGACCGCATTCTTCGCGTTTTCCATCAGGTCGGGCCCGGTGCCGGTGGTCTGGTAGTAGCCGTGGCCGAGCATCTCGGCGGGCATGGCCAGCTGGGTGGGGTCCGCGGCGGGGACGATCGCCCGGGGCGAGGTGATGATGGTGTTCTTGATCACCTGGAACCGCAGCGTGCAGGCCATCAGGGTCTCGATGGCCGTCCCGGTTACCTCGCCGTCGCCTTGCGCCATGTGCCCGTCCCCGGCGGTGAACATCGCGCCCGGGGCGTAGACCGGGAGCTGGAGCCGTGCCCCTAACCAGCTGCCGGATGTCGGTGTTGCCGCCGCTGACGCTGGGGGGGAAGGTGCGGTACATGCCCTTGCGCAGCAGCGCGACGCCGCAGATGCCATGAACGGGGCGATCGGGATCCGCGCCTGCCTGCCGGTGTCCGTGCCGGTGAAGGTCGCGAACCCGCTGCTCTGGCCCCGCTCGAAGGTGAACAGCTGCACCCACGGGGCGCCACTGTTGTAGGGCTGGTCCTCGGGGATGGCGCTGGGCACCCGGCCCGGGCTGGGATCGCTGAGCTGGGAGGCCTCGCTGTACGGGGCGATCGGGGCGAGCAGTTCGGGCCGCAGCGACCCGAACAGGCCCAGGGCCGGGCTGAAGACCACGTAGCCGAAGTCCACCAGCGGGCTGACGTCTAGGACCTCGACCTCCAGGATGTCGCCGGGCTCGGCTCCCTCCACCTCGATGGGGCCGGTCAGCGGGTGGATCCGGCCCAGGTCAATGCTCATGGTTGCCTCCGGTGTCATCGTGCGGACCGCCTCTCCGATGTCCAGGGCGTCGCGGCATAGCAGCTGAATGACCTCTCCCGGGCGCACCACGGCCACCGGCGGAAGGTCCCGGTTGAAGCGGTTGTGCAGCACCCGGCTGAACCCGTCCACGACCTGCTGTCCGCCGGGACCGGCCACCACGTCCGGCGTGCCGGAGCCGGCTACATCTATCCCGCCTGCCGCCCCGGTGCCAGCCGCCACGCTCGAGAACGCGGCCGCCGCCGCCTCGCCGATCGCGGCCCGCTGCACCAGTCCACTGTCACCGGCGCCGCCAGAATGAACGAAACACATCACGGCCTCTTCATGCCATCTGGTCGTGTTTGCCTACGTCCACGGTCGCGTTTCGGCACGCCCGGTCGCGCCCGTGGACGACCCTGGCCGGTGCCCTGGCGCGGTCCGGGCCGCCCGGGCGCTATCGCCGGCCGTAGCTACCTGCTCAGCACATGGCTCACCCAGCTCCATTCTCCGGCCCCAGATGCAGGCATGCCCGACACCTAGCAGGACCTCGTCGACGCCCTAGTCGTCGCTGGCGATTCAAGGCTGGCGCCGGACTCGGAAGGAGCACGTAATTGTCTTGCTGGATCGCCGGAGGGCCGCGCGGTCGCGACCTCTTGGCTGCCGAATCACGACCGTGATGCCCGCCTTGCGGTACGGGCGGCCTCCCAGGTCACCAGCCGCCCCAGTAGCCTCAGCCTGGAAGCGCACGACGTTGGCCAGGTCGCTCAGGCAGGCCGTCCGCTGAGGTTCACCGGAGCGGCGGCCTCATGCCTTGCGGTGAACGCTAGCCGCCACGGCACTGTCCAGCAACGGCTAGTCAGATGCAGATCTCACTCTGGCGGCAGGGTGCCTGACGGTCTGTCGACGTACCCTCATCGCATGCATGTGCTGCAGTCATGTCCGGCGTGGAGTGGAGCCGAGTGCGCCGACCTGCGACGCGGAAACGGACGGGAGAAGGTCTCGCCGTGACCGCGGCAGTGCGTGTTCCTGCCCGGATAACTGGACCTCGATCATCTGTCCTGAAATGCAGACACCGATACATTGCCTGTAAATGCGGACAATGATACAATGTCTTCAAATGCAGACATCACATCCTGGCGGCGCGGATGACAAGCCGTTCCGGGTCTACACGGCAGCCTCGCTCGGAGCAGCTATCCGGCACTTCCGCATGCAAAGCGGGCTCTCCCAGACCGAGCTCGCCGAACGCACCGGCCTCAACCGCACATACCTGTCGGATCTCGAACAGGGGAAGGAAACCGAGCAGGTCAGGCGGATCCTGCGCGTACTCAAGGAACTTGGGGTCAGGATGACCCTTGAGAGAGCGGACTGGTAGTGGCCGATGGCCTTGCCGTCTGGCTGGACGGCGTCCGGGTCGCCGACATCAACCAGGAACGCCGTCGGCTTCGGCTTGTGTACACCGAGGACGCGATCCGGGAGTACGAACTCGGTGTTCCGCTCCTGTCCTTGTCGCTTCCGCTAACCGGCCAGCGGTATCCGCACAGGATAGTCCGCGCGTTCCTGGACGGCTTGCTGCCGGAGGGGGACGCGCGGCAGACGATCGCGCGGGATGTCGGCGTCAGCACGGACGACACGTATGGGCTGATCCGGGCCGTCGGTCGGGACTGCGCGGGCGCGCTTGTGATTCAGCCTGATGATGAGCCTGCCCCACCGCAGCCTACGACGCTGACTGCTGAGCCGTTGACAGACGCCGAGATCGCCGACCTCGTGGCGAACCTGCGCAGCGCGCCACTCGGCGTGGGTAGGCGAGTGAGGATCTCGCTGGCAGGAGTTCAGGAGAAACTGCTGCTCACCCGGATGCCCGACGGTAAGTGGGGCCGTCCTGTGGACGGCACACCCTCGACGCACATCCTCAAGCCTGAGATCGCGAGATTCCCGAATACCGTCGACAACGAGGCGTTCTGCATGCGCCTCGCGAAACACCTCGGCCTTTCAGTCGCCAGTGTAGAAACCGCGCTAATCAATGGCCGCAAGCTGATCATCGTCCAGCGCTACGATCGGGTCATTCACCAGGACGGCTCGGTTCAGCGCCTCCATCAGGAAGACTTCTGCCAGGCGACCGGCATCATGCCGGAAAAGAAGTACCAGGAGGATGGCGGGCCATCACTGATGCGTATCGCTGAGATCCTCCAGGCCGTAGCGCCTGCTGCCGCCATCGAAGCACTGCTGAAAGCCGTTGTGCTGAACGTCCTCATAGGCAACGGAGACGCCCACGCTAAGAACTTCTCGCTGCTGCACCACCCGTCCGGCGCGCTCGGGCTTGCGCCGCTCTATGACCTGATGTCAACGCTCTACTACGGCGACGAACGCCTTGCAATGTACATCGATAGCGTCCAGCGGACGCGCCAAGTGACAGCCGATCGAATCCTCAAGGAAGCGGCACGCTGGGGACTCGCGAGGCGACGCGCTTCCCAAATCATCGCCGACATCATTGATCGCGCACCAGACGCCGTTGCTTTGGCGATAGCTGAGACGCCATCACTACCGGCGGAGATTCCAGCCATCATCGACGGTCAGCTAGCGCAGGTAAGGAGTACGTTCAGCGGAACACAAACCACGTGAGACGCGACGGAATCAGCGAGCCGAAGATTCGAACGAACACGCTCACATCGGCAAGGTGGGACGTCGGGTCAGCCGTTCGGCCATGCGTGGCCGCATGAGGATCACCCCCGTTCGCGCGCGGCGGGGCGGCCACGCGCGCTCTGCTACCCGCCAGTCGACCACTCTCTGCGATCAGCAACAGCAGGGGTGTTCGGGCTGGCCGCTCTGGAGCCATCGCTGACAATAACGATCTCCGCGGGGCTTCCGGGCCGGCCGTCACGTGCTTTGCACGCGAGATAGGTGCCCATCGTGATCTCGATGTCATGTAGCTCGATGATCATGGACCCACGTGCGATGGCGGGCAGCGCGCAAAGCGACGTCGCACAGGAGCGATCTGGCGTCATACTCGCGCTCGCTTGGGGTGGACGTCTCAGGACCACTGCTTCCAGTTGGTTGCATACGACAAACAGGCTCGTCCGCCGCCGCCGTTAAGACAACTGCTGACGGGGCCCAGTCGCCGGTACGGCAGAACCCCCCGTCTGGATCTCGTCCGCGATGAACACGATCCCGTGCTCACGGCAGAAATCGGCCACCGCGAGCACGAGCACGCCGACCACCGCGGAGATGCCGCTGAGCGAGAGGCACTATCAGCGATAATGCGCGGGAGTCAGGTCCCGCCACAGGCGCCGTTCCCGCAGGACGGCAAACGTCTTATCATAGATAATGGGTCATTGCTGCGGGCATCCTCGGTCAGCCTGCTGACGGTTGTTGTCTCCGGCAGTAAGCGACAGGAGTAAAGGGCCTGGATAGTTGCGCTCTTGCACGAACGACTACGTGGCGCCCCCCTGTATGGGACAACCCGGTTGTGCTTTGGGGCGAAAGCACAACCGAACGCCAGGGAGCGGCGGCCGGGCACGGGGGAGTGAGAAGCGGCCCCCGGCCAGGGCATGTGCGCCCAGGCCCGCTGCAGGAGGAGGTCGCCTTCAGGGCCCAGCCGGATTTGACGACATGCTTGTTCTCTACTTAGGGGCTTGGTAGAGTTCAAGCATGAACAAACAACCGGGACCCCGGATGACGTTGCCTACGCAGCTGGTGCTGCGGGAGATGCTGGCCGAGCCCACGCAGGAAATGTACGGGCTGCAGATCTGCGAGGCTGCCGGGCTGCCCAGCGGGACTATTCACCCAATCCTGGCTAGATTCGAGGCGCTGGGGTGGCTTGAGTCCCGGTGGGAAGATGCCAGCCCCCAGGAGGAAGGCCGGCCGCGCCGCCGGTACTACCGGTTGACCCAGGACGGCGCCGAACGGGCCCGCATCGCCCTCGCGCAGGCCACAACCTCAGTCAGCACCATCGGACTGCGTACCCGGCCCGCCGGCGGCCTGGCATGAGTAGCATCGGGCTACGGGCCGACCTCGGCCGTGAGCTCGACCTCGCCGACGCCCTCGCCCGCGCCCGCGCGCACGCCAGCGACCTCGAGGTCGCCCTCACCTACGCCCGCGACCAGGCTGCCAGCTACTTCGATCTCGATCCTGCTCTCGACTTCGCCCGCGACCTCATCGCTATCCTCGGCCATTCCCCCTGTCCAGAGATCGCCCTCCGGATTCCCGACCGTATCTTTGCCTTCGCCGATACCCTCGACAGCGCACGCCACCGTGTCTGTCGTTCTGCCGACCAGATGCGCGCCGCCGCGGCCGAGGCGGCCGAGCAGATCAGCGAGCACAGGGCTGCCGACCAGGCCCGGGCGCGCGAGGCCCACGAACGCCTAGCCGAGGCCACCGCCGCGCACCACGCAGCCGAGCTCGACCTCGCCAAAGCCCAGGCTCACATCGGCGACGTTGACAGCGCCCTCGCCGCCGCCCAAGATCGCGCCCGCGCCCTTGCCCTCGTCCTCGCACGCGCCCGCGGCAGCAGTAGCGGGCAGAGTGAAGCTAACGACGTTGTGCGCGATTGAGGTCTGGCCGTGCTGGCCTCAGGACTCCTGACATAACGCTCTGATGACGGAGCGTTACAGGGCATCTGACCTGGAAATTTCCTTGTTCTTCCTGATGTTTCCGGCTGCATCCGGCCCGGGTCCGCGATATAATTATCGGAGTACCGGAGGACGGTCCCGGGAGGCGGAGATGGCGGCGAGGCTGGCCCAGGCGCCGCTGCCGTGGCTGCCCGCCGGCGCGGCGGAGGTCGCGCCGGGGGTCGGGCTGGTGGCGCTGCCGGACGGCGGCGGCGCGGTGCAGTTGCACGGGATGATGACGTTCTGCTGGGAGGCCGGGGACGAGGCGGGCCGCCGGCTGGCCGCGGTGCAGCTGACGGAGCTGAAGGCGGCGACGCAGCAGCAGGTCGCGGCGGCGTTCGGGGCCGGGCCGGTGACGGTGTGGCGGTGGGCGGATGCGTACCGGCGGGGCGGGCTGGCCGGGCTGCTGCCCGCGCGGCGGGGGCCGAAGGGCCCGTCGAAGCTGACGCCGGAGCTGGCGGGCAAGATCAGGGAGCTGGCCGGGGCCGGGAAGTCGCAGGCCGCGGTCGCGAAGGAGTGCGGGGTGTCGGCGTTCGCGGTCCGCACCGCGCTGGGCCGTGTCCCGGCCCGCCCCGCCGCGGCTGCCCCGGCTCGTGAGGACACCGCGGGCCGGGAGGCTGGCGGCCAGGAGCCGGCGTGGACGCAGGATGCGCTGCCGGTGCTGCCGGATCCGGTGCCGCGGGACGGCGAGCGGGCGCTGGCCCGGTTCGGGCTGCTGGGCGAGGGCGCCGCGCCGGTGTTCGTCCCCGGCGCGAAGTACCCGCTGGCCGGGCTGCTGCTGGCGCTGCCCGCCCTGGCGGAGACCGGGCTGCTGGAAACGGCCCGCAGCGTGTACGGGCGGCTGAGGAACGGGTTCTACGGCCTGGAGATGATGCTGGTCACGCTGGTGTTCCTCGCGCTGCTGCGCGAGGCGCGGGCCGAGGGCGCCACGAGTTCCCTGGCCTGTGCCGGTCCTGGCTTCTCGATCAGGGCCGATACCGTGCGCGCCCGTGGTTGGCTGGGGCAGGGGCTGGTAATGAGGATTCCCCGGCCGGCGGCCAGGTCGGCGTCGTACCTGCTGGCGAGCACGGCGACATGTCCAGGGGCGGTGTCGCGCAGCAGGGGCAGCGGGCTGGGCCCCAGGTAGAGGTTATCGGCGAACGCCACGTAGACGCCGTCCTGGACAGCCAGGTAGTCGGCGCCATTGAGGACTGATGTCAGGTCGGCGTAGGGGCCGTGCTGCGGGATGAGGCTGAGGGTCAGGTCGGGCGGGATGGCCGCGGTCACGTCGTGTCGCGCCGCGTCCGCGTAGCGAGCGTGGTCGTGGTGGCTGAGGACCTGCCGCGCCCAGGCCGCGAACTGCTCGTAGTAGGGGTGGTAGACGATCGCGATCCGGGCCGGGCCGAGTGCCTGTATCTCTTCGAGCAGGTGCGTGATGCCGGGACGGCCGTCGACGGGATAGAACTCCTTGGGGATGAACCGTGCCCAGTGGTACACCCGGGTGCCGAGCCCGCCGGCGGCGACTACAACCAAGGCCGGGCTGCTACCGGTTTTCGCGGGCTTCGGGTCGGGTAGGTTGGCCCGGTGCGTGTGCGTGTGCGCGTGAGTGCGCCATGAGGCGCGCTGTTGTATAGCCCGCGCAGCGGGCAGGGATGAGAGGAGTTATCTCTGGATCTGATGGCTTACCGGAGTCCGAAAGGGCAATAAGGGAAAACAGCATGCCAGAAAACCGGCGGCCGTGCCCAGGTGTACGGGGCGGTGCGCCGGGAGATCCGCGCGACATGGTGAAAGTCGGATTACCTGAATCCTAGTCTCCAGAAGATGCAAGTTTTCATCCGCCGGAAAGACACCTGAAACCGGCGCCGGTCCCTGCCGCGGGGTGGTCTCGCACCCGCGGTAATCCTCCGGGACGCAGGAGCGATGCCCTGTCAGGGCATTCAAGGAGGCGGACGGGACACCTAAATCGCGCTAGATACGTACAGCAGTTGTGAACATGGGATCGCCTAAGGGACGCGAGTCCTATGGCGACGGAGTGCCTGTAGTAGTCGGCGGGGTAACGTCCGCCCAATCTGGAGACCGGGAAAGCCGGACCACAGGGCGAAGAGGCACAGGTGATGAACGGTTAACGACCATGAGGGATGCGCAATGCAACCAGCCGAAGTGGTACTGAGCGTTCTCCGCGAGCGCGGCAGGAAGGGCCTGCCGTGCACGCAGCTGTACAGGCAGATGTTCAACAGGGATCTGTACCTGCTGGCCTACGGGAACATCTACTCCAACTCCGGGGCGATGACGCCGGGGGCCAGCGAGGAAACCGCCGACGGCATGTCCGAGGACAAGATCGACCAGATCATAGGGCTGATGCGGCACGAACGGTACCGGTTCGCTCCGGCCCGCCGCGTCTACATCCCGAAAAAGAACGGGAAGCTACGCCCTCTCGGCATGCCGTCATGGTCCGATAAGCTAGTCGGCGAAGTGGTCCGCCTGCTCCTTGAGGCTTACTACGAGCCGCAGTTCTCTGATAATTCCCACGGGTTCCGGCGAGAACGAGGGTGCCATACCGCGCTGCGGAAGATAGATGACACCTGGACCGGGACTACATGGTTTATCGAGGGTGATATCTCCGACTGCTTTGGCAGCCTGGATCACGAGATCCTTCTCGGGATACTGGCGGAGAAAATCCACGACCAGCGTTTCCTGCGGCTTATCCGTCACATGCTGAAAGCCGGGTACCTGGAAGACTGGGAACATCACGAAACGCTCAGCGGATGTCCGCAAGGCGGCGTGGTGTCCCCGATCCTCAGTAACATCTACCTGCACAAGCTCGACGAATTCGCCGAGCGGGAACTGATCCCGCAGTACACGCGGGGAGCCTGCCGGAAAACTAATCCTGAATACAAGAGGATATACCGGCAGCTGGAAAACGCGCGGCGGTGCGGGGACCGGGCGGCAGCCCGGGACCTGCGCAAACAGCTGCGCACGCTCCCCACGGCCGACCCGATGGACCCCGGTTACCGGCGGCTGCGATACATAAGGTACGCAGACGACCACATACTGGGATTTACCGGGCCGAAGGCCGAAGCCGAGCAGATCAAGGCCAGGCTGGCCGCGTTCCTCCGGGAGACCCTCGGACTGGAACTGAACCAGCAGAAAACCCTGATCACCCACGCCCGCAGCCAGCCAGCGCGGTTTCTCGGCTACCACGTCAAGGTCCAGCACTGCGACACGAAAATCACCAAGGGCCAGCGGGGAATCAACGGGAAGATCGCGCTGCGGGTACCGCCGGACGTGATCAGGACCCAGTGCGCCCGCTACCGGGCACACGGCAAACCGTGGCACCGGTCCCGGCTCCAGAACCTCGACGACCACGACATCGTCAGGATCTACGGAGCCGAGTACAGAGGCGTGGTGAACTATTACCTGCTCGCCCGGGACGTCTGGCGGCTCCGCACCCTGGAATGGAACGCCATGACGTCCATGCTGAAGACCCTGGCCGCCAAGCACCGAAGCTCCGTCACCAAGATGGCGGCCCGTCACAAGGCCAAGATCAAGACCAGGGACGGGCTGCGGACCTGCTTCGAGGCCAGGAAGCACCGTGAGGGCAAGCCGGACCTGACGGCACGATTCGGCGGGATCATCCTGAAGCGGGACCGGCGGGCGGTCATCCGTGACCCCGCCCCGGCCCAGGCCTCCTACCCGCGCAAGGAGCTGATCAGACGGCTCCGCAGGCGGGAAT